>Ga0164242_10000093_pt1 | contig 104748 bp, 96 predicted proteins | sample OricomgcompostMG_FD_108783 | JGI IMG/M metagenome (GOLD analysis project Ga0164242, IMG submission 108783) | Miracle-Growth compost microbial communities from Emeryville, California, USA - Original compost - Miracle growth compost (MG) ...
CCGCCAACGGCGGGTTCGGCCAGACGTTGGCCAATGCCGCGACACAGGCGCTGATGCAGAACATGATGCGCGGCGGCGGATTCAACCCGCAGCAGGTGATGGGGAATATGGTGAACGGCCTGACCGGCGCGGCGGGCCTGCCCGCGGCCTCTCCGCTTACCACGGGGTCCATCAAGGCGCCCGGCGCCATGGCCGGCACCGACGCCACCAAGGCGCTGGACAAGGCCGATACGGACAAGACCAAGGCCAAGCCCAAGGTGGAACTGTGCAAAAAGCCGATGACCGACGAGGAGAAGAAAAAGCAGGCGGACGACCGCCAAGCGCAACTGCAGGGCGCCCCGGACGGCCAACGCGAGGCGCTGAACGCCAAGTTTGAGAAGGAAGACGCGGCGCGCGACAAGCTGCCGAAGTGCCCGGAAGTGGATTACACCAAGCCGAACGGTGTTTCGAGCAAGATTACCTCGCTGGCCGATGCCAAGGCGCTGGTGGGCAAGCAGGTGGGTGTCAACCAACAATGCGCGGTTTTGGCGGAGACCCTTGCGCCCGGCATAGGCCGCACCGCCACGTGGCAGAAAGGCCTGTCGGTGAAGGATAACGACATTCCCGTGGGCACGCCGATCGCGACGTTCAATTATCAAGATGGCACCGCTTATGCGCCGGTGGGCTCCCGCGGCGAGCCCGGCAGCAGCCACTCGGCGATCTTCTTGAGCAAAGATTCGTATGGCGTGACGGTTCTCAACCAGTGGAACGGCAGCCGCGGCGCCCAAATCAGCACAATTCCGTGGAGCGCTTGGGGCGGCAATGCGGCCGAAGGCGGCAGCCGTTATTACACCATCGTCCCCGCGGGTGGCGTATCGTTTAACCTTATGTTCCGGCCTTTCTGGCTGGCCTGGAATGTGATACCGTTTGATGGTGGACTTTTGAAATCTGGAGAGACCTATGTCTAAGACCTTTACGACGGCATTGCTGGGCCTGAGCGTGGTGGCATGTGCCTCCATGGCAGGGCCGGCCGCAGCCGATACCAACCTGTGCCCCACCGGCACTGTTGCGGTGGAACTTGTGCAGAGTGACGGCCAGCATACCGTGCTTCTGAAGCCTGATGCCGGTTCCGACACTCCGGACGTCAAACTGGGCGACCCTCTGCCCCGCCTGGAATGGAACGGGTTGGGCCGCCTTCCGGCCGACGCCCAACTGCAACTGCAGTGCTACAAGACCTCCAGCGGCCCGGAAACCCCTGCAACCGTGATGTTGAATACGGCCACGCGCACGGCACAAAGCTGCGTGTTCGATCATGGCGTGGCGAATTGCACGTTTTCCACCAAGGCGGCCCGTCAATAAACGATACCTGTCTTGAAGGCCGCCTGTGGCGGCCTTTTTTTTATGGCTTGCGGCAGGAAAGCAGGCCCTTGTAGCCGGTTCCCGCGGAGAGTTTGCAGCCGGTGATGCCGGGGGCGGTGACGAGGACGTCGTCCCTGCGGTAGAGCGGGATATAGGGCAGGAATTTCGCAAGGTATTGCTGCAGGGCGATGGCGGCGGCGTTCTGTTGGGCCTCGGTGGTGGCGTTCATGACGGCCGCGGTGAGCCTGTCGATTTCAGGATTGTTGACGTGGCCGCGGTTGAAGCCCGCGGGCGGCACCTGCGCGCTGTTGAAGAGGTGGTAGTAGAATGTGGGCTGGAGTTCGCCGGTCCATGCGAGCATGACCATGTCGAAGCTGCCTTTCTTCACGCTGCCGTAGAAGCTGGCCCATTCGGTGGGGCGTAATTCCACGTTAATGCCGACGCCGCGCAATTCCGCCTGCAGCACCTGGCTGACGCGCTGGCTGAAGGGGTCGGTGCTGGTGAGCAGGGTGACGGTGAAGCGCATGTTGTTGGGCCCGCGCAGGAGGTTGGCCTGGTCGAGCAGGTCTTCCGCGGTGAAGGGGTCGAAGGCTTCCTCCGGCGCCTGCCACGCCGCGGGGCTGCCCGGCGGCATGAGCGAGCCCGCCGGCTGGGCCATGTCGTTCAACAAATGCTGGCGGATGGCCGGGCGGTTGATGGCCATGGCCATGGCCTTGCGCACCAGCGGGTTGGCCAGCACCGGGTTGTTGAAGTTGAGGCCGAGGTAGGTGTAGCTGTCGGCGGGGGCGGAGACCACGTTGAACCCCTGCCCTTGCGCCCATTGCAGCAGCTGGGGCGAGAGATCGTTCATGGCCATGTCGACCTCGCCCTTTTTCAGCTTGAGCATGCGGGTGGTGGCATCGGCCACCGCGGTGAAGGTGAGGGTTGGCGGCAGGCCCGCTTTTTTAGTGGCGAGGGTGGCGTTGCCCTGGGCATCCATGCTTTGCAGTCGGTAGGGGCCCATGCCCACGCTGGGGCTGGCGGGATTGGCCAGCGGGATTTCAGTAAGCGTGGCGAGGAAGCCCAGCGTGGGGCTGGGGAGCTGGAAGGCGACCTGCCCAGCTTGCGGGGTTGTGATGCTGACGCCCTTGAGCTGGCCGCTGAAGGGGCTGCGCGGGTTGGCCTGCAACTGGCGGAACCATGCGGCGACAGCGGCGGCGGTGAGCGGCGTGCCATCGGTGAAGGTTTGGTTTTCGGGCAGGGTGCAGGTGGCAACGGTGAGCGAGGGCTGGGTGCAGCCGGTGGCGACGAAGCCGGTGGGCTGGAAGGCGGCGTTCCACTGCAGCAGCGCCGGGTGGGTGAGCTGGAGGAGGCGGGCGGCGGCGGTATCGGTGGCGATGGCGGGGTTGAGGGTTTTTGGCGCGGTGCTGACCGCCACGGTAAGCGGCGCAAGGGTGGCGGCATGTGCCGAAAGGGCCACGCCCAGCCACAAAAAGCTGCTGAGAAGACGGGCGAATGGCTGGTGGGGGATGCGCATGGCCCGTATGATAACGCCACAGATGATGGCGCGTACACCCTTCCTGCCGCTTTGCCTGCCCGTGTTGGCAGCGTTGCTGTGCCTGCCCGCCCCCGCCCATGCCGACTGGTTCGACAACATGTTCACCTTCCGCAAGGACCAGAAGCCGCTGGTGATACCCCACAACGCCGTGGGCGCGCCGCGTACGGTGAACCAGCCCTACTACCCCAGCGCCGACCACATGGCGTGGAGCAATTTTTACACCCGCGACGACCTTGTGCCGGAGGATTACCTTTCCAGCAGTGCGAGCAAGGTGATGCGGCCGCGCCCGCCCGAGGCCACGCCCGGCGGCTGGCAGATGATTGTGAACCGAAATGCGGCGAACCAGCGGGCGGCGGACAGCCACATCACCATCGGCGAGCCGGATACGTTAGGCGACCAATACCTGAATCCCAACGATAAACTTGGCCGCAAGACCCAGATAGGCCTGGCGGTGAGCGACTGGCGCAAGCCCGGCGACACCCGCCCGGCGCTGAACAGCCGCCCGGGCGACTTTGACTACCGCGCGCCGATGGCGGTGCAGAACGACGGCATGCAGGGCGCAAGCGTGCCCGGCGGCGGCGAGGTGGTGAGCGGCGGCGGTTTTGTGGAGGAACAGGATACCGGCAGCGGCGGCGGGGGGACGGTAACGTTCAGCCACGACCCGCGCTACGTGGCCCGTAACGCCAAGGGCGAAGTGACCAGGTACCAAGTGCAGGGCGGCGATACGCTGGGCAGCATTTCCGCCCAGAAAGCGATTTACGGCAACTGGAAGCTGTGGCCGTTGATTTACAGCGCCAACCGCAAGGCAATTGGCGGCAGCCCGGACAACCTGCATGTGAAGCAGAATCTTGCGATTCCGCGCGGGTACAGCGCCAAGCAGGCCAAGGATGCCGAGAAGCGCGCGGTAAGGCATACCCCGGCTTCCGCAAACTAAGCCTTATCAGGCCGGTTTTTCAGCCACCAGCATGTGTTTTTTGGGCGGGAAGCCCGCGCTACGGGTGACGTGGAAACCGGCGGCGCGCAGGCCCTCGCGCACCGCGCTGGCGGCGGAGTAGGTGGCCGCGGTGCCGCCGGGAGCGGTGAGGTTGTAGATGTGTTGAAGGAGTTGCGGCTGCCACATGTCCGGGTTGCGGGCGGGACTGAAACCGTCGAGGAACCAGGCATCGGCGGGGGTTTCCTGGCTGGAAACGGCGGTGGCGGCGTCGGCAACGGTGAGGCAGAGGGTGGCGCGGCCGAAGGTGAGGGTTTGGGTGTGGCCGGTAAGGCTGTTGCGCAGGTGTTGAGCGAGCTGGTGCAGGTGCGGCGGCAGGGCGGCATGGATGGGCTGGAGTTGGGCAAGCGTGAGCGGAAACTTCTCGTAGCTGGTGTAGTGCAGGGCAGCGTTGGGCGGGGCGGTGGTTTCAAACAGGTGGGCGGTGAGGAGGAAAGTGAGGCCGGTGCCGAAGCCGAGCTCCGCCACGTGGAAGGTTTCGCCCGGTTTCAGGGCGGCGAAGCGTTGCGGCAGGGTGTTGCCTTGCAGGAAGACGTGGTGTTTTTCGGCTGCGCCGCCGGACCAGTAGTGCTCGGCGAAGTGGGGGGAGTAGGGGTGCTGCGGGGTGTGCATGGCGCTGCTTGCTGGTTTTGGTGCCCCCGGCCGGAATCGAACCGGCATCTAGAACTTAGGAGGTTCTCGTCCTATCCATTGAACGACGGCGGCATGGCACCCCTTTTGGCAGCCCCGAGCGCTCTGGTCAAGCCCGCAGGGGTTTGGTAGGGTAGCGCCCATGAGGATAAAGGGGTTTTGGGCGGTATTGACGCCGTTGCTTGCGCTGGCACTGCTGCCGGCGCCTTTTACGGCCCACGCCCGCACCTTTACCGCCCGCGTGGTGCGCGTGCTGGACGGCGACACCGTGGTGACCGACAGCGACATCCACGTGCGGCTTCTGGACATCAACACCCCGGAAATGGCCCATGACGGCAACCCCGAGCAGCCGTATGCGCAGAAGGCGCGCGACGCGTTGAGCGCGCTGGTGTTCGGGCGCGAGATTAAGTTTGTGACCGGGCCGCATGAATTTGACCGTTTTGGGCGCACGCTGGCGCACATGTTCCTTAAAACCGGCGGATGGGTGAACGGCACGCTGGTGCGCGACGGCGACGCCGTGGTTTACACCTTTGCCGACAACGCCATGTATCCCCAGGAATTGCTGGCGTATGAGGCGCAGGCGCGCAAGGCCAAGCGGGGATTGTGGGCGCTGCCGCGGTGGGGCGTGCGCGAGGCCGAAGATTGCTGCGCGGATGGGGATATCGGCCAGTTCGAGCTGGTGGAGGGGCCGGTGGTGAGCGCGGCGTATGTGAAGCACGGCCATGGTGGGCGCACTTATTTGAACTTCGGGCGCGACTGGCGCAGCGATTTCAGCGTGTTCGTGGACAAGCGGGATGAGAAATATTTCCGCGCGGCGGGGATCAAGAACATTGCGGCATATTACAAGGGCAAGACCGTGCTGGTGCACGGCTTTTTGCAGCCGGTGAACGGCGTGCTGGTGCGGGTGACGCATCCGGCCCAGCTTGAGATAGTGGGGAGTTAGGCATGGCGGTGGCCGACAGCCCGGTGATGCAGCAGTACAGGGCCGCCAAGCGGGAGTATCCGCAGGCGATCGTGATGTTCCGCATGGGCGACTTTTACGAGATTCTGGGCGACGACGCGGCGCTGGCGAGCGAGCTTTTACAGATTACCCTGACCAAGCGCCGCACCGCCAAGGCCGAGGATGAGGGCATTCCGATGTGCGGGGTGCCGCACCATGCGGCGGAGGGGTACATCGGCAAGTTGATTGAGGCGGGGCAGCGGGTGGCGCTGGTGGAGCAGCTGGAAACACCGGAGGAGGCGCGCAAGGCGCGCGGCAGTGGTGCGATTGTACGGCGCGAGGTGGTGCGGTTGTTCACCCCCGGTACGCTGACCGAGGAGAGTTATCTTGCCGCCGGGCAGGCGCGTTACCTTGTGGCGATAAGCGGCGGCGCGCGCGAGGCCGGTCGGCTGGAAGGCGCGGTGGCGTGGCTGGATTTGAGTACCGGCGAGGTGGGCGTGCGCGGCATGACCGCGGGCACGCTGGGCGCGATTGTGGCCGGGTTAAGCGTGGGAGAGGCGGTGGTGCCGCAGGCGCTGGAGGAAGCCGTGGCCGGGGTGGTGCCGACCGGGGTGGTGACGGTGCAGGACAGCCTTTTCAACCACGATGCGGCGCAGCGGGCGGTGTTACGGGCTTATGGAATTGATACGCTGGAAGGGTTAGGCTTGCCCACCGAGGACGCGGTGTGCGCGGTGGGGGCGCTGGTGGGCTATGCCAGCCTGACGCAGATGGGGCAGCTGCCGCAGCTTGCACACCCCAAGGTAGTGAACGGGCGCAGCCGGATGATGATTGACCCGGCGACGCGGAAAAATCTTGAACTGACCGAGAGCCTTGCGGGCAAGCGCGCCGACAGTTTGCTGGGGGTGGCGGACAGGTGCATCACCGGCGCGGGCAGCCGCCTGCTGGCGCGCTGGGTGGCCGAGCCGCTGACCGACGTGGGTGAGATTGGCGCGCGTCAGGCGGCAGTAGCGGCGCTGGTGGAGGATGGGGCGGTGCGCGGCGAGGTTCGGAGTTTGTTAAAGCAGACCGGCGATATTGCGCGCTGCGTGAGCCGGTTGCTGCTGGGGCGTGGCGGGCCGCGCGATTTGGCGGTGCTGCGCGGCACCGGGGATGTTCTGCCCGCGCTGCAAAAGGCATTGAAGGGCAAGGACGGGCTGCTGGCGGTCCAGGCCAAGGGGTTGGGCGGTTTGGGCGAACTGACCGCGCTTTTGGACAAGGCTCTGGGCGATGACCCGCTGCCCGCGCTGGTGCGCGATGGCGGGTTCATCCGCGACGGGTACGACGGCGATTTGGACGGGCACCGCACGCTGCAGCGCGACGGCAACCGCCTGCTGCAGGAGCTGGAAGCGCGCGAGGCGGCGTGCGGCGTGCCCCTGAAGCTGCGCTACAATCAAGTGTGGGGCTATTATTTTGAAGTGGGCAAGGCGCACGCGGCGAAGGTGCCTGAGCATTGGGTGCACCGCCAGACGACCACGCAGGCGCACCGCTATTCCACGCCGGAGCTGATGCGGCTGGAGCGCGAGCTTGGCAGCGCGGGAGCCAAGGTTCAGCATCGTGAGGAGGAGATTCTGGCGACCTTGGTGGAGGCAGTGAAGGGTGCGAGCTATGCGTTGTTGAGCGCGAGCGAGGCGCTAGCAACTCTGGACGTGCTGGCTGGGTTGGCCGAGGTGGCGGCGCGGCTGGGCTGGGTGCGGCCGGAGGTGGACGGCGGCGACGCGTTTGCGATCGTCGGCGGCAAGCACCCGGTGGTGGCGGCGCGGGTGAGCGAATTCGTGGCCAACGGCTGCGACCTTTCCGGCGGGCAGACGTGGCTGCTGACCGGGCCGAACATGGCGGGGAAGAGCACGTTTTTGCGGCAGAATGCGCTGATTTGCATCCTTGCGCAGGTGGGCAGCTTTGTGCCCGCCGAACGTGCGCGGATTGGGGTGGCGGATGCGGTGTTCAGCCGGATTGGCGCGGCGGATAATTTAGCCGCAGGGCAGAGCACGTTCATGGTGGAAATGGTGGAGACCGCACAGATTCTGAACCGGGCGACGGCGAAGAGTTTGGTGATTCTGGATGAGCTGGGGCGCGGCACCGCCACTTATGACGGCCTTGCGATTGCGTGGGCGTGCGTGGAGGAGATTGCCGGGAGCCTTGGCTGCCGCACATTGTTTGCCACGCACTACCATGAGCTGACCGCGCTGGCGGAGAAGCTGGAACGGCTGAGCACGCACCAGGTGGCGGTGCGCGAGTGGAAGGGCGAGATTGTGTTTTTGCATCAGGTGAAGCCGGGGGCAGCGGCGGGCAGCTACGGCGTGCAGGTGGCCAAGCTGGCGGGGGTTCCGGGGCGGGTGGTGAGCCGGGCGGATGAGTTGTTGCGCGGCTTTTTGAAGGTGGCGCACGGCAAGGGCGTGGTGAAGGTGGATGAGTTGAGCCTGTTTGCCGCGCCGGTGGTGGCTGCGCCGAAGGCCGATAATCCGATTGAGGTGAAGCTGAAGGGCATGGACGTGGACGGCATGAGCGCGCGCGAGGCGCTGCATGCGCTGTATGAATTGCGCGGGCTGGTGCATTAATACCGGCTTACCGGGTTATGGGATGTTCGGATTATCGGGCCTATAATATGGGAACTTTCAAGTTAAAATTGCCGTGACCGCGTGCAGGGCAAGATGCTAGGCTGGCGGCGATGATTTTGAGGAACAGCGTGATTGTGGCGTTCTGGACGGCGGCGAGCCGGGGGCTGGGGTTTGCGCGCGACCTATTGATTGCCAACAAGCTGGGGGCCGGTACTGCCGCCGATGCGTTCTTCATCGCGCTGATGCTGCCGAACCTGCTGCGGCGGCTGTTCGGCGAGGGTGCATTCAACGTGGCGTTCGTGCCGATACTGGCGCGTCACCGCGCGCGCGACAAGGAGGAGGCGTTGCGCTTTGCCAGCGCGGCATTCAGCTGGCTGCTGCTGGTGGTGGCCGCGGCAGTGATTGCAGGCGAGATTTTCATGCCGGTGCTGGTGGGCGTTATGGCCAGCGGCTGGCTGGACCAGCCGGAGAAGTTCGCGCTGGCGGTGCATTTGGGGCGCATCACCTTCCCCTACCTTGGGCTGATTACGATTGCCGCGTTCATGGGCGCGATGTGCAACACCTATGAGGATTTTTCCTCCTTTGCGATGGTTCCGGCGTTTTTGAATCTGAGCATCCTGCTGTGCCTGTTCGGGCTGCCCGCGTTCGGCACCCATCCGGCCGAGGCGGCGGCGTGGGCGATTCCGCTGGGCGGGATTGCGCAGGCGGTTTACATGGTGTGGGCGGTGCGCAGATTGGGCCTGCGCCTGACGCTGGGCTGGCTGCCCAAGCATGGCGATTTAAGAAAGCTGCTGCTGCGCATGGGCCCGGCGGCGATGGGCGTGGGCGTGCTGCAGCTGAGCCTGGTGATTGACAACGAGGTGGCGAGCTTTCTGCGGGAAGGCACGATTGCGTATTTGCAGTATGCCAACCGGTTTTACCAGCTGCCGATGTCGCTGATCGGGATTGCGGTGGCGACGGTGCTGCTGCCGCACCTTTCCGTATTGCTGGGCAGCAACGACAAGAAAGGCGCCTCCACAGCGTTCACCAACGCGCTGGGTGGGTGCCTGGCGCTGGCGTTCGGCAGTTGCGTGACGTTGTTCATATTGGCTCCGGAGATGATGATGGTGCTGCTGCAGCACGGGCGCTTCACCGAAGAGGCCGCGCATGCCACCGCGTGGGCGATGATGGCGTATGTCTCCGGCTTGCCCGCGTACATTTTGACCAAGGTAACGGCGCCCGCATTCTTCGCCGGGGAAGACCCGGTGAGCCCGGTAAAGGCTGGGGCCTGCGCATTGCTGGTGAACTTTGTATTGAATATCGCGTTTGTGCTGGGGGCGCGGGCGCTGGGGCTGGAACGCATCGCTTTTGTGGGCATCGCGCTGGCCACCGCGCTGGGCGGTTATACCAACGCGGCGCTGCAATGGTATTGGCTGAGCCGCAAGGGCATGCTGACGCTGGACCAGAAGGCGCTGCGGCGCGATATCGGCAAGATGCTGCTGGTGAGTGCGGCGATGGCGGCGGTGCTGCTGGCGTTCAAATTCGGCATACCCTACCACGCCGACTGGGCGCTGATGGTGAAGCTGGTGTGGCTGGTGACCGCGCTGGGCTGCGGGGCGATGGTGTTCATGCTGGGGGTGGAGGCCAGCGGGCTTTTGAACGTGCGCGGCATGGTGCGGGCGGGCATGCGGCGGCGCGCAAAGGCCGGTTAGGCGCGAGCTTTCCTCTTCTTTTTACGCAGGACGGACCAGCAGAGCAGCGGGAAGGCGACGGCCATGCCAAGCCATTGCCACATATAGGACAGGTGGCGCAGCGGCGATGTCAGCGGCGGCGGCGCTGGCGTGATGGCGGCCGCGGTTTGGGTGGCGGCGACGAGGTATTGCGGCGCCGATTCGCTTACGATGCGGGCGGGGTTAAGGAAGAGCAGCAGGCGCGGGCTGGTGGTGGTATCCGGCCCGCGCAACCAGCCGCGGCGGTGGGGGAACGGCTGCCACACGCCGCCGACCTGCGTGGCGCTGGTGGCAAACGATGTGAAATGCGGCGCGCCGGTGTTGGGGTCGGCAGCGGGTGGCGCCCAGCCGCGGTCGACGATGACCGTGCCGGATTCGGTGTTCAGCGGGGTAAGGATGCGCCAGCCGGTGGGGGCATCTGGATCGCTAGGGTTGGGCTGGTTGACCAGCGCCACGGTTTGCGCGTTGGCGAAGGTGCCATGCAGCGTAACCGGCGGCAGGACGGCGAAGGCGTGGATGGCGTTGAGCCGCTGGTGGTAGCGGTGGAACTGCCAGTGGGCCAGCGCGAGCAGCCCGGCTTCCACCCCCACGGCAAGAAGGAGGAGGATGGCGAGGTTGAGAAACTTGCGAAATTTCATGCCTACAGATTGAGCGACCGCCGCGCTTGTGGCAAGCTGTTGCCGAACAACAAGGCACTTCTGCATGAACAACCGCTTCAACCGCGCGCTCATCCTGACCATCATCGTGGTTGGCGGCGGAATATGGTTTCTGCACGCGGTAAGCGAGATATTGCTGCCCTTTGTGGTGGGGCTGGTGCTGGCTTATCTTCTGAACCCGCTGGTGAGCCTGCTTGACCGCTGGGGCATACCCCGCGCGCTGGGCAGCACCATCCTGGTGAGCGGCACCATTACCCTGCTGGTGGTGGCGCTGGTATTGGGCATGCCGCTGCTGATCGACCAGCTGACCAGTTTCGTGCAGCGTCTGCCGGTGTATCTGATGACGCTGCAGCACTTCGTGATACCCGAAAAGCTGAGCCGTATGATGCACCTGCAATTGACCGTGGACGCGCTGCTGCGCCCGCTGGGCATGATGGGCACCAAGAGCGCGGCGATGACCGCGCAGGCGCTGCAGAAGACCCTGAGCGGCGCGATGTGGCTTATCAATATAGGCCTTTTGGTGGTGATGACGCCGCTGGTGTCGTTCTACCTGCTGATGGACTGGCCGCACCTGATGGGCAAAATTATGGAACAAGTACCGAAGCGCTGGCGCAAGATTACCATGGAAATGGCGCATGCCATCGACATCAAGCTTGCGGCTTACCTGCGCGGGATGGTGGGCGTGTGTCTGTGCATGGCCGTGTTTTACGCGTGCGCGCTGAGCAGCATAGGGCCGTTGGCCAGCATCCTTCACGGCGAGGCGGTGGACGGGCTGGAGATGGCGTGGGCCATCGGCATCATGACCGGGATTCTGGTGTTTTTGCCGGTGATTGGCGCCACCGTGGGCGTGGCCACCATGTTCGCCGTGGCGCTGGTGCAGTACCAGCTGCAGATTTGGGAGCCGTATGTGCTGATTGCGGTGATATTCGTCATCGGCCAGATACTGGAAGGTTACGTGATGACCCCGCTGATGGTGGGCAACCGCGTAGGGCTGCACCCGCTGTGGGTTATTTTTGCGCTGCTGTGCGGCGGCACGCTGGGCGGGATTACCGGCATGCTGTTGGCAATTCCCGTGGCTGTGGTGGTGAGCGTGGTGCTGCCGCGCCTGCTGGGCAAATGGCGCGACGCGGTGGAATAGGATGGCCGTGTTCCTTGGCTTCATGCTGAACCGCGTGACCGGCGAGGAGTTTGTGGCGCCGTGCGAAGCGGCCAGCCGCGAGGAGGCCGAGAGCTTGTTTTCCGAGGAGTATCCCGAGCCCGCCTACGGCTGTTTGACCGTGTATGCGCGCGCGGATATTGAGGCCATTCTGAAAGGATTTGCGCGCTGGCCGGGTGTGCCGAGCACGGTACAGCCGCCGCTGGAGGAGCTTTTGGCGCGCGTGCGCGCCAGTGATGGCGGCCTGCCCCCGCTGCAGGCCAAGGCAAATGGGGCGATGCTGACCCGCGCCAGCCTTGAGCGCGTGCGCCACGCCGCTAACGGCCACGACCCGAAAGTGCAGGCTCTTGCCGCACGATTGCTGGGCCATAATCATAATGCCCAAGGCAGCCGGCCTGCGTCCAAGGCGGCGGAGCCGGAGAGCGCACCTGTTGCGGTAACTCCCCCGCCGCAACCGGCAATGCAGGGCAAGAGCCTGATTGAGGTGCTGAAGACGCTGCGCGCCGGGGCTTCCTAGGCGGATTTCTTCAGCGGACGGGCTTCCTCTTCCGCCTGCGACAGCGTGATGATGTGGATGGCTTCGCCGGTGGCGGGGGCTTCGGTATCGGAAAACCAGACCTGGCAGCCGAGGGCGAGAAGGTCGGCGGTGAGGGCGCGGCGGCGGGTGGCGTCGAGGTGGGCGGAAAACTCATCAATCAGCACCAGCGGCGGCTTGCCGGTGGCCTTCTGCATGAGGCGCACGTGGGCCAGCAGCGCCATGACCAGCCCGCGCTTGTGCTGGCCGCTGCTGGCGTGGGCCATGGCGACCTGCCTCCCCTCCTCCACCTGCAGCTGGCCGGCGAGGTCGGCGGTGTTGGGCCCGGCGTGGGTGCGCTGGAGGCGGGCATCAATATCGCGGCTGCGCTCAAACTTGCCCTTGAGGGTGGCGACGGGATCTGGCTGGTCCAATACCTCCACCGCCGCGCCATGGAGCTCCAGCGTGAGATTGTTCAGGTAAGGCGCAAGTTGTTGCAGGTACTCCCTGCGGTGGATGAGAACTTGCACGCCCCATTCCGCGGCGAGGCGTTCCTCGGCGTCAAGCCAGTCTCCCCCCTGCCCCTGCGCCAGCAACCTGAGTCGCGCCTGCCGGTGCTGGCGGAAGCGGCTAACGGCGTTGGCATGGTGGGGAATGAGGCTGGTGACAAGGTCGTCCAGCCAGCGGCGGCGGGCGGCGGGCGGGCCGCCGAAGAGGAAATCGGTGGCCGGGGTGAGCCATATGACGCTGCCGTGACGGGTAAGGTCGGCCTGTTGGGCGGGCTGGGCGTTGATTTGCAGCTGGCGGCTGCCCTTGCGGTAGACGGCGCCGATTTCGGTTTCGTCGGAAAGCTGGGCCCACAGGCCCCATTCCTTCGCGCCATGGCGCACCTGTGCGCGGCCTTCCGCTCCCAGCAGACCGCGGGTGGGTGTGAGCAGGCTTATGGCTTCCAGAACGCTGGTTTTGCCGCTGCCGTTGGCCCCCACCAGACCCACCAGCCCGGCACCTGCCGGCACCTGCAGCGCCAGGGCCGGCAGGTTGCGGAAGTGGCTGAGCTTGAGGGAGCGGATACGCATGGGGCTTTTTTAGCATATCCGCCGCCCGCAGGCAGCAAAAAGGGCGGCTTTTGCCGCCCCTTGCCCTGTTCTTGTCTCTTGCGGGCCTTCACTGCACCCCTTATGGCCCTTGTTTTGCGTGGCCAGACCTTTTTATACCCGCATCGGCATCACCACGAAGGTGGTGCTGTTATCGGAAGGGTCTTTCACCAGCACGGGGGAGGAAGCGTCCTTGAGGAAGAAGGTAATGTCGTCGCCGCTGATCTGCGTGCCGATATCGGCCAGGTAGCGGGCGTTGAAGCCGATTTCCAGCGGTTTTCCGGCATATTCCGCCTTGACCTCTTCATTGGCATTTTCCTGATCCGGGTTGTTGGCGGAGAGGGCCAGCGCGTTCTCGATGGCATTGAAGCGCACCGAGCGGGTCTTTTCATGGCTGAGAATGCTGACGCGCTCCACCGCCTGCAAAAGGCTGCGGCGCGCCACGGTGAGCTGGGTGGGGTTTCCCTTGGGAATAACGCGGTCGTAATCCGGGTAGGTGGCGTCGATCACCTTGCTGGTGAGGGTGATGTCGTCGGCTTCGGCCTGGATTTTTTTGTCGCTGACGGTAAGCTTGACGGTCTCGGCGCCGTCGGCCAGCTTCTTGAGTTCGGTGACACATTTGCGCGGCAGAATGACCGCTGGCATTTCGTCGGCACCATCCGGGCACGGAAGGTCGGCCTTGGCGAGGCGGTGGCCGTCGGTAGCGACGGCGCGCAGCAGGTTGTTGCCGTCTTCCTCCACCACATGGAAATACACGCCGTTAAGGTAGGCGCGGGTTTCATCGCTGCTGGCGGCGAACTGCACGCGGTCGAGCATCTTCTTGAGGTCGGCCGAGGGCATGGAGAAGGTGGTGCCTTCCTCCACCTTGGTCATATCGGGGAAGGCTTCCGCACCCAAGGTGGCGAGGCTGAACTTGGCCTTGCCCGCGGTGAGCGAGAGGCGACTGTCGTTGTCAGTGAGCTCCATGGCAACCATGACACCTTCGGGAATCTTGCTGACGATTTCGAACAGCTTGAGCGCGCCGACCGTGGTGACGCCGGGGGTATCCACAAAGGCTTCTTCAACCCCCTGTACCGAGAGGTCGTTGTCGGTGGCGGTGGTTTCCAGCTTATTATCGAGGGCGCGCAGGCGGACGTTGCCGAGAATGGCAATGCTGCTGCGTTTTTCCACCACCGCAGACATGTGACGGAGCGATTTGAAGAGCGTTTCGCGCGAGATACTGAGTTTCATGGCCGCAGAATAGGCTCACCAGCCGCCGCAGACAAGCATTTTGCTAATGGGTTGGGCAGTGTATGCGCTTTGCAAAGCGCGACGATTTAGCGGCCCTGTAGGGCGCGAGTAAGGAGTTCCACGTTTTCAGCCAGTTGGCCGTCGCGCGGGAGCAGGCTGGCGATGGTTTCGCAGGCGTGGATGACAGTGGTGTGGTCACGCCCGCCGAAGGCCCGGCCGATATCCGGATAGCTGCGGCTGGTGAGCTGCTTGGCCAGGTACATGGCCACTTGGCGAGGGCGGGCCACCTCACGCGCGCGGCGCGGGGAATGCATGTCGGCGACGCGGATGTTAAACTGGGCCGCGACCTTCTGCTGGATATCGTCGATGGTGACGACGCGGGTGTAGACGCGGAAGAGGTCGCGCAGCTGCTCGCGTGCGAGCTCCGGCGTGAGGGCTTCGCCAGTGAGGCGGGCATAGGCCACGAGGCGGTTGAGGGCGCCTTCCAGCTCACGCACGTTGCTGGCGATGTTGCCAGCCAGCAGCTGCAATACCGCCTGCGGCACGTCGAAGCCGAGGCTTTCCGCCTTGGCTTGCAGGATGGCGAGGCGGGTTTCCTCCTCCGGCGCGTAGACCTCTACCGTGAGGCCGCTGCCGAGGCGCGACTTGAGGCGGTCTTCGAGATTAGGCAATTCGTGGGGCGAGCGGTCAGCGGTGAGGACGATTTGCTTGCCCGCTTGCACCAGCGTGTTGAAGGTGTGGAAGAACTCTTCCTGGGTGGAATCCTTACCGGCTATGAATTGGACGTCGTCGATCATGAGGACGTCGACGTTGCGGAACAATTCCTTGAAGCCGAGGGTGTTCTTATCCTTGAGGGCGCGGATGAACTTGTAGAGAAATTGTTCGGCCGAGAGATAAAGGATATTGGTGCCGGGCTTGTGGGCGAGGATATCATGGCCGATGGCCTGCATGAGGTGGGTTTTGCCCAGGCCCACGCCGCCGTGCAGGAAGAACGGATTGAACCCCGGCTTGCCCGCCTGCATGGCGCCAGAAACCCCCTGCGCCGCGGCGAAGGCGAACTGGTTGGACTTGCCGGTGACAAACTGGGCGAAGGTGTAGCGACTATCCAGGGGGCTTCCCGCCAGCCATTCCGGCAGGGTGCGGGACTCTTCAGCAGGGCGGGACGCGGCAGGGGCCGTGGGCTGGTGCGCCCCGGGGATTTTGGCAACCGCGGGCGGCAGGTTGAATTGCGGAGACACCTGAAGGGAAAGAGTGACAGGCGTGGAGGCAATCTCTGCCAGGTAATCCTCAAGCTGTGTCTGGAAATGACCTTCCACCCACTGGGCAATGAAAGACGTGGGTGCGGCCAAGGTGAGCTGGCTTCCGCTAGCGCCGACCACCTTGAGGGAGGAGATCCATGCCGCATAGTCGGCCATGCCGAACATAGCCTCGAACTGGGGCTGCGCCGCCTGCCAGAAAGACACCAGCATGCCGCCTTCACTCCCACCGCCCGATTGCGCCGGAACAGCATTGGCGGGCGCGGCGAAGGCAGGCTGAAGCTGGGACATGGGATACTCCCTTTGGCTGGTTGACCTCTTCACGATTCCGCCATGGGGAGCGGGATGTGACGTTCTGCTGGGATCAGCATAGGAGGGAGGGAGGGAGGGGGCAAGAAAAAAATATTATTTTTCATATGCTTATATGAAAACCACGCCAAGTGCGCGCCGCGCTTGGCGTGGTCTGTAGGAATGGCAAATAAACGGCTCGAAACGAGCCTTTTACAAACCCTTATTTGGCGCCGGACTGAGCCTTGATGCGTGCGGCCATGCGGCCGGTCTTGCGGGCAGCCGCAAACTTGTTGATAATCCCTTTTTGCGCGGCCTTGGCGAGCTCTTGCATGGCGGCCTTGAAGCTGCCGGCGATGGCGGTTTTGTCGCCGCTTTGCAGGCTTTCCTCAAACTTCTTGACGTAGGTGTGCACCCGCGAACGGCGGGCGCTGCTGGCAGCGTATTGCTTGACGTCCTGGCGGATGCGCTTGCGCTGCTGGTTGGTGTGGGCCATGCAATCTGTACTCCCGTGTTTTGACTAATGGCTGTTCAATGGTTTGGCACTTGCGGCTGTTTTTGGCTGCAAGTGGGCGTGAGGCGCACATTAGGGGGTGTGGATAAGTTTGACAAGGGAATTTTGAGAGGTTTCTTAAATTCGTGTAAAATCATTTTTATTTGAATAAGATGGCGGCGTCCGGCAGGGTAGGCAGGGTGAGCAAGGACGCGGGCGGCTCAGCTGCGCTGGAAACGGCTGTGACGGCGGGAAATGAGGCCAAAAGCGCGAGATTGAGGGCGGCTGGGCTGAGGGATTGCCATGCGGGCGGAAGTTTGGGCGAAATATGGCTGAAAACCGCCCTTAAATGGGATTGCGCGGCGGCGCCGGCAAGCGCCGGGGCGTACGGCGGCAGAGCGGAAAGCGCCGGCAGGTACGCGGCGAGGACCCGGCCGGCGGCGGCAGGCAGCGGCAACGATGACCACTGCGCCGAAAGTTCAGGCAGGAGGGTACACCATGCCACCGCCTCGGCGGGGGTGGACCACGGCGGCAGGCCTTCGGACAGAGGCAGGAGCAGGCTGAACAGGGGATGGTTTTCCACCTGCGGCCATTGGTTACGCAGGGCGGCGAGGAGCTGCTGTTCGGCCTCGGCGGCCGCGGTGAGCGCGCTCACTGCGGCGGCGGAGGGTTGCGCACCGGGCGCCGCCTGCGGCAGGGCGATGACGCCCAGGCTGAGGCGCGCGGCGTGCTCCAGCGTGGTGACGGGGCTTTCATGGTGGAGGCTGGTGGCGTGGGTGAGGAGGCCGGGGGTGAGGAGGTCGAAGGGTGCGGCGAGGAGGCGCAGGGCGGGGCGCTTGCGGCGGCCCCATGCGGCTTCCGCCGCCTGCGCGGCGTGCTGAAGCCAGCGGTGCAGCGGGCGGGAGGTTTGAGGCGCGGCGAGTGTGACATCGGCCACGCCGTAGGCCTGGATGAGGCCTGATTTGGCCGCATTTTCCAGAGCGAGCAATTGCCGTGCGGCGGTTTCATCGAAACCCGCCACCGCATAGGGCGGCTGCCAGAGGGCGAAAGTGGGTGCGGGGCTGAGGGTGGGGAGTTGCGCCGCGGGGTCTTCAAGCACGCACACCGTAACGGCGGCGGCAGGGTTGGACAGGGTTTGCGCCAAGAGGGCGGCGGCCTGGGCGTGGGTGCGGACGGAGGTGAGAATAAGGTTGAAACCCTGGGCCACCGCGGCGGGGCTGCCCACATCCTCACGCCAGTCGAGCGCGACGCGGCCGACGGTGATGCCGTCGAGCTCGCGCCAATGGTCGGGCGTGAGGGCCGGATTTTGCGCCCAGCAGGCGTCGGCGAAGGCCTTGGCCGGGTGGGTGTCTTCCGTATGGCTGATGGTGAGCATGCTGCCGGTGTATCACGGATGGCACGCCGCGCAAACAGCCACGCCGCCCCCGGCCCTGCGAGGCTTGGCGGGTGCCGCGGGATAGGGTAGTGTAACTCCATGTTGAAGCCCACCCTCCTCCTTATGGCCGCGCTGCCGCTGCTGGCGGCGTGCCATCCGGATTGTCCGCTGTGCTACCAGGACGCATGGAGCCGCCACCCCTTTCCCGGCGAGGAGACCCAGCACATCGCGCCGCTGACACCCGAAGAGTTGCGGGCCAACCATGACGCCCTGCCCCCCGCCAACGGCGTGGAGGCCGACCCTTCCGCCAGCACGGCCACGCAGTAACCCCTTCCAATCCCCATCAGCCAACAAACAAGAAAGACCCTTCCGATGAGCCCCAAGAGCACAACCCGCAAACCCTTTAACATGCTGGCCTGCGGCCTGGTGGCCGGGGCGGTGCTGGGCGCGGCGGTGGCCAGCGTGGCGATCGCCCAGACCATGACCAAGCCCGAGGTGGAAAAAATCGTGAAGGCCTACATCGCCAGCCACGGCGACGAACTGGTGTCGAGCATCAACGACAGCCTGAACGCCGCCAAGGCCAAGCAGGTGGGCGAGCTTATCGACAGCCATACCCCGGTGCTGGGGCCGAAAACCGCGCCGGTGACGGTGATCGAGTTCGGCGACTTCGAGTGCCCCTTCTGCGGCCGCGCGGAAGCCACCGTGCAGGAGCTGCAAAAGCAATACGGCGACAAGGTGCGCTGGGCCTACAAGAACATGCCGCTGCCCTTCCACCCCCATGCGATGCCTGCGGCCAAGGCGGCCATGGCCGCGTTCAAGCAGGGCAAGTTCTGGGAATACACCCGCCTGATTTGGGAAAACCAGCAGAACCTGAGCCACGAGAGCGTATTGACCGACCTTGCCAAGCAGGCCGGGCTGGACATGGACACGTTCAACGCCGACCGCGCCAGCCAGGAGGTTGAGGAGTGGATTAAGGCCGACATGATGGAAGCCCAGCAACTGGGCGCCGACGGCACGCCTTACTTCATCATCAACGGCCAGGCCGTGAGCGGTGCACTGCCCAAGGACAGCTTTGAGAAGGTGATTGACGCCGCACTGGCCAAGGCCAAGGGCGCCAAGGGCCAATAACCATGGCGGCGCGCCGGATGCCCGCGCGGCGCCCCCGGCAACGGCGGGCCACCCCCGTGCCGCTGTTGCCGATGGCGGCGGCGGGGCTGCTGATACTGGCCGCCCTTCAGGTTGGCGCGTGGTGGCACAGCGCGCAGGTGGCCACCCGCGGCGGCGGTGCCACCGCCACCCCCGCCGCCGCCAAGGCCGCGCTGAGCGGCAACCCGTTTGTGGACATGGCCAGGATGCGCCCGTTCCACCACGCCGACACCCCCACGCCCACCCGCCTGTACGCCCCGCCCCTGCCCCAGAACGTGCAGTTCGGCAACGACCGGGCAACGGTGACGGTGACCGTGCTGACCGACCCTTCGTGCGGGGTGTGCCGCCGCACCGTGCAAGGGCTGCTGGCCAACGTGCCGCAGGGACGCGTGCGCACGGTTTATAAGTTCTGGCCCCGTGAGGCGGGCCACACCAGCCCCGGCATGATGATGGAGATTGCCCGCCAATACGGCGTGCTGCCGACCTTCTGGCGGCAACTGCGCGGCACCGACGGCGACATCAGCGACGTGGATATGCTGGGATTGCTTGCCGATTCCGGCCTGGCGCCCGACAGGCTGCGGAAAATTCTGACCGACGAGGGCGACCGGCTGGCGGCCCAGCTGAGCCCGGACATCGAGATGGCGCGGAAGGCCAACCTGCCCGCGCCGCCGGTGCTGCTGGTGGACGGCTACCTGCTGGACGGCATGGTGCTACAGCCCGCGCAGCTTGCCACCTACGTGCAGCGGCGGCTGGACGGCGAGGCGATTACCGGCGGGGAATAGGCCCGCCTTCCCTTACTTAAGGTCAGTGGGACGGCTTGAGCGTGGCGGCGAGCCGGGCATCGTAGAGAAACACGTGCGAGCAGTAGGGGCAGACCACATTGGACGGGGTGCCCGCGGCGTCGTCTTCCATGGTGAGGTAGACCTTGGGGTGGCGCCCCCACACCGGGCCGCCGCAGGCCACGCGCAGGTGCCCGGTGCGGGTGGTTTCTTCCTTGTGCGCGGGGCTGATGGCTTCCGACATGACTTTGTTATCCCATTATGGCCGTTTAACGCGCGGCATTGTGCACCGCCCACGCAAACGGGGCAAGCCTGAACCTGCCCCGCCAGGACGTTCGGGTTGCGGTTATTTGAAGCAGCGCAGCTGGGCCGGGCTGATGGTGGGGCCGCCCCAGTCGCAGCCGTCGTGGCCGCACTCCGTGCGGACGCCGGTGTTGACCACCTGCGCCGGGGTGTAGGACGCCGCGCCGGAATAGCCGAGGGCCTTACAGGCATCGTCGGGGCCGCACTTGTTGTTCTGCGCGGTGATGAGCCTGTAGCCGCCGCCGTCCACGATCGGGTGCTTCTTACAGTAGGTTGCCACCACGTCGTTACCCGCGCCGAAGGCGTCGTTCTTGACGAGGTCGATGGACATGCCGCCGGTTGCGGCATCGGTCGCGGCGGCGATACAGGCGGAGCCGGTCCACACCTTGCCCTGCCCGCCGCAGTTGGCGATGGCGTTAATCTGGTCGGACAGGTGGCCGAGGGTGTTGGCGGTGGACTGGTTCTGCTGCGCGAGCGTGGTGAGCTGGGCGCTGATGGTGTCGAGCGTGGCATCGGCGGCGTGGGCCAAGGGCGCCGTGCAACACAGGGCGAGGATGGCGGGAAGGGTGAAGTTGCGCATGGTCATGCTTTCCTTTGCTTGGGTTGGTTGGGATTCAGGTTAGTTGGCCACGTTCTTGTAGCAGTAGAGGCGATAACCACTGACGCTGACAGGGGTGGCGAGGGCCACGCCGGTGCAGTCTTGCCCGTTACAGCTGCGGGATGCGCCGCCGCTATACAGGGAGACGAGGCTGGTGGCGCCGTCGTAGCCCGCATTGCGGCAGCGTGTATTGGCATCGCCGCCGGAGTAGGATACCTGGGCGACGGTAACCCTGCTGCCGGACGCGGCCACACAGGCGCTGCCGTTCCAGGTCATTTTCTGCGCGCCGCAGCTGGCGATTTTCCCGAAGTTGTTGTTGATGGTCTGGATGTTCCTCTGGTCTTCGATTGAAGGTGTGCCGAAGATGACCGCGCAGCCCGCGCCGGTCCACAGTTTGCCCGCGGCGCCGCAGGCCGCGATGGCGCTGACCTTGCTGTTGAGAACATTCACCGTGCTGGTAAGCGTGGTGACCTTGCCGTCGAGGACGTTGACCTTATCGGTGAGCGTGGTGACCTTGGTGTTGAGGGCATCTACGGTGTCGGCGATGGCCTTGTTCTGGTTGATGAGCATGTCGATGGAGGACTTGAGGGCGCCCCAGTTGGTTTGTGCATCGTAGGATTGGCCGGCGGCGCGCTCTTGCGCGTGGGCCGCGGCGGCGGCCACCAGGGCCACGGCGGCGGCGAGCAGGATGGAGGTTTTACGCATGTGTTTTCTCCCTAGTTAGACAACACGTTTTTGTAACAGAACAAAAGGTAGCCGCTGACCGCAACAGGGGTGGCGGTGGGCACGCCGGTGCAATCTTGACCATTGCAGTTTTGCTGCGCGCCGCCGCTGTAGGTGGGGGCAAGGCTGGAGATGCCTTCGTAGCCGGCGTTCTGACAGGCCTGCGCGGCGCTGTAGCCGCTATGGTGGGGCACCGGATAGGCGATTTGGCCAATGACGGTTTTATAGGAGGGCGGGGTGACGCAGGTGGCGCCGTTCCAGATCTTGTTCTGCTTGCCGCAGGCCACGATATCGGTGGTGGTGCCGGACACGAGGCTGAGAGTGGTGCTCATGTCGTCGACCCGGGTGGCGATGGTCTTGGTGAGGTTGCTGAACGTATCGATTTTAGCGTTAAGCGCGCCCCAGTTGATTTGGGCGTCGTAGGACTGGCCCGCCGAACGCTCTTGCGCGTGGGCGGAAAAGGCGGCTGCCAACGGTAACGCCGCGGCGATAAGGTAGAATATCCCTTTCATGTTTTTATTATGGCGGGCGGCGGGAGATTTTCCTAACACCGGGGCATGGGCGGAGCATTTCTGCGGCGGAGGGTGTGGCAGAACAACACGTTATAGGAGAATAGGAAATAAATGGCGCACCCGGCGCGATTACGCGCCTGGCTTTTCATATTTCTCTGTGCGCGTTGTTCTTGCCGGGTTTGATGATTGGGGGTGAGGAAATAAATGGCGCACCCGGCGCGATTCGAACGCACGACCCCTTCCTTCGGAGGGAAGTACTCTATCCAGCTGAGCTACGGGTGCCCCCGCGCCTGTGATACGGGGGTTTGTGCTTTTATGCAAGGGGGAATAGGTCGCGCCGCTAAACATCCTTTGTGCGCGTTGTTCTTGCCGGGTTTGATGATTGGAGGAAGTAACCCCGGCGCGATTGCCTTCGCTGCGCTCGGCGGTCTCGCTTCGCTCGGCTCGAACGCACGACCCCTTCCTTCGGAGGGGCGTCCTCTATCCAGCTGAGCTACGGGTGCCCCGGCGCCTGTGATACGGGGGTTTGTGCTTTTATGCAAGGGGATTGGGGCATGGTATGCAATAACTCTTTGTTGACAAGCGCCGATTCCTCTATACTGTGCCCCGACTAAGACAAGAGAGGGAATGAATGCCCATGCCGAAACTGGTGATTGACAGCCTTGAGCCCCTGACCGACAAGCCCGCCAAGGTACGCGGCTATCCGGACAAATACGCGCCCAGCGACAAGGAAGAGTATATGAACCCCAAGCAGTTGGCGTACTTCCGCGACCTGCTGCTGACGTGGCGCAGGGAGCTTGAGGACGGCAACCTTTCCACCATGCACGACCTGAAGGAAAACAGCGCCATCGAGGCCGACATCACCGACCAGGCCACGATTGAATATGAGCAGACCCTTGAGTTGCGCAACCGCGACCGCGCGCGCAAGTTGATTTCCAAGATTGACGAAGCGCTGGACCGCATCCGCGATGGCGAGTTCGGCTACTGCCAGGAAACCGGAGACCCCATCGGCATCGGTCGGTTGCTGGCGCGCCCGATTGCGACCTTGAGCATTGAGGCGAAACGTCGCCAGGAGAAGAAAGAAGTGAGCTACGCGGGTTAACCTATTCCAGTATTCTACTAGCCATGGCTGCAAATAACCGGCTTCTGCGCTTCCGCTCCTCATGTACCATCAACGTACACTGCGGTGCGGGTCTGGAATCCAGTTATTTTCGCTCATGCCTAGCGAATACTGAAACAGGTTAACAAGACCATTAACATCATTGGGGGAGTCAAAAATGTCCTTGCCACCGCTGCGCCGCGTACCCGCCCTGCGCCGCCTGCTGGCTCCCGGCGAGGCGATTGTCTATACCGCCCTGTTTTACCCCCTGCGCGGCTGGTACTGGCTGCTGCCCTGCGCCCTGTGCCTGATTGGCAGCCGCTGGTGGACGCCGCTGATGCTGCCCACGGTGCTGTTCTTCGTCTTCTGGGTGGTGCCGTTCTTCACCAACCAGGTGGCGGTGACCACCGAGCGGCTGCTGATGCGGGTGGGCGGCTTCCGCCTGCGGCTGGAGATGATTGATAATGGTGACATCGAGAGCTGGCGCCTTGAGCAGAACGTGCTGACCAGCCTGCTGCGTTGCGGCACGGTGGTGATTTCGGTCAATGACGTGGGCACATTGCGGCATGTGCGGTTGACGTGGCTGTGGCACCCGATGAGTTTCCTTGAAGCCCTTGAGACGTTGCAGGTGGATTTGCGGCGGGCGGCGGGCATCCACGACAGCGAAAGCCCGCGCGATGCCGCGTGACCCGTTGCAACCGGACGAGCTGCGCCTGCCCGCCGGCAAGGCCGCGCTGGTGGTGCGCTGGGGCGACGATACGGCGACGCTGCCCGCCGAGTTTTTGCGCGTGGAAAGCCCGAGCGCCGAAGTAAAGGGCCACGGCCCCGGACAGGCGCGGCTGGTGAGCGGCAAACGCGGCGTGACCATTGCCGGACTGGAGCCGATGGGCGCATATGCGGTGAAAATCACCTTCAGCGACGGTCATGCCAGCGGCCTTTACACGTGGGCCCTGTTGAAACGGCTGGCCGATGAGCAGGAAAGCCTGTGGCAGGCGTATCTGGACGACATGGACCGTGCCGGGTTGAGCCGCGACCGCACGGGCGCGGCGGTATTGCGGAAGGGATTGGGGGCGGGCGTGGCCCTGGTGCTGGGTTTGGCCGCCTTTTCCGCCTACGCCGCGCCGCTGGCGGCAGTGCCCACGCCCGCGCCGATGCTTCTGCTGGTGGAAAACGCCCATGTGCCGCAGGCGCGCGCGGGCGAGGACGTGGCCGTGACCATGAGCCTTGCCAACCCCACCAGCCAGACCATCACCCTGACCGGCGCGGCCACGCCCTTTGCCGACCACACCCTGCTGCAGCGCTACGCCAAGACCGACACCGGGCTGGTGCAGATGCAGACGTTGAACGCTGTGGCGATTGAGCCGCACAAGCAGGTTCTGTTCGTGCCGGGTGCGCTGGAGCTGCGCCTGCTGCAGGTGACAACGGCCTTGCAGACAGGGCTGGAAGTGCCGCTGACGTTGCGTTTTGCCGACGGCACATTGCGCACGGTGCGGGTGGATATTCGTTAGGAAAGGCACGGCAGATGCGGGAAATCATCTTCGACACCGAGACCACCGGCTTTGGCGTGGAGGAGCACCGCATTATTGAAATCGGCTGCGTGGAGCTGGACAACCGTTTGCCCACCGGACGCACCTTCCACACCTACCTGAACCCGGAGCGGGACATCGAGTTCGGCGCGATTAAAGTGCACGGCATCACCAACGACAAGGTGGCGGATGCGCCCAAGTTCGCCGACGTGGCGCATGCGCTGCTGGACTTCTTCGGCGACTGCCCGCTGGTGGCGCACAACGCCGAGTTCGACTTCTCGTTCTTGAACATGGAGCTGGGGCGCATGGGCATGCCGCCGCTGGCCAACACCATGGTGGACAGCCTGGTGATGGCCAAGAAAAAGCTGCCCGGCCAGCGCCACAACCTTGACGCGCTGTGCCGCACCTACAACGTGGACAACAGCGGGCGGGCGTATCACGGCGCGCTGCTGGATGCCCAGCTTCTGGCCGAGGTTTATGTGGAATTGTGCGGCGGATTGCAGGCGAGCTTCGGGCTGGAGGCGGCGGTGGAAGAGATTGTGGCGGCCGTGGACGGGCTGCCCGCGGCGGTGGACGGCGCGGCGATTGCGGTGCAGGCCAGCGAGGCCGAAGTTGCCGCGCACGAGGCCTTTCTGAAAAGCATGGTGAGCGACGCCATCTGGCTGAAAAACAACGGCTAGAACGCCGCATCGTTTCTTTATGGAATTGATGTTGTCACTTTATTGACGCGAGTGCTAACGGTGGGGTATAAGTGAGCCCATGAGCGACAAGAGCATACCTGAAACCAAGGCCGAAACGAAAGTCGAAACCACCGTGAACGCGGCGGGCGAGGCGATTCCCGCACGCGCGGCGCAAGTGCTGGCCGACGTGGTGGAAACCTACGGCGCCAGCGGCGAGCCGGTGGGCAGCAAGGCGCTGGTGGAAAGCGGGCGCTACAGTTTGAGCGGCGCGAGCATCCGCAACGTGATGCAGGACCTTGAGGGCCTTGGCCTGATTAAAAGCCCGCATACCAGCGCCGGACGCGTGCCCACCGAGCAGGGCTACCGCTATTACGCCCAGAACCTGGTGAAGGCCGAGGTTCCCGACGAGAAGGTGAAGGCCGCGATTGCCGAACAGGTTAACCCCAGCAAAAGCCTTTCCGCACTGACCCGTGACGTGACTGGCGTGCTGAGCCATCTGACCAACTGCGCCGCGCTGGTGACCGCGCCGAAGCGCGAGAACGACCCTCTGGAGACGATGGAGTTCGTGCGTCTTTCCGGCAACCGCGTGCTGGTGGTGATGGTGACCAAGGCCGGGGAGATCGAGAACCGGGTGATCGAGGTGCCAGAGTTTATTGATGCCAGCGACCTTGAGAAGGCCGCGCGCAACCTGAAGCCGCTGGTGCTGGGCCATACCCTCGACGAGGCGCGTGCCACGATGATGGCGGGGCTTGCCGAGCAGAAGCTTCAGGTGAACAGCATGATCGACCAGATGATGGCCGCCGCGCACGAGTGGGGCCAGCCCATCACCGCCGACGGCGCAATGGTGGTGGCGGGCAGCACCAACCTGTTCCAGTATCCCGAGCTGGTGCGCGAGAAATTGCAGGGGCTGGTGAAGCTTTTCGAGGAAAAGCGGCTGCTGATGGCGCTGGTGGAAGAGGTGCGGCAAGGCGACGGGGTGAAGATCTTCGTGGGCAGCGACGTGCCGATTGTGGGCGCCGAGGACGTGAGCGTGATTGCCAGCCCCTACGGCAGCCGCCCGCAAACCGGCGAGGGACAGGCGGTGATGGGCACGGTGGGGGTGATAGGCCCGATGCGCATGAATTACAAACATACGCTGGGCGTGGTTGACTACACGCGCGGTTTGTTGAACAAGGTGCTGAACGACAACGCCCCGCAGGGCACGAATAAAGCTTAAGGAGACGTTATGAGCGAGAAGGACGCGCTGCACGAAAAGGACATCAAGCCCGAAGTGGACGGCGAGCCGGTGGACGAAAGCCCCGACGCGCTGGCCGCCGAGGAGGTGGGCGAGCCTGCGGTGGACGAAGCCTACGCCGCCGTGGTGCGCGAGCGCGACGACTGGCGCGACAAGGCCTACCGCGCCGCGGCCGAGGCCGAGAACGTACGCAAGCGCGCCGCCGCCGACGTGGCCGATGCGCGGCAATACGGGCTGGCCAAGTTCGCCGCCGACGTATTGGGCGTGGGCGACAACCTTGCGCGCGCCCTGGCCGCGCCGGAAGGCAACGAAAAGGCCCTGCGCGACGGCGTGGCGATGACCGCGGCGCAACTGCAAAGCATGCTGGAGCGCCACGGCATCAAAATGGTGGAGGCCAAGGCCGGGACGCTGCTGAACCCCGAGTTCCATCAAGCGATGAGCGAGATTGAGAGCGAGGACGTGCCGCCGGGGTGCATCGTGCAGGAGTTGCAGGCCGGGTTCACCATCAACGGGCGGCTGCTGCGGCCGAGCCTGGTGGTGGTGGCGAAGCGCGGCGCCGGAATTTCAGAACAGTAACAAATGATATTTAAGGGAGTAGAGACAGATGAGCAAAGTTATCGGCATTGACCTTGGGACCACCAACAGCTGCGTGGCCATCATGGATGGCAAGGACACGCGCGTGATCGAGAATAACGAAGGCGCGCGCACCACGCCGAGCATCGTGGCGTTCGCCAAGGACGGCGAGCGGCTGGTGGGGCAGAGCGCCAAGCGCCAGGCCATCACCAACCCGGACAACACGTTCTTCGCGTTCAAGCGCCTGATCGGCCGCCGCTTTGACGACCCGATGGTGAAGAAGGCCATCGAGCACAGCCCGTTCAAGATTGTGAAGGGCGACAACGGCGACGCGTGGGTGGAAGGCAACGGCAAGAAAATCAGCCCGAGCGAACTTTCCGCCATGGTGCTGCAGAAGATGCGGGACACCGCCGAGGCCTTTACCGGCGAGAAGGTGACGCAGGCGGTGATTACCGTGCCCGCGTACTTTAACGACGCGCAGCGGCAGGCGACCAAGGATGCCGGCAAGATTGCCGGGCTGGAAGTGTTGCGCCTGGTGAACGAACCCACCGCGGCGGCGCTGGCCTACGGCCTTGGCGAGGACGTGAAGGGCCACAAGACCGTGGCGGTTTACGACCTTGGCGGCGGGACGTTCGACGTGTCCATTCTTGAAATCGGCGACGGCGTGGTGGAGGTGAAGGCCACCAACGGCGACACCTTCCTTGGCGGCGAGGACTTCGATACGCGCATCATCGGCTGGATGGCCGAGGAGTTCAAGAAGAAGGAAGGCGTGGACCTGACCAAGGACAAGCTGGCCCTGCAGCGCCTGAAGGACGAAGCCGAAAAGGCCAAGAAGGAACTGAGCAGCGCGACCAGCATCGAAATCAACCTGCCGTCCATCACCGCCGACGCCAACGGGCCGAAGCACCTGCAGATGACCCTGACCCGCGCCAAGCTGGAAAGCCTGGTGGAAGACCTGATTAAGGGCACGCTGAAACCGTGCGAGGCGGCGTTGAAGGATGCCGGGGTGAAGGCCAGCGACGTGGACGAGGTGGTGCTGGTGGGCGGCATGACCCGCATGCCCAAGGTGCAGGAGGTGGTGAAGGGCTTCTTCGGCAAGGAGCCGCACAAGGGCGTGAACCCCGACGAAGTGGTGGCGGTGGGCGCGGCGATTCAGGGCGGCATCCTCCGCGGCGACGTGAAGGACGTACTACTGCTGGACGTGACCCCGCTGAGCCTGGGCATCGAGACGCTGGGCGGCGTGTTCACCACGCTGATACCTCGCAATACCACGATTCCGACCAAGAAGAGCCAGGTGTTCAGCACCGCCGCGGACAACCAGAACGCGGTGACCATTTCCGTGTCTCAGGGTGAACGCCCAATGGCGGCCGACAACAAGCTTTTGGGCCAGTTCAACCTGGAGGGCATCCCCCCGGCGCCGCGCGGCGTGCCGCAGATTGAGGTGACGTTTGATATTGACGCCAACGGCATCGTGAATGTAAGTGCCAAGGACAAGGGCACCGGCAAGGCCAGCAACGTCGTCATCAAGAGCGACGGCGGGCTTTCCGACGCGGACATTGAACGCATGGTGAAGGAAGCCGAGGCCAACGCCGAGGCCGACAAGGCCAAGAAGGACGCCGTGGACGCGCGCAACACCGCAGAAGCCATGGTGCACAGCACCGAGACCGCGCTGAAGGAGCACGGCGACAAGGTGAGCAGCGAGATCCGCGAAAAAATCGAGGCCGAGCTGAAGGCCACGCAGGAGCTTCTGGCCAAGGAGGACGCCGGCGCCGATGCCCTGAAGGCCCAGACCGACAAGCTGACCGAGGTGAGCATGGAGCTGGGCAAGGCGATGTACGAAGCGCAAAGCAAGGCCGAAGCCGGGCCGGAGGCCAACGCCGACGGCAGCGTGGACGCCGAGTACGCCGACGCCGATGCCGCCAAGACCGGCAGCAAGGACGACAAGGAAGGCGATGCGGCCTAGGCTGGACGCAAAGGAAAGGGAGAGAAATGCGTGGAATGGTGAGCGGACTGGTGCTGGCGGCGGCGATGATAGCCACGCCGGCGCTGGCGTGGGACTCCGGCTATTACGGCCACAGTGGCGGCGGCCATGGCGGTTGGCACCATGGCGGTCATTACCATTCCTCGTCTTCCGGTAATGGGCGGACGTATTCTTATCCTTCCTATTACAGCCACGGCAGCGGCGGCTATAACTTCAGCGGCTACACCCATGGCAGTACCATCGGCATGACCGGGTTCAACGGCAACGTGGGCACCATCAGCAACCCCCACCGCAGCGACTGGGAGCGCCGCTTGCGTTACGACGCCGAGGTGCGTGCCGCGGCGCGCGAGGCCTCGGCCGGGGCGCCGGAATGCGGGTTCATCAACTCGCCCGAATACTGCTTTCGTGTGAGCCGCCTTTACCCGCCGCCGCCGCCCCACCGTTCCGCATGGCTGGATGAGTAGGCTACGCCTTCCCTCCGGCAACGATAACAACAATGGCTTAGCATTGCATGGCGCGTGACTATTACGAAATTCTGGGCGTGGACAAAGGTGCCGACGACAAGGCCCTGAAAAGTGCCTATCGCAAGAAGGCCATGGAATACCACCCCGACCGCAACCCCGGCAACAAGGAGGCCGAGGCCAAGTTCAAGGAGTTGAACGAAGCCTACGACGTGCTGCGCGACCCGCAGAAGCGCGCGGCGTATGACCGTTTCGGCGCGGCGGCGTTCGAACAGGGCGGCGGCGGCAACCCCTTCGGCGGCGGAAGCCCGTTCGGCGCGGGCGGGCCGGGCGGGGGTTTCCACTTCGAGGGCAATTTTGAAGACCTGTTTGAAGATTTGATGGGCGGCATCTTCGGGAACATGGGGGGCGGCGGTGCCGGACAGCAGGCCGGGCGCCGCACCCGCGCCGCCCGCGGCGCCGACCTGCGCTACAATCTTGAGGTGACGCTGGAGCAGGCGTATCACGGCTCGAAGGCCGACCTGACCTACCCGACCACGATTGTGTGCGAGACCTGCGGCGGCAGCGGCGCCAAGCCCGGCACTCAGCCAACCACCTGCCCCACTTGCAACGGCAGCGGTGTTGTGAACTTCCGCCAAGGGTTCTTCCAGATGAGCCGCACCTGCCCCGATTGCGGCGGCACCGGCCAGGTGGTGAAGGAAAAGTGCAAGGACTGCGGCGGCGCCGGGCGCAAGCGCACCACCAAGAATTTGCAGGTGACGATTCCGGCAGGGGTGGACGACGGCACCCGCCTGCGGCTGGCCGGAGAGGGCGAGGCCGGAGCTTACGGCGGCCCAACCGGCGACCTGTTCGTGTTTATTACCATGAAGCCGCACCCGCTGTTCACCCGCGACGGCATGCACCTGCACCTTGATGTGCCGGTGAATGTGGTGGATGCCATGCTGGGTACCGAAATTGACGTTCCCACCGCCGACGGCGGCAAGACGAGCGTGAAGATTCCCGCAGGGAGCCAGCCCGGCGACAGCGTGCGCCTGCCCGGCTACGGCATGCCTGCGCTGAACCGTCCGCGCGACCGCGGCGACCTGATGCTGCACCTTGATGTGAGCGTGCCGCAGCGGCTGAGCAAGCAGCAGCGGGAACTGGTGGAGCAACTGCGCGACGGGCTGGAGCCGGGGCGTGCCGAGAGCGCGTTTGCGAAAAAGTTGAAGGGATTTTGGAAATAAAAAATCGCCCCCGCTCCAGGCGAGGGCGATCCCCCCTTATATCGGGCAGGCAGCTAAACTCTCCCCGCTCAGCGTGCCGTGTGCTTTTTACAGTGGGGGAGTTGCCGTGCCCGATTTCTGCGCCAGCCAATTCTGCAGCGGCTGACGGCTAAACTCTTCAATCATGGATTCCGCAGCCTGGGGCTGGAAGCCGTAGCGCTGCACCAGTTCCTCGGCCAGCTTACGGGCGAAGGCGTCATTCTCAAGCAGCGTCTGCCAGTAGGTTTGGTTCACATCGCGAACCACATCATTGTATTCCATGGTCTAAACCCCCTTTTCTTCTCTTTTTTGCGCAACCCCGGCATGGGCCGGAAGCGGGCCGTGGTTCCGTCGCGGGCGCCTCATGGGGGGAGCACTCCCGAACCTAAAACCGACTTGTTGATGTAACCCCCGGTACCCTGAGAACCCGTTTACCGGATGAGATAGAAGCCCCTCTCAACCTCCACCTGTTTAAAAGGGTAGCAGGATGGGCGCAGGTGTCAACAACTTTTCAAGTTGTTAATATTTATTCACTTTTAATAGTAATTCACAGGGATTTTCACAGACTTATCCACAGATGGATACACAGAGGGGGCCGCATATGCGACCCCCTTCCGTATGATCAATCAAAGACGAAAACGTCGTCCAGGAATCCATCGGCATACCGGTTACTGTGCTGGATGTCGTGCACGGCCCTCTGGCACACCATGGTGTCCGCATCGACCTTGTCATCGGGGATGCCGTATTCAGCCTCCCGGTCGAAAAACGCGTCCACTTCCCGGATGTGTTCCTCGTGATGACTGGTGCTTCGATGCGATTTTGTCCCCATTGTTCCGGCCTCCTCTGGCTAGCGGGGTTAAACGCGACGTGCGCATCTGACTATATGGATCGCAGGGGTTTGGATTTCAAGCTTTTTTGTCGGGGACGTTTTTCTCGGGTGCGTGGCAATACACCGCCACCGGGCAGACGGCACATTTGGGCTTGCGCGCCACGCAGGTATAGCGGCCATGAAGGATGAGCCAGTGGTGCGCGTGCTGCTGGAATTCGGCCGGAATCACCTTGTGCAGGTCGGCCTCCACGGCTTCGGGCGTGTTGCCGCGTGAAAGGCCGAGGCGGCGGGCGACGCGGAACACGTGGGTATCCACGGCGATGGTGGGCTGGCCATACAGCTGGTTGAGAACTACGTTGGCGGTTTTGCGGCCTACGCCGGGCAGGGCTTCCAGCTCCTCCCGCGTGCGCGGCACGTTACCGCCGTGCTGCTGTTCCAACTGTGCCGAGAGGGCCATGACGTTTTTGGCCTTGGTGCGGAACAGGCCGATGGACTTGATGGCCTCGAGCAGGGCGGGTTCGCCGAACGCGAGCATATCGGCAGAGGTCTTCACCTTTTTAAATAGCGGTTCGGTGGCAAGGTTGACGCCGCGGTCGGTGGCCTGCGCCGACAGCACCACCGCAACCAGAAGCTGGTAGGGCGTGTGGTAGAGAAGCTCGGTGCGCGGGTGCGGGTTGGCCTGCTGGAACGCCTTGAAGATGGCAACGATGTCTTGCGGTTTCGCCTTGGGCGGCAGGGCTGCCATGACGCTCTTATGCAGCCTTTTCGCCCGCGTAGGCGCGATACCATTCCGCCATGCGCGCGAGGCCGTCTTTGAGCGGTGTGGAGGGCGCCCAGCCCACCGCCTGCCTGAGGCGTGTGGTATCGGCGTAGGTTTTATAGACTTCGGTGGGCGGCCACGGCAGGTTATCGATTTGCGGCTGCTTGCCGAGAACGCCCGCCAACGTTTGCACGAACTCGGTCATGCGCACGGGGTTCTGGTTGCCGAGATTGTAGATGGTGTGTGCGGTGGGCGTGGCCTGCGGCAGCACCGGGATGAGGCGGACGATGGCTTCCACAATATCGTCCACGTAGGTGAAGTCGCGCCACAGGTCGCCGCCGTTGAACAGCGGGATGGCCGTGCCTTCGAGGATGGCCTTGGTGAAGATCCACGGTGACATATCCGGGCGTCCCCACGGGCCGTAGACAGTGAAGAAGCGCATGCCGCTGGCGGGCAGGCCGAACTGGTGCGACCATGCGTGGGTAATCATCTCGTCGGCGCGCTTGGTGGCGGCGTAGAGGCTGACCGGGCGCGAGACGTCGTCGGTTTCCTCGAAGGGCACCTTCTCGTTGGCACCGTAGACGCTGCTGGAACTGGCATAAAGCAGGTGGCTGACGGGCGTGCCAGCATCGGCCAGCGCCTTGCACGCGGCAAGAACGTTGAAGTGGCCGATGAGGTTGCTTTCCAGGTAGGACACCTGGTTGACCAGCCCGTAGCGCACCCCCGCCTGCGCGGCAAGGTGGATGATGACCTGGGGTTTGGTTTCAAGCGCCAGCGCGGTGAGGCGGTCGCCCTCCACGAGGTTGAGCCGGTGGAAGGTGAAGGCGGCGGCGTTGGACAGGCTTTGCAGGTGGGCGAGGCGCGCCTGCTTGAGCGCGGGGTCGTAATAATCGTTGATGCTATCCACGCCGGCGACCTGCCAGCCTTCCGCCAGCAGCCTTTCAGCCAGCGCGGCGCCGATGAAGCCCGCGGCGCCGGTGACGATGGCAACCTTGGCGGTCATGTGCGCTTCTTCGCCTTGGCGTTGCTTTCACGCGGGGCCTGGCGGCGGTTGGTGGATTCCGCCATTTCCTGCAGGAAGGGCAGCAGGCGCGGCGCAATGTAGGCATCCTTCATGGCGAAGTGCAGGTTGGCCATCTGGAAACCGACCTTGTCGCCGCAGTCGAAGCGCTTGCTTTGCGAGACGTAGCCGCTGAAGCCTTCACTGGCCGCCACCTTCACCATGGCATCGGTGAGCTGGATTTCTCCGCCCTTGCCCGGCCCGAGGGTACCCAGCGCCTGCATGTGCGCAGGCGTAAGCACGTAGCGGCCGACGATGGCGAGGTTGCTGGGCGCCTCCTCCGGTTTGGGTTTCTCCACGAAGCTTTGCACCGGCACGCGGCGGCTGGCGGCCTTGGCGCCGCCGGTATCGAGGATGCCGTAGCTGCTGGTGCGTTCGGACGGCACTTCTTCGCACAATACCACGCTTTTGCCGGTCTGCTGGTAGGTCTTGATCATTTCCGCCAGAGGATTGCCGTTGCTTTGGCAGATGATGTCGTCGGGCAGGAGCACGGCGAAGGGGTCGTCTCCGGTAATGGTGTGAGCGCACCACACTGCGTGCCCCAAGCCCAGCGGCGAGCCCTGGCGGGTGTAATAAAGGCGGGCGTCGGACGGCAGAACCTCCTCGACCATTTTCAGTTCCGCATGCTTGCCCTTCTTGGTGAGAATGTCGGATAATTCATAGGGCTTGTCGAAATGGTTTTCGATGGTGGATTTGCCGCGGCCGGTAATGAAGATAAATTCACGGATGCCGGCGGCGTAGGCCTCTTCCACCGCGTACTGGATGACAGGCTTGTGGACGACGGTGAGCATCTCCTTCGGCATGGCCTTGGTGGCCGGCAAAAAGCGCGTGCCCAGCCCCGCCACAGGAAAAACGGCCTTGGTGACAGGCCGCGGCTTGGCTTGGTTGTGACCGGTTGTCATTCCCCTTACCTCCTTTTCTCTAGCATGCGGATATACCATGCCGCGCCAAGCATGGCCACAATCCCTGCAAGGAAACCGGCGGGCGGAACCCCGAAATGAAGCGAAACCACAGCGAAAATTAATAATGTCGCGTTAAGCCACGCCACCGCGCGCACCAGCTGCATGTGCGTGCGTCCCAGCGCCATGTAGCGGTGGAACCAGAAGGTTTTATGCGGTTGCCACGGCTTGTGCCCCTGCAGGATGCGGCGGAGGAGCGTGCTGGTGGCATCGGCACAGAATACCAGGGGGATGGTGCACAGCGGCCAGATGACGGTGAAGGTATCATCGGTGGCGGCGAGCAGGTACAGCCCACCGAGCATGAAGCCCAGCCATGTGCTGCCGGTATCGCCCAGAAAGACCTTGGCGGGCGGGGCGTTGACCCTGAGGAATCCCCATGCCACCGCCGCCACCAGCAGGCCCAACGGCGCGAAGGCCGGCACGATGAATGCCAGCGCCACCCCCATGAAGATGGCCTGGGTGGTGGCGAGGCCGTCGGCGCCATCCATGAAATTATACAGATTGACGAACCAGCCCCAGCCGAGCATGAGCAGGATTTTTTCGGCCCACAGGGGCATGAAGTCGAACATCGGCGGCAACAGCATGAGGGCGATGGCGACCACAAACAGATGCGCAAACAGGCGAACATGGGCGCCGAGTTCGTGGCGGTCATCGAGCCAGCCCACATAAGCTACCAGCAGGCCGCCCAGCGCGAGAACGCCCAAAAACCCGCGGAACGGCAGCGGCCAGTACCATGTGAGTACCACCCACAATGGCGTGGCCAGCAACGGAAATACCAGCCCGCCGCCGTGCGGCGTTGGCTTGCGGTGGCTGGACCTTTCGGTGATTTCGCCCACCATGCCGACCCTCGCGCACAGGCGCACCAGCCACGGCGACAGCGCATAACTTGCCAGCAGTGCCAGCCACATGCCGCCGAAGAGCATGACCATGTGAAGATGTTGGAGGTTGTGCATGGCGCCTTAGTTCCGGACAGTGAGTTGCTTCATAAGGTCGAGATAGGCCTGCGCCAGCCTGCTGTGCAGGAAATAGCGGCCAACGAAGGCACGGCCCGCCGCCGCCATGGCGGCGCGGCGCTCCGGGTCGTCGAGCAGGGTGGCGATGGCCTCGGCCATGGCGTCCGGGTCTTCAGACCCCACCACCACGGCGCAGCCGGACTGCTGCATGATGTGCGCGCCCTCGCCACGCAGGGCAGCCACGGCGCAGCCCTGCGCGGCCATGATCTCGAACATTTTGCTGGGGATGAACATCTCGAAATCCGGGATGTTCTTGAGGCAGACGAGGTTGATGTCGGCCATGGCGTAATAGGTCCAGGTTTCGCCGTGGGTCACCGCCGGAAGGAACTGGATATTGGGTACGCCCTTGGCGTAGGCTTGCAGCTTTTCCTTCTCGGCCCCATGGCCGACAAAGAGGAAGGTGACATCGGTGCGCTTGACCAGCAGGCGCGCGGCATCCACCACCTGCGCGAGGGCCTGCGCCTCGCCATGGTTACCGATATAAAGCACCACCCTGGTGAGCGGGCTGAGGCCCAGCTTGGCGCGCAGTTGCGTGACCGCGCCGCCTTCATGCGCCTTGAGGGCGGCGGCGTAATCGGCATCGCTGACGCCATTGAAGATGGTGGTTATCTTCTTCGGATTGATGCCGCGCTGGGCGATTTGCCGGGCAAAGCCCTGGGTAACGGTGACGATGGCATCGGCCCGGCGGTAGAGGAACATTTCCATGCGCTCGAGCACGTTATAAATAAACCCGGGCCGCAGGATTCCCATCTGCAGGAAGATGGCGGGCCACAGGTCGCGCACCTCGAACACGAACCTGGCCTTGTGGCGGCGGGCCAAAAGCCATGCCGAGGCCACGCAGAAAAAGTTGGGCGAACTGGCGACGATGACGTGAGGGCATGGGCTGGCGCGGCGGTTGGCCCACCAGACGCTGAACGCGAAGCTGAGCATATTGAACACGCGCGGCCATTTGCCGCGGTTGGGCGCCACGTACAGCCAATGGCGACGCACCGGGATGCCGCCGATTTCTTCCTGCATGTAGGCGGGCTTGCCCTTGTATTCCGGCGGAATCACGCCGTCGGGATGGTTGGGGATGCCGGTAAGCACGCTGACCTGCGCGCCCGCCTGCAGCCAGCTTTTAGCCAGCCCCGCGATACGCGCCGAGGGGGCCCCGGTCTCCGGCAGGAAATACTGGCAGACGATCCAGATGCGCAACGGCTCCGGTGCGGCCATAGGTGCGGGCTGGAGGCTAGGCTGTGTCATGCCCCTATTGATAACACAAAGGCCGCGGCGAGGCGTGCCCGAAATTTAGACACAAGCCAACATGGTTGCCGCCTTCAGGCGCGCCTAAAGCATGATCTGCTGCCGCTCCGGAGCGATCTTCTGCAGCATGCTCTGGAACGTGCGCAGCTTGCGCGGGTCGGTTTGTTCCAGCGGCAGGTGGATGACGATCTTATCGGCTTCAAGCTGCGCAATCTTGCAGGCCTTCCACGCGTTGTTGATGAAGTGCTTGAGTTCGTTGTCGCGCTTTTCCTGTTCGGTTTCACCCTTGCCATCGGGAATCAGGGTAATGCGGCGCAAGCCCAGCACGTTTTGCAGGTGCTTGACGTTGATGCCATCCTTTTCCAGCCACGCGCTCATGTGCTCCGGCTTCATGCGGATGACCGCCCAGCTGTTGGAGGCGCCCATCCAGATGCCGCTGATACAGTCCGGATAGTATTCCTCGGTGACGGCGGCGACGAACTCCTTCCCGCGGCGGGTGGCGATACGCATCTTGGAAGTAGCATCCACGCTGGCGCACATGGTGATGACCTGCTTGGTGCCCACCGGCGGCTTTTCATGGAAATCCATGACACTGACAAGGTTTTCGGGAATGAACACGAACTTATCGTCCTGTACGCGGTAGATGATGCCTCCATCGCGGTAGCCGGCGACCTCGGCCTCGAGAATGCGGCCGGGCGCGCCGTCGCCCCATTGCATGAGCTCCATGGTGCTGATGAGCTGCTTGGTGCTGGGCAAAATGGGGTTGGTGATATCGATCCACACCCCGTGTTCGCCGTAACCGCTACGGCGGCGCACGCTGATGCTGGCGAACTCAAGGTTGACGTCCACCTCCACCAGCATGTCGCGGTCCACATAGGACAGGCGGATGGCGTTGGCCAAAGCAAGCTCCAGCTGGCGCTGGGTCCAGCCGTATTCCTCTCCGATTTTCAGGATGGTTGGGATGTCGACGATATTCATGTTGGCTCTGCCTTCGCGGTGTTTCGGACTTGTGCCCAATTGTAAAACGCGACCGCCCGCATGGCAAGGCGCGTTTTAATCGTTGGCGGTGACTTCATGGTTACGGCCGTCGAGGCGGAACTCGGCACGATCCGGCGCGACGCCCACCAGCTGCCAGCCGTTCAGGCTTTCACCGATGAGGAGCACGCCTTCACGCCCATTGGCATAAGCGACGATGCCGCGGTTGGGCACGAAGCTGAGCACTTGCAGCGACGGAAAATCGGTGCTGGCGAGGCGCGGACGCAGGCCCTTGGGGATTTCCACCTTCTCGATTTCATCGAGCTGGCTGGCGTTGGGATCCACATTGAAATCGGCCAGTGTGCGAATATGCGCCGGTGCCTTGGCCGAGGGTTCCGCCACGATGGGCAGGTTCTTCGGGTTATTGGCATACAGCTCTGGCGGCGGAAGCAGGGCTGCCTGTTGCTGGGCCGTGGCTTGCGCCGCGGCGCCTTGCGGCGGCGGCAGAAGCGTGCCTTGGGTACCTGAAACATCGGCGCTTTGCTGCATGGCCTGGCCGTCCATGTACGCGTCCGGACTGCGATGGAAGGCGGCAGGCTTGAGCGCCGACGGGTTGGGACTGGCGGTGAGTGCACGGCGGTAGCTGGCCAGCTCTTCCTGCAATTTTTCAGGCGTGAGTGGCGAGGTATCGGCCTTGTCGGCGGCGGCAACCTGCTCGGTGCTGGACGTCTGGTTTTCCGCCTTCTCCTGCTCGCGCGCGCGCACATCGTTGACCGCCTGCTGGAAGCGGGCGAACACGCTGTGATCCTGTTCCGTCTGGCCGGCTTCGGCGGTGGCGCTGGGTTGGGCGGCGGTATTGGCGAAGTCCATGGACAGGGCCGACGACACCACCACGGTGGGACTGCCAAGACCCAAGGCCGCCAAAGCGGACGGACTGGCGGCCGTGGTTTGCGCGGGCGGCGGCAGGACGATGTTGTTGTCCTTCATGTCGGCCATGCTGAAGGTCTGGTCGGGCTTAAGCGTGCCGCTGCCGGCGGGCAGAGCCTCGGTTTGCTCCTGCAGGGTGCCGGTGAGCTGGGCGATTGTGCCCTGCCCACCGCCGGAATGCATAACATAAACGGCCACCAGGCCGGCCGCCACCAGTGCGACGACGACCAGACCCCACGGCATGCCGCCCGCCTTGCGGGTGACGTTGCCCGGAAGTTCCGGCGGCGGCAGGCTGGCCGCGCCATGCTTGCCGTTGGGCTGCTGCCATGGCGGCACGGGCGCACCGCCGAAAGTGCCGTTATCCATGGGTTTGTAAAGATCAGACGGCGGCGGCAGGTCGGATGGCGCGGTGGCACCGTCGTCTCGGCTGGCCTCGTGCTCCCAGCTGGGGGCTTCGGGCACGCTGATGTCCCAATCGCCGGCGGCGGCCTGAGGCGCGGCCCATGGCAGGTCGGATCCGACGGGAGGGAGGGGTTCCTCTTTACCCTCCTGCGTGGAAAGCTTGAGCGGCGTGACCCGTTCGTCCTCCTCCGTCTGCTGCGGTTGCAGCGGAGAATCTTCCTGAACGGGAGCGTCCGGCACCGGCTTGGGCTGCCACGCCTGTTGCGTGGTTTCCGCTCCGGCTTGCCGCGACTGCGGAGCTTCGGACAATTCCGGTGGCTGTTCGGGTGATTGCTCCGGGGTATGCTCTGGCGGAAGCTCGGGCGCAGGCGCGGCGCTTTCCGCCTCGGCAAGACCGGTGGGAACGGCACTAGTGAGACTATCCGGCGGCGGGGCGGCGATAATACCGCTGGCAATCAGCTCCTCGTCGACCTTCTCCAGAGGACGGGTATCCTGCGGCACCTTGGACGAAGGTTCGCCCGCTTGCTTTGCGGGTTGTTCAGCGCTGGCGCGGGCGGCGGCCTCGGCAGCGGGGGCGCTGAAATCGCGCGGCTTCTTGTCGCGCACGCGGCGGTGGGATTGCTCCTTCTCCTCCACCCGCGGTGCGGCGGGGATGGACGACTCTTCAGCCTTGGGCGCGGTTTGCGGCGCGGCCGCCGTGGCGTGGCTGCGCGGCTTGATTTGGCGGCTGGGCTTGCCGCGCGGCGGGAACGATGGAGCGACCGATTGCCGCGGTTGAGGTTGCTCCGTTACCGCTTGCGGCGCGGGTTCCGGCTGGGGCTGGGGCGCGACACTTTCAACGGCGACGGGTTTTTCCTCCGCCGGGGTAGGTGTTTCTTCGCCCTGCAGTGCGATGGGTGCAGGTTGCTCTTCAGGTTGCAGCGCTTCCGCCTGCTGCTCGGCGGCCGGTTGCGGGGCAGGCATCTCCACCGGCGCAGCAGGTTCGGCCGGTTGCGCGGGTGCAGGAGCTTGCTCTTCCTGTGCGGCAGCGGGGATGGTGAAAGATTCCTCCAGCACGCGGGCCGGCGTTTGCGGCTGGGCCGGTTGTTCAGGCGGGGTTTCACCCACCTGCGCGACACTGCCCGCGGTGGGCAGCGTGCTGAAAGCACTGCTGGCGGCGGCGGCCAGTGACTCCCTGGAGGCCGGGACGGCAGGCGCCGGGGTTTCAACGGGGGTTTCAGATGTGGTGGATGCGGCTATGGGAGCCGGTTTTTGCGTTGCGGGCGCAGCCTTGTCCTCCGGCGCAGGAGCACCGGTAAGTCGGGAAGGTAAAACACGCCGTAAAGCCATAGTATTCCTAGTTTACCCGCGCTTTTCCCTTAGGGCTAGGGCTGGTGGCGCACGAGGCGGCAACCGTGTGTTGTTTCAGCCAAAAAAACGTAAGGCTGGGCTTGACTAGCCTTTTTTGAGGCGCGCGGCGGCCCGCGCCACGCGCACGCCGTGGGGATATTTCTCGGCAAACATGACCGTGGCGCGCCACCAATCGACCCCACTTTGCTCCTTGATATTCTTGATTTCCGCGATGTCGTCGGGCGTAGTGGTGGCGAGCGCGTAAGTGAGCTTGTCGGAAATGAGGCGGCAGACCACCTCACCGTGCGGCGACATGAGGTAGAATTCGCTGTAGAAGCCGGGACGGGTATCGAGGCTGGCGATGTATTGCTGGTGACGCTCGGAACGCAAGCCGAGGGATTGCATGAGCATGGGAATCATTTCGCGCCGGGGCTTGAGGATCATACGCTTGGTGATGTTGCCGATGATGGCCTGGCCGACGTCGGTGGTAAGGTCTTCCTCGTTTTGAGAGGAAATGCCGCACATGCAGTTGAGCGAGCGGTAGGTGCGGAAGGCACGCTTGAGCTGGTTGGCCACGGCGGCGCCACCCTTGGAGGAAATCATGCTGACCATTTCGTCGACCAGCAGGTGCTTCTTCTCGCCGCGGTCACCGAGGTACATGACATTGTCAATCATGGTGAAGATAGCGTTGATGATGACGTCGGAAATCTTTTCGTTGAGCACGTTCTGGAGGTTGAAGACCACAAGCTTGTCTTTTTCCGTGAAGCTGGGCGGACCGTCGAACATGTGGCCGTAAATGCCGCCTTCGCAATACGAGCCGATTTCACGCGCCATGGTCATGCCCGCTTGGCGGCTCGCCTCGTCGGAATAGGGGAACTTCATATAGGCCTGCTGGATCCAGGTGGGCCTGAGCACGTCATCGGGCGGCACGATATCATACGCATACTGCACGATTTGCTCGATAAGCCGCTGCTCCACCCGCGAAATCTGGTAATCGCCCTTCTGGATCATCAGCTCCACCGTGGTCGTCCACTGCTGGAGCCTGAGTTTGTTGATTTCGCCCGCGAACGGGTTGATGCAGACGTCCTTGCGGTCGAGGTCGATGATGATGAGCTTGCCCATGGTCTCGGCGAAGCGGTCATAGTCGTCCTTGATGGTCATGAGATACTGCTTTTCCACCCCCGCGCTGAACAGCTGGAGTGTAAGATCGACTACCGCAAAGCTTTTCCCGGAGCCGGACGTCCCGGTGATGGCGTAGTGCCAGTTCATGAAATCGTTACTGGTATGGTCGAAGAACGAGATTTCACCGTCGCGGTTGACGTAGACCGCCTGCGGGGTGTTCTTTTCATGCTTGGTGAAGGGTCTGCCGTGGCCGCCCCAGTGGCCGTGGAGGGGCAGGAGGTCGACGATATCATCGCTCATGACCCGGCGGGTGCGGGCGAACGGGGCCGAGAAATTGGCGCGCCAAGCCAGCGGCCATGAATAGCTGAAGGCCTGCAGCGCCATGGATTTTTCGATATCCGGCACCACCGAAAGCTTCTTGAACTGGGAGACCACGCGCAGCATGGAATCCTCCACCTCCTCGCGGCTTTTGCCGTGGATGATAATGCCGACCATGGCGTAGACCACTTTGCGGCCGCTGAACAGGCGAGTTTTGACCTCGGAGGCTTCCTGCGCGTAAAGCTCGGCGTCCTCCTTGTTGAAGGCCCCGGCGACCCGCTTGCGCATGGCCGCGGAAAGAGTGAGCTTGACCTTCTCCATCTGCTGGTTGGCCGAGGTGAAATTGCAGAAGAATGTGCTTTGGCCGTTGAGCGTGCGGCGGATACTCCCCAGATAGTCGGTCGCGACCGTGTCGGGCATCATCGCCATCATGATGGTACCGTGATAGTCGCTACCTATCTTGATGATGTCGTGATGATTTTCGATGGGTAACGGGAATACCTGCTCGTCGAAACCGCGCAAGGGGTCGATACCGATGCGCTGCACGGGATCCTTGTAGCTGGGGGCGTAGGCCATCCAGTAGTGTTCCTTGAGTTCCTCCAGCGTCATACGCTTGAGCTCGAACATGCTGTTCATGGTGCTTTCCACCGACATCAGCACCTCGCGGAACTCCACCATCATCGCCTTGACCACGTTGGCCACGAACTGGCCCGCGAACTTATCGGCATTCATGCCGGTGATGCTGACCATCATCAGCCCCGCCTGGAAAAGCAGCTCCATGGTGCCTTTGAGCAAACCGAACCTTTCCTGCGCCTGCGGGCAACGCAAGGTGACGACCATATAGGTTTCGCGCAGGCGGGTGAAACCCCTTTCCGACACTGCATAACCGCGGGCCCCGGAATCGCGGATTTTTTCGGCCCGCGACTGGCGCAACAGCTTGGCCCTGTCGGAATCCGGCGTGGCTTCCAGATAAGTTTGCAGCGGCTTGACCAAGTTGTTGTGCGAGGTGATGATCACCTGCATTTCATATTCCTGCGGGATGTTCTCGAGCACCGTGCGCAGTTCGTTCACGGTTTCCTCGTAGCCACCATCCTGCGAATAGCTGGGCGGCACCGGGCATTTCCAGCAGATGCCCAGCGCCCCGTCCTTCAACAGATGCACGCGGTAGAGCGGTGACGAAGGGTCGTCGTTGAACTCGAAATACGGCAGCTGCTCGGCCAACTGGTAAGGCCGGGGCGGGGTGTAGGTGTCTTTCTGGAACATCGCTGCCGTATTTTGTTTTTGTTTTTTCAAGCCTCTTGCGGCCGCTGCCGCGCCGGCGGCTACCGACCGATGGCGAGGTTACCCGCGCTGGCGCCCAGGTTGGGCCTGCCCGCGGGTACACCCGTATCGTCCTGTCCGCTGCCGAGTTCGTTCTCCGGCTGCGTCCATTGATAACGATCGTTAAGGAAGATGGTGCTCCAGTTGCCGAAGACACGCGCGTTGTCGTCGGTTATGTGCGGATACGTCCACACCAGCAGGGTTTTGGGCGGCGTGACCAAGGCCAGTTCCTTCTCCGGCAGGTAGCTGGGGCGCTTGACCTCGGGCCGCGTGGCCTGGCGGATGACTGATTTCTGCGCACCGCCGGGGCCGCTCGATTCATCGCGCGCGGTGGTGAGAGCACTGTTCATGCTCATCGGATAGTCCGGCGGCAGGGCGCTGCCGTAGTATTTGCATCCAGCCAAGCCCATGCAGAGGGCCAAGACCATGGTGGAAAAAGCGTGCTTTGTCATATCCCCTATGCCTCCCGTTGGTTAATTACCCTGCAAGGCGGCCTGCGCCGCCGGTCGCGAACTGCCGGTACTGGTGCCCGGCACGGCCGCATCCACCTGGGCGGCATCGAACAGCGGCGTCCAGCCTTGGCCTTCATGCCTGAGTTCGGTACCGTTGGTGATCACAAGATCCACCTGCCGCGTAGCATCGAGGCGGATGAAGGACTGGACACGGTCGACCCGCTCCTTGAGGTAATCGCGCAGCGACGACATAGCCGAAGTAATGCCTCCGCCGATTTGCGCCTTGGCCTGACTGCCGGTGAGGGTTTGCTGGGCGGTGCCTTCGCTATCCACCGTGTTGGTTTGCTGGTTTTGCGTGATGATCTGCCCGATGCCGGCAGCGAAATCGGCCATGGCGGCGGCGGCAATGCGCGAGGCGTCGCCTTCGTAGAGCACGCCGGGCACGCCGATCACGCCATCATTGGCATCTACCACATATCCGGAAAGGTTATAGGTGGCGGTACCGTAGTCGGGATAGACGCAGGTCATCTGCGTGGGCTGGCCTACCGCACGCTCGGTGGAAATGTTGGCGCCGAACATGATGAGGACAATACAGCCATCCAGCGACACGGTGGTGTTCATGGCCGTTTTGTAAGTACCCGAAATGCGCGCCAGCGCAGGCGTGTTGACCTGGCCCACCAAGGCATCCACGCCGTTGATGAGCGTGGCCTTGACAAAGCCCAACGGCGGCATGAAAGGCAGCCGGTGGTCTTCGGGCGGGATATCGTTTTCCACCTCACCGTTGCTGCTGAGATGGCTGCCTGTGAGGTTATCGAGGCCGTGTAAAGGGGACAGCAAGGCCTGCCCCCCGCCAGACCCGGTAACGCCGCCGCCCAGCGGCACCTGCGTGATAGGATGGCGCCGGGCCGCCACGGGACTGATGCCCGATGCGCCATTGGTGGGTGCGTTCATTTCCATTTCATGTTGCTGCTGTGCCAGCTGACCCAGGCGCTCGCTGTCGCGGGCACGCTCATCCTGCAGGTTTTTCAGCTCCGACGTGAAATCGGTCATCATGTTCTGCATCTGGCTCTGCAATTGCTGGTTCTGTTCAAGCGCCTGCTGGAGAGCCTGGTCACGTTGCTGAAAATCCGTCTCGATCTTCTCGCGCAGCTCGGTCATGTCACGGCGGTTCTGCTCGAACACGCTTTGCATGAGCGCCGGGCGGTCGGTTTCGATGCCGCTGAACGTTGCGCTGACGCTGCCGGGTGCGCCATGCATAGTGCCCAGATTGAGGCTGCCGCCATTGTTGGGCACGGGTGCTTTGTTGCCGCCGCGGTGACTGAACAGGAACAACACGAACAGGCAGCAGCCAATCACGACCAGGATCTGCATGGGGCGCGGCAACGCGCGGAATTTCTCCACCAGGTTGTTGATGGCGTTTTCGCCGCCCTTGCCCGGCTGCGGCGCTTCCGCCTTGCCGCCGCGGCGCGAGATGACGTCGGAATCGGATCGAGGGGATTCTGCCATGGTGCCTGTTTTTCCGGTTACCTTTTTGCGTTGGCCGTGCCGCGTCCGCGGCTCCTGACATTGCTGCCGTTTACTCTAGCCGCTGCGTTTCCCGATGGCAAACCCACCGCTGCGCGCGCAGGCATCAACCTGACTCCCAGCAGCTTGGCGCGGGCATTGCGCACCTGCTGGTGCGACGATGCATCCAACCCCATGAACTGGTTTTCCGCCGTGGACAGGTCGAGCCCCTGCAAACACGCAGTTTGCCAAGCCAATGGATACTTTATGAACAGCCGGTAGCGCAGGCGGCGCCATGCCAAGGCAGCCTCGCGGAACTGATAGAGCGCTGACGGCAAGTTGGCGACGCCCAAGACGGTTCCCGCCTGGTTCAACGCATGACGGTAGGCGCGGTCAGCGAATAATCTCTTGATATTAATCAGCAATTGACTTGACGGCATATCCGGAAGCCAGCTGGGGACGGTTTTATCGCCTACCCCGGCTTCAGACCCCGATTGTAGGGCTTGGAGTATGGCAAAATCGTCACGTTTCGGGCTTTCCTCGGCCTCGGCAAGGATGGCGCGCATCGGTTCGGTGACCGCGACATGGTAGGATGCAAGCTGGCTAGGTTTTTGCGTCAATGTGATCCTGCCCGCGATACGGCCTTGCAAGGGCTGAGGGCACTCCTGTACGCGATGTTGAGGATGGCGGCCGGGAAAGTGGGCAGTATCCAGTTCATACTCCAGCCCCCACGGCAGCGGGTGATAGCCTATGCTGCATACCGGCTGGCTCAGCGGCACCTCGTCGAGCCCCGACCCGTAGAGGGGATGGGCGGCATCTTCCGACCGCTGTTGGGCCGTTCTTTCATTGATAGCATGATACCAGTTGGGAGCGGCTACCGGATGGAACCGCGCCTTCAGCTTCTCCGGCAGGCGATAAATGCCCTGTACTCCCGGCAAGGGATGGCGGTGGGCACGCACCAGCGCAGGCGTAGAGGTATAAACATAGTGCAACGGGTCCCAAAGCGGGCCGCTGACCTGAATGAAATGACCCTCGGCATCCCAATCCCACAACGCCGGTTCCGCAAAATGCTGCGGGTGTTGGGGCAGCCATACCGCTCCCCACTCGGCGCTGGTACGGGAGTGGGGCTGATGGAGATCCGGCAGGGCGGGCACGGGTGCCTCCGGCGCCTTGAAGCCGCTGCCATCGCTGACCACCACCTTGGCAGGCTGGATGCCTGCAGCCGTTATCCAGCCAGGATGCAGAACTTCCAGTATTGTTCCCTTGGGTTGGTCGGATGGAATACTTTTCTCCACCTGGTGAAGCCCTTTCACCGCGCGGCCACCGTCCACGCCCGTCGCGACGTATTCCTCATCAACATGGAAACGGCCGTTATAGGCTTCGATAGTGGGAATGACCGTGCAACCGCGCAGAAACAGCTCTTCAAACCAGCTTTCGCCGTCATTGGCGTCGTAGAAGGCTTCATAAGTCTGTTCAGGAGAACGCTGTTGCCAGCGTTTTTCAAACTCTTCGGCGGCCTTCTGCGCCTGCACCGGCGGCATGGCGCGTACAAATACCCGCGCCACCTGCGGCAGGCGCCAGCCATCGGCATAAAATGTATCCGGACGGAGCTTGTAAGGATATGTGGACGGCTGGGCATAAAGCGCCTGCAGCGCCAGTTCCGGTTGGCCGGCAAGCACCGCGCCTTGCGGCGGTGCGCACTCCATGCGGCGATAAGTGGTGAAGATGGCGTTTTCAATAAGCGCGGCGCCCGGCGCCGTGGCAGGCACATCCTGGCAACCCGCGGGAAAGACCGGCACGGACGGCGCGGCCGGAAGCGGCATGAGGCCGGTATGGATGACGCGTCCCGTGAGATCCCTTACAAACAGCGGCGCGAGTGGGTATTCATCCACCCCCTCGCGCAATCCTCCTTCCGGTGTGGCGGCGGCGAGGTAACCGGCATCGCGGACCACATGGTGGCCGTAATGGGAAGGCATAACCGGCAAGGCCAGCCCTTCCATGCCCTGCAACTGTTCAGGTGAGGGGAAGAGCGGAATTTCTGCAAGGCCATTCAAATTGGCGGCCAAGTGCGGATGATAGCCCTGGCGAAGGTCCCACCGGCCGCCCAACATGTGCAGCGGCGACGCCGCTTCTTGCGCAAACACATGCAACTTTTGCGACACAGTTTACCCCCAGCTTTGATTGACTTTCTGCGCCAATATGCATTGGGTTGAGCCGCTTGTCAGCGATTATCACTGTGATACGGAAGAAACGATGCTTGGTTTGGGGGCAGACTTACCAAGCGTCTGGAATACCCCCTGCCTTTGTCTGGGCACCCGCCTGCCCATATACGCAACCTTGCTTCTGCGCGAAGATCAATTGCAGGCGTTGTGAAAATTCGCCTTTTGCCTTATTGAACTGATCGAGCTGTTTAAGTTGCCTATCGATCTCGGGTAACATGATATTCTTGATCACGTCCGCCATGCGTTTATTAAGCGCCGGGCTGTTGATGATGGCATAGGTAAAGTTACTGTTGTTGTCGGATGAAGCCGTACCATGGGATTGGTTATCGCTGGTTCCGGGGACAAGGCTATCATGTTCCAGCTGACCATAGACCTGCTGCAAGCGCTGCTTAAGATAGCCATAGACCCGTTTCGTTGATTCATAGGCCAGATCGTAACTGGATAAGGTATAGAAAGCGGGAATGTCCTTATCCAGTGAACACTTTTCATGTGTAACAGTAACAATGTTAGGATCAAACATCGGTATAAGTTGATTGGCCGTACAACCCAAAACTGTCATGTTAAGCTGAGCAAGCTCAGTATCTTGCGAATTGCCAGTAAATAGACCTTGCCAATTATCCACTATACCTTTGTAAGCATTCTCATCGAAAGTTGGCATGGTAACGGAAACACTATCAGTTGCTCCCGCACTTGCCCTGTTTAAGGCAGTATTGAGATTAGCCACGAACTGCTGCATAGGATATAGGATATTGGGATTAGTGCAGTTTAAATAGTTATACTGGAAATTCTTAGTAATTTCCTTGACATTGGAGGACACTGTCTGAGCAGCAGGAGGATTGCCGTTCATGTTATTTACTGTCAAATTTGCCGAAGATTCTACTAGGACATCCGGAATGCCAACCAAACTACGATAGATGGGCAGGGTAACCGAAACTGTAATACCTTTTTCCACTGTGTAGCGTAACATATTGAAATATTGTTGCATGCTAAGGAGTGGGGGTTTAACCCCATAATCGCCAGTACAGTCGGTGGCACTATCCATATTGCACAGACGTACTTGGGTAAGCATGAGCATAGGCCAACAGGTTTCTTCCGTAGCATTGGCATTGCCAGTATCTTCCGTGGCATTCTGTCCCATGCAGATAAGACCTGAAATCGATTGGGTCACATTTTCAGTTTGGCGCAGCTTTTTGCCAAAATCCTTATTGGCTTGCTGGAATGTCTGGTAGGCGTTGGTATCGCTAACATATTGCATGGAACAAATTTCCCATGCCTGAGCATAAGATTGCGCCTGCAAAACTTCAGCACTCATTGCAGTTGAGCCCTCACTGCCTCCGGAAGCGGAAGCCTGCTGCTGTATGATAGCTTGGCGAAGTGGGACTTGTTGGGCAATACACTGGTTAAGATAGTTTTGACGGGCATCTTTCTGCAGGCTGTTTATGCTGCAGGACCTTTGAAATTGATCGTAGCGCTGGTTACCGTAGCTGTTGAGCGTATCGAACAGGGCCGCGGTTTGCGGCATGCTGTAATTCAGCGTCAGCATCTCCTTGGCAAGGACCGAATTCACATCCGTTTGGAATTTGCCGAAGACTTCCGGCATATTGAACAGGCCGCTGGTGTATTCGCCTTGGCCAACCGCACCACATCCCAAAATCTCGCTAGGGCTAGTAACTGTGGTAGGTAGGTGTTGGAATTGTTCGACTGCTGGTAAACCGGTCTCGATGCTGCCCAAGGATGCCGGGAAGGCACTATCCACTGTTGAATTGACCGCAAAGCCACCGGTTGTACTGCTAGCATCGAATGCCATAGCGGGATACGCGAGCAATAACAGGGCAATAGCAGAAAATATTGTGCGGAGGGGCATAGTTAAAGTGTGGGGCGGGGTGGGCATTTTGGCAAGGCTAGGTGGCTGATTTGACGAGGGAGACGCGCAGGGCGTTGTGGACGGCGGCAATTTTTTCCAAAACCTTTTCCAGTTCAATAGTTTGCCTGTGGGTTAGGTGCATGCTGCGGCGCTGCGACTGTGCCTTTTCCAGGTGGTAGGCGGCGGCGGCGAGGCGCTCCTCGAGGCTGTAGAAGTTTTTGATTTCCTTGATGTAATTAGCCATTGTGGCGCTGTCGCCATGCTGAAGGAGGGATTGTGCTTCGAGTTCGCGTTTCAGGCTTTCAACCTGTTGTTTCATTTCATTAATTTGCGAAGTCTGGGTGGCGATGGTGGCTTCGCGCTGGCGCGTCCAGACCTCGGCGTCGCGGAGGGCGTTTTCGAGCGCTTCCTGCCGTTTTTTCAAGGCATTAACGATGGCCGTGGGGGCGCCGGCGGTTGCCGGAGAGGGCGGCAGCGGCACGGCAGCGGGCGGCAGGGGCGCGGCAGCCATATGCGGCAGCGGGGCGGCAGCGGACGGCAACGGTGAGAGGTCGTCCACCGACCCTTCCACCGCCGCCTGGTAAAGGTCGTTGAACTGGGGGCCGCGGCCCCACGATGCGCCGTGCTGGCGGATGAAATCGGCGATCGCGTCCTGCGCCTGCGGCGCGAGGTCGGCGGCGCTGGAGGCGTTGGTGATCTGGATCAGCCCTTCTTCAAACAATTGGCGCAGGCGCGGCGTGCTGTTGTTGCGCACCTTGGCGTAGACGATGACGTTGGGACGGCTGGTGCCGAGCGCCTGCGCGATATTGCCCTGGGTGAGGCCGAGGCCGATGAGCGCGCTGATGGCGAAGTAAAGCTCCAGCTTATCGAGCGGGCGCACGCGGCTGTTAATGCATACGCGCAGCTGGCGCAGCGCCTTCTCCGCACTTCCCTTGGGCGCGCCGAGCACCTGGCAGAGCAGCCGGTCTTCACCGCGCGCGGCGGCGGCGGCGATGCGGCGCTCGCCGTCGATCACCTGCCCGTCTTCGGTAATCAGCAGCGGCGGCCAGTTTTCCGCCGGGTGGGCGGCTATCTGCCGGATATGCCCGAGGTCTTGCGGGGCCTGCGTATCGGCCGGACGGAAGGTGACGCCGAGGCTGGACAGCCCCGAGAGCGGCCGCCATTCCAGCGCCCGCAGCGGGAACTGCTTTTCCTCCTCGGCGGTGAGTTTGGCCGGATGGGCGTTGCCGGGGGCCACCTCCTCCTTCGGCGCGTCTTCGGCGGCGCCCATTTTGGGCAGCTTGGCCAGCACGTCCTGCAGGTGCGGGTATTCCACCCCGAAGATGGCGGCAATCTCGGCGGCGCGGGGTGCCGGGGCATGGCGCATGGCCTGCGCCAGCAGCCTTTGCGCGCGCTTATCCTGCAACCCCAGCTTGCGGAAATCGTAGGCGATGCTCTTGAGGTCGCCCTCCAGCAGGCGTTGGGTGTAGAAGGCGTCCATCAGCTCGTTGAGGATCTGGCTGGCGCGGCTGTCGGTGACGCCGAAGTGGTAGGCGATCTCCTCGAAGCTGGCCACGCCGCCGACCTTGACGTGCATGAGCGCGGCGCGGCGCTTGTCGTCGCGTTCCGCCGCAATCAGGTCGTTGAGTTTCTTCTCGATGAAGCTGTCCTGCGCGATTTTGAGCATGACGTTGGTCTGGCGCGCGCGCTGGGCGGCGGCGACCTCGCCGCGCAGGTGTTCCTGCACCGTGGTTTCCTGGTCGAGGTGCTGGACCAGCAGCGGCGGGTTCTTGCGGAAGTCGGCCTTGTCGCCATCCGACATATCCTGCATGTGGGCCTGCCTTGCCTGGTATTCCGGGTCGCGGTTGCGCAACTCCATGGCCTTGCTTTCCAGCCGGCTGCCGAAGAAGGTGTTGAACTGCACGGTAATGCTGCTGCCGTCGGCCCGGGTGTAGACCGGGTTGAAATCGCGCAGGCAGGTGAGCAGCACCTCGAAGGCCTCCTGCTGCAGGTCGTCGGCATCCACGTGGAAATGGCGGGCCAGCGCGAAGGTGGCCTGCCTGCGGCTGTGCAGGTATTTCACCGCGTTTTCGCGCGCGAGGGTGTAGCCTTCGTCGGCGGCCTTGAGGTCTTGCGCCTGTCTTTCCGCACGGGTGGGCCCCTTGGCGGCCGGAGGAGCCTTTGCAGGCGTGGCGGGCTTGCTGCCGGACGCCGCGGCCCTGGCCGGCTTGGCGGGTGCCTTCTTAGCGGGGGATTTGCGCGCGGGCATGCGGGGGTTTACCTAACCTCTCGTTCTTCTTGCCGCCACGATGGCATAGAACGGTCAAGGTGTCAGGATGGGCGCGGCGTTTCCTGACAGGGGTGTTGCGGTTTCGCGTGTTACGTTTATTTGGCGGATTTGAGCGACTGGTGGAGTTCCGCGAGGAACGGCGTGGGCTTGCCGTGGTGGTGGGTGAACACCAGCGGCCCGGCGGTGCGGGTGATGGCGAGGTAGAACAGCCGCCGTTCATGGTCGGCGTTGGGGCCGAGCAGTTCGGAGGGTGGGAGCGGCCAGTGGGAGGCATCGGCATAGGGCAGGACGACCACGTCGAAGGTGCGGTTGCGCACCTCGCGCACCGGGGCCACCGTGACTGGCGAGTCCATGTCCGGCAGGGTTTCCTCGCGGATGCGCGGCAGCACGTCCACCAGCTTGCCGGAGAGGTTGAGCAGGCTGTCGGTGGCCAGCAGCGCCAGCTGGTGATCGGCCTGCGGCATGTGCGGCAGAAGCTGGGCGATGAGCGCCTTGAACACCTCGCGCGCGGACAGGGTGTGCGCCTGCATGACCTGCGTGGCGCTGCGCAACGCGCGGCGAAGTTGCTGCAGGTTGGCGGTGGTGGTGGGCGAGGCCCCATCGAGCGCGGGCAGCGGGCAGCCGCGCTGCAGCCAGCCTTCCGCCGCGAGGCCCGCGGCGAACAGTTGCTCCACCGCCGCGGGCGGCACCTCGAACCCCAGCAGCACCAGCCTGAGGTGGGCATCGTTGGCCTTGCCGAGCATGAGATAGAGCAACGCCATGACCAGCTGCGCCGCCGGTTCCTCCCAGATGAGCCTTGCGAAGCTGGCCGGGTTGAAGCGCCCCTGGGGCCCAAGCCCCGCGCCGTGGCGGCGCAGCGCGTGGGTGAGCAGCGCGGCGGCCACGTGGGTGCGCGTGATGAGCCCCACGGTTTTGCCCTTGGCCACCCATTCCGCGCAGGTTTCCGCCAGATAGGCGTGCTCGGCCGGGGCGTTGGGGAAGGTCTGGTCGATGATGGTGGCGGGCGCCGCGGAAAGGCCGTTGTAGCCCTTGCCCACGCGGTGGCGCAACTGGCGCGCGACCTTGCCGATGGCCGGGGCGAGCGCCTTGGGCGTGCGGAAGCTGTCTTCCAGCGTGAAGCGGGTGACGTCGGCCCAGCCTTCCGCCTGCTGCACGGCGTCGGGGCCCAGCGCGCCTTCCAGCCCGTAGGCGGTCTGGTCGTCGTCGGCCGCCATGGCCACGGTGATGCCCGCCGCCATGTGCAGCTGCAGCCAGATGAGCTGGAGCTCGGTGGCGTCCTGCAGGCTGTCAATCAGCAGCAGGTCCACCGGCAAGGGCTCTGCCGTGCCGCCGCGCATGCCGAGCACGTGGCGGCGGATGATGTCATGCCTGTCGGACAGGCCGAGGGTTTCCATCTGCGCCTGATAGGCCTGCACGAAGGGAAAAAACTTGTCGTTGTCGGGCAGTTTCTTGGCGCGGCCCTTGGCACGGCGGACCACCGTTTCCGCGTCCTCCAGCGTGCCGGTGAAGGCCTGCTGCGCCATGACCATGCGCAAGACCTCGCGCGCCTGGTTGTTGGTGGCGAAGGTGAGCGGTTCCTTGGCCGCGGCGAGCTGCTGCGCCGCATGGCGGCGGACGGTGTTGGCGTCGATGGCCTCCCACAGGCCGGGATAGGTGCCTTGCGCCAGCGCGTGGACGTATTCGTGCCCGCGGAAGGAGAACGTGGTGAGCCCCACCCGCTTTTTGGCCTTGTGCGCCTGCGCCGCCAAGGCCAGCAGCAGCAGCGTTTTACCGCTGCCCGGCGCGCCCACCACCAGCGCGTGCCCCTTGTGCTTGAGCACCGCCTGCTGCGCAGGCGTCCACTGCGGGAGTTTGATTGCCTTGCCGCCGTTCATCTCCGCGCCCCGTTAACTGCGGGTGACCCGGTGGATGCGCAAATACATGGCGTAGACATTACGGATGTAACGGTTGGCATAATAACTGGTGCCACTGTGGTAGCGGCCCACCGAGCTCCACCAGTCGGCGCCTTTGTGGTGTTCCAGCAAATAGCTGACCGCGTAGTGCAGGTTGGTGACCGGATCGAGCGCCTGCGCCACGCTGCGGAAATGGCTGCCGTGCACGCGCCAGTTGATCTGCATCATGCCGATATCGAGGTTGGTGTTGCCGAGCGCGAACTCACGCTTGACGAAGGCTTCCGCCTCGGCCTCGGAATTGAAGCGGCGGCCGAAGTTGGCGGCTTCGATGGTGCCGACGGAGACATCCGGCAGGGCGTTGAGCGCGGCCTGCGCCTGCGTGGGCGTAAGCTTGCTGCGGTGCACCCCCGGCGCGTTGATGGTGAAGCGCACGTAACCCATGAGGCGCATGATATGGAAATGGCCGAGGGCCTGTTGGCGGCTGGTGAAGCCGCGCGCGCCGCTGCCGTTGACGCCCACCGTGTAGGGCCACGGCAGCACCCAGCCGTGGATGCCCTGCCCGCTTTCCACTAGGCTGATGGCGTGGAGGAGGCCTGCGGGGATGTCGTATTCGCGCTCGGTCTTGGCGATGAGCAACCAGGCGTTGCGGGCAATGACGGGGTCGAAGGGATCGGAGTCGTAGTCGGCATGGGCGGGACAGGCCCACAGGCCCACCAGCAGCGCCAGCGCCAATCCCGCATGGCGGGCCAGAAGGTGGAGGGGCTGGCGGCTGTTCATAGACCCTTATACCTTAGCGTAAAAAGACCAGGAAGAGTATACCCTTATCGTTGGGGCGGCCTTGCGGGGCCAGGCGCAGGTTCTCCATGGCGGCGTAGCGCAGCGTACCCCACTCGGACGTCTTGGGAATGACGATGGCGGGCAGGTTGACCTCCTGCGGTTGCGGGGTTTCGTTGCGCACGTGAACGACCAGGCCGGTCATGGTGGGGGTCTGCCAGATTTCGGAAAGGTCGAAGGCCATGTTGTTGCCGCGGAACCAGTTGGGAATGATGTAGGTTTCGCGCGAGATGCCGGGCACGTCCTCGTCGGCATCCATGGCGCGGATGAGGTCGTGCGGGGTCATCTTGCCGGAGACGGCGCGCTTGACCTGCTGCTGCTTGAGGCCGTCGACGATTTCCACGTAGGTGCGGTAGGGCACGTCGGTGGTGAGAATGATGACGTAGGTGTTGCCGCTCTGGCCGGTGAAGAACACGCGCGTGGCCATCTTGGGCAGAAGCGACTGGAACATGAAGGCGCGGTTGTTGTAGCCCGCCAGCGGCTTGCCGTCGAAATAGCTGGGGTCTTCAGGCGTGGCGTACTTGATGGGCTCGGGGAACATCACCTGGGTATAGTCGGTGGTGGAGAGGCCCACCACCAGCGGCTTGGTGGGGCCGTTCCAGACCAGGGTATCGGCAAAGGCGGCAACATGGACGGCAACCGCCATGAGGACGGCGGCAGCAAGGAACACAAGGCGGCGCATGGGCTTGGCTAACGTTGGGTTGGGGTTGAAACGGCTCATTGCCGGGCATCCTGGCCGGGCTTGGTGAGCGGCTTTTCATGGTAGGCGGTGAGGGTGAAGCCGTAGGGGTTGGCCGGGCTGGAGAAGCCCTTGAGGAACGTCATGTCGATTTCCAGTGGAATCGCCTCGGCCAGCGTGCCGCCGACGATGCTGTTGATCTGCCCGGTGATGACGACGTCGCGGAACTGTTGGCCGTTGACCTCGCGCTTGGTGATTTTAAGCGGCGTGGAGCGGTCGGGCACGAAGAAGGACGAGCGGCGGTCGGCGGACGCGTCGCGGATCTTGCGCTCGAAGTAGGGTTCGGAATCGGCCAGCAGGGCGGGGCCCATGAACGGCTTGAGGCCGTTGTAGAGCTTGGACACGTTCTCCGGCGTGAAGGAGTTGAGCGACTGGGTGACGAAATCGGTAAACAGGTAGATGAGGCGGGTTTCCTCGGTGGGGCTGTAGACGCCGGTGGTGGCATCCGGCACGACGATGACCGGGTAGTGGATGCGGCGCTGGTTGAGCTGGCGGTTGAGATCGGTGTTGCGCACGAACTCGCACGTGGTGGTGGTGGCGAGCAGGATGACGCAGATGAGCAGCGCCCCGGCAATGCGGTGGGCACGGTCGATAACGGCTCCGGCGCGGGCGACAAAATCCATGGCGCCAGATTAGCCGCTTTTGCGGACCGTGGGGAGGCCGGTGGTGTGAAAACAGGCAATCCCCTGTGGCACGCCCGCCCTTGCGTGCCCGCGGCAGACGGCCTCAGATTTCCAGCCTTTTGCACACCTTGGGGCTGGGACGCAGCTTGCCGATCTGGATATAGCGATAGGCCATGCGCAAAGCCATGCCCTCCGGTTTATCGAGCGTGACCTTGTACATGACGTAGGTGGCCATAAAGCCCAGGCCCACGGAAAGGAAGGCCTTACTGAACAAAAACAGGGTGCCGTAGTAGGCGATGATGAAAGTGGTGACGTATTCCGGCGTGCGGTTGGGTTTATCGATATTGCGGGGAACCGGGCGCGCCACGCCTTATTGCCCGCACTGGCCGCCGAAACCCGCGGCAATGCCGCAGGTGATATCGCGCACGCCGTTATAGATGCCGGGAAGCACCGTAACCATGGCCCCCAGCAGGATGAGGATGATGCCGCCGCGGGTGCTGCCCATGGCCACCCGGTAGATGCCGATGGCGGTGACCAGCAGGCCGATGCCCATGCCGATGCTGCCGGTAAGGATGATTTCCAGCAGGTGCAATTCGTTCTGCCCCACCGCCGGCGTTCCGTTATTTTGCGCCAGCGCCGCGGCGCAGGGTGCCAGAAGCAGGATGAGGGTGAGGACGAGGATACGCTTCATGGATGGGGCCTTTGTTGCACTAGGCCCAAGTATTGGGCCAAACCATCCCGGAAACAAGCGCGGCGTATGATTGGGCACCACCACCTGTGGGCGAAAACCAACACCCGGCTAGTAACCATTGTAGGGCTGCACCTGCGTGACGCTGCCGCCGCTGATGCCGCTGACCACGCCACCCACCGCCTGCCTTACGCCGTTAAACACACCCGGAGAGACGGTGATGAGCGCGCCACCGATGATCATGACGATGGCCGCACCCCACTCCTTGCGCATGATGCCGGTGAACAGGCCGAGCACCACCATGAACAGGCCGATGAACATGCCGAGCTGGCCGGTGAGCAGGCCCTGCAAAACATCCAGAAAGTTACCGCCTGCCTGCGAGGCGCCGTAGCTGTAGTAGGCCTGGGCCAGCGCCGGAGTGGCCATGCCAACGGCGGCAAGGCCCGCAAAGATGGCTGCACGGAAGCGCATGGGCATGGTTTTGTCCTTTCGTTTCCCTTTCAATGTAGGAAACGGCGCCGCAATTGCAAGCGTTTTAACGTGAAACAAGGCGCCCTGCGGGCGCCCTGCTTTTAAGACCAGACGATTGTTACGGACCGTAAGAGCCGGCTGTATCTTGTACCGTCGTGTTGTTACCACCGCTGATACCGGTAACGGCACTGTCGACAAAGTCGTGCACGCCGTTGAACAGGCCGGGGGCCACGGTGATGAGCACGCCGCCGACAATCATGGTAATGCCGGCGCCGGTTTCCTGCTTGATAATCCAGGTCCACAGGCCGAGTACGGTGATGGCCAGGCCGATGAAGAGGCCGAGCCTGCCGGTGATGAGGTCTTGCAGTGTGGTGAGGAAGTTATCACCGGCGCTGCTGGCCGAGCCAGCAGCGAACGCCGGGTGGGCCATGACGGTCATGACGGCCACGGCAGCCACGGCAGCCAAGAGGGAACGTTTATTCATAGGTTGATCTCCTTTGATTTGGATTATTGGTAGGGTTGAGGGGATTTTCAAGTCGCCGGGTGTAATGCGTGCAAGGGAGTGTGGGAAATGGGTGACGTATGCGCGGGGGCTTATTCGGCCGGGGTTGCGGCGTCATCGGTGACCACCAGCAGGCGCGATTGGTTGAACTGGGTGAAGCTGAGGGTGATGCCGTCGGCGGCGTGAACCTGCTGGGCGAGCTGCTTGAGCACCTGCTGCACCGGCGCTTCCGCGGTGAGGCTCCATTTTTCGCGCAGGAGCTTGGCGGCCTTACCGGACAGCTGCCAATCGGCCTGCCAGTCGCCTGCTTGCGCGGAGGCCTGCTTGAGCACGTCGGCGAGGATATCCTTGAGGGTCTGGCCGCTGGCGTGGAGCACCACCGGCGTTTGCATGAGCGCCATGGGCGCGGCCGCCGGGGCGCCGACGCCACCGACCACAACATTGTTGCCGGTTTTGATGGCCAAAGCCCTGTCCATCATGGTTTCGGCTTCCGCCTTGAGGCGTGCGGCCTCGCGCAGGCGCGCATCCTGCTCCTGGATTTGGGCGGCGTGGGCGAGTTGCTCGGCCTCGGCGATTTTGGCCGCGGCCTTGAGCACGAGGTCGCGTCGCGAGGCGTCGGCCTGCTGTTCCGCCGCCTGCAGGTCGGCGTTCAGGCTGGTGATCTTGCTTTGGTAGGCTTTTTCCTTGCTGGCCTTATCCGCCGCGAGTTGCTGGCTGAGCTGCTGGAACTGCTGGAGGCGCTGCTGGGTGGCGGAAAGCTCGGCCTGCAGTTGCTCCTCCTTCTGCTGCCAGGCCTGTTGCGCGGCGGTGGTGGTGGCGCGGTTCTGCGCGGCGCGGGCCATGGTTTCTTCATTACGGCGGCGCTCCTCCTCGACCATGCGTTCACGCTCGCGCAGTTGCGACATGAGCTTGGCGATGGTGGCGTCGGACTGGGAATCCCGGGTTTGCTTGGCGATGTTGGCGAGGTTGCGCTCGGCCGCGGCGTTGGCCTCGGCATCGCGGCGGGCAGCGGCGGTATCGGCCGCCTGCCATTGGGTGAGGGTGGCGACCAGGGTATCCGGCTTTTGCGGCTGGATATGCGTGACCACCGCGGGCGCCTTGAGGGCTGCGGCGGGGCCGGCGGCGGGTTCCACCGCGGCAAGGGCCGGCACCAGCTGGGACGTGACCTTGATACGCGGCAGCGGCGTGAGGCTGGGCGGCTGGGCGCTTTCACGCGGAAGCGGGCCGAGGCTATCGAACACCGTGAGCTGGATGGCGGGATCGGCGGCGCGGGAGCCAAGGGGCGTGCCGCCGTCGAACAGCACGTGCGCGGCTTCGCAGGGTTCGCCGTTTTTATCATAGAGGAACTGCCCGGTGCCGGTGGAGGTTTGCACCCTGACGCCCATGCCGGGGCCGCCGCAGTCATCCGGCTGGCCCGTACCCGTGGTGGCGGCGGTGACGCCGCTGACGAGGCTGGAGGTGGCGATGACCACCCCGCCATCGCCCTTTTGCGGCGGCGTGAAGGCGTTTTGCGGCGGCGTGGCGGCGCAACCGGCCAACAACGCCGCGCCGCCAAGCGCCAGCGGAGCAAGGTTGGGGGTGCGCTTCGCGTTCATCAATCGGATACTACAATAACCCGGTCGGTGTCGAACAGGCTGAAGCTTAGTTTTACGCCACGATCGTTCATGATGTATTGCGAAAGGTAGCTGACGAACTGGTCGAAGTTGGTTTCGACGTCGATGCTGAAGCGCTCGTTAAGCAGCGCGCGGTTGGCCTTGGAGATTTGCCAGCGGACCTCCCACGGGCCGGTGAAGGGCATGGCGCGGTGCAGCACCTGCGCGAGGATCTGGCCGAGGGTCTGGTTGTCTTCATGCAGCACCACCTTGTACTGGCGGATATCCATGTAGCCGCGGCGCTGGTGCGGCATGGCGAGGCTGGCCATGCGCACGCCCTGGAGCGTTTGGGTTTTTGGTTGGCCGGGGCCGGACGCGGGTTCGAGCGCGGCAAGCATGGCATCCACCGCCGGGTTGCTGGTGCCCGGCTGCTTGAGCGCGCCGATCTTGAGATTTGCGGGATCTATCTGCACAGTGTCGGAGACGCCGCCGGTGCGCGCATGGTCGGGCCCGAGGCGGGTCAATTTTTCGCCTTCGGCGGTTTCCTCGCCGGCGCGGGTGGCGATACTTTGCAACTGCTCCGCCACCGCCTTGCGAATGGCGAAGACCACCTTGTTGTCCTTCATGATGACGCTACGCGCGGCGTTGGCCATGGCCGCCTGCATGGCCGGATCGGAACTGTCCTGCACCGCATCGCGCGCCACGCTGCGGATGTAGCCGCCGCTATCCTTGATGCTTTGCAGGGCAATGGCGCGGAACTGGGGCGTGGCCTCGCGCACCGAGCTGCCGGCGATGGCCGCCACCTGTTCAGGCTTGAGCTGGTTTTCCTGCAGTTGGGCAAGCTGGACCGCCGTAGTGGACACCGCCTTGGCCAGTTGTTGCGTGTGCTGCATCACGCGGTTGTTGGAAAGCTCGGTGTACTCGCGGCTTTCACGCGTGGCGGTGTTGACATGGTTTTGAAGCTCGGCGAGCTGCCGGGTGGCGAAATCCCATTTCTGCGCGTTGGCCTGCAGGCTTTGGCGCGCCAATTGCGCGACGTTGTTGACCGCGCCCAGCGCCTGCTGCTGCATCTGCTTCTGGTTGCTTTGCAGGCTGGCGATGGTCTGGTTGAGGGCGTTGAGGCGTTTTTCCACCGCGGGCTGGAGGGAGGCCGGGTCTTCCGGCGCGGCGGCCTCGCGGTGCCAGAGCACCGTGCCCTGGCGGATGATGCCGGGCACCGGCTTAAGGCTGGCGACCTGAACGCCCTGCTGCTGTTGCGCCACCGGCGGCGGCGCGGGGACGAGGGTGGCAACCGGCGCCGGGCCGCCTTCCACGGCGCAGCCCGCCAACGCCATGGCGGCGATTGGAACGGCGAGGGCGCGCACGGACAGCATTGTGGCCCTGATTGTGCCGCGTAAGGCCCCACCGGCCAACGCTTTGGCGTTCAAACGGTTGAAAACGCGCGGCGGGCTGTGGGAATTGGGCACCACGCGGGCGCCCCCTGCCCCGTAACCGCTAGAACCCCCGCTGGACGAGCCATGCCGCCAGCGCGAACACAGCGGCGAGCACGGATTCCACCCCCAGCGCCGCGGCGCCGATGGGGCGGCCGCAGTGGCGGCAGCGGCCCCTGAGGGCCAGATAGCTGAAGACAGGCACGAGGTCGGCCACGGTGAGCGTGGCGCGGCAGTGGCCGCAATGGCTGGGTGGTTGCCTGAGCGGCAGGCCCCGCCGCAGGCGGTAGGCCATGCACCCGGCAAAGGAGCCCATGACCGCGCCGAACACCCCGGCCACGCACGGCCAAAACCAAGGCCATTGCTGTGCAATGGCCCCGGCTGCGCGGACGATGAACGGCATGCCCGCTATACCCCTTGCCTAGCCGCACGTGGCATCGGACGCGCTATCGGCATTGTTGGTGGTGGTGAGACGCGCCGGCAGCTTGCGCGCGGTGCCGGACGGGCGTGCGCCGCAGCCGCTGCCCGCGTTGCGCGGCCGCGGATTGCTGAAGTAGTAGAACGGCATGGGATTACCGTTGGCATCCACGGAGATGGCCGAGCAGCAGAACTCGTCGGGCAGGCCGAGGATGCGCATCAGGTTCTTCATCTGCGTGCGACGGGTATCGGCGCTCTGGCGGTTATCCACGATAACGGTGTTGTTGTTGTAGGTGGCGCTATCGCCGGTGCTGTAGGACGCGATGGCCTTGGGATAGTAGATACGGTTATCGTAGGTGCCATCGGTACAGGCCGCCGGAGGCGTGGCGCCGCCGCAGTTGGCGCTGATGGTTTCCGCGTAGCCGTTGCGGCCATAGGTTTCCAGCGCCTTGCTGATGCGGTCGAGGCGGTCGAGGGTCTTGTTGTACGCATCGAGCTTCTGCGGATAGTCGGTGAGGCGGGTGAAGATATCGTCGCCGCCCGCGTGCAGCGCGGCAAAGGCATCCACCACCTGGGCGGAGGTGCCGTAACTCCACCAATCATGCGAGGTGGCGCCGCCGAAGATAGTTTTGCCCGCGGCGCTGCTGAAGGCCACGCCGTCGACGTTCTTGACAGTAGCACCTTCCTTGTAGGTTTTATCGGCCTCGCCGTTGACGCCCATGCTGAGCACCGTGGCGTAGAGCACCGGAACCGTGGTGCCCTGGATGTTGCGGGTAGAATCCTCGCCCTCCACGTACATGCGCGGGTTGCCCCAGACGTCGTTGGCGATATCATCGGCCGAGAGGTTGGTGTAACCCGCAAGATCCTCCGCCCAGTTTCCGGTATCGCTCGGGAGCGAGCCCTTGTCGGCAAGATAGGCCTCCATCGCCTTGCGGATTTCAAGCTGGGCGGTGTGTTCGCGCAGCTCATCGCGGTTGCTGATGAACTGGTAGATGGACGGGAAGCTGATAGCCAGCAGGATGGCCAGCACAGCCACGGTGATGACCATTTCCACCAAGGTGAAGCCCCGGTTGGCTGCAAGGCGCTTGGCGAGCTTAGGCGTGTTCATGGTTAGTATCCTCCTTGGGCGTGGACGGTGAGGGTGTAAAGGGTGCCGGCGACGCCGCCGTTGCTGCTCCACGGCGTGGCGCTTGAAGAGTTGGCGATTTTCAGCGTGTAGTCGGGCCCGGACTGGATACCGGTGAGCTTGAGGCTACCGCCACCCGCGTTCGAGGTGGCGCCGGGCGTGGCCATGGTAGGCAAGGTCTTGGTGAGGTCGCCGATATCGCCATCGACACCCAGGGCCTTGCGGTCGGCATCCTTCGAAATGTCGGCGAACTTCGGATAATCCGGATCGTGGGGATCGTCGACGCTCATCATGCTGGCCAGCGTGGGCGCCGTGCCCGCATCGAGCTGGTCGGCATATTCGGCCATCTTGGCCTTGTGGTAGGTGTTCAGGCCGTCCTCGAAATACTGCTGCTCGGCCGCGCCGACGCGCTGAACCGCCGCCTGCATGCGGTTGAAGGTGCGGCGCTGGGCGTCTTCGTCGGTGAAGGTGTAGACGATGTCATCGCTGCCGGAGGGCGCCGCCACCCCTTGCAGGGCGGAAAGGCTGTTGACCGCGCTATAGTCGGTCTGCACGGTACGGTCGGGCCCCGGCGAGATGAAGAGGAAGCCCGTGACAGGGGCCAGCGCCTGCACGCCTGCGGTGGCATCGTTGTAAATGACCAGAGGACTGGTGATGATTTTGCCGACGATGGGACTGCCCCATTGGTCGGCCGCGCTGTCGCTGAAGGTGCCCGGCGAGAGTTGGCGCAGTTGGGGGGTATCGTGGATATAATCGGCCGGGGTGGAGACGCCGAGCGGGTTGCCGCGCCAGTAGGTGGGCGTGATATCGTTATTGACGACGCTTTCCACGTTGCGGAAATACTCCTGCATGGCGGCAATGCGCTCTTGCGTGAGTTGTTGCGAGCTGGATGTGTTGTCATAGACATAGCTGCCCACGGCCGACATCAGCATGAGAAACATCACGAAGAATAAAAGCGGTTGCATGGCTTAGGTTTATGCCTCCCTGACATGCTTATGGGACGGAGGGTTAGGCATTCTGACGTCCAAGGTCACTCATCCGCCTGCGGCAGCGGCAGCCTGCGCATGCCGAAGGCGCTGCTGAAGGTTACGCCCTTGCTGTCGATTTTGCTGACGGTGAGGTTGACCAGCGTGTTGCGGCTCATGAGATCGGCAAAGCGGTGCTCCAGCTTATCGGCGGCGATGGAATCGTATTCGTGCAGCATGGACAATGCCTGCTGGGCCGCCTGCGAGCGCACCAGCGGCACCGGCACGTGCGTGCCCACGCCAACCCAGTTGTTGTTGAGCAGGACCTTGGTGCCAGCCTGTCCGGAAATGACGCCTTCCACGCGGACGGCATCGAGCTGGGGCACCAGCGCGCGTCTAACGTTGCTGAGGACGAGTTCCGCCTGCTGCAGGGCCCTGGCACGTTGCTTCTGCTCGGCCAGCTCTTCCGCCGAGAGGGTGGGCGTGACCTGCTTGACATCCTTCTTGATGTAAGGAAACGGGCTAAGCTGTCCGGCGTAGGCGGGAACCACCGTGGGCGTGACGTTATTGCTGACACGCCAGAGCAGGTCTTCGGCGCGGGCGCTTGCGGCCCATACGATACCGGCCGCGATGGCTATGGCGAAAAGCGTGCGCATCAGCCGTTGGCCCCCGCTTCGTTCTTGACCAGGCCGTAAATGTTGCCGGTGAGCGTGAAGTTCACCATGTTCTTGCGTCTTTGGCCATCCGGCTGGAGCTGGATGCTTTCGATATGGATCTTGTTGGTGCTTTGCAGCCGGTCGCACAGCGTGAGCGCCGCGGGGTAGGCGATGGGCCCCGACACCTGTACACCGTAGACATACAGGCTGGTGCCGCCGATGTTGCGCACGTCACGCGACTGGATGGCAAAATCAAGCTTGCTTTGCTGCAGGCCGAGGTGGCGCAGGATATCGAGCTGAGTGGCGGTCTGCTCGTTGATGGTGAGCTGGTCGAGCTCGGTGAGCGCGATATTAAGGCGGCTGGCGTTTTCAAGCTCCTGCTTAAGGCGAATAAGGTTGCCCTGGCGCGCGATGATCTGATCCTCCAGCCCCTGGCAGCGGAAAAACAGGAACACCGCGCCACCGATGAGCACCAGCAGGACGACCAACATCACGTTACGGAAGCTGCTGCGTTTCATGCCTTTCATGGGGTAGGCTCCTGTGTGGGCGAGGCTTCGGCGGCCGGCTCGGCCGTGGGCGTAACCACGGTTGTGGCAGAGGCGGGAACGGCGGGTTCGGTGGAAGACGCATCCACGGTGTAGGATTCATCGGGAATGGCGACGGTGGCGCTGGGCGCCTGGTCGATTTGCAGGCTGATAACGAGATTGCCGGACGTCCCCACTTCTCCGCCGCGCTTGATGACCCTGACCCAAGGCCTTTGCGCCACCACCTGCGCGGCGCGTTCTTCCTGGTCGAGCAACAGCGCATCCTTCATGTTGGAGATGCCTACGGTGACGTCGGCGGTGCTGTTGCCGCTTTCGTCACCTCCGTCGCCAAGCGCGAAGGTAAGGTTTTCAAGGTCGCCGAACTGCTTGGCGGCGGTGGCTGCGGCCTCGACTATGGCCGAGGGCATCTGGTGGATAGGCTTGCCCATGCTCTGCAGCACCGCCTGCGGGTCTTGCACACTGCCCACGCTCTGGTTGAGCTTGATGTTGCGGATACGGTTCTGGGTTTCCTCTATCTGGTCGTTCAGCGCGTTACGCTTGTGGTAGGTGTAGACCAGGTAAAACGCGCTGGCCGCAAAAATGATGATGCCGAACAAGGCCAAGGCAAGGTAAAGGATGGTGTAGTCGTAATGACGGTACAGCGGGCGGATGCCCGCGACCGGATGCATCTTGGAGAACGGCACCGGGCTGATGCCGTAAGTCTTCAGCCCTTCCTGCAGCTGGCGGTAAAGTTCCAGCTGGTTGAACACCGCCACGGTGAGAGAGTCTATCCCCTTGGTGAGGGCATAGTCGCTGATGGCGTTGACGATGGTGGACAGCGTATCCTTCTCCGGCAGCACCAGTTGCGCGGTGCGCCAGCGCATCTGGCCTTCGTCGTTCTGTTCGCGCACACCGTGGAGAACCACCTGGTCGCTGAACACGAAGAAGAACGCCTGCGTGCCCGCCGGCGCGAAATCCTCGGCCAGCCAGACCTTGACCGAGGTGTTGAGTTCGGCGATCTCCTCCGGCAGGTAGCCGTAGATGTAGCGCTGCCCGGCCTGCACCCGGCTGAGCTGCTTGAGCTGGCGCTGGCCGCCCTTGGCGCCTTGCTCCTTGAGCGTATTGGTGCCCGCCATGTCCTTGATGACCTGGACCTGGTCGATGCCCGGCACCAGCAGGACCGTGGTTTCGCCACTACTTTCCTGCCGGAAGGTGATGGTGCGGCGGGTGAGGATATACAGGCTCATCGGCTGTACTCCATAAGTGCGAAGATGGGCCCGACCAGCGAGGTGTAGGTAGACACGATGAACAGCGGCAGCAGCACCGCCATGACGAGGAACTTGAGCGAGCTTGTGACCTGACGGATATAGCGTTCAAGCTCCAGCTTGTAGGGCAGCTGCAGGTCTTCCACGCGGTCGGCGATACTGCCGGTGGCCTCGCCCGCGCTGATGGCGTTGAAGAACGACGCCTTGAACGGCAGGTGCTGCACCGCCTGGCTCATGCGCATGCCGTTGTTGTGGTCTTCGGCCGCGGCGAGCAACAGGCTGCGCAGGATGGGGTTCCTGACGCAGTAGGCGAGTTGCTCGAGAGCCTGGTAGGTGGGCATGCCCGACCTTACCAAGGCCGGCAAAAAATAGACAACCACCATGGAATTGAAACCGAGGATGAGTTTGCGCGAAAGGCGCCACCACAGCGTGAACCTGAGCCAATACGGCTTGAGCAATGGCGTGTTGCGCAGTAGCAGAAGCGCCACAAACACCACTACGATGGAACTGAGCGAATAGGGGTGCCCGCGCAGGAACACCGATGTGTACCAGAACCAGCGCAGGATGAAGGGAAAGGCTTGCAAGGCATTGGCGTTTTTCTTGATTACCGGCTCGATGACCAGTGGCAACATGACGATGAGCACCCCCAGCGTGAGCGCGATGAGCATGATGCCGATGATAAGCGGGCCGGTCATTTTCATCCACAGTTCGCGGCGGCCCTGTTGTTGCACGTCAAGCGCCTCCACCAGCGCCGGGAGGGCCTGGCGAAGCTGACTGCTTTTCTCGGCGGCCTCGACAATCGCCAGTTCTTCCGCCCGGAAACCGAGGTTGGCGTTGGATAGCGCGAGGTAAAGCGGCGTCTGCCCGGCGGTGACCTCGCGCTCGATCATACCCATTTGCGGCGCCAGCGCGGCGTATTCTTCCTGGCTGAAGCCGCTGGTGGTGTTGGCCACCGCCTCCGCCACGGAGGTGCGCCCGGCGTTGGCATTGAGCCAGCCCGCGAGCGTCTTGAAGAAATCCACCCGATCGGAGGTGGAGAGGGAGGTTTTGCCGAATTGAATGCCCATGCCGCGCGCGCCCTACCCCGTGAGTGTTTCCACCGAGAGCTCGAGGATCTTGGTTGAGAGTTCGGCCACGTCGGTGATGCCGTGCTTGACGTGCAGCGTGCCCATGCGTCCCATAGGCTGCCAGCCGGCGCGGCGGGCGATATCTTCCATGTCGGCATGGCTGCCGGACTGGCTGGCCTCGATAAGTTCCTTGGTGGGCTTGAGCCATTCCGCCGCGGCGATACGCCCATAGTAGCCAGTGAAGTTGCAGTTGGCGCAACCTTCCTGGTTGGCGATGTACAACGTGGCCCCTTCCAGCGGGACATCATAGCGCTCGAACACGTAGCGGGTGTATTCGTCGGCCTCGGCGATGTTGACCTTGCACTGCGTGCACAGGCGCCGCACCAGCCGCTGCGCCGCGATGCCGCGCACATAGCTGAGCAGGAAGCCGTTGATGCCCAGTTCGTCGAGACGGTTGATGGCATCCAGCGCGGTGTTGGTGTGCAGGGTGCTGAACACCAAGTGACCGGTGTTGGCGGCCTCGAACACCAGCTTGGCCATTTCCTCGTCGCGCACTTCCCCGAAGACGATCACATCGGGGTCGGCACGCAGCGACGACTTGAGCAATTGCAGGCCGGTGCGTTCCGGGTCTTCGGTGGCGACTTCCATTTGCACGGCGTAGCCGGGGACACGCTTTTCAGGCGGATCTTCAATGGTGTGCACGGAAAGGCCCTTGGCCATGGGGTTGGCGCTGACCACCGCCGAGTGGATGGCTTCCGTCTTACCGGAGCCGGTAGGACCGGTCCACAGCACCACGCCGTTGGGCGAGGAGGCCGCGGTCTTGATCTTGGCGATGAAATCCTGCGGGTAACCGAGTACTTCCAGCGGAATCACGTCCGGCTGCAGGCGGCGCAGCACGATGCGCGGCACCGGCCCCAGGCGGCCCGCGTGCGGCTGGATTTGCACACGCCAGTCGTATCCGGAGCGGGTGAACGCCCCTTTGTTGGCGTGGTTGAGGTTGACCTTGGCCATGCGCGCGAGGTTTTCGATACGCACGCGCAGCCGGTCAAGCTGCTCGGTGGTGATGACCTCCTTGGGGTGGATGAAGCCGTCGATGCGGTACTTGATGATGGCCCGCGGCTCGCCCTTGATGGATGGGTCGATGTGGATATCCGACGAGCGGGCGTCGATGGCATTGGAAATGATGCGGTCGAGCAGCGCCTCGGCTTCCATGTCGCTGTCGATGTTCTCCGATTCGCCCGCCATCCAGTAAGCCCCCGCCACTTCGCGCAGGCAGAAGTGCCAGTGCAGCTTGGTGGTGGGTGGGAAGAACTCACGCAGGTTGGCTTCCATCACGAGGTCGCGCATGGGGCTGTCGTGGGCGAAGTGGACGTCGGTGACGGTGCCGTTCTCGTCCTTCTTGATGGAGATGGGGATGATGCGCTCGCGGCGCAGGATGTTGCGCAGGCGGGGCTGGAGGTCTTGCCGCAGGCCCTGGGCCTCGATGGGAATATCCAGGATGGAGAGCATCTCGCGCGCGTGGGCCTGGCGCGCGAAGGCCCGCGCCAGCTGCACGTGGTTGATGATTTTCTGGTTGAGAAGGTCGCGCACCGCAAGCTGCTTGCTTTCGGCGCCTTTCAGCGCCTGCTCCAAGCGGCCGTGGGCCACGCGGTCAATGCCGAGATCGGTGGCGTTAAGAAGGATTTGCAGGACGTTCTGGTAGATTTCCTCGCGATTCTGGGGCTCCTGCTCATCCCCCGCGCGGACCTGCGGCTGCGGGCGGCCCATGGGCGCCGCCTGCGTCCCCATAACGGGCGCGTCATTGCCGAGGCCGTTGCCGGCCGGCATGGAGGGTTGCGGCGTTTCTATTTTTTTATCTCCCACATCCTTATGCCGTGGCCGGGCGCCTGCCCGGCCTACCCGCCATGCTAAAGCGCGACAGGTTGCTGCACCCATGGTGCATCACCTGCCGCGCATGCGCCATAGCCTTGGCTAATAGAGGCGCTTGACCTGTAGCAAAATTACAAACTCGACCTTTTCATATTGAATATCCTCTTCATTACCGAGTTTGCCGATAGCCGGGATGTCGCGGAACAGCGGGATACCCGATTCCGTATCGATCGCCATGGTCTTGGTAAGGCCGCCGATGACCTTGATTTCGCCGTCGCGGATACGAACCTTTTCATCGATGAGGCGGGTGTTGGCAATGGGCGCCACGCCTGCGATGGTGCCGCTGACCCCGGACGGGATATTCACTTCATCGGCCAGCGATGTGATAGGGATTTGCAGGCTGATGGTATTCGGCTCGTTCGGATTGTCGCTGATTTGCGCGGTGGCCGAGAACTGCAGCCCGAGGAACTGGTTGCGCTCCTCGACATCGGTGCTGGTGGTGGCCCCACTGGTGCTGGTGGAGGTATCGCTGCGGATGATGAAGTACTTCTGGTTCTTGCCATCAATCAACGTGGCACGCTGGCGGTCCATCAGTTCCATCATCGGGTGCATCAGCTCGTACGTCGTGCCGTACTTTTCAAGCAGGCCGACCACGGCATCGAGATTCTTACCCTGGACGGAAATGCCGCCCACGGTGGAAAGATTGCTGCCGCTGTAGTTGGCCAGCACCCCGCTAAGTGCGGCGGTAATGCTGCCGCTGAAGCCGCCGGAGATAGTGGCTCCGCCCTGTTTCTGGCCCAGCTTGAGGTTGGCCTGCTGGTCGAAATTGCGGGTGCGGGTAACGGCGAGCACACGGGCCTCGAGCAGGAGGCGGCGGCTGGCGACGTCTTCCACGCGCTGGATAATCTCGTTGGCCTGGTCGAGGACGGTACGCGGGGCACGCATCTGGATGAGGCCCACGGCATTGTTGATGCGCACGTAACCACAGCGGTAGCTGGAGGCATCGTCGGTGGAACTGCCACTGCTGCCGGAGGTGCTGCTGCCACCTGTGCTGGCGGGTTGGAGAAGGCTGGATTCCGGAAGGCTGCTGCTGCCTCCGTTTCCGCTGGGCGGCGGCAGCAAGGTACTGCTTCCCGTGGAAACGGTGGAATCAATGGCATCGCCATTGGGCGCGCAGTTGCTGTTGATAAGTGCCTGGAGGTCGTCCTGCAGGTCTTTCCAGAGATTGCGCTGGTAGTGGATAGTGACGGTGGTGCTGCCGCCCGCAGTCTGGGTGCCTGAACCACTGCCGCCTGAAGAGGATGAGGACGAGCTGCTGGAATCGCCGGAATCGGCACTGCTGAAATCGGACGAATAGTTGACGTTAACCTGCTCGTCGCGCTCCGGCTCATAGAGGTTGACCGTCCACTGCCGCTGCGGCAGGCCGCCGATGGTCATGTAGTCGCCCGCATTCACGAGGCTGAGGCCATGCGGCGTGAGCAGGGCGTCGAAGGCATCGTCGCAAGTAATGTTCTTGAGGTTGGCAGTGACGCGGATCTGGCTTAACTTTTCGCGGTTCTCGTTGATGACGAGGTTGTATTTGCACTGCTCGGCAAGACCACGCAAGGCCTGGGCCAGAGAAACATTGTTGCCCGGATTGAAGCTGGCGAGGCGCGGCTCGGACGCCGAGGGCAGGATGAGCAGGCGGCGCTCTCCTTCCTTGATGACCTGGATGTCGTAGGTATCTTCCAGATAATTGCGCGCTTCGTCGAAGCTGAGGCCGTTCATCACAAGGTCGGCGTTTTTGTCGCGGCGCACGCCGTTACCCCAGCGCACGGCCACGTTGTAGGTACCTGCCAGTTTCTCCATCACGTCGGACAGCGCGTAGCGGCCCACCAGGGTAAAGGTGGCTCCGGCTTTCATCTCCTGCTTGGAAATGGGCGTGCCCATGCCCAGCACCGAGGCATAGCTCTGGTTGTTGGCGCGGTAATCCTTGTACTGGTTGGCCGGCGAATTACGCTGGATATAGGAAAGATTGCTGCATGACGCCAGGGCCAGGACGGCCCCCACACATATGATGCGCATCCATGCGGCCCGGCTGCGTTGCGGCAAGACGGGATGAGAGGGTTGCGTCATGCGGGAATCCTCCTGACAGAACATTGTTATTGCACCCCGCGGAAGCCGAAGCTATCGGCCGCCGTGACCACGATGAGCTTGCCGCCGGGGAAGATTTCGTAACGCAGGTTGAAGATCTTGAGGATGCGATCGACCGCGACGCTGAACGGTTCCTCGATGTGCGCGGGCTTGAGCACCTGGTCGGTGCCCGCGTACATGCGCAGGCGCCACTGGCCTTCACCCGCCTGGTTGACGATGTTCTCCAGCGCGTCCACCAACGGAATCTCGTCATAGTGGAGCGTGACAACGTGCTGCTTGAGCATGCTTTCGTCCACCGTGACGCTCTTGGCGCCGGGGCCGCCGTTGCCACCCACACTGGCGCTGGCGGCATCGCCGCCGGTGCGGTCGGTGATGACGAGGCGATGGGAATTATCGTACTTGATGACGCGGATGGGCTGGCCGCTGCGGGTTTGCAGGCGGGCGAGCAGCGCGTTGAGCACCTTGATGAAGGGCTCATCGGCGTAAATGCTTATTTCCATATCCGGCAGGCCGGCATTGGATTCGTCAAGATCCCAGACCACCGTCCAGCCGCCGCCGCCGACTTGGTCCATCATGCGTTGCAAGGCGCGGCGCACGGAAATACGCTCTTCCTTGAGGTGTACCATGCCGTTTTGTAAATCGACGGTGCCGGCGGCGCCCGTGGGGCCGGGGTTGGTGGCCGCCAGTTCCACTCCGCCATCGGCCATGGGTTGCATGGGATTGACCGCCGCAGGCATGGCTTGCGGCGCCGCAGGCTGCCCGCCGGTGGCGAGCGAGGGATACCTGGAAAGATCAGCGCCATTGGCGGGCGCCGGGCCGGCCGCAGGCTGAATGTTGGCGATGTTTTCCGTGCTGGCGCTTTGGCGGTAGCCGTTGCTGCCATAATACGTGTTGTTTTGGGCTACCTGCACCCGCGGCGTGGCCACGGCGGCCAGCGGGCCTGTGCCATCGGCAATCTTCTCCACCGCGGCGCTGGTGCTGGGCACGCCATCCGCCACCGTGTTAAGCGCGCGCTGGTATTGGGTGTTGTTGGGGTGCGCCTGTGCGAACAGCGGCAGGTTCTGCTGCTCGGGCGACGCCCAGTTATCAAGCTCGGCCTGGGTTTTTTCACGCAGTTGCATGTGCGCCGGAACGTAAACGCCACGGGTATCGTCCACATACGGCGCCACCGGCGTTTCCGCCACGGGGGCGACATAGCCCGGCACCGGCTGGATACTGTTCATTCCACCCGCCCAAGCAAGGTGAGCCGACCCGGCCAGCACGGTGGTTGCCGCCACCATCATGGCCCGCCCGCGTGCCGTCCGGCTGGTCAGACCGGTGCGGCTTTGCTGCGGCGTATCATAAAAAATGTTCTTGGACATGTCCGGCGTGCTTGACTGTTATTGGTTATTTGTGACGCTATCATACGAAGGTGGACGGTAGGAGTGGTCGGTACCGTATCTGGTGACTGGACTGTGACCAAAACACCATGAAAATGCCGCTTTTTTAGGCAAGCGGCGCAACGAGAGGATAAGCATGGATCCACGCTATCGCGCTGTTCTGGTAGTAAGTTTATTGCTGACCGTCCTGTGGGGCATCAACGTGGGCTGGATCATGCTGGCCGGCGGCGGCATTGATCCCCACCGTTATGTGCACGGCATCGTGGTGGTGGGCAGTTCCACCCTGGCAGGCTTTCTTCTGGTATGGGCCTTGACCCGCCTGATGGCCTTGCAGAAAACCCTCAAGACCGGCTTCGAGGCGGATGTGAAGGATGAGTTCGGCACCGGTTTCGCCATGCTGGGCAGCGACGGCAAGCCCGCGCCGTTCAAGCTTTCCCTCAGTAAATTCCTGCCTTCCACGATCGCCCCTCCCAACTGGCCGGGGCTGCATCCGCTGGAGGCGGAAATCATCGGCTTTCTGCATGGCTACCGCCATTGGCCGGTGGATATCTCGGCGTATCGCCCAGGTGAACCGTTCACCAGCCTGTATGAACAAGCACTGGCGCGCTGGCAGGTAATGCGCCACCTGCCCGGCAGCGGCCCCATGCACCGCGTGGCCGCCCTGGCCAAAGACCTGAGCCTAGTACACGCCTACCGCGAGGAGCGCGTGACCTATCCGCTGCACGAGTTCTGGAAGCGCGACCGAGTGAACTTCCACCAGCGTTGCATGCCTCATGGCGGAATGGCGGCGTTCGTGCTTTCCACCTTCCCTGCCCTGCGCGCCATGAGCCGCACGCCCGAGGGTACCACGACCCAGCGCGCCTTGTTGACCGCCCTGCGCTACCAGAACCAGCCCAACCAGATGCCCCTGAATGCCGGGCCGCTGGCACGCGAGCTGGTAGACTACCTATGGCGCGCCGACGCCCAACTGCAGCAGCTGGATGTACGCGAGCTTGACCAGATGGGCCCCAACGAGCTGAACACTCTGCGTAACAGCCTTAGCCACCACTGGCAGACCATGCTGGGCAATATGACCCCTACCGGCACCCCCGACGCCGGAATGCAGGCGCTGAAATTGACTGATGGCAGCGTTTGGGTGCTGCAAAGCGCCTTGCTGGCCGAGCTGGGGCCGGCCCTGCCGCCCGACCTGCGCCAGACGCTACGCTTGTGGGATGTGGAAGGCGGCGTGCATCACCCCAGCTGGCCTCACATAAGCGCGGCCCTGCAGGATGCCGGGCTGATCGCCAGCAGCCATGATGGGCAAGCCGCCACCAACGGCTGCTTCACCCTTGCCTGCGGCCCGTTGATGTGGGGCCCCGCGGTGAAGCTGGTGAGCGATCCCGCCAAGGTCGGTAGCATTTTGAAGCAATGGAACGGCATTACCGGCTGGGAGGAAACCCCCGAACTGGTTCTGGACGTGAACCAGTTGGCTGCGCATACCCAAGCCCAGGCCGGTGACGTGGACGCCCTGCTGGCACGCATGTTCTGAAGCGCCCATGGAAAAGCCCCCGGGCGGGGGCTTTTCTCATTTGCGGCGCGGTCAGTTCTGGAATCCACCTTGCGGCGCAAGCTGGTCCTTGGGTTCTCCCGTGCCGAAGATACTGTTGCCGGTGGTCATCTTTTCCGAAAAAACCACGCTGAAGAAATAGTAGCAACCCTTCATGAGATAGGACTGGACGTAAAGAGTCCACACCGGCTGGCTGCCCACCAGCGCAAAGGCCACTTGGTGCAGGGCGTCGGTGGTAAACTCCAGCGGCTTGCAGGCTTGCTCGAGCCGGGCTTCACCGCGGGCGGCGATGATCATGCCGATCCAGACACAAACGCCAATAAGGGCCAGAAAGATAAGAACCGTGTGCGCGAACTCGAAGGGTTTGGACGCCGCCATGTGTTTTGGTTTCCTTCTGTTGACTAGAGGATAATATCGCCGGCACTTTAAGCGATGTATACGGCTTTGGCCAGAGGGTCATGCCCAGATGCGGGCATAACCCGTGGCAGCGCTGCATCGCGGGCGGAGCAAGCATGCTTCTTAAAGGGCGTCGACGTCGGGAAGCTCCGCCACAGGCTTGGCCTTCGGCTTGGCAGCCGGTTGCGGCGCCTCTTCAGGCTCCGGCTGGGGGGCAGCAGCTTGCGCAGGCTGCTCCTGGTCCTGCCTGGGCCCCTTGCGCACCTTTTCGGCTATGCCGTAGCGCTGGGCCACACGCGAGATGAAGTTGGTGCCGCTGAGATCGAGATGGTGGCGCTCGGCCGCACTGCGGATCTTGCTGACCATGAAATCCACGCAGTCTTCAAAATCCTTGCGGGTCTGCTCGAATTCGGAGCGGCTGGTTTTGGCGACGTAACCGCGGGTCTGCCTATCGGCTTGCACCAGCACGTATTCCCACATGCGGGCGAAATTGACCATATCGGTGCCTTCCGGCGTGGTACGGATGAAGGTTTCCGCAAAGTTGCCGTGGCGGGCCAGTTGCACCATCTGGTTGAGCAGACGCGCGCGGAACTGGGCATTGCCCTTGGCAAGATGTTTGTTGAGGACGGCGCCGAGTGCAGCTTCCAACGTGCTGTTTTCAGCCGGGGCACTGGCGATGGGGGTTGTATCAGACATGGTTGAGGTGCCTTATTTTCTTCAGGTTTGCACATTTGCGATGGGTGTCGCACAGGTTACGCCATGGACGGCCTCCAAAAAAAACCTTCCGACGTGGAAAGTATACTACGAGCCTGAATCTGACACGGCAAGGGTTTACGGCATTTTTTAGCCGTGCCGCGAGGGTTACGAAAAAATATTCATGTAAAATACACTGTTAGTCGTGGGTGGCGAGAATCTCGATGGTATCGCCGCCCAGCGAGGGCGCAGCCATAGCAGCAATGGGCACGCTGTCGAGTGAAGAAACCCTTGAGAGATAGCGGCTGAGCGCCTTGACGCGCTGGCGGAAGGTGTCGCTGCTGGCGTTCTTGCCGCGCGCGAACAGCGAGACCTTGTCGCTTTGGCGCAGCGCTTCCACCACATCGCGGCTGGCGGGTAGCTCCGCGCGGTCGGGCCAGACACTGTCGCCATCATAATGAACGGTCCAGATGGCGACACTGCTGTCGCCCGGCTGCAGCGCGCGGCCGCTACCTTCCGGATCGGCCAGCGACGGCAGCCCTGACGGCATGGCATTTCTATTATCGGCAAAGCGGATACTGGTGGTGCCTGCCGAGGCGGTCTGGAAGGCGGCGGACACGGCATTATCCGGACTGCTGACGGAATGGTAGGCACTGCTATCCTGCGCCGCCGGCATACTGAGCGCTCGCATGGCGGCGCTGCCGTTGTCGTTGGCGGATGTCTGATCGTCTTGCCGGCCCATGCGGTCAAGCTCGCTGGTCTCCAACAACTGGACGCGACGATCGAGCCGGAGAATGGCCTTTTCAGCCCGGTCGAGGCGCTCCTTAAGGCTGGAGGTGCTTTGCTGGAGTTGCTGGTATTGGGCGAAGTTGTAACCGGCGCTTTGCATCAATGCGGTTTCGGAAGCGGGGGCGACGGGCGCCTGCTGCTGGTAGGGCGCATTATTATAGTTGGCATACGGAGCCGGAGGCTGCATGGCCTGGCAACCGCCCAGGATGGCTGCCGAGCCCGCCCAAAGCAGAGCGCGGCAGGTTCTTGTTTGGTATGTGTGGCTCATGCCTCACCCCTCTTTCCGACTTATTACCACCTTTTATGCTTGGGATAATAAGATGGTTAGAACGGGAGGGCAATTAGATCTCCGATATAAAAAAGTCTCTTAATGATGCAAAAATAACAGTGATGGTTTTTCGCAACGTTGAGAGGATGAAAAGCAACACTTTGCCTGTCAATGTCACTGTTTTTGTTATTGTTTTAATGATGAGATTGAAGAGTCCATTGACCATATCGGTCTTCTTGCTGCCATCCCGCAAAAGGTTCAGAAAGTAGAGCAAAAACACTGCGATTACAACAAACAAGCCAATGCGAAGCGCCGGATCGACAATGTTGACGTAAATTTCAGCAGCACGCTCGATAGTCATGGATGGGCTCCTTGTTACGGACGGCAGGCTAATCGCCACCGGTATGGCTGAACATATGGTATTTCTCGGCAACGGCCAAGCCATTGACGAGCGGCATACGGAAGCGCGGAAACTCGATTTCCTCGCTGCGATCACTGCCAAGCTTGACCAACGGCACCTTAATCTTCAGCACCCCGCTGGGGCCCATGTAGATACCCTCCCCGGTTTTCAGGTTGCTGAAGTCCTCAGGACGGGCAATGGCATCATACTCCACCCTGGTGGATTTGCTGAAGCCCCGACCACGATTGCTGGTGAGGAGCATGGAAGCATCCTGCTGGCCGCTGGCGAAACCGATGTTTTCACTATAGCTTTTGCTAACAAATTCCTTGAGGGCCTGGCCGGCGATTTCGCTCATCTGCTTGCAGGATTCCGGGTCCTTCAACACGAAGCTGATCTTGTTCCACGTGTTACCAAGAATCTTCAGTGCAAAATCCTGGCTGAGACCGCGCTCCTTGTCGGATAGCGAGGAAAGAGTCTGGATAAAGGGAAACAGACAGATATTGGCCGAACGCGCCTGCTCGAACAGGGGAGCCAGCGTAGGCATAGCATAACTGCTGAACTCATCCATGAGGCACAGAAAGGTGGGGTTGGGGCGCTGCTCCGGCGGCACGTTCTGCAATTGCCCGATGGCGGTGCGCAAGTCGGAGAGGAAGATCTTGGCAAAGTCGGTGGCCACCTCCGCCTTGCTGAGCATGGGCAGTGCCACGTAGACCAACTGGTTCTCCTTGATGGCCTGGAGCAGGTCAACCTCCGGGTTGTAGGCATTGAGGACATCGCGCGCATTGCCGCGGGCATAGGCGGCGAGCTTGCCCAGAAGATCTCCAAAGGTGTGCTGAAGCTGCTTTTCATCAATCTTCATGGCGCCGGTACGGCGATCGGCAGAGAGCAATTGGTCGAAAAACATCTTATAGTCCACGTACTCGCGCGTATCCTTGGGCGCTTCCCGCAGGAGGTAGCGCAATGCCCCCTCGCTGCCCATGAGCACCGAAAGATCGGCAAAGCTGAACGGCACGCCCATGCGCTTGACCAGCCCGGCAATGGCGCCGATACCCTTACTGGCCTGGGAACGGAAGAAGCTGGCGTTACCGCCGCCGCCACTGCCAATAAGCAGCATGATACGGGTTATCAGTTCTTCGGCATCGCCGCGCATCAGCGGGTTGTAACTGTTGCTAAGGGTGGCATCGTCGATATTAATAATGCGCACATCGTGCCAGCGGTGGTGCTGCTTGGCCAGAGTGAGGAATTCGCGGATGGCATCCTTGTTGTTTTTACCATCAATATGAATGACCCCGCCGCCGCGCATCATCTGCTGTTTAAGCACCAGATTGAGAAAATTGGACTTACCACCACCGGTGGCGGCAATGCCAAGGCAGTGCCGGGAGAGCAGGTCGGACGGAACGAAAAGATCTTGTTCGGACATGGGAAGCGCTCCTAGCGGTTATCAAACAGAGTTTGGACGATATTGCCCCAATAATACTCATCGGGCACCCGGTTAGGTCTGAGGCGGCTGTTGCTATGGTTGAGGGATATATGGGCACGCAGATTCTGGCCGTATATGGCAAGTCCATATAACGCGCCACATACAAAACCCAGAAGCGATACATGGGTATAGTTAAGCTTGTTGGCCGTGGCGGGATGACATATCCATAAAACCAAAAGAACCAAGCCCAAAGGCTTGATAGCCCAAATGAGCCGGCTACGCGCAAGGTTTGAATTGACGACCTTGTGTAAGGACGGCGCGGACGGGGATTCAGCCATGGTTGCTCCTTCCTGTTATTCTTTTGTCATCCTTTATGCGCGAGTTGGCAAGCGATGCCTGACAACCCTCTTACAATAAGGCTTTTTAAAGCGTGGGGCGACCAAACAGGAACTGGCTGAGCTGCTGCAAGGGCACATAGCCTGACAGCTTAAATTGAGGCTTGAACGGCCTCGTTATCAACATAGTCGGTGTTTGCTGAATACTGTTATCGGCCAATTCCTCCTGAGTGGGCAGACGCCAGTTGCAGGTTAAGCTATTGAGGATGTTAGAAGGTTGTGGCCTATAGGTTGCACTTAGGGGCGTTACATCTACGCAAGTAAGTTTTAACTTACCGCTGTTACTGGCCAGTAATTTCGCCAGTTCCGGGGTAGTTTGCTTACAAAATGGGCATGTTGCACTAAAGTAATAAATGACATTGGTTGCCCCTATTTGCTCACCGATCTCCACATTGCCCGTGCTTGAAGCCTGACTGAATGCTCCCAAGCTGGGTTCTTCACTTGGTGTGCTGGCGGCCGCCGGAGTTACCACAACAGGAAGTGGCGTCATTTCATTAGCTTGCGCAGGAAGCCCCGTAACACCCGGTAATTGGCTGATGCTGCTGGATATGGCTGTTGGAGATGCCTTATAGAGGGCATCAGCCTGCACCCACGCCTGGGAGAGTGCCTTACCCCGCTGCAGCATCTGCTGGTAAGTGGCTACCCATTTCAGCGCGTTTTCCTTTGTCGGGTTCAGATAAAATTCCACAAACTCACGCGGCGGCTTGCCGTAATTTTTAAGGTATTCATCTACCTTATCTTCTTGCGTGGCCTGAGCGTCCTGCTGGGGAGGCGGCAGGAGCGTGGGCGTTACCGCCACCTGTACCGGCGGCACACCAAGCGGCGTGCTGGCGCGGGGATGACACCTGGTTTCTCCCACCGTAAAGTAATCAATACAATTCTGGTATTTATCTTGGGACGCTGCCTCTTGTGCATGGATATTCGTTATCGTAGAGATACAGATAAGTCCGGACAACGCCATGACTTCATAAAGATTTCCATTAGAGGGGGCTAATGACTTAGTTGCACGTGCAACACAGTTGAACACGAGGGAACCTTCCTCTTTCTATTATCGAGCGGAACATCCAGGCGACACCTCTTACCGGCCCGCCGCCGAGACCTTGCCAGCGGGCAGCCATACGGTATGACCACTCAACAATTTAGCGCCCACAAAACCTTTTTCCTGCGATATGAACAGGGCATCCATCGGCTCCTTGGTTTGGAAGCAGTCTGCCTGTGCCAACAGGTTCGCCGTGAATTCGGGGGCTGTTTGGAGATATTGATAATAGTGCTCGGCCTTCGTCCGGCTTACACATACCACCGTTTGAGCGGGAATCGCACCGTGAGTCAGAGAATCCTCCGCATGCGCAGCCATACCAAACGACACCATAGCCACCACAGCAAGAAAGTGGTTTGCCATTGTTTTTTCTGCCTGTCTCATGACAATTCTCCCTGTGTGCGCTTTTCTTGAGGCCAATTTATGCTATTTATGGATCATAATAAAGGAGATTCAAATGTACGCCTTAGGCTATCCCTTGCTTTCAGCAGTGCGAATTCTGGATTCACTGTTGCTGATTTATACGTTCATCATTATTGCGGTGGCAATTCTAAGCTGGGTCAACCCAGATCCCTTGAATCCGCTGGTACGTATTCTGCGCAATGTGACTGAGCCCGTCATGGAGAAGCTTCGCCCGTACATTCCTCTATTTGGCGGTTTGGATCTGACCCCAGTGGTCTTAATCGTGATTATCTTTTTCATTCGCGGCGGTATCTTGCCGGTCATCGCACAGTTTGCCAGGAGCCTTATTTAAGCGGTTTTTTGCTGTAGTATTTAATGCCCTGATATTTCAGGGCATTTTATTTCCTAACATCATGTAAATTCTTTTATTTATATGTAATCATGAATGTAATTTTTTATATTCAAAAATATATCCCTGCTTTTGTTGTATATAAATTACATCTGTCTTTAGCTGCGCATCAATAAGGGTAAAGAAGTAACACAGCGGTAGGACATAAATTTTTCTATCCGAGATACTCCTAAGCTACTGTTCCAATGACTGTGGAATAGGAGGAGTGTGGCCAGACATGGCAAGAAGCTGTTCCAAGTACGACTTGACTTCTTGATACAATTCTTCGGCTATAGCTTTTTCGGTTTGCGAAGTTTGTGTCTTATCCACAACTTTTGAATACCTTGTTTCTAGCAGACTGATAATTGTGTTTTGCACCTTTAGATGCACAATAACAACTAACGAATAAAGAAGAGTGTCCTGCTGTTGCAAAGGCTCTGACATTAAATTAGCACTCAGCTCCATGTTTCTGTCACCGGGAGCAAAGGTGTGATGTCCCGGCACTATGACTTCCAATGAAACATCTTGAACCCAACCACGATAGGGAATCGGTGTCGACACGGATTTATGCGCACCTCTTTTAGAGGTCTTTTTATTTTTCAATGATTTGGGTGACTTTCTTAGTGGCATAGAGCATCCCTTCTATCTGGAAGATCTTTTATAAGCCGTTTTTTGAGACTTTTGGTAAATCTGGTTATAATGTGTGATTAGGTTGTAAACAGTCATGCATTTGAAGGAGAATTAGGCTCTCATGGCACTGCTTAACGTGGGCGACAAAGCCCCAGACTTCACACTACCCAACCAGGACAATAAGCTTATAAAACTTAGCGATTTCGCCGGTAGGTATGTGGTTATTTACTTTTATCCCAAGGCTTTGACCCCAGGCTGTACCGCTCAGGCATGCGATTTGCGTGATAGTCTGCAAATCCTACAAGACCATAACGCCACCGTTCTGGGCATTAGCGCGGACAAGCCAGTCCTACTTAAGCGGTTTCAGGAAGAAGAACATCTTAACTTCAACCTGTTAAGCGATGTCGAGCATAAAGTCATTGATGCCTACGGCGCATGGCAGGAAAAAAGCATGTACGGCAAAATATATATGGGAATCCAGCGTATGAGCTATATTTTGGCTCCCGATCTTACTGTTATGCAGGTGTTGCCGAAAGTTTCTCCCAAAACCCATCTAGCAGAGGTTATGCGGGCTATTTCCCTTAAATAACAGAGCATTATTTTGTTGCTGCTTTTATGGCCTATGAAACATGCTTCACGTGAAGCTATGTGCTTTCTGCGCCACTTTCTTTCGAGGTAAAATTAAACCTGATAGCATCCTTGATCTATTTATAGATGGGCTTTAAAAGCCTTTTATGCCGTAAGGATGAAAAGAGAGGTCTTCCTTTTATGAAAAACCGTACTAGTAGCCGTTCTGAAGGTGACCTTCGCGACGTCCGAATCGAAACGCATATTAATCCTTATGCTGAAGGCAGTTGCAAGATTGCGTTTGGCCATACAGAAATCATCTGCACTGTCAGTATCCAGGATAAGGTTCCCCTGTGGATGCGCGGAAAAAGAACAGGGTGGATTACCGCCGAATACGGAATGCTGCCGCGGGCCACTGGCGAGCGCAAGGACAGAGAGGCCACAAAGGGTAGGCAGGAAGGGAGGACTATTGAAATACAACGACTTATTGGTCGTTCCCTGCGTTGTGCTTGCGATCTTAAATCTTTGGATGGGCTAACTTTTTGGCTGGATTGCGATGTCATTATTGCCGATGGTGGTACGCGTACTGCAAGCATTACCGGTGCGTGGGTGGCCTTAGCCTTGGCTTTGAAAAACGCTGTGGCTAATGGGAAAATCAAAGAAATGCCCGTACTTCGGCAGATTGCGGCTGTATCATGTGGCCTTTCTGAAAGTGGTGTTCTGGTGGATTTGGATTATGCCGAGGACTCTGCGATTTTGGCCGATTCCAATTTTGTGATGGATTCTGATGGCCAGTGGATTGAGGTTCAGATGAGCGCTGAGCGGGGGGTGGTGAGGGATGAGGAATTTTTGGAGATGCAGAGGTTGGCGAAAGCCGCAATCGAGAAGCTGTTTGTGTTGCAGCGGCAGGCCCTTGAGGCGGCATAGTTGCCCATTTTTTAAGTATGTATTTATTTATTGCCATAATGCAACATACTGGTTTGCCGTGCGTTTTTCAGCATGCTTTTTGATTGACGCTGTGGCAGGGTGGTATTTGAACGGAAATATCGAAAAACGCCCGGATTTGCGGGAAACCATGGAACATAAGGGCGGCAACAGGGAGGCAAGGGCATTTTATGGCGTTGCAGGGGGATAATGCGGCGATGATGCCACAAGATGTGGTTGTGGCCACGCATAACGCCGGCAAGGTTGCCGAGCTGCGCGAGATGCTGGCCCCCGCCGGCTGGCGCCTGCACGCCGCGGGGGCCTTGGGGTTGCCCGCGCCGGTGGAAAACGGCGGCACGTTTTTCGCCAATGCGCGGCTGAAGGCCGAGGGTGCATTGGCGGCGCTGGGTGAGCGTTCCCTTACCCGGGAGGCCCTTGAAAGCGTTGGAAATGCGGGCCTGGCAGGGCCTGGCGGGGCGGCCGGGAACGGGTTGGCCGGGGATGGGTTGGCCGCGTTGCGTTTGCCGTGGGTTTTGGCCGACGACAGCGGTTTGGAGGTGGCGGCGCTGGACGGCGCGCCGGGCGTGGAAACGGCGCATTTCGGCGGACCGCAGGTGTTGCTGGAGGCCATGCGCGGCGTGCCGGAAGGCGCGCGGCAGGCGCGCTTTATGTGCGTGCTGGCACTGGCGCGGCCTGGGCGTGAGATCGTGTTCTTTGAGGGCCGCTGCGACGGCGCGATTGCGCCGGACGCGCGCGGAAAGCGGGGATTCGCCTATGACCCGGTGTTCATCCCGGAAGGCGACACGCGCACCTTTGCCGAGATGGACGAGGTTGAAAAGAACGCTTACTCACACCGCGGCAGGGCCATGGCCCTGCTGCTGGCGTGGGTGGAGGCAAACAACCGTGGCTAAGGCCCCCCTGCACCGGCCACAAGCCCCGGAAACGGCGGTTTACGTGCATTGGCCGTGGTGCAAGGCCAAGTGTCCGTATTGCGATTTCAACAGCCATGCCACGCCGCCAGAGGAGACCCACTATATAGAGGGGGTGGTTGCGGAATTGCGCGGTTGGGGCGCGGTGCTGGAAGAACCGCTGCAAGGGGCTGATAAACAAGGATTTGCGTGGGGAGCGGGCGCGCGGCAGCAGGGCGGCAGCGGTGCGGCAGACGGCGGCAACGGGCGGCACGGCGCCGGGGCGTGGGACGGCTTCAGGCCCCTGCCCGCGCCTGCGCCGGAACATCCTGGCCCCCTGCCCCGGCGGCGGCTGGCGAGCGTGTTTTTCGGCGGCGGCACGCCGAGTTTGATGGCCCCGGCCTCGGTGGCAAAAGTGCTGGAGGCCTGCGCCGCCGTGGGCGTGCTGGACGGCCACACCGAGATTACCGTGGAGTGCAACCCCACCAGCTTTGATGATGCCCGTCCGGCGCGGGCAATGCTGGCGGATTTGAAGGCCTGCGGCGTGAACCGCGTGAGCCTTGGGGTGCAGGGACTGAAAGACGAATGGCTGCGCTTTTTGGGCCGTGAACACAGCGCGCGTGACGCGCTGGGCACACTTGATGCCGCGCAGGAGGTGTTCGACAACGTGAACGCCGACGTGATTTACGGCCTGCCCGGACAAGGCCTGGCGGACTGGCGGCAGCAGCTGGAAAGCCTTGCCGGGCGCGGGCTTGCGCATATCTCGGCCTACCAGCTGACGATCGAGCCGAACACCCGTTTTTACACCGACGTGAAGCGCGGCCTGTGGCAGCCGGTGGACGGCGACAGCGAGGCGGCGTTCTTTGAGGACACCCAGGCGGTGCTGGCCGTGCACGGCTATGAAAACTACGAGATCAGCAACTTCGCCAAGCCGGGGCGTGCCTGCGTGCATAACCGCCACGTATGGCGCTACGGCGATTACGTGGGCGTGGGCGCCGGGGCGCACGGGCGCCTGACCCTGCCCGGCGGCACCCGGCTGGCCACGCAGGTGGTGCGCCAGCCGGACGGTTATTTGCGCCGGATAAGGGACGGTTTGAGCACGCTCGCCGGGGCCGATACGGTGCCGGGCCGCCAGGCCGTGCAGGAAGCCCTATTTTTGGGTTTACGGCTGCGGGAAGGTGTTGATGTGGGCGAACTTGAAAAACGCTTTGGAAAGGCGGCGTGCGATGCCGCCGTGAATTGGGTGGAACATGACCTTTTGACCACCCGCGGCGTGCTGGAGCGCGACGGCACGACCCTGCGCCTGACCCCCCGCGGCTGGCCCCTGCTGAACGGCGTGCTGACCCGCCTGCTGGATGTGGCGATTCCCCAAACCACGGATGCGAACACCCCAACCGAGAGCAAACGTGTTGCATACACAACAGGTTTGCGTGTGTCTATCGAGTGACACTGGAACGCCAATAACACCGCGGTTTTGACCCCCTGTGGCTTTTCGGCGTGCTTAAAGTGCGCACATTTGTGCAGTGCACAATGAAATTGGCTAACATGTTGTTGATAAAGCAGGAAGGAAATTTAAGTAAGTGGTTATTAACCCTACAGCCCCTGCTGAGCTTGACTTTTACCTGAGAGAAACTCCACGTGTGAAACGCGATTCCACGTGATAAAAAGGCGATTTCAGGTGTTGCCGAAGTGCGGAACGCGGCCGGAACAGGTCACACCTGATTTCGGGGGTAGCTTGACGCATTCCGGGACCACGTTCCAGCCCTTTGCCAAATCTTTAAGCAGCATAAAATGAAGTCGTGAAACGCGGTTTCGGCCTACGGAACGAGCGACCCTACCCGGAAAAACCGCGACCCGTGAAATCGGCTGCGGTTTCACAGAAACATGGAACGTGCTTCACAGCGTTTCACATGAAATAGTCTATGCTCTTGATATTCCTTTATAATGTGTGGAGGAGTGCCGGCAGAGACGCGGGAGGAGGAGCGGCGACCCCGTTCCGGGAGGGCCTGAAACACCGCGAGGGGTGTGCGGCGCCCCGTTTTGCGGCATGGCGGGCAAAACGCATGGAAACGGCGGCTCAGGCCGCCTACGGCGGCGCTACCGCCCCGCCCCTTCCACCACCCCTGCGCATGGCGCGCAGCGAAGGCCCGAAGGCCCGTGCCTTGCCTGTGGGGGGCCTTCACGGACGCGAAAAAGGCCCCGGACGGGGCCTTTTGTGCCGCAGAGAGCGTTATCGCATGGTGGATTCCGGGAAGGGATTGGGCGCCTGCACGTCGTCGCGGGTGTTGGTTTCGTCGGTGTGGGTGTTGATGGAGGTATCCACGGTGAGGTAGTCGTGCACCTTCTGCACCCCGGCGGTGGTGGCGAGGACGTGGAGGACGTGCTCCTTTTCAGTGGTGGAGCCGCACACACCCATGACGTAGACGTTGTTGTTGACCACGGAGACCATGTAGTTGAGCGGATAGGCATCCCGCGTGCCGATAAGGCGCGGCTGGATTTGCGTGAGGATCCACGCATCCTTGGCGCGCTGGGCGGTGGTGTAGGCGGCGCCGACGAAGAGTTCGTTGTATACCTTCTTCACGCCGGGGGTTTGCCGCACCAGCTGGAGGATTTGATCGCCCTGCGTCTGCGTGGGCACCACGCCGGTGAGCAGGACATCGCCGTAGAACACGTCCACGCCGATATTCGCCAGATAGCCCGCCTTGAGATGGCCGAGGTTATCCTTGAGGCGAACCTTGAGGTCGGTATCGTTGGCAACCTGCTTGGCCGGGCGCGCCTGCAGGCCGACGTATCCCGCCGTGGCCGCCGCACCGATGACCAGCGGCGCCGCGCATCCCCCCAAAACCGTGGAGGCCAGTACCGTGGACGCCAGGACAACGGCAACGAAAGTGGAACGGGGGAGGGGCATGCGGATTTTCCTTATTGTGGCTGTTGGCCTCATGGTAGGCGCGGCGGCAAGGCGGCGTCAAGCACCCGGCGGCGCGTGACGAACGGCCAGACGGGCGTGAGCGTGAGGATTTCCACCGCCAGCGTGCACTGCGGAAAGGTGCCGGCGAGGCGGTGCATCTGCACGGCAAGCCGCGCGTGCTGCGCCGGCCCGACCGCCGCGGCCGCATAGGCATTGTGGCTGCGGTATTTGACTTCCACCAGCAGGAGAAGGTGGCGGCGGCGGAGCAGGAGATCGATTTGCGTGCGCAGGCGGTAGGGCGCGCGGACAGGCCGAAAACCAAGGCAGAGATAGATGAAGAGCGCGATGCCTTCCGCAAGACGGCCGCGGGTGTGCGGATGCATCCGCTTGGCAAGCCGGGCGAGGGGAGGTAGGGTTGGCTTCATGCAGACGAGCTTAGCGTATTTTTGGGCAGGTGTGGCGGTTGCCGTTCTGGGCGGCGCCTTTTTGAGCAATGCGGCTGTGGCGGCCGATGGCGGGGTGGCGGCAATCGTGCCGGGGATAGCCGCGCAGGCGCCTGCGGAGGGCGGCATGGATGCGGCGATTGCCGCGCTGCGTCGGTTTGAATGGGCAAGGGCGGTGGATTTGTATCGGCCGCTGGTGAACGCCAGCAACAGCGTGGCGCGGGGGCAGGCGCGGTACGGGCTGGCGGTGGCATTGAGCCAGCTGGGGCATGACAAGGAGGCCCTGGATGCGCTGGAGGGCACGTTGAACGATGGCACGCCGCTGGGCAAGGCGGTGGGCGTGCTGCGCGCGGAATTGTTGCTGCAACTGGCCGATAAGGCGCTGGCGGAGCAGGGGCCTGCGGCGGCGAATGCATACCTTGACCAGTATGACCGGTTGCCGGACCAGCCGGAACGGGCGCGTTACGAGCGCATACGCGGGGCAGGGGCCCCGGTGGCAGGTGCGGACGCCGGGCACCCGAGCCTGACCCTGCGCGTGGGGGTGATGGTGCCGATGACCGGGCCGCTGAAGGACGTGGGCATGGCGATTTTGCGCGGGCTGCAGCTGGGCGTGCACGATTTTGACGGGCGGCGCGGCACCGCGCTGCAACTGCTGCCGGTGGACGTGCCCGACGCGGCGCACACCAAGGCCGCGGCGCAGCAGCTGGCGACGCAGGGCGTGGACGTTGTGGTGGGGCCGCTGCTGAGCGACTCGGTGGGCCCGGCGAACGAGGTGTTCGGCCCGCTGCACGTTCCGGTTCTGGCCCTGAGCAACGACCGCAGCGTGATGGGCAACGGCGTATACGCCTTGAACTACCTGCCCGCGGCGCAGGCGCGGCTGATGGCGCGCGCGGCGGTGAGCGCCGGGGCCACGCGGCTGGCCGGGCTGGCGCCCGCCGACACCTACGGCTATGACGTGTTCGGCGCCTTCCAGGACGAGGCGAGGCGCCTGGGCGCGCAGGTGAGCGGCAGCAGCTTCTACGACCCGCACAGCAGCAATATCGGCCAAAATATCAGGAGCCTGGTGGGCACCGCGCCGCGCGACCCGAGCGACACCACCATCCCGTTCGACGCGCTGTTCGTGCCGACCACGGCCACGGCGCTGCCGCTGGTGGTGGCCCAGCTGAGCTATTACGACGTGGACGGCAGCGCCAACAACGGCAAGGGCGTAATGCTGCTGGGCACCACGTTGTGGCAAAACCCCAGCCTGTTGAACCCCAACGTGAGCGGGGTACGGGGCGCGCTGTTCGCCACGCCGCCGCGCACGCCGGACTTCAACAAGGAATACAGCGCAACCTTTGGCGCCGCGCCGGTGCCGCTGGCGATCGTGGGCTACGACGCCGCGCGCGTGCTGGACGACGTGGCCGCGGAAAAGCAGCGCACCGGACAGGACGTGCAAACCCTGCTGCTGCGGCCGGAAGGCTTTTACGGCAGCGGCGGCTACCTGCGCTTCACCCGCAGCGGCCAGACCGAACGCGGGCTGGACGTGGTGAAAATCGGCCAGCAATTCGAGGTGGTGCGGCCCGGCCTGCGGCTGGCGCCGCCGCCAATGCCCAGGGATTTGCAGCCGGACGGCAAGGCCAAGGGCAGCGGCGGGTGGTTCTGGTAGACGATACGGGTGAGCGGATGAGCGGGCTGGCTTGGGTGGAATCCGGGTTCGGAATTGGGAATTCGGAGTTCGGAATTCGGTGGGCTTCTGCAAGGATGGAATGGATGGCCACGTCCGTACGCCGGAAGGTGGCTGGTTTCTGCTACGGCTGTGGGGCGTACTCCTCGCCATGACGGTTTAGAAGATTGGGGGCTGGGGTGGGTGGATGGGTGCGTTGGCAGTGGATATGTTTCTGTGGAACGTGAAAAACCCCGCCATTCCGGCGGGGTTTTTCACGTTATACGGGCAGGGCAGGGGCGCTAGGCGGTGCCGGAAGGCAGGAAGGTATGGGCCTGCGCCAGGCTGGCCCATGGCAGGCCCACCTCACCGATGGCCTGTGCGGCGCCTTCCTCGCGGTCGAAGGCGGCCAATACCAGGCGCACGGCGGCACCCTGGTTGAGCGCGGCGTTGGCCGCGGCGACGGCCGAGGCGCCGGTGGTGAACGTATCTTCCACCACCACCACGGACTTGCCGGCCAGCGTTTCGTCGGCGTGCAACCCCTCGATAAGCCGGTTGCGGCCGTAGCCCTTGGGCCTGCTGCGCACGTAGAGCATGCGTGTGCGCCACTTGGCGGCGAGCGCATGATAGCCCTCGAGGTTGATGGCAGTGGCCACCGCGATGCCGCCGGTGGCCACGCCGATGATGAAATCCGGCGCGAGGGCGCTGATGCGGCTGACCCCGAGGCGGCCCACGGCGATGGCCGCTTCGGCCTCGGACATGACGCCGCGGAAATCGAGGTAGTAGTGGCTGGTCTGGCCGTTCGCCAGTTCAAACCGGCCGGGTTCGCCGACATAGAGGTAGCGGGCGATGGCCTGGTGCAGGGTATGGACGTAGATATCGGAGGCAGGCATGGCTTACTCCTTGGGAAACGGAATAGAGATGGGGTGGTATACAATAGGGAAGGGGTGGGGGCAAGGTTGGAATGGATGAGCGGGTGAGCGGGCTGGCTTGGGTGGAATCCGGGTTCGGAATCCGGAGTTCGGAATTCGGTGGGGTTTCTGCAAGAGTGGAATGGATGGCCACGTCCGTACGCCGGGAAGGCGGCGGCTTCTGTTACGGCTGCGGGGCGTACTCCTCGCCATGACGCCCCATAAGATTGGGGCTTTGGCGGCGGTTGATTTTCGTGGATCCCGGCCTGCGCCGGGATGACCGGGGAGGGGTTGGCGGTAGGGGCTAAAGAGACGATTGCAGTACGCTGCGCGTCGTCGCGCCTCACTTCGTGCTAGGCGGCGAGGGCGAGGAGGGCGCGGGAGAGGACCAGGTTGGCGTCGATAAGGCCACTGCGGGCCTGGGTGAGGGCGTCGATGGCGTATTGGGGCAGGGTGGCGAGGCGTTTGGCGGGGTAAGCGTTCACTTGTGAGAGGAAGGCGGCCTGGGCGGCCTTGGGCGCGCGGATTTTGCCGGTTTGCTGGAGGATGGTGGATTCGGAAACCCCTTCCGCCTTCAGCTTCTGTGCCGCGGCGAGCCCGGCGAGGTGGTTGAGGGTGAGGCTGAAAGCCGCCGTGAGGTCTTCCCCCTGCTGGGCGAGGCGGGTGAGCAAGGCATCGGTTTGCGCGGGGTTGCGCGAGGCCACCGCCTCGGCCAGCAAAAACGCGTTGGCGGGCACGGCGCCGGCGAGGCTTGCCGTGACGTGGGCGGCGGTGACCGGCGATTCATTTCCTGCATACAACACGACCTTTTCCACCTCGCGGCGGGCGATTTCACGGTCGGCGCCGAGACCGGCGGCCATCTGCCGCAGCGCTTCCGCTTCCACGGGCTTCCCAAGCGCCTTGAATTCGTTTTGCAGGAACGAGGTGAGGTCGCGTGCGGCGTCGGCGTAAAAACGCACGCAGAGGGCCTGCGGATGCTTTTCCACCGCCTTGACTATGGCCGAGCTTTTCTCCAGCAGGTAGGGGATGGAAAGGATGACGGTGACGCCTTCCAGCGGCATGGCGAGCAGCGTCTTCACGGCCTCGGTGACGTTGGGCAGGGTGGGGTGGCGTTCCTCGCCGGTGACACCGCCCACGGTGATGAGCCGGTGGCCGCCGCCGAAGGTGAGGGTGCCCGCGCTATCCACCAGCCGGGTGCTGTCGGCGGCGATGTCCATGATGCCGAACTTTTCCGCGGCGAAGGGGTTGGCGGGGTCGACTCCGGTGGCGGCGGCCACCGCCTGCGCGGCCTGGCGCAGCGCCCCGGCGTCGTCTCCCCACAAGAGCACCAGCGGCGGCAGCGGCTTGAGCTTCCCCTCCAGCTGGTTGGCGTAGACCGCGACCATGATTCCCCCCGGCCCGCGGCTACTGGTTGAAGTCGTACATCGACCCCGACGGCTGCATGACGAAGGGATGCGACCCTTGCGGTGCGGGCGTGGTGGCCGAGGTCACGCTGGCGTCCGGCACGCCGGAGTTGCCGTGGATGTGGTAGTAGAGGTAGAGGCGGCGGCTGATTTCATCGGCCAAATTACGCGCCGCGGTGAGCTGGGCGAAGGTCTTGCCCGATTCCGTGCTGTAGGGCGTGTTTTCCACATTGTAGGGCGCGGTGCTGGTGAGGCGCGCGGCCACCAGCGGCTTGCCTTCGGCATTGGCGAGGTTGAGGTAGGCGATAAGGTTGATTTGCGCGCGCGACACCGTGGCCGTGGGCTGCACCGCCAAGGTGCTGGTGGTTTGACTGATGGTGACCGCCGCCGTATCCATGCCCGCGCCGACGTTGGGGAAATACAGCTTGAGCCGCTGCGCCACCGTTTGCGCGACCCGGCGCTCGCCCACGTTGTTATCCACCTGCTGCATGGTGACATCGCCGATTTGCAGGTATTGCGCGGCGTTGGCGGCGCCGGTGGCGGGTTCGTACAGCGGCGTGTAGCCGCAGGCCCACAACAGGCCGCAGGCGGCAAGCGGGGCGAGGAGGAGGGCGGGGCGTTTCATGCCCGCAAGCTTAGGCGCCGGTGGCGATGTTGACAAGCCGCCCCGGCACGTACACCTGCTTTTTGATGCTGCGGCCTTCCAGCCACGGGCGGGCGTCTTCGGAGGCGTGGGCGGCGGCGAGGGCCTGCTCCTCGGTGGTGTCGGCGGGCAGGGTGAGGCGCGCGCGGAGCTTGCCGTCCACCTGCACGATAAGGGTGATTTCGTCGGCTTTGGCGGCGTCGGCGTCGTATTGCGGCCACGGTTGGGCATACAGCGGCGTTTGGTGGCCGAGCTGTTGCCAGAGTTCCTCGGTGATGTGCGGCGTCGCGGGGTTGAGGAGGCGCAGCAGGGTTTCCACCCCGAAGCGGAGGAGGGCCGGGTTTTCGGCCGATTCCGCGGCCTTTTGCAGGGCATTGGAGAGCTCCATGCAGGCGGCGACCATGGTGTTGTAGCGGAACTTTTCGATGTCGTCGCCCACCTTGGCGATGGTCTGGTGGATTTTGCGGTTAAGGATACGGGCCTCGGCCATGCCATCCTCGCTGCGCTCGGTGGCCTCGGCTTCAGGCACCTGCGCCACGACCTGTTGCGCCAAATTCCAGACGCGGTTGAGGAAGCGCCAGGAGCCTTCGATGGCGGCTTCAGACCATTCGAGGTCGCGCTCGGGCGGGGCCGTGAAGAGCATGTAGAGGCGCAGGGTATCGGCGCCGTATTTGGCCACCAGCGCGTCGGGGGAATCGCCGTTGTTCTTGGATTTGCTGATTTTTTCCGCCGGGCTGACCTTGAGCTGCTCGCCGGTGGTTTTGTGGAAAGCCTTGCCATCCTTCCATTCCACCTGCGAGGGGTAGATGTATTCGCCGCTGGCGGCCTGGTAGGTGTTGCCGATGACCATGCCCTGGGTGAGCAACGCGGTGAAGGGCTCGGTGCAGCTCACGTGGCCGAGGTCGCGCAGGGCCTTGGTGAAGAAGCGCGCGTAGAGCAGGTGCAGCACCGCGTGCTCCACCCCGCCGATGTACTGGTCGACGCCGCCGCCGGCGGGCATCCAGTAGTCGAGGGCGGTTTTGTCGAGGGGTTGGGGGGCGTCCGGGCAGAGGTAGCGCATGAAGTACCAGCTGCTGTCCATGAAGGTGTCCATGGTGTCGGTTTCGCGCGTCGCCTTGCCGCCGCATTGCGGGCAGGCCACGTGTTTCCATGTGGGGTGCTTGTCCAGCGGGTTGCCGGAGCCGGTGATGTCGACATCCTCCGGCAATTCCACCGGCAGTGCTTCACGGGGAACCGGGAGGGTGCCGCACTTTTCACAATGGATGAAGGGGATGGGGCAGCCCCAGTAACGCTGGCGCGAGATGCCCCAGTCGCGCAGCCTCCACTGGGTGACGCCCTTGCCCCAGCCTTCGGCCTGCGCCTTGGCGATGATGGCGGCCTTGGCGGCGGCGACGTTCATGCCGTTGATGAGGGGAGAGTTGACCAGCTCGCCATCGCCGGTGTAGGGGGCCTGCTGCACATTCTGGCCCTCGGCGTGGATGACCTCGACAATGGGCAGGGCGTATTTGGCGGCGAAGGCGTGGTCGCGTTCATCGTGCGCGGGGACGCCCATGAGCGCGCCGGTGCCGTAGGTCATCAACACGAAGTTGGCGATGTAGACGGGGAGCTTTGCGCCGGTGAGCGGGTGGATGGCGGTGAAGCTGGTGCGGTAGCCCTTCTTTTCAGCCTTGTCGATGATTTCCTGCGCGGTGCCCATGCTGGACGCCTCGGCGATGAACAAACGGGCTTTATCGTCTTCCTGCGCGGCGGCCTGCGCCAGCGGGTGCTCCGGCGCCACGGCGCAGAAGGTGGCGCCGTAGAGGGTGTCGGGGCGGGTGGTGAAGACGCGGAGTTCGGGATTCGGAATTCGGAATTCGGGGCCGATGCCTTCCACCTTGAAGCTGAATTCGAGGCCCTGGGATTTGCCGATCCAGTTCTCCTGCATCAGGCGCACGCGGTCGGGCCAGTTGGGGAGGGTGGCAAGGTCGGCCAGCAGTTCTTCCGCGTAGGCGGTGATGCGCATCATCCACTGCGGCATCTCGCGGCGTTCCACCGGGGCGCCGGAGCGCCAGCCCTTGCCGTCCACCACCTGCTCATTGGCGAGCACGGTCTGGTCCACCGGATCCCAGTTGACGAGGCTGTTCTTGCGGTAAACAAGGCCCTTTTCATACAGGTCGAGGAACAGGCTTTGCTGCTTGCCGTAGTAGGAGGGCAGGCAGGAGGTGATTTCCTTGGACCAGTCGTAGCTCCAGCCGAAGCCGCGCATGACCTTCTTCATCTCCTCGATGTTGTTGAGCGTCCAGTCCCTGGGGTGGACCTTCTTCTTCATCGCGGCGTTTTCCGCCGGCAGGCCGAAGGCATCCCAGCCCATGGGGTGCATGACGTTGAAGCCCTTGGCGCGCTTGAAGCGGGCGAGCACGTCGCCCAGCGTATAGTTGCGCACGTGGCCCATGTGCAGCTGGCCGGACGGATAAGGCAGCATTTCCAGCACGTAATACTTGGGTTGGGCGGGGTCGGCGTCGGCGCGGAAGACGTTGGTTTTGAACCATTGTTCCTGCCATTTGGCCTCGATGGCGGCGGGTGTATACGGAGTGGGTGTGGTCATGGGCTGACCATAACGGGTGCGGGGGGAAAAGAAAAGGGGAGGCGGTGCATTTCCGCGTTACGGCCTGATTTGGCGATTGCGGTACGCTGCGCGTCGTTGCGGCGCGCTACCGGGCTGCGCGCGTTCCGCGCGCTTCGCCCCGCTCCGCCGGCAGGGCGGCTACGCCCCTGCACCCCCCTTAGAGTACGAGGGGGAGGGAGTGTCCTCCCTCCTCCCTCACACCCCCTCCCTCCGCACTTCGTAGCTAAGTTGAGGGTATGCGTTTAGGGCTGCGGCATGGCTCCGGCAACGGGTGGCTTCGATATGGGGCTGCGACATTGGTTGCAGGCATTTCATAGTGAAGGCTGGCGGGCCCCGCTGGCTTTATTTGGCCAGCGTTTCCACCTTGAGGGCGCGGGCCTTGGTGAGGATGGTATCCTCCAGCGCGTGGTTGGTGGCAGGCGACACGCTTGCATCCACCCACGGCTTGCCTTCGGCCGTGCGCGTTTGCTTGAACAGGCGCACCTTGAGGGCATCGGCGCGCAGGCTGGTGCCGAGAATCAGGATGTTGGCGCGGACGCGTTCATTCGGCGTCTGCGGGGCGCTGTACCAGTCGGTGCTGATGACGCCGCCGTTGCTATCGGCCTGCTGGATGGGCATGAAGGCGATGCTTTCCACCGCGGCGCGCCACAGGTAGATGTTGACGCCGATGGTGCCGCCGGACTCATTGCCGCTGCCCTTGTTGCTGCGGAAGGCATCGAGCAGGTTGCCGGACTCTCCGCTGAGCAGGCCGGGGCCCTGGGGCATGTCGGTGGGGTTGATTTCGGCCTGCTTGACGTTGAGGTGGCTGCACCCGGCCAGCAGCACCGTTGCCGCGACCATGGACAGGCCGAAGGCGAGGCCGGAACCGGCGAGAAGGGGCTTGCGCATAGGCATAGGACTGGAAACTCCCTGTTTTTATGTGGCGGATTGTGGCGGAGGCGGGGGGAAACTGTCAAACAAAAAGGGCTCCCGAAGGAGCCCTTTCCGTCATTCGCGTTCCGTTTAGAACTTCACGCGCATGTTGACACCGTACATGTCGATGCTGTCGGTGTTGACGGCGAGGTCGTCGCCATCGAGATTGCGGTACAGACCGGCAACGCTCACACCGTGACCCAGGTTGTACTGGGCGGCGAGGCCATAGGCGTTAACCTTGCCAGCGGTGCCAGCGAACTTTTCGCTGTTGCCGTAGTCGGCAGCAACTTCAAAGGCATCCCAGGCGTAACCGACCTTGGCGTACCAGCCGGAGCCGTCTTCGCCACCGTCGCGGTCGTTGGCGGTGTAAGCCAAGGTACCGGCGAGACCGGAGCTGTGGGCCACGCTGAGGCTGGCGCCGTATTCGTCTTGCACTTCACCCGTACCACCGATGGCGGTGTTGGTGTCGCTGCTGTTGACCACGCGCATACCAGCGGCGCCCTTGATCTTGAAGTCGCCCATGGCGCCATCATAGAACACGCTGCCTTCGGTATCGCCACCCTGCGCGATGCTGGCGCGGGCTTGGAAGCCGTTGAAGATCGGGCTGTCGTAGCGGATGCTGTCAGCACGGCTTTGGCCGATGTCGCTGGTCAGGGAGTTGGTGGTCGCACCAGCAACCAGAGCGTGGGTGCTGCTGTTGGTGAATTCCAGGCCACCACCGATGCGGCGGTAGTCGGCGCTCATCACGTCTTGGGCACCGGCGAGGTCTTGGGTGATCACGCCATCAATAGCGGTGCTTTGGTGACCGAGGTACACGCCACCGAAGTTGCCGGACAGGCCGACGCGGGCTTGACGCTCGTTAAAGGCACCGTTTTCGCCGCTGTTGGCGGGGGTGTTATCGGTACCGGCACCACCAGCTTGTTGGACGAGGGCATCGGACGCGTTGCTGACCATTTCGCCTTCAAACAGGACGCTGGCGGTAAGGCCATTGTCGAGCGCTTGCGCGCCCTTGAAGCCAAAGCGGGTGCTGCTCAAGGCGTTATCGGTCACGATCACGTCGGTGTTGGCACCGTCGTCGTAAGCGAAGAGGCCCTTGTTCACCTGGCCGTACAGTTGCACGTCCACCGCGGACGCGTGAGCGGCCACGAAGGCGAGAGCCGTCGTTGCCAGAAGGGTCTTTTTCATGGGTATTTCCCTATCTCTCTTATTATCATCTTACCGGCCAGGCTTACCTGCGCCTTGCGGTTTCAGGACTGTGTGCCCTTCAACCCGCAGCGTCAAGCTAGCTGGCGGTTCAACTGTGCGGGGGGTGTGACATTTCTGACCAGAGACATACCGACCAGAACGTTACGCCGACCTTACAGTCTTGCCGGGCATGCTACGGCAATGGCCCGCGCTGTCAAGGCTTGTGCTTGTTATTGCTCAATTTGCTGGCGCAAATGCAACACATTTGAGGCGTGAATTGTATGCAATATACGCCGCCACGCGTCTTCCCTGATGGCTTTTTTATAAGTGGGCGCTTACGTATTCAGGGCTTTCAGGCGGTTATGCGGCGCGGGCTTTTCAGGCTCCATACAGCATGTATACGTGTGGCTTTTATAGTGCATACAACCTGATTATGTATTGAGCAGCTTGGGAAAATCACCAAGGTTTGCCCGGCGAGTGAGGACATACTTACGGCCAAGCTGCTGATCGCGCTGCGCCAGCCGCCGTGCCCGTTTCGGCGGCAAAAAACCGCCCCAAGGGGCGGTTTTGCGGATGGCTGGAGCCTTAGAGCTCGATGGTGGCGGCCTTGGCCTGCGCCTGCTGCGGCGCGGTTTGCGTGCCGAGGCGCTTGAGCAGGGTGGAGAGCTCGTCCACGCTATCGAAGAAGATGCGCACGCTGCCGCCGCCCTGGGCTTCCTTCTGGCGGATGGCGACCTTGAGGCCGACGCGCTCCTGCATCAGTTGTTCGAGCGCGGAGATCTTGGGATCGGCCGGACGGCGGCCGCGGGCCGGCTGATTGGGGCGCACGAGGTTGCGCACGAGGTCTTCGGTTTCCCTCACGCTGAGCTGGTTTTTGATGACGCGGTTGGCGGCGCGCAGCTGCAGTTCCGGGTCTTCACCAAGGCCGAGCAAGGCGCGGGCGTGACCCATGCTGAGCAAGCCGCCGTTGACGCAATCCTTGATTTTATCCGGCAGGGCGAGCAGGCGCAGCAGGTTGGTGATGTGGCTGCGCGACTTGCCGGTGACGCGGGCCATGTCTTCGTGGGTATAGTGGAACTCGGCCACCAGCCGTTGATAGCCCGCGGCTTCCTCCAGCGGGTTGAGGTCGGCGCGCTGGACGTTCTCCACCAGCGCCACTTCCAGCGCCTTGCCGTCGTCGAGCTCGCGGATGATGACGGGAACCTCGGTGAGGCCGGCCATCTTGGCGGCGCGCCAGCGGCGTTCGCCGCCGATGATTTCATATTGCCCCTGCATCTTGGCCGGGCGCACCAGCAGCGGCTGGAGCACACCCTGCGCCTTGATGGAGGACGACAACGCCTCGATCATGGTGTCGTCGAACTGGCGGCGCGGCTGAACGCTGGACGGCACGAGGCTGGTGAGGGGGAGGGTGGTTTCCGGCTTGAGCGGGGCAGCGGCGGCGCCCGGCGCGTTGCCCTGCGGCGCGATGGCGGCGGCGGCGGTGTCGTCGAGCAGCGAGCCGAGGCCGCGGCCGAGGCCCTTGGAGGGCGCCGCCTTGGGCAGGGCGACGTTGACCAGCGGTGATTGTTGGTTTTGTTTTTGCGTTTCAGCGGCTTGTGTCATTATTCGGGGCCTTTCGTTGCGGGTGGTTAGGCGGCGCTGGCGACGCCGGCGGCTTGGGTTTGGCCGGTGATGGCCGGCATGGACAGGCGTTGCATAAGCTCGGCGGCGAGGCGGATATAGGCCTGGCTGCCGGGCGAGCGAACATCGTAGATAAGGCCGGGGGCGCCGTGGGACGGGGCCTCGGACAGGCGCACGTTGCGCGGGATGATGGTGTCGAAAACCTTGTCGTTGAGGTGCTCGCGCACGTCGTTGACCACCTGCTGGGCGAGGTTGTTGCGCTTGTCGTACATGGTGAGGAGCACGCCGAGGATTTCCAGCTGCGGGTTGAGGTTCTTCTTAATAAGGTCGAAGGTCTTGAACAGCTGGCTGAGGCCTTCCATGGCAAAGAACTCGCACTGCAGGGGCACGATGACATCGGTGCTGGCGACCAAGGCGTTGATGGTGAGCAAGCCGAGGGAAGGGGGGCTGTCGATAAACACGTAGTCATATTGGTCGTGGGCGGGGGCCAAGGCCTCCTTGAGGCGGGTTTCGCGCGCCATGAGCGGCACCAGCTCGACCTCCGCACCGCTGAGGTGGATGGTGCTGGGCACCAGCCACAGGCCCGGCACCTGCGTGGAGACGGTGGCTTGCGCCAGCGTGCTTTCGCCCATCACGAGGGTGTAGCTGTTATGCTGGAGGGTGCGCTTATCCACGCCGAAACCGGTGCTGGTGTTGCCTTGGGGGTCGAAATCGAGCACCAGCACACGGTTGCCGCAAGCGGCCAGCGCGGTGGCAAGGTTGATGGCGGTGGTGGTTTTACCCACGCCGCCCTTCTGGTTGCTGAGTGCGATGATACGCGCCATGAAAAACTCTCTCCCCCGTTGTTGGGCCGGTTGCCTAAGACTTGGGCGTTTCCCGTGGAACTCGGGCTGAGTTCCACCGTTGCCGGCCGTGACCCGGTGGCGTTACGGGAAAGGGGTCAGTTTCACTACCCATCCGCGCTCGCCATCCCTGCCGGATACTATACTCGGCCAGCGCTCGGTTGTCAGGTGGAACGGTGTTTCACAAGTGCTTAATTCTGCGTCGAGTGCCTGCCCTTTAAGCAATAACCAGTACCCCGAGGATGCCAGAAGGGGATGGGTAATTGCAAGGATTTCAGCCATGGATGCCCACGCGCGACAGGTGATGACGTCAGCCTTGCGAAAGCTTGGGGCAGTGGCAAGGGTGGCGACGTCGGCGGCGTGGAGCGTGACGTTTCCCAGCCCGAGCTGGTGGATGGCGGTGCGCAGGAACGCCGCCTTGCGCTGGTCGCGTTCCACCAGCGTATAGGTATGTTGGGGCGCGAGGATGGCGAGCACCAGGCCGGGCAGGCCGGCGCCGGTGCCGACATCCACGATATGGCTGGATTCCTGCGGCAAATGCGGTGCCAGCTGGGCGCTATCGGCAACATGGCGCTGTTCCAGCCCGGCCAGGGTGGAGGGAGCTATAAGATTGATTTTCTTCGTCCATTGCCGCAGCAGGGCGGCGTAGGCCTGTAACTGCCGCTGTTGGCCCGGCGCGAGCTGGGGGAGGGACGTATTTTCCACGGTTTCACACCGCCGCAGCAGGACGCTTGCGCAGGTGCAGCCAGAGTGCCTGAATTGCCGCAGGGGTTACACCAGAAATGCGTGCCGCGGCGGCAAGCGTGGCCGGTTGGAAGGCCTGGAGCTTCTGCCGGGCCTCGATGGAGAGGCCGCCGACGGTTGTGAAGTCGAAACCGGTGGGAATTTCCATCAGCTCGTCTTCACGCAGGCGTTCGGCGTCGGACTGCTGGCGCTGGAGGTAACCGTCGTAGCGCGCCTCGATTTCCACCTGCTCGATGGAATCGGCGGAAAACTGCGGCATATTAGGTATGTAAGTTTTTACGTATAAAAAATCAATTTGTGGCCTCTTCAACACATCGAATACAGTGTGTGTACGATTGTAACCTCCGGCCAATTCCGAAATCTTGCGCCCGAAGGGGCTGCCGGGACTAATTGTGGTGTTTTTTGCCCATGAAAACGCCTCTGAAACATCTGTTTCACGCACACGGTGGCGCTGCATTCTTGCATCACCCACACAGCCGATTTGACGGCCCAGGTTTGTGAGGCGGAGGTCGGCATTATCGGCCCTGAGGAGCAGCCGGTACTCGGCGCGGGAGGTAAACATGCGGTACGGCTCGGTGGTGCCGCGGGTGACGAGGTCGTCGATGAGCACCCCGATATAGGCCTGGGAACGGCTGAGGGTGAAACTTTTTTGTTTCCCGGAGCCCGCGAGCAGGGCCGCGTTGATGCCGGCCATGAGGCCCTGGGCCGCGGCTTCCTCGTAACCCGTGGTGCCGTTGATCTGCCCGGCGAGGAAGAGGGCGGGGATTTTCTTGGTTTCCAGCGTGGGCTTAAGCTCGGTGGGCTCGATGTAGTCGTACTCGATGGCGTAGCCGGGGCGCAGGATTTCCGCCTCCTCCAGCCCGGGGATGGTGCGCAGGATGGCATGCTGCACGTCTATGGGCAGGCTGGTGCTGATGCCGTTGGGGTAGACCTCGATGCTATCGTAGCCCTCGGGTTCCAGAAACACCTGGTGGCTTTGCTTTTCGGCGAAGCGCACCACCTTGTCTTCCACGCTGGGGCAGTAGCGCGGGCCGGTGCCCTCGATTTGCCCGCTGTACATGGGGCTGCGGTGGAGATTCTGGCGGATGACCTCGTGCGTGGCCTCGTTGGTGTAGGTGATGTGGCAGGGCAGCTGCGGCTGGGTGATGCTTTCGGTGAGGAAACTGAAAGGCAGCGGCGGGGTGTCGCCGGGCTGAACCTCGAGCGCGTCGTACCTTATCGTATGGGTGTTGAGGCGCGGCGGGGTGCCGGTTTTGAGGCGGCCGATCTTGAAGTTGAGGGCCTTGAGGCGCTCGGCGAGGCGCATGCTGGCGGATTCTCCCGCGCGGCCGGCGGTGTGCTGCTGGGCGCCGATGTGGATAAGGCCGCGCAAGAAGGTGCCGGTGGTGATGACCACCGCGCCCGCGCCGAACACCCAGCCGCTGGCGCAATGCACCGTGGCGGCGCGGCCGGAGGCGTCGAGCTGGACGTCGGTGACTTCCGACTGGCGGATGGTGAGATTGGGAGTGGCGAACAGCTCGGCCTGCACGGCTTCGCGGTAGCGCTTGCGGTCGGCCTGGGCGCGCGGGCCGCGCACGGCAGGGCCCTTGCTGGCGTTGAGCATGCGGAACTGGATGCCGGCCTTATCCGTCATGCGCGCCATGAGGCCGTCCAGCGCGTCGATTTCACGCACCAGATGGCCCTTGGCGAGGCCGCCGATGGCCGGGTTGCAGGACATCTGGCCGATGGTATCGAGATTGCCGGTGAGCAGCAGGGTTTGTGCGCCCATGCGCGCGGCGGCGGCGGCGGCTTCGGATCCCGCGTGGCCGCCGCCGACGACGATGACGTCGTAGGTGGCAATGACAGGTGTGGCGGCTGCTGTTTTCATAGGCAACAGATAGGCGAGGGGGCGCGGTTCGTCAAGGGGGCGGCGGGTTTCATGTGGAACCCGTTTTTGTGTTTTTTCAATCAGTTGGGGATTAGAGGGCCCAGCGGGATTCGTAGCGGTCGGGGAGGTCGTTCTCGATGAGGATGACGTCGTTGGGCAAGGCGTTGGCCTGAATCCAGGCGCGGGCGGCGGCCAGGGTGGGCAGAGGAACGACCTGCGGCAGCGGGACGGCAGCGCGGGCGGCGGCGAGGAAGGTGGGGATGCGCTTGGGCGTAAGCGCCAGAATGATATCGGCATTTTGTGCGGCGAGGGCACCGAGGCGGGCGTGTTCCTGTGCGTGGAGACGGCCGAGTTCCGCCATTCCCGGGGTGACGAGAATGCGGCGGCGGGGCGGCAGCGCTGCGGCAGCGAGGCGACTGAGAACGGCAAGGGCGGCAACGAAGCCCGCGGGGTTGGCGTTATAGCTGTCGTCAATGACGGTTTGGCCGCCGGTGTGCTGCACCTGCAGGCGGTGCGGCGCGCCGGTGGCGCTGGCGAGCGCGGCGGCAATGGCGGGCGCGGCCATGCCGAGGTGGCGGGCCATGGCGAAGGCGCAGGCGATGTTGGTGGCCTGCACCGCGCCATGGACGCGGGTGGCGATGGCGGTGGTTTGTGCCCCCTGGGTGAGGGTGAGGCGGAGGCCTTCGGGGGTTTCGTCCACATTGGAGATGAGGATGTCGGATTCACTCCTTATATAAGAGGGGTCGGCGGTGACGAGGAGGTAGCCCTGCGGGTTGGCGGCCACGCGCGGCTGCCAGAGGTTTGGCGGCATGGCATCCACCGCGAGGATGCAGGGGCCGCCGTTGGCGTGGGCGGCGGCGGCGATTTCAAACTTGGCGGCGACGACGGCTTCCAGCGACTTGAAGCGCTGGTAGTGGGCCGGGCCGATGGCGGTGATGCAGGCCAGCCGCGGCGGGGCGAGGCGGCAGAGGCGGGCGATGCTGCCGACGGCATAGGCGCCCATCTCGGCGATGAAGTAGGCGTGGCTGGGTAGCAATTGCTCGCGCACCACGCGGGTGATGCCGAGGGGGGTGTTGACGCTGCCCGGCGTGGCGAGGGTGGGGGCGTGGCTGGCGAGGATGTGGCCGAGCAGGTACTTGGTGCCGGTTTTGCCGAAGGAGCCGGTAATGGCGACGGTGGAAGGGTTGAGGCGCGCGAGGACGGCCTTTGCCTGCCGGGTGTAGACGCGGTTTTGCAGGGTGCGGAAGGGCCACAGCAGCGCGTTGGCGGCGACCAGCGCCACGGGCGGTAGCTGCAGGATGACGAGGAGGCCGGCCAGCGTGGCCGGGGTGAGGGGGCGGGCGAGCCACGGCAGCGCGGGGAGCAGCAGGACAAGCGCCGAGAGGTACCAGATTTGCGTGGCGCGGGCGGTGAGGACCAGCGGCTTTTTGGCGGTGACCGTGGGATTGGGTTCCCGCCGTGCGCGCCACAGCAGCCAGAAAAACGCGGCCAGCGCCGGGGCCTGAGGCTGCAGCCAGCCGAAGGGCAGGAGGACAAGGAGGCCAAGGCTGGCCCAACGGTCTACCGCGAGGCTTTGGACCCACCAGAGGAGGAAACGTTTACTGTCGTACTCTTCCTGTTGATAGATATGCAGATAGGTGCGCAGGCGCAGGGTGGCCCACACGGCCAGCGCCGCGGCGAGGGCGAGGTTAGCGGGCATGGGCGGCGAGCAGCGCCTGGGCGAAGGCCCTGACCAGCGGCTCCACCACATGGCGGCCGGGGCCGAGCAGGGACTGGTGGGTTTGATGCGGCAGGATATGCAGGCGCGCCACCGGCAGCAGCTTGGCGAAGCGCTCGCCCATGGCGGGCGGGGTTTCGGTGTCGTCGCTGCCGTAGAGGAGCAGCGCGGGCGTGTGCACCTGCGGGCAGAGGGGAGTGACGTCGTCGTTGACCACGGCGAGGAAGGTGGGGCGCAGGGCGGGCGAGACGTTGTTGTAGTCGGCACTGCCGTAGCGCTGGCGCAGGATGGTGAGCAAGTGCCCGCCCAGGATGGGCCTGGCGGCGCGGGCGAAGGCGAGGGCCAGCCTGATGGCGCGGCGGCGGGCGTTCTCACGCGGCGACAGCGGGCGGGGGATGCCAGCGCCGGCGAGGCTGACCAGCCCTTCCAGCGGGGTGGCGGCCTGCGCGGCCATGTGCACCGCCACGCGGAAGCCAAGGCTGTGGCCGATGACCAGCGTGCGGCAGGGCGGCAGGGTGGCCAGCCACGCGTGCACCAGCCGGGCATAGTGGGCGGGGCTGAAGGCTTCCGGCGGGGTGGGGGCCTCGCCGTGGCCGGGGAGGTCGGCAATCCAGATTTCGCCGAGGTCGGCCAGGGCGCTTGCGAGGGGGCGTATTTCCTCGCGCGACTGGCCCCAGCCGTGCAGGAACACCAGCCGCAGGGGGCCGGTGGCATCGGACAACGGTTCGGCACAGAGCACGGCGCCCGCGTGCTCAAACTTAAACGACTGCGGCATGGCGGCAGTGTGGCGCGGCGGCACGGCGGAAGCCAGCTTTTATGCGAAACCTGTGGACTTTCGCGCCAGACCGGTTAGCGTTGATGCAACACCAAAACAAGACGGAATTCCCCTTGATGCCTGAAAAGATTAAGGTTGCGGTTTTCATGGGCGGCCTGAGCAGCGAGCACGACGTGAGCGTGTGCACCGGGCTGGAGGCGCTGCAGGCGCTTGACCCGGAGCGGTACGATGGTTTCCCCGTTTACGTGGGGCTGGACAACCAGTGGTGGGTGGGCGACGCGCTGCGCGACGTGAAGCATTACATACCGGACGCGGCGCTGAAACGGCAACTGACCCGCGTGAGCCTTGACCTTGGCCACGCCCGCGAGGGCGGGCGGGCGGTGCTGCGCGCCACCGGCGGCGGGCTGATGGGGCGCAAGGCCTTCCCCTTCGACGTGGCGCTGCTTGCCATGCACGGCAGCTGGGGCGAGGACGGCACATTGCAGGGTGTGTTGACCGCCGAGGGCATCCCCTTCGCCGGGGCCGGGGTGGGCGCCATGGGCGTGGCCATTAATAAATTGTGGACGCAGCAGGTGGCGGCGGCGGCCGGGTTGCCGACCCTGCCGAGCGTGCTGGTGCGGCGCGGCGAGATGCTGGACGAAGCGGCGGCCGTGGCGGCGCTGGGCGCGTTCCCGCTGTTCGTGAAGCCGAACTTCCTCGGCAGCAGCATCGGCGCGCGGCGGGTGGAGGACGGGGCGGCGCTGGGAGCCGCGCTGGCCGAGGTGTTCCGCATGGATACCGCGGCGCTGGTGCAGCCGTGCGTGGCCAACCTTGCCGAATACAACGTGGCGGTGCGGCGCGGGGCGGACGGGGCGCTTGCGGCGAGCGCCATCGAGCGGCCGCTGCGCAAGGGCGACCTGCTGAGCTTTGCCGACAAATACGCCCACAGCGGCCACAACAAGCTGGGCCTGACCCAAGGCATGGCGGCGATGGACCGGGTGCTGAACCCGCCCGAGCTGGAAGGCGGGCGCGGCGCGCGGATTACGGCATGGGCCAAGGCGCTGTTCGCCGCGCTGGACATGGCCGGGGCGCCGCGGCTGGACTTCCTTGCCGACGAGGCCACCGGCGAGGTGTGGTTCAATGAAATCAACCCGCTGCCGGGCGGCTTCGGCGCGTATTTGTGGGAGGCGGCGGCGCCGCGGGTGGGGTTCAGCGCCCTGCTGGCCGACATGCTGGAGGAGGCGCGCACCCGCGTGCGCACGCAGGCGCGGGTGGTGGACCCGGTGGGCACGGGCAGTGCACTGTTCCGCAAGCGCGGCTAGAAATACCTTAACAGGATGTAGGCGTTGGCCGCCGCGACGGTGAGCAGCGTGAAGGGAACGCCCACCTTCAGGAACGCCTTGAACGTGAGCGGGTAGCCGTGGCGGGTGGCCAGCCCCGCCACCACCAGGTTGGCCGATGAGCCGATGAGAGTGCCGTTGCCGCCGAGGCCCGCGCCGAGGGCGAGGCTCCACCACAGGACCTGGGTGGCGTGCTCGGTGCCGAAGGTGGGGGCCATGGTTTTGAGCAGGGGTATCATGGTGGCAACGAAGGGGATGTTATCGACCAGGGCGGAGAGGATGGCGCTACCCCACAGCACGGAAATGGCCGCCAGCTTGAGGTTGGCGCCGGTGAGGGCGAGCATCTTGAGGGCGAGGAAGGTGATGGCGCCGGTTTTCTGCAGCCCCGCCACCAGCACGAACAGGCCGATGAAGAACAGCAGCGTGACCCATTCCGCCTGCGCGACGGCGTTGTGGACGCGCTGGTTCTGATGGTGGGGGTCGTGGCTGTAGGTATCGAGCAGGAGCAGGATGACCGCGCCGCCCATGGCTACCGAGGCCGGTTGCAGGCCGGTATACTGGTGGGTGATGAAGCCCGCGAACACCAGCGCGAAGGTGAAGAGGCAGTGCATCAGCAGGGTGGGATGCTTGAGGTACTGCGCCGGGTGCGTGGCCATGACCCGCTTGCGCGCGGTGGGGCTGGCGCGAAGCTGGCCCTTCCACATGACCGCGGCGAAGGCGAACAGGCCGAGCATGAGCAGGCAGCACAGCGGCAGCAGGTGGACGAGGAAGGCATTGAAGGAGAGGTTTGCGGCGGAGCCGATCATGATGTTGGGCGGGTCTCCGACAAGTGTGGCGGTGCCGCCGATATTGCAGGCGAAGATGGCGGTGACGAGGTAGGGCCAGGGGCTGATTTTGAGTTCGTCGGCGAGGCTGAGGATGACCGGGGTGAGGAGGAGCATGCTGGTGACGTTATCGAGCAGGGCCGAGCAGACCGCCGTGACCGTGCCGAGCATGACCAACAGCCACGTTGGGTGAGCTTTTACCAACCGCGCGCCCGCGAGTGCAAGGTA
>Ga0164242_10000094_pt1 | contig 104130 bp, 153 predicted proteins | sample OricomgcompostMG_FD_108783 | JGI IMG/M metagenome (GOLD analysis project Ga0164242, IMG submission 108783) | Miracle-Growth compost microbial communities from Emeryville, California, USA - Original compost - Miracle growth compost (MG) ...
GGCGGAAGAGCTTGCCCGGATGGCCGCCGAGGATGCCGCAGAAAACGACGAGTAATAATGAGTAGTGAGAGTAAACTAGTAGTTGAACTCTGGGATTATTTCAGAGACCTCATTGGATCCAATAAGCGAGTAGAAGCTGCTACCCATCTTCTGAGATTATTCGAGGAATATGGCATCGACGTTCAATCCACCGAGATTGAAGGTGAGTGTGAATATCTTGATGAAGCCATTATGGCACTCAGTGATATTGACGACGAGGATGACGATGACGATTATGGCTTCGATGAAGGTGACTGAATATTGAATTGGTAGGGCTGATCCAGTTAGTGTCAGCCCTACCAATCAGAGGATAACAGATGAGTAAATGGTATAGCAGAGTCACGGCCAACCCCGCTGACTTTACACCCCTAGTCGACGCCATAGTTTACTTCGAGACTGAACTTGAGGAGGCAAGGTATGAAACCCGCCTCAAAGGTAGTCTCGAAAAGGCAAGTGCTCGTCTGCCAGGTATTACAGCTCATCGTTTTGGCCAGCTTCAGGAAGTTGAAGCCATCCTGAAGTATCTCCAAATCCGTATGGATGAGGTCAAAGGGGCAGCATTCAAGAAATACCTGGAACACTACCAGAAGTCTTTGAGCTCGAGGGATGCTGAAAAGTATGCTGATGCTGATAGCAAGGTCATTGAGATTGCCCTTCTGATCAATCAGATTGCTTTGGTTCGCAATCAATACCTTGCTATTATGAAGGGCCTCGATGCGAAGAATTGGCAGATTAGTAATCTGACCAGGCTCAAAGCGGCAGGATTTGAGGATTACTCCGTGGATGATAATAGCGTTCGCTAAACGATCCACAGAGTTATCCACAGGCGGGCTTTCGGGCCCGCCTTTTCTGTGAATGAACCCAATTGAGCATTGACACATCTGATAATCTGCGTAAACTGGACCGCAAGATACGTTGTGTAGATCGGAGTTAGGAATGAAGGTTTTCGTTCGCCGCGGTGACTGGTCAGGTCAAGTCATCTCCGGTAAGACCTTCGAGCTTTTCAAAGCTCTATCAATGGGGCAGAAAGGCCCATTCATTACCGTAAATGGTACGGGGGTGAATCAGGATAATGGCCGCCCCTTCCCCCAACGTAACTTCCGTATTGGTATCCAGGAGCCAGATGACTTTGAGCTCGAGGATAAGGGTGCTGACATTTTTGCTCCTCGAATGCGAACTGTATTCAGTGGATCGCCCGATCGCAAATTGCGAAAGTTTGTGCCCGGTGATGCTGTCATTGAAAAGATAGAAGCTGCCAGTCACGCTGGTTCTCGAACTGATGAGACGGATGAGCAGATCAAAGAGCGCATTAGTGAGCGCTTTACCATCCTTCAAAACCTCACAGCCGATATTGCGCGCGGGAACATCAAGGGCCTCGTGGTCAGCGGTGCTTCGGGTGTGGGTAAGAGCTTCGAGGTCGAGGCGGCCCTGAACCGGGATAGCCTACTTGACAAGCTGAGCTTCAATGCTGATGCTAGCGACCAAAACGCCCGGCGAATTGGTCAAGGTGGCACGTTCAAAGCTCGCTATAATATCGTCAAGGGCTACAGCACCGCACCAGCCCTCTACATGACGCTCTATGAATATAGCGAATCCAGGGAGACGCTAGTCTTTGATGACTGCGATAGCGTTCTAGGTGACGAGACTTCGCTCAACATCCTAAAAGCGGCCCTTGATACCTCGGGTAAGAGGATGATTAGCTGGCGCAGTCAGTCGCGCAACTCTACTGATGCGCCCAACCAGTTTGAGTTCAAGGGTAGCGTGATCTTTATCACCAACATCAATTTCGAGAAGATCGTCGAGAAGGGAACCGCCAGGCTTGCTCCACATCTCGAAGCTATCATGTCACGTTGTCTCTATCTGGACCTGACTATTGATACGGTTCGCGAAAAGCTCGTTCGGATCGAGCACGTGGCTCGCGATTTGCGAATGCTGGAACGCGAGTTCAAGCTAGAGGGCAATGAGATCGAGGAAGTTCTTGCTTGGACCCATAAACATGCCCGGCGATTCCGAGAGCTCAGCCTGCGTAAGGTTGGCCAGCTGGCTAGCCTGCGCAAGAGCTCAAACCTCGATTGGGAACGGGTTGCGCAAGTTACCCTGCTGAAGCAGCGATGATTCCTCAAGTTTATTTCAATGGAACTGACATATCGGTGGCGTTGAGCCATCCATCCTTTGTACGATATGAAGATTTTCCGAAGGATCCTGAAGTAACGTTCTTCATGGATATGGGTAGCTTGTTCCAGCTAGCCTATGAGGATGATATTACACCGATCTTTCGTATCTTGGAATGGCTTGAAGCCAACTGTCGTCAGGGTTGGCGCTGGACGATTGATGAGAAGACGGAATTCGTTCCTGACCCTACTGGTAAATCAATCCTACCTAACGGTAAACGAGCAAGCGTTTCTGATGTGCGGCGGCAGCTATGGATCAATTTTGATTCTCGCGATGATGCCATGCTATCTCGGATCACATTGGTTGATCTGAGGAATATGCGTCATGCTAACTGTGGAATCTTGTCTTCGGGCGTTAGCTGATATTACTGATAAGCCTCCGCGCGATCAACACGGCCACGTTTACGAGATCTCGAATACCTGGGACGAGCGATTCGTCAATGACGTCTGGTCACATGTCGAGCAGGGTCAAGCAATCAGCACCTCACAGAGCGAGGTGGTGCTCAAGCTGGTTCAGAAGTATCGTGACCATCTTCTTGAATATGGCCTAGACGAGACCAATTTGGATGGCTTGATTGCTTTTCCGGTTTATGAGAAGACCCCGTATCAGAGCACCAAACTTCCTAGAGAAGTGAGGTATGCCGGTGATAACAAGCTCGTATTCAGGTGTAAGTTCAACGCCAGCATCGTTGAAGAGATTAAGAAGCTCAAAGGTTCCAACCTTTTCCAATCGCAGACCTACCCCATGTTCCTGCGTGATTCGAAACTATGGATTGTTGATATCAACTCGGGTAATTGGGAAAGGGCCATGGATATCATCAAACGTCATAATTTTGGATTTGATGATCATGTGGCCAATTACTTTGTTGAAGTCGCGAACTCATTTGGTAGCCCTAGCCTGATAGAGGTAGATGATCAGGCTATCCAGGTGAGTGTAAGGAATGATGATTTCTTGGATAGTTGGCTTAACGGCCTTTCGAGATTGGAAGCGTAATGTTTGACCAAAAGATCCTACCCAAGACACCTGGTATAGCCCGCCGCCTTCTTGCTTTTAGCCAGTTGAATGGCATGGCTTTTGATGATAAGCTGGTGGCTTTGGCTAGTGAAGATCTAGTCACCCAGGATGATCTTAAGAATCTACCATTCAAACTCACGTCACAAGGCCTCTATGCTCTTCAGCATATTAGGGATTGGCATGGCCGGGCCATGCTTCTTGATTCGGGTAATGATCGAGCCCGTGAAGTAGCCCTGGCAAATATCTGGCTGGCTAGTGGTAAGACACTAATTCTGGCTCAACCAAACGTCTATGGTGAATGGGCTTCTCTGATTAGACAAATATGGCCCCAAGCCAAACTCAGCGTATTTGGTAATCCACGCTACAAGGATTCCAAACAAGTCTATCCGGAGGGGGTTGAATTCTCAGATAGACCTGATTTTACCGCTGACTTCTTCATCACCAGTTATGGTGGTGCGGTATGGCATGATTTTTGCGGCCATGTGACAGTTGATCAAACTGTCGTTGAAGAACTAGATCATCAGAATGCTATCAATTACAGATGGGATGAAGCAGTTCGAGGCCTTTTGACGGAATTGCCCCGGCCAGTATTCATTCAGAATATCTTCAACCTTCCTAGTGATCATGGCCGGGATAATCTAGTTAGTCTTCAGATGCCATCCAGTAAGGCATTCAACTTCATAATCGATCTTGTGTCTAACTACCTATGGTCTGGAATTCCTACTGCGAGACCCTTCCTTGGTCATACGAGAGAGATTGAGGAGTATCTGGTATCACATTCATATCAGAAATACGATGTGTTGAAGCTCTTGGATATCCTCGGAGTCAGTTCACATCTACTGGATGATGTAGATGGCAATATGAAACCATTGATCTTCTGGGATCTGACGATCAAGCATCTAAGAGCCGATAGTAAGGCAAAACGTACAGACTCTGGCCTTCACAAGATCCTAGAGCGTGAAAGGGATTTGGCTACCCAGCAGGGCCTATCCATGGCTTCCATAGCCAGTGCCGCATTAGAAGGTGACCATAGCTCGTTGACCCTTATAGGGGGCCTGATGACTACTCAGTGGTCCAACTTAAAAGCAAATCATGTGAAGGTTACTCACTCTGCTATAGCAAACCGATTCTCTAAGAGTCTGATCCTAGTGAATAATCAGGATCTAAAGCGTGGTCTGAAGCTTCACTTTGGTGCGACTATCGATGATTTAACTACTGATGCCGAAGCTACTAGAGATCGGTTCATTCAGGAACAATCTCGGTGGGCTGTCAACTATGGCCCTAAGCCTCTGGCTAGTTTGATTGTTACTCTGGATGAGCTCCTGGATAATCCTAAACTCCTAGATGTTGCGAATTTTCTCTTCACACCTGAATGGAATGATTCCAGAGAAGCACTTTATGCTTTGAAAGCTCTGGCTGATCAACATGGGACAAGAATAGTCTATAGTGTGATCAGCAATACCTTTGAAGAAGCGATCTACCAGCAATTTCAGTGAATTAGCGCATAAATAGAAGACTGGGGAAAGGCTCTCCAGTTTATAGACGTAGCCCTATTGATCTCTGTATATTGGAGGACAATAGGGCTTTCCTATGACCCGTAGAACAAAACATAAGTGGTCGCATGACAGTAAAGAAATGTACGTTGGTGATTCACGATGAAGTGAATTGCTCATTTAGAGATCTGGATCCTCAGACTAGGCGCGAATGTGAAGCAGCGCTGAAGTTCTTCATTCACGCGGCTCGCCACATGCCCGCCTTCAAATTAGGTCGGTGGGACGGATGTGCTCGATATTTCGCTCTGAATGGCAACACCTACGTAAATCTCCTGGATAAGGTCTTGGATATCGTAATCAACGCAGGTTACGAGATTGAACTAGAGGATCATCGCATTGCGAGGACTTTTGAGTTCCCCTTTGTTGATGAGGATTATGTCTTCAATAACTGCCCCAACCCAGTGTGGCCAAAGGGTCACCCAGTTGAAGATCAACCAATCCAACTACGTGATTATCAGGTTGATATCATCCGATCCTTCCTTGAAAATCCTCAGTGTATTCAAGAGATCGCAACTGGTGCGGGTAAGACGCTCTTAACCGCAACTCTAAGCCATCTTTGTGAGGAGCATGGCAGGACGATTGTCATCGTGCCCAATAAGAGCCTCGTTGACCAGACTGAATCTGATTACAAGAACTTAGGTCTAGATGTCGGTGTCTATTATGGTGATCGCAAGGATTATGGTAAGCAACATACCATTTGTACTTGGCAGAGCCTTGCCATCATGGACAAGAATACCAAGAAGAAAAACCTGAAACCAAGCCAACAAGACATTGATACGTTCACCAAAGACGTGGTTGCTGTCATGGTGGATGAAACTCATATGGCCAAGGCAGACCAACTCAAAAGCCTGCTTTGTGGCCCATTTGCCAACGTGCCTATCCGTTGGGGTTTAACGGGAACGGTTCCTAAGGAAGAGCACCATTTCACCTCTATCCTGGCCAGCCTTGGACCAGTAGTGAATCGCCTTTCAGCGAAAGAACTCCAAGATAAGGATGTGTTGGCTAGATGCCATGTTGATATAGTTCAGCTCATGGATAGTCTGGAATTTGAATCATTCCATGAAGAGAACAACTTCCTAGTAACTGATCCAAACCATCTTGATTGGATCAGTGAATTTGTAGTTAAACAGAGCCAATCAGGTAATACTTTGGTTCTAGTGAACCGAGTTGAAACTGGTAAGGAGTTGGAATCTCGTATTCCTGATTCATCATTCGTTTATGGTAATGTGAATGCCAAGGACCGCAAGGAAGCATATGATGAGATTGGTCAGGGTACTAATCAGATAGTAATTGCGAGTTATGGCGTGGCCGCTGTGGGTATCAACATTCCTCGCATCTTCAACTTGGTCTTAGTCGAACCGGGTAAGAGTTTCGTTCGAGTCATCCAATCCATTGGTCGTGGTATTCGCAAGGCCAAGGATAAGGATTACGTTCAGATCTTCGACATTGCTTCCACTTGTAAGTTCAGTGCTCGTCATGTGACCGCACGGAAGAAGATCTACAAGGAAGCCAGTTATCCATACACCGTGAGGAAGGTCGATTACATTAAGGACCTGTCATGACACCTAAGGTACAAGCGTAATGAGAATCTTAACTACTGACAACTGCCCATTTGAGATGAATAACATACCCGATGAGGTTGATGATATCCGATATTGTGTGATTGACTACTCGGATCAGGCCAACATTGATTACGTATTCATTCCCCTGCTCTTTCTGGAGAGCTTCAATAGCCCAGCAGTTGATCTCCGACTTGGCAAATATCGTATTCAAATGCCGATGGATTGGAGCATTGTGATTGGTGACAAGAATTCAGGTGATCTCGAGATCCTCAGCCTCAAGCAATTGAATGATCGCCCCTTTGATGCTTTCTCGATCAATCCTATTAACGGCTATATGCCGTACTTCCATGATATCGAAATCCTGAATGTATTTCCGGATGTGAAGTGGTATTTCCCCAAGCTGAAATATGGCCACATCCTGGCCACACCATTAACGGATGGTGATTCACCACAGTGTTGCTTCTTTGTCAAAGATACCAACAAGATTCCTGAGCACTTGGATATCACACAACTAGTCTGATGGGCAAGCTGATTATCCTACCAGGCGTGGATCTCAATCCACCAAGTCGCCAAGAACTTGTTGATGAAGCGAGTGAGTTGGTCATGAAGGAGATAGCTGGTGTCTTTGTTGAGCAGAAGTTCGAACCAGGATGTCTTGGTGCTTGGCATCGCCAGGTTAGAGACTATTTCTGGAGGCAGGATATAGCGCTAGTTGACCGCGACTTCAGATATGAAGACATTCGTCGATGGAAGAACTTCTGGAGAAGTGAGGTGTTGGATTATATCCAGAGTAAGCGTATCCGTTAAATTGACGATCCACGGGGTATCACGTTAGGGTTGGGTTATGGAAGCCAAGGTCACCATAGCTCAACCCTATCCAGTTCTCTGGGATTGGAAGTCATCCAAGGAGACCGAGGTTGTCTCCTGGATGCGAGAAAACATTAAGAGCAAGCATGAGGGTCTCTTCCTAAGCAAAGGCTCTGGGAAGGTCGTCGTAAATAGGGATGACATTGATCACTGGAAATTGGACGATGTAGTGATCTGGCTCTTTGAATGCCCACGTGACGCAATGCTCTTCAAACTCACATGGGGTGGAAGATAATGGCTAAGAAACCAACAACTAAGAAGCCAACTCTGGATATCAAGGATGAGATGTTTCATGCTGAACGGAAGAACTTCAATTGGTTAGATGAGCAGCCAGAGGAGCTTCGAAAGACCTTCAGCCCCTTGGTAGCGATGAAGTGGTTCAGTGTAGAGTTCAAAGAGCCAGATCACTACATTTTCATGGTGAATGAGCTCCTAAACATCAGCGATTTCTGGGAAATGTCAGGTAAACATCCTGATCTAGTATGGCGGATCATGTGTGCTATCGGCAAGGGGCGACGGGATGGTGACCGCAGCCACGGCTGGATACCTCTAGCCAATAGGCGAAAGACGGTGAGCAAAGTGGATGGTGTATTCCTGAAGCTCTATCCGCAATTGAATGATGAAGAATTGATCCTATTGAGGAGTAAGTATGACAGAGAGTCATTCAAACAACTCCTTAAGGATATGGGTATGGCCGACAATGACATCAAACCCCTTGTTGAAGAATTCAAGAAGACCAATGGTTGAGGTTATGACCAAACCAGGTCGTAACACCAGGGCTAAAGCTATTGCGCCATCCAGCCCTGCCTATTCTTGTGAATTCTGTAAGAAGTCGTTCTCCAAGGAGGGAACTCTTATTAACCATATGTGCGAGAAGAAGCGTAGATGGTTATGGAAGGATGAGCGTTACATTCGAATTGGTTTCATGGCCTTTCAGAAGTTTTACCAACTGAGTGTGAGATCAAAGAAGGAGAAGACTTACCATGATTTCATGGAGTCTTTGTACTTCACAGCCTTCACAAAGTTTGGTCGGTATATCGAGCATATCAACGCTATCGAGGTTTCTGGTTTCGTTGAGATGTTGATCAAGAATAATATCAAGCTCGACGATTGGACCAATGACATTTGGTATGAGTCTTGGACCCGTGAACTTACTAGGAAGGAATCTCCCCTGAAGGCGGTGGAGCGTAATATTCTCCTTATGGAACAATGGGGAAGAGAGACTGGTGAGAACTGGGTAGACTTCTTCCGCAAGGTTAGCACATCACAAGCTACTATTTGGATTAGGAAGGGTAGGATCTCACCCTGGCTTCTCTATAGCGGCGTGGGCCAACCATTATTTGACAGACTTTCAGATGAGCAACTAGGATTGGTGAGGGAATGGATCAATCCGCTATATTGGAACTCGAAGATCCGGAACAATAAGGCAGAGGTTGATCAGATCCGAGCCATTCTTGAAGAGGCAGGTGTTTAATGGCAATTATCGATTCTAATAATCCTTGGCATCCTAAGGAACTCCGAGATTCCTATTATGACATGCTCTCCGATAGGATTTTGAAACATGATGGCGGCGAATGGACTATCTCCTACCCGCCCGCTCCTTCGCCTGAAGAGTTGGCTAGAATGGATGCCTACCAGCGTGAGAAAGAGCTGAAGGAAGTTGAGCATAAAGAGAAACTCGAGGCCCTGAAGACAGTCTTCCCCCGTGGGTATGCTGCCATTGACAACTTTGAGATCATGGTAGATATCGCGCGCAAGGATCAGCTCAACCCACTTTACGAGAAAGTGCTCAAGGAATTTGAAGATGCGCAAACCGCCCTTCATCGAGCAGCCAACAAATTAGCGAGCGCAGTGAAGCTAACTGATCTAGAGAAGATTGAAGAGCAGAGCAACCAGAAGGATAAGAACTTCTGGATGAATAGCGCGGCTGTGAATATGGCCAATATTACGACTAAGTTCAATTACTCCTATCCTTCAACCCTCTACGGTAAGAGTATTCAAACCGCATCTTTGGCTGGCCCTCCGGGCCCTATGGGGCCAGTAGGACTTACTGGTGAGAAGGGTGACAAAGGTGACAAGGGTGACAAGGGTGATGCTGGCCCAAAGGGAGACAAGGGAGATCCTGGTCTTTCGACTTGGCAAGGTATTGGTAACTGGTTCAAAGGTCTCTACTTCAAGATCTTCTGACGCCAAATAGCTATCGCTAAATATCAACATGGAAGAAGACGATAACATTCTTTGGAACATGTACGGGGGTGGAACTGCCACCTCCAAACCATCTGCTCCACCACCAGAGAAGTTCAAGATGGCCAGCCGTGTCATTGGTGGTATGAAGGCACAGAATAGCCATACAAAGACCATTGAACTTGATGGTGAATTCCATACCTTCCCCAAAGCTGAATATGTAGCTCAGTTGGAAGCGCAACTCAAAGAAGTTCGTCAGCAATACCGAGATCTACAGACTAAGCAACAGCGTCTGGTGAGAGCGAATAACCGTGCTCTTGAGAAGATTCGCCAAATCGAGATTGAATTGGCGAACAAAATTGACGTGCGCTAACCAGAGTTCGTAATCTACCCACATGGATAAAAAGATTCCAGATGTAGACATTGACTTCAAGGACCGTGATGAGGCTCTTGAAAACCTTCTACATATCCCTGCGAGCCGTGTTGAAAAGGGTGACCTCAAGAAACACATCGTCGGGGTCTACTTCCAGGATATACCCACAGATCCCCTTACAGGGTTGGCTAGCATACCCTATGAAGAAGCTGAGCAACGTGGTTACTTCAAATTGGACTTCCTAAACCTAGGCGTCTACAAAGGTGTGAAGGATGAGGCACACCTGGATGAACTCGTGACACGAGAACCCATGTGGCAGATGCTCGAAGATCAGGCCATAGTAGATCAGCTCTTCCACCTATCATGCCACTATGACATTGTTAGTGCCTACAAACCCACTTCTATCTACCAGCTCGCGATGGTATTGGCGTTAATCAGACCAGGTAAGCGACATCTTCAGGGTTTGGATTGGTCTTTGGTTGAAGCGGATATCTGGACCGCTGCCGAAAATGATGAATACACGTTCAAGCGTGCTCATGCCATATCTTACGCTCACGTGGTAGTAGTTCAGATGAATCTCCTATTGGAGCAGGCTCTTGCTGAACCGCCGCTACAATCTGATAGTAACTGATCACCGGTCATTTAGGCCATATCTAGAGGTAGATGTGATCAGCACTATCTACCCAACCGAAATGAGCATCTGCTCAATTCCTCTTACCCAACTGGCGACTCATGAAGTTGGTCTACAGGATGGAAGATTCCTACACTTTTCGACTTCAACCCAGGAGCATATTGTTGGCCAATGGGTCGAGAATAGCGTAGAGGAGAATTTCAAGGAGAGGCTTGAATGGATCACCCAGAACGTGAACTCAGATTGGTATTTTGAGATGATACAGGAGCATATAGGTAAGACGAGGATGGTGTGGAGTTTTAGCAACGCCAGTGACGCAATGATGTTTAAGCTAACTTGGTGTTAGTCTTGCTTGCGGACTAACTGGATTTGACGTCGTTTGATTCGTTTGACCATGATAGTATCCAGAGATACACTTGGACCCTGGATGATTTCAAAATCACTAGTAATGAAGGTCTTAAGGTATGGGCGGAATACAGCCCAACGTTCTTTTAGTGTCACATTGATTGGCATTTGACGATTAGTTTCCCACCACCATTCATCGCCTAGTTGGAGGAAGAGTTTCTTCGACTCTTCATCTTGTAGCATATTGTAGACGTAGATGCTGGTGATCTGATTATCAGAGTTACCAATGATACCCAAATACTCTTGATCAAGGTATCGACCAAGCGTCAGGAACGGAAACTTTTCTAACTGCGGAAGCGACACTATGGACCTGTAAACCGAACTAAATACTGGGTATTTAGCCCAGCCCTAAATGGCTTCCTGAGGATCGGCATGACTGTTTTCATCTACGAGATTAAGAGGAGAGTCGAGCTTACCTTGAGGGAGACTTCAGGTTTAGTGAATTGGAATCTACCCATGGACAGTAATGACTTTCGCATCTTCAAGGATGTAACCAATACCTTGGAGTTCGTAGTCAGGGATACTGATCGCAAGCCCATAAACATGATGGGCCGCACAGCGCAGATTACGATGTATGATCAGCGTAATAATGAGATGATGTGGCAGGCTCCACTCAAAGTCATCAATGATACCAAGGGCCTATGTCAACTGAACATTACACCTGATGTAACCTCTGATTGGTATCTTGCGACCTATTCCTATAGCGTCACCGTTCAGAACCTAGATGGCTCGGTTCATATGTTGTATGTGGATCAGCATGAGGGCCAGCAAGGCTTCTTTGAGCTTTGTCAGGGGCCTAGTTTTGAACCCTCTGATAGCCAGACTTTAACATCGAGTGATCTTCCTGCTTTACAAGGTGGTAGTTGGACCTTCGTTCAAGAAGGTACAGATGATGACCTCCATTATCTCTATTCTAGTGCTCTACCAGGATCGATGAAGCGGCACAACTTCTCGGGTCTTCATACCGTTGCTGTCTTCTTCGAGAACTTCTCAGGAACACTCTTGGTTCAAGGTAGTGTTGAAGAAGGTACACCAACTGACGGTGATTGGTATGAGATTGAAACTCGTCACTATGATCACAAGACTGGTTCGGATCACTTCAACATCCTAGCCAATCTCCAATGGGTAAGATTCCGATTATGGAACCGTTACTTTGATGATGGTTCAGGAATGATACTAGATACCAACAAGGGTAGGTTGGTAAAATTGGTTTATAGAAATTGACGGCCTGATCGGTTTCACCTATTGTGGAGTGAACCAATTAGAACAAGAGGCCGTTAATGCCCGGAATCGATTATTCGGCGCGCTACCGTGATTATGCGCGATTCACTCCAGCTATCAGTGAGATGTACACTCGATATGTGGTGAATGACAATCCAAAGCGAGAACCACCCGTGACCCGCCCAGAGCTGGATTTTCTCAATCCAGAGACTGGCTTATTCTATCTGCCTTGCTCACTCTATAGTGCTGGCCAGGCCGCGAAAAGTGCTGGTATGTCTCATAAGAAGGACATGGTCACCGGCCGAGATAAGAGCCACACGACCATTCTTGGTGACTCGGGTGGATTCCAGATCCAGACTGGTGCGATCAAATTCAAAGGCGATGAAACTCGTAATCGCATGATGAAGTGGATGGAAGAGAACTGTGATTGGAGCATGATCCTAGATTTCCCCACTGGTGGTATTCAGATGGGAAACATTGATCAGCATTATGATCGATTGACTGCTGATCTAAATCCAGATCTACCAGATTCTGGTAATGCTGAAACGCTAAAGGCATTGATCCTTAAGAATGGCGGTGATCCTAACAACTACGCGGATCGCATGTTTTATACCTGTATGCTCCAGACACTGATTAATAACGATTGGTTTGTGGCCAATAGAACGCCAGGGGCCACCAAGTTCTTGAATGTGGTTCAGGGACGGAATCCTAAGGAGAGCAAAGTCTGGTATGAGAATGTCAAGCATTATCCATTTGAGGGCTGGTCGCTAGCAAGCCACCACAAAGAGAACTTTGAAATGTCATTGGGCCGTATCATTCAGATGCGCGACGATGGCCTGCTTCAGGATCGCGATTGGATGCATTTCTTGGGTGTTGGTAAGTTCCAACACGGTTGTGTCTATACTACCATGCAGAGGTGTATCAGAGAATCTATCAATCCTAATTTCACCATCTCCTATGACGTGAGTTCACCATTCACACTAGCAGCTTATGGTAAGGTCTTTGTAGGTTACAACCTGGATAAGGATAGTTGGTCGATTCAGGGTGAGAAGTTGGATGGCCGTAACTACCTACCTACCAACACCTATGAGGATGCTGATGGTGAGATCCAAATTGGTCATGAGATGATCTCGACGGGTAAGGGCAGGATCGTCTACAAGTTGGACGAGTCTGGTAACAAGATTCCATTACCTGAGCGTGGACCAGATGCTGATCGCCCATTCCTGGATGTGCTTCGTGAAATGTATGAGGAGCGTTTAGGTCAATCAGCTGGTGGTCGATTCGTCGAAACTGAAGTCGGTAAGCGACTTACGATGGGTGATATTTGCGTCAATGTGGATCCTAAATTCACATCCACCTGGGACGTGGTCAGCTATGCGCTTTTGATGAACCACAATATTCAGGTTCACCTCGAGGGTGTCTTCGAGACCCAGGATCTCTATGATAAGGGTGATCCACAGTTTGTGCCAGTTGAACTACTACAGATTCGTGATGTTATCCATGAGGTCTTCCAGAGTGAAACCCCTATGGATGTAATCAAGCGTAACCAGAAGGTGCTCAACTTCATTGCGGGAAGTAATGCCAGTGACGGTGTTTTGGATTACCAGTGCTTTGAAGTTTCTTCAGTCAAGGAGCATTCAGGAAAGCAGAAAGCGCTGAAGGAAGCAGCGGCCGCTTATTTGGCGGAGAATAAACCAGAGCCTGAGGTGATTAAGGATCTTTTCAGGTTCTAATCATGTCTCAGAACATCGTCTATGACACCCTTCTCACCTTGATGCCAGGTAACCGGAAGCGAACTGCTTCCGGGTGGACGGCAACGAACGGTGTCTGCTGTATTCATAATGGTGAAACCCCAGATACCCGACGCCGTATGAGTATTGCGATGGGTGATGATGGTGTGAGCTGTCTGGTATCCTGCTTCAACTGTAAGTTCAGAGCTATATGGAAGCCTGGTCAGTTACTTGGTCGGAAGATGACTTCCTTCCTTGGTTGGATGGGAATGTCAGATGAAGAGATCAAGAAACTTGGATTCAAGATCTGGCAGGAACGTGAACGGCTCAAATTGGATGCCGATTACAAGCCCAGGGAAATCAAGACGCTGGCTTTCAGCAAAGGAAGTTTACCGGTAGGCTCCAGGAATGTGATGGAACTCCTCAATGAGGGTTTTGAGGATCCTAACTTCATCAATGCGATGGTTTACCTGATGAGTCGCGGTGATGAGATCATGGAAGGTTACGATTACTACTGGACACCTCTGAAGGATCATGACCTGAATCGTCGAATTCTGATTCCTTTCAGGTGGAACCATGAAATTGTTGGTTGGACCGGTCGAGCCACCTATCCGACCAAATCACGATACCACAGTAGTGTTCCTCATCACTACCTATTCAACACGGAAGTTGTTGAGAATGATTGGGAATACGTCTTCCTTTGTGAAGGCCCCTTTGATGCCATTGCGATAAATGGTGTTGCTACTCTGGGTGATAAGCTGACTGAAGAACAGATCCAATGGCTCAAGCATACTGGTAAGACCATTGTTGTCGTTCCTGATAGACAAAAAGGTGGCGGCACTCTTGTTGATATGGCGATCCGAGAGAATTGGCAGGTCAGCTTTCCCCATTGGGATAAGGATATCAAAGACGGTGCTGATGCGGTAAAGAGGTATGGTAAGCTCTACACCATTTGGTCCATTATTGACTCCAGAGTGGCTAACAAACTAGAAATAAATGTGCGACGACAGCGCCTACGATAAGAGACCAGGAGGTCCAATTGAGCCAAAGAACAGAACAGGTAGAGCTCAAAGATTACAGTGAGGATATTCAGAAGGTCCTCATTCAGTTCATGCTTACCGACAATAGCGCATTTGTGCGATGTCAGAGTATCATCAAACCAGAATATTGGAATGAACGTCTCCGACCAGCAGTTCGCTATATCCAGAAGTTTACCAATGAATACCGTGCTCTCCCCACACCGGAACAGGTGGTTGCGGAGACAGGCGTCAATACACCAATAATTCCAAACGTCCAGCCACAACATACTCAGTGGTTCCTCGATACCATTGCTGATTTTTGTAAGCACAAGGCCATGGAAGCCCTGGTCTATGATGGGCCTAAGTTGCTTGCTTCTGGTGATTACGCGGAATTAGAGCGCCGTTCCAAGGAGAATATGCTGATCAGTCTACAGACTGAACTAGGCACAGATTACTTCATGGATCCTCTAGAACGTCTCGAACGTATGAGGGATAGAACTGACACCACCCCGAGCGGTTGGCGTGATATAGATAGCAAACTCTATGGCGGATTGAACCGTGGTGAGATCACCTTCTTCTGCGGTGGTCCAGGAACTGGTAAGAGTCTCTTCCTTCAGAATCTAGCACTCAACTGGGTTCAGATGGGTCTGAATGTCATCTACATCACGATGGAACTTAGTGAGGAATTGGTTGGCTTGCGCTTTGATGCGATGGTCACCGAAACCCCAACCAAGATGATCTTCAAGGATATCGAGGATGTAGCGATGCGCCTCGGTATGATGCGCAAATCTGGAGGTAAGGCCCACAAGTGGGGCAAGCTTCAGATCAAGAAGATGCCGATGGCTGGCACGACGGCCAATATGATCCGTGCCTATCTCCAGGAGTATGAGATCCAGACAGGTCAGAAACCAGATGCTATTCTGGTAGACTATTTGGATCTTATGATGCCTAACAGTGGCAAGATCAACGTCTCTGATCAGTTCATCAAGGATAAGTTCACATCAGAAGAGCTACGTGCGCTTGCTGTTGAATGGAACATTCTTTGCGCCACGGCATCACAGCTCAACCGTTCATCGATTCAGGAGCAGGATTTCGACGCAAGCCATATCGCCGGTGGTATTTCGAAGATCAATACGGCTGATAACGTGCTGGCTATCTTGACTACAGCGGCCATGAAGGATCGTGGTGAATATCAGATCCAGTTCATGAAGACTCGCTCATCCTCTGGTGTGGGCCAGAAGATCTTCTTGAGAATTGAGTCATCAACCTTGCGTATTACGGATGCGACACAGGAGATGCTTGAAGGCCGCGGATCAGGAGTATCTGCCATACAGGCTGGTCTACAGGCCAAAGCGGCTACAGTGGTACCGAAGAGCATAGGCACGTCATACGCACCCGACAAGGGTCTTACAGGTCCTGCGGCTGAAAATCCTATCCTACAACGCTCCACCGTAGAGTCAGCTGGTAAGACAGCCAAAGCGGGTTCTCAGTTAAGAGAAATGGTCCTCAAACATCGAGACTAAGCGGATCTGCTAAATACCCAGCGTGCCAGTGAGGAGAAGTGTGGATGACTCGCCAACCCGACGACATCAGGAGGTATATCAGACTCACTGAATCCTCGCTCGTCCAGTTGGAAGAGGATCTGGATCATATTGAGGTTCCTGATGATCATCCAGTTGATTTGATGCTGGAAGACATAAACGATATAGTCTTCAAATTCCGTAGTTATAGTGAAGCAGATTCAAACGCCGACTATGCTAGGGGTATTGAAGAAGGATTGGCTCTTGCCGCCAATATGCTTGAAAGGCTATTGGAACGCCACTCTGGTCACTCTAGCAAGTAAGGGGCCCCAATGAAAGACGGTCGCGTAAAAAGTCTCATTGAAGAGCTCGATCTATTTGTTCCACAACGGGACAAACACCAGATTATTGAAGCTCGTGCGAGCAATGTCATAGCCAGTGCTATGAACTTGGTCAGATTGATCAATGAGAGTTTCACTGTTGAAGAAGCTGAGGAATTGAATCGTCGCCTTTTCAACGCTATCAAAAATCAGGATCCTGATAAGTTCAACAGGAAGGTTCGAGAGTTCCGTAAGATTCAGGAGGGTAAGCGTGGCCAATAATAGTGACGATATCCGCCGTCTTATGAATCTCATGGAGGGGGTGAAGGCTCCTACTCTTCTTGAGGGCTGGGTTGATAGCCTAAAGAATAAGATCCATGGCCATCTTGGCAATCAGCAGCGAAAGATGATGGCTGATGAGCTTAAGAAGGAATACTACACCTGGCTAGGTCAGACTGATCGCCGCGGCACCATTGACGATATGGTTCGTTTCATGGCTTACCGCATTGGTTTCAAGGATTCTGACATTGAAGCCGTACTGAGTAAGATCGGTTTGAATCCAGATGAGATTGAATCTGCTGAACAGGATGATCAGCCAGAGCAGAAAATCAAACCAGGTTCTGCCGTTCAGGATGATTCGGAAGATCAACCAGAGGCCGATGAACCTAAAGAGCCCGAGGCTATCTCTGATGATCCTCGGAAGTATAAGACCTCAAATGGCGAATGGGATCGTAAGCGAATTCGAGCTCGCTTGGATAAGATACCTCTAGGGACCAAACTGGTCTTAGGATCAAGCTCTTTCGTTCGAACCCTGGGAGATAAACCCAAACAGGCCGCTGAGAGTATAACTGAAGATAGCATGTCAGGTGATGATCTGATTCCAAAGCAGATGGTCGACCGCATCATGGATGCCAGTGCTACTAGGGTTAATGATGAATATCTTCTGAATGGCCCGGCTCGAGATGCGGCGGCCGCCATGTCAGCACCAAGAGGTCGAAAAGGTCGCGGTCACACCGACCAGGCATCGCCCAATATCCCCAATAAGGAAGGTTCGGGCCGTTATGATGCCAAGGAGATGACCAACATCTTAAAGACCGACTTCCAGATCAACAATGCCAATTCATTTGTTGATACCCTTACCCGCAAGGTCATGAAGGCACCGAGTATATCATCTTTGTCAGATAACGATATGAATGATCTGGCACTTCTAGGATGGGCGCTTATCCGGGCTCGCAACTAAATTGAAATTTGATCTCCACATCTGCTAGATGTGGAGACATGCCCAGCATACCACATTTTGAAGACCTCAGCGCTAAGGAGATCTACGAGTCTCTAGACTTGCGTTGGTCTGCTAGCGAAAAGCTAGATGGCTCCTACCTAGAAGCCGGTCTAGATGATGAAGGCTTCTTCTATAGCCGCCGCAAGGGCGGTGAGAAGATCTACAGTATGGATGATTGGCCCGATGAGTGTTGGGCCTCTACCTACCGTATTGCTCATGAGATGGCTGGAATGTTGGTCGAAGCATTGGTCAAAGAGCAGGCCATTCAACCTGGCAACCATATAGGTTTTGAAATCATCCATGGTCGTCAGCCCAACGTGGTTCATTATTCCTTCGATAGTCGGTATAATGGCATGATGGTGATCACCACGGTATCCTGGAAGCCATCTACTGAATTCTATTCAATCGTTGAGCACTTTGAGGCATTCTACGTCGTTCCGGTTCGTCAAAGTTCTGATGGTATGACTAGCCAGGTTACACTAGAGCATCAGGAATGGTGTATCAGGTTCAATCAACAGATCAGCCAGGAACTCATTCAGGCTAGGCTCACTCCATCGGCTCAGAAGATCCGTAAGGTTCTTGATATGTGGTTCCCCCAAGCGAGCAATGTGGAGGATTTCACTATTGCTGAAATCCTAGATATCAATCTGGCTCGTAAACATGAGAAATGTGGTGATCGTAATTGGAATGAGTTACGCAAAGAACTCAAGAGGGAACGAGAGCAACTCTGGGAGATCTTCAGAGCTCTTGTGCTGCTATTCAAAGACATCGCGTACAAGGTTCTAGTAGATGAAATGCCTAGCGTGGTGGGTGCGGGCTCCAGAAAGGAAGGCGTAGTCGTATTGACGCCCGGAGGGCTTTTTAAGCTAGTTGATCGCCCTAACTTTGCTGCGGCTAACCTATTCATCCATCGGGTCAAATACATGCTGGTGGGTGGCCGCCGACCAGTCAGACCCTGCTTCCTGAGCAGAACCAAGGATTGGCCCAAAGAGAAGAGGTTGGCTAGGCTCACCACATTGTTGTATCGGTATATGAAGCACAGGAGCCGACTGCGATTCACTCCTGATAGAAGTGGAAGCCAACAAACTCTCTACGTTGGCTACGTTGGTGACCTTCACCAACGCATGTTGAATCTATTCGCTGATACGAGAAAGAGAATCGAAGATGGGCGGTAAGGCATTCGCAAATATTACTCGTCGGATCAAGCAACCAGAGATTCTTCCAACTCTCGAATGGCTTGAAGATAACTGGCCTTCCTACAACAATGAAGGCCATCTTCGAGATCACCTCCTAGGTAGCGCTGGTATGTTGAATGAAGATCAGGATGCTGGTGATCTGGATCTGAACCTACCTATTGATCTATATGATCAAACAGTAGTGGCAGAGGATCTAAGGAGGATCCTTGGAGATGATTATGTGAAGGCTCGCCCTGGTCATAACCAGATCTTTACCGCTGTGCCTATTGGTGGAGATCCAGAGAATGGCTACGTTCAGGTAGACTTCATGTTTGGTGATTATGATTGGCAGAAATTCAGCTACTATTCAGCCAAACGTGTAGATAATATCCAATGGGGAGGCAACAAAGATACCAGCTACTTCAAGGGGCTTTACCGAACAGAATTCATCAAAGCCCTGGTCGCCTTCAATTCCGATTGGGTCTTGGAAGAAAATGGAGAGATGATTGCTCGTGTAGGACCTACCTTCTTCCATGACAAGGGTATCGTGTGGCGATACCGCCATCGGCCTATGAGGAAGGATGGCAAGGGTAGAGTTAAGGCTCTGATAGAGCTCAAAGAGGATGAATTCCTAAAGTTCTATCCAACCGCTGTCACGGCCAAAGCTAAGGTAATGACGGATCCAGAGCTAGTAACCAAGTTGTTATTTGATAAACATGCCTCGTCTAGTGACCTGGCTTCTTTGGAGAGAATAGCTCGCCTACTACGTCGGCATTATGACCGGGATCAAATCAACAAGATCATCCAGATTTACCATGAACGGTTAAATAGCTTGAAGGTTGAGATACCTCTTGATAAGTTCCGTCAGATTTGGTTGAGGTGATGATATGCGTTGGAGCGAGATCGTTAATGAGACAGCTAGTGCTGGAGCGAGTTCTGCCGGTGGTGTAGCGACTTGCGTAGGTGGTCTTGGTGCTGGCTTTGACCCTAATGGTCACAAGGGTATCTATGATACCGCAGAGCGCAAGAAGAAGCGCAAAAAGTCAAAGAGTTCTCCTATTATCCGTCGCTAATCACGCCCTCGGACTAAATAAAGGTAACAGAAACTCTCTTTTAGGAGAATTCACAATGACTAATAAAGTTCATGGCTTCGTAGGCACTCCTGACCAGTCGCTGGTTGGCGGCCTTCCAATGCTCACCGTCACTGTTGACGTTGACATTGCTACCAAATCAGCAACCACTGATTCCGATTCAATGGCTGACGATCAGGACGTTATCACTCACAACGTCGCTCTTGATAAGCTAATCGAAGGTCTTTCGACCCGCGCTCAGCCAATCATCATGGGCACTCCAGCAGTTGATGGTGACAACTGGACTCTCAACTTCGCTGTTGAGCATGACGATGTATTCAAGGCTAACGACGGCACGTTCACCGCTTTCAACACTGAGCTTTCGGCTCTGATGACTGCGGCGCTTGGTCATAGCGTCACTGCTTCGGTTGCTGCTTTCGTATTCTAATCCTAGATTAGAACCAAAGACAGAAAAGCCCGCTAGCCGTGAAGACTAGCGGGCTTTTTGTTGACTGAATTAGGCGGCGACAACCTCGAGCTTCGGAGCCTTCCGAGCCGTCTTGGTCTTCGGTTCGGTCGCCACCAGAGCCGCATCGAAACGGGCGATCTGGGCATTGCTGGGGATCTTGATGCCGCTGCCAAACCGTTCGGCAAACCGATCGCGATCCGCAGGCATTTCGAAATCGGCGACGACGTTCGAGGCATCCTTGTTATCGTAGGCGAAGACCGAAACCTTCAGACCCTTGAGATAGGTGTAGATGCGCTGGCGCTCGTTCTCGTCGGAGAAACGGGCGATACCCCGATGACGATGAGTAGTGTGGTTACCATTGAGCATTAGTCGATCTCCTTTCTGTCTCCTGGTATTAGCAGGATTCTGGAAGGGGTCAACCTATTCTTGGCTTGGCATCAGGTGTGTGATATCTCGAGCAACACTTTGGATTTCAATGAGTTTGCCTTCTTCATCAAAGATGCCACGATCGATCCAATCTTGCCAACGGATTTCTTCATGACGTTGAATGCGATGAATGCCCCGCCTCACTTCATGCTCAGGCCGGATTTCTAGCATGTAGTCTTTGAACTTCTGGTGGTCACTCTCGGGGATTACCTCAAAGAGCGAGAAGCCGTTGATATCCTCGAGCTCTACATCAAAGTAATCTCGGAAGGTCTGGTTGCTGAATGTGATCTCGAACTTGCTATTGAAACACACCACCATATCGATGGTATTATCAATGATCGTCTTGTAGCGCTCTCTAGCCGTTTTGAGTTGGGTCTCGATATCTTTGAATTCCGTCACATCACGGACGATTGCGATTCTAGCTTCCGCATTATCCCACTCAATTGCCCGACTATTCACAGCTACTTCTTTGACATCTCCTTCCTTAGTCAGGAATAGCGTCTCATAAGACTTATCGTCAGTCAGGTTAGCCTCGGAGATGATCTTCTCACGTTCCAAAGGATGAAGTAGGTCAAATGGATTAAGCTTCTCGAGTTCAGCATCGTTGTAACCAGTCAGGTTATAGGCTCGCTCGTTCCAATCCATGAGCTTTTTGTAATTATGGATGAACATGGATTCAGATGAAGCATCACTGAATGCTCTGAAATGAGATTCACTCCGACTGAGGTCAGTGTAGGCCTTCTTGAGTTCGGTGGTATCGTAGAAGACTAGGATCCATTGAACTGCCTGATAGCCTTTGAAAACTGGAGTGATATGAACATCGAACCATAGCTTCTCAGTATTCTCGAACTCTAGTTGGACTTCATGGCGAGCGGTAATCTCCTCACCTAGCGTTCGCCTAACTAGCCAATAAGAATGATCAATACCCAGGATTTCACGTAGGTTCTTCCCCCTCAGTTCACCACGTTTCGTATTGGTAAGCCGGGCGAATCCTTCGTTTACAAAGGTGATCTCATAATCCGGGCCGTTCTTCTCAAGGATCACAAAACCAGTGTTGGAGGAATCGATGGTAGTCAGGAGTTCTTGGTTCTTCTCGGCAAGCTCTTTCATGATCTTAGAGCTGCGAACTCGGTGGGTGACATTCCTGATTAGAATGATGTAGTAGGTCTTGCTATTGCTGCGAGTGAATTTGCTCGCACCAACATCGACATAAATCTTGGTTCCATCCTGGCAGATACCCATGAACTCTTCATAATGGACGGTCGCAAAATCATCTTCTTCGTTGACCTGTCCCATCATGTTTTCCATGAAGTCAGAATTGACAACTATGCCTTCAGCGAACTGGAATAGGAGTGATAGACTCTTACCAATGACTTGGCGTTTTCGCCAACCAAACATGGATTCAGCAGCTGGATTGAAGCTCTCGATGTTACCATCAGCATCTACCAGGAGTAGGGCGTCACTAAGAAGTCTAGATGTTTGGTCGATCTGGTTTGCGTAATCATCAATTCGGGCTTGTAATGCTGTGGTAACGTCTTGGGCTAGATCCATTGTGCCTTTGGCGGCCTTCTCTAGAGCTTCGCTACTATCGAGGGCCGCCTTTAGACTTGCGGATCGTGCCTTCTTTCGATCTATCTTGGATTGCCAGAACCACTTCATGTTAGAGCTTCGATTTGATCTCGATGAGAACCATTTTGAGACCGTTTAGAGCCTCAGTGATTGTGATGTTATTCTTGGAGTAATCGTCAATGATCTTGTAAATCTTCTCATCCTTCTTCTCGAGTTGCTTCATCTGCCTGAAACAATACCACCCGAGCGCCATGATGATGCCAAGGAGAATAGCCGTCAAAGCGCCGGCTTCCCCACTAGCAATGAGAGAGACAATGCTTTGAATCAAATCACCCATGCGCTGTCTCCTTAATGCGACCTATACCATATTTACCCAAAACGCTTCCAAGCCAGGTTGTAAACTGCTTATATTTCTGCGACCGTTGACCTGATATGGTAAATATCAAGGATATCCAATATGCGAGTAGCCAATGACTCTTTCTGAGCTCTTTGGGGACAATCCCCTACAAATGTCTCTTGAGGAACGCCAATTCCTAGAGGCAGCAAGACATCTATGGTCTGACCAATTTGAAGCAATCATCCGTGAGAATAGAGGCCCAAAAGCCAAGACTCGGATTGTAGTCAAGAAGGGTAAGCAAAATGGATAAGTTCGATCTAGCTGATACCCTAGTTCAATATGGTGTCTCGGATGACGATGCTCAGAAACTCAAAGGAGAGATCTCCGGTGATGATCTGATGGATCTGATTTCATATCTTAAGAATAACGGTCAGGGTGTACAGTTGAATAAGGCCTCAGATATTCTTGGTAAATATGGCATTACGCTCAGGAGCAAGAAGGATATGGACAACTACCTAGGTGCGAAATACGAGAGTCTTCAACAGGGTAAGGAACTCGATGAAACTTTTGGTATGATGTCACCACTCGCTGAAGCATTTACCTATGCCGTTGAAGTCAATGATCAAACTAGAGACCGAGTTCTTGACTGGTTGGATGAGAATCAGGTAAACTACCAGGCTACCAGCCCTACCAATTACCGCATCGAATGTGGTGATCGTGATGTGGCATATCGCACTGGCCGGGCGTTGTCTGAGATCCTCAGGAAGCCAACGGTGCGTGATTCCGTTGAGATTGAGGAAAAGATGAGCAAGAATCCAGACAAGCGTGTCAAAGCAGCGAAAGCCAAGATGGCTGATATTAAGCCTCGCAATCCGGTAGTAGCTGCGGTCAAAACCCGTAGTGGCGCCGGCGCCCATGACGGCGGTAAGGATCCACGTAAGGTGGATAAGTTCGGTCGTGGAGCCAAGCACAAGCCTCGTTTTGACGAGGAGATCGAAAGTGATAACCTGAATGAGGGAGTGATGGGTATGAAGCCAGTGAATCCACTTTTCCGCCTGCGCGAACTCGCAGGTCTACCAATGAACGGTCTGGATGAAGATGACTTTGATGGCATTGAAATCCCCGAGGTTCCTCAGACGGATCCAGATGGCCCTCTAGCACCTGGCCCTGTTGATATGGATGATTCATCCGACAATGAGGGTGGCATGATGGATACAGGTCTAGCTGGTGGAATGGATGATCTTGCTTCTGAGGATACGCCATCCGATCTAGATGAACCATCGGATGATATGGATGATATGAACACCTTGGATAACACTGACGACGTGAATGATCTCGCTGATAACGATATCGGTGCCATTACTCCTTCGGATGCTGGTGTGCCAGGAGATCTAGGTAGTGATCCAGTTGAGGCAGTTCCTGGTATGGATCCTATGATGCCAACTCAGAGCGATGCTATGTCACAGATTGAAGATGCTCTGAATAGCATCCAGTCTGGTCTAGCTGACATCCGACTTTCAGAATACAAGAGCCTGATCCAGAAGCTTCAGGATCTCACCAACCAGGCCCAAATGATGGGTCGTGATTACCTAGGCGAGCGTTTCGAACGTCGCAGGAAGTAATCATGCGCTTTCTTGAGATCCGTGGTGGTATTCAGATTCCTGTCTCCCTAGAGGAGCAGGATCTGGTTGACCTAATTGAATCTCAAGATGGTGCGATTATCAAACGTAGTGATCTTGATGAGCGCCAGAAGGAAGTCGCTCGCAAAATGGTGAGTAGGGGAGTTCTTGAAAGAGCTCAACATGATGGATCGCTCTACTATGTCGTAAATCGTTTAGACGATCTTTGGAGAAATCATGACTAACTCACTAATTCCTATGGGCCCTAGCAACGCAGATAAGGCAGAGATGTCACGCCTGCTTCAAATCATGAATGGTGGAGCAGGAACATCAAATGTGCCTGCCGTTCGAGATGAAACCGTTCACGGTCAATACAGCGGCGGCTACGCAGGAACCCAGCGACCACTCAATGAAAGTGTTGCTCCACCCGTCTACTATCCAGGTGGTGGAACGAGTCGCGAAGAAGTTGATGCGATGAAGGTTCTTCTAGAAAAGATGAACGCTCTAGAAGGCAATGAAGCACCATTCGCCCGACAAGCGCTGACTGAGACTAACCAATATGCCGCATCTAGCAATTCTGGTAGTGAGTATCAGGTTCTAGTTACCATCCAGGAGAGCAATGGCAAGGAAGTAAATCGCTACAATGTGGTTGATTCTAATCGCCGCGATGTAGTTCCAGGTCTGGTAATCAAAGAAGCTGCCACCGCTATCATGAAGTTGATGAATAAAGGCAATAGCCTGGATAGCCGCAAGGTTCAGGAAGTTGTTGAGTTGGAAGAAACTTTCAATCGTAACCGTATTGCTACCTCGCAGAATAAGGCACGTTACACTCGTTCAATGGAACTTGGTGAAACTGCCGCTGCTAAGGTATTCAAGGAACGGTTTGCTACTTCGCGTGCCAACGCCCTTGCGGCACAGGATGAGATCAAGAGCATCCTAGAATCTATCCGATAAACTCCACGGAATGGTCGGTTATATTTTGCCGATCGTTCCGTGCTGACTGAAAGCCCTACAGACTAAATATACAGAATATCGCAGCTTACTAGTCTGGAAGGATGCTAATGGTCATTGATGAACTCAACACCAGTCCAAACTATCGCTTGGCTCGGATCCTCAATTTGTTGGAATCACTATTTGGTCTGACGATTGATTTCGAGGCCGCCAATAGTTTAGCAGAGCTCCGGAGCCTTCATGAAGCTTATGGATTGGAACGTAGTAGGATTATCCAGGAATCATCTTTCAATTCCTGTAACAGCAATCCCCATTATACCAAGGCCGTCCTTATCCAGGAAGCCATCCATATCTTCCTAAGTGAAGTTGCGCCAAAGCGTATCAAGCGAACAAAGAAGACTTCCTCGTAAGGAGCAAACCACATGACCAAGACCAAGATTGAAAAGCTCATGGCTATCAAAGAGGAGTTTGCTCGCACGCAGGCTCGTCTCGCTGAAGTCCGTAAGCTAGAGGAGAGTGCTAAGCCTCAGGGCATGTCGGCGCTACTCGAGAATGACCTAGAGCAGGCAGAACTAGTCCTAGCAGCTCAGGATATCATGCATAAGCTTCAGGATATGGCTGAAGACCTGGCGAAGATGAATGCGCAGGATCTCTTCCCCCTCGTTGATAAGATGAAGGTAGCTTTCGGTCAGGAAGCAGCCCATTCTTTCGAAGAGAGTGCTCAGGATGTCATCACTAACGCAATGAATACAGTTCGTCATGCCAAGGATGAACTCGGTAATTCCATTATGCGTCTTGAAGGTAAGCTACCAGCCAGTGATATGGCTGCGGATGCCAACATGGATACAGGTGCTGATATGTCGGCACCAGCTGACAATGCTTTCGATGCTGATTCACAAGCAACTGATGGCGATGTTGATGCTGCTATGGATAGCTTCGGAAGCGCAGATGCTGCCGCTGGTCCAGATGATGAACCACTTGGTCGTGCCAAGAAGGAGAGTGTTGAGCCAAAGCGTGCTCCACTCAAAGAGAGCATCATCCTAGAAGCAGCTGGTAAGAAGCTCATCGAGACTGAAGGTCTTGAGAGCCTAATTGGCTGGGTTCTCGCAGAAGCTGCCGCTGGTATGCCTGAAGAGCACTTCCGCAGTTTCGCAACCAGCATTGCTACCAAGGCCGCTAAGGATCCAGCAAAACTGGCCGGATGGATTGGTAAGAAAAAGCATGGTATGGCAGCTATGGCCCAATTGGCCACTCCAACCTATACCCAATCACCAAATCTAGAAATCGTCGAGTCGATTGAAGAAGGCAAGACCTTCCGCAAGGGTGATGATGAGGATTATGAGAAGGCCGAGAAGTTCTCAGCTCGTAAGAATGCTCGCAAAGCCAAGCAGAAGGGTGATGATCTCGAAGAGGGTAAAACCTTCCGCCACAATGACGATGAAGATTATGAAAAAGCCGATCGTATGAAGGCTCGCCAGTCTGCTCGTCGTCAAAAGCAGAAGGGTGAAGATCACGTTGATGAAGCCCGTGTTGCTGCTCGACAGGTTGCTAAGATGATTGAGGCTTCGATTGTCAGAACTGGCAAGGGTAATGCTGCGAAATACGTTCGTGAGTTCGCAAACCTCATGGCATCAAAGGCTGGTCTCATGGAAGGTGCTGATGATTGTCAGAAGTGGCTCATTGAAGGATTTGAAGCAGAGTTCGGTATGAAGCCAGCCGCATATAGCGTTCTCAAGCTCAGAGAAGCCACTCCTCCATTGAGTTCATTGGATCAGAAGAATGCTAGTTCGGCTATGGCCAAGATGGCTAGCAAACTAGCTGGTGATACCTCGGCCGCTGGTCAGAGCGTACAGAGCGCAATGTCTGGTATGGATGGTTCGGAGCGCAGCATTGCTACAAAGATGCTGAATACGATGAAATCAAATGGTCAGAATCCAACCAATGCTGGTGAGTTCGTCCAGAACGCCGCATCGATGATTGATGGCGATGATGCCAAGAATGATGCTGACGGTGATTCTGATAATTCGAGCACCAATGGCACAACTGGAACAAGCGGAACCACCGGAACGGTTAAGGGCCCAGCAGAGATGGGTGAGGGTCTAGAAGAGAATATCAATGCTGCTCATTGGCCCATTGATTCAGCTGGTCAGTATAAGGGTGAGCCCTTCCAGACTGACTATATGAAGTTGAAGCCAAACCCAAAGGGGGCTGCTAAGACTGAAGGTGGTGAGAAGGCTCCTGAACCAAAGGCTGATGAGGTTAAGGGTTCGAAGGCACCTGAGGCTAAGGCTCCTGCTTCCAAGAAACCAGCCAAGAAGCAAGCAGGTAACCCTTTTGCTAAGGAGGAAGAGCCTGCCGAAGAACCAGCTACTGAAGAAGCTGACGACTCCGAGAAGTAAATAGGTTGGGGAGAGGGCAACTTCTCCCCAACACCTTAGGAGAACGTCATGCGCTGGTCCGAAATTGTAAGCGAAGATCTCAATCCAGTCCAGATGGCAAAGAGTTCCATCATGGATATCCTCGCATCTCTGAAGGCTCAGGGTGTCACATCTATCACAGTTCAACAGATCATTGACCAACTGAAGGAAGATCCCGATTTTGAGGGCATGGAGATTGAAGGTGATCTGATTAATCAGGCCCTTCAAGGCGTTCAAGGTCTCAAGATTGAAGCTGATCCTCAGACCAATCAAATGACTGTCTTCATTGATAACCCAACTGCTGGTCGCCAAGTTGACCAGAAGCAAGCTGAAAAGGATGCCAATAACATCCATTCAGCTGCGATGCGTTCCATTGAAAGGAAGGATTCCGAATGAACACCTTCCCCACCGCGGCCGAAGCACGATCAGGATCGCGTAACAATATAGCGATCCATGATGAGATCCGTGCCATAGAATCTGATATCTACGAAGCTATTGCGGCTGGTAAGATGAATGTCGATGTCAAAAACAGCCCATTCACCGTAACTCCAGCTCAGGATGCTCCAGATTCTGATATCAACGCCTATGACTATTATGGCGCGATATTCAGCGATACCCCTGGCAATTCTGATGTTGATCTGCTCTATCGTTCACTGAAGGAGCAGATTGACATCGTTCAACAGAACTTCACAAGTCTAGGTTATCAAGTTCAACCTCTCCAGAATACTGATACGGGTAACACCTTCTTCTGGAGGATTCTATGGTAATGGAGTTACTCAAGATGCTCAATGAGGCAAAGCTTCACAGCCGTACTCATTTTGAAGGCCTTGATATCAGTGTCGAGGTGCCAGCAGGTGGATATCGCCGTGGCATCAACAAGAAGACCAAAGAAGAATGGTCTTACAAGATCCCAGCCAGCTATGGCTATATCAAAGGTACACATAGCCCAGATGGTGAGCATCTGGATTGCTACCTGAGGAAGAATCCCAAGAAGGGTGCTCAAGTCTATGTCATGCACCAGTTGACTGTAGATGGATCTCGCTTTGACGAGGATAAGGTCATGCTTGGCTATTCCTCCAAGAGTGAAGCCATTAAGGCTTTCAAATCCATGCTCTTCAAACCAGGCACGATGTATGGTGGTTGTACTGAGTTTGACATGGAACATTTTCAGGTGATTGCCTTCAGCGCATCCAATAGTCATGCGATGCTAACCAAGAATTCCACCTATGACGAATTCAAACGTAAAGGTCTTCTGCCCCGCAATATCAAGAGCCCGCTCATGGTAGCTCGTAAGGTTTGTGAAGGTTTAGCAGAGGGTCTCACGGAGATTAGCCAGACATTGAGTCGTGGTGATCTCGAGGAATGTCTAGATTGGTCAGGATACCATGAAGGTAGTCCAGTAGAGGCAGTTCTGACCCGTGCTTATGGCCATTATACTGGCACACCGTATATGCATGACTTTGGAACCCTATCAGAGGAAGAGTTCAAAGCCAAAGTGCTCAATTACATCATGGAGCAGGATGCTCTTCTGACTGATACTGAGGATCACTATGGATTGGAAGAAGCTGTCGAGGAACTTGAACCTATCGGTGAAGATCTTAGTCATACTGAAAGCGGTGACAGACATTCATCTGATCTTGAAATCGAAGAAGTAATGGAGGAAGCCCCAATGACCAATGAAACCTTCGCGGTTGTGGTTCATACCCAGATGATGGAGAATATTGGCACGGCTGAAAATCCAAGCTGGGCTACTGCTGGAACTAAGGTTCTTTTGGTTCAAGAGGATCTCACCACATGGGGAGAAGCTAGATCCGTAGCTGCCAAAGTAGCTGCTGGCCAGATTCCTGTAGAGATTTCAGAGAATGCTCATGTGCTTGGTATCGATGTCATCCCATCTGCTGATTACCACTATCTCTATGAGGAGACCCAAGAGGAGGAGCAAGTCAAGGAGACCACTACTGATGATGTCTTCTTCCAACAGCAGGTTATGGAGATGAAGGCCAAGGCTGGTATCCGTGACGGTTCATATGAAAATCAGGGCACCCCAAGCGTTCATGAAACTCGTGAACGACTAGCTCAACTGACTGCTGATTTCTATGAGGCAATGGAGGCAGAAGAACTCAAGGAAGCTTCTAGTAAGCTAACTGATGGTCAGCTTGCTCAAGCACTCAGAACGGTCAAAGAAGCCCTGAAAGTGAATCCACACGCTAACGTCAACCAGGTAATCAGAGCTGTATGTAAGAAGCTCTTCGGTAATCCAAACTTGGATGATGAGGTGATCAAATACGCTGAATTCGAATACGGAAGTATTGATGAGTTTGACGACCAGATTCGAGGCAAGAAGGTTCCAGAGAAGATCTCAAGAGTCATCACCAAGTATGAAAACTAAATAGGGGCGGGGACATGGTTCCCCGCTTCTTTCATGTCTGGCTAGATCGGAAATAGACAAGAACAACCAGAATTCCGTATAGCTAAGAGAAAGACATGATCCCACAAAACAAACTCTATACCTATCCGACTCTCGAGCGAGTAACGCAAGAAGACGGAACCCGTCATTACATCTGTGATAAAGACATCCCCCACGCCAGTGTCACAACTATCCTGAGTGCTACTGAGGATAAGACTGGCTTGATGGAATGGCGAGCTTGGGTTGGTGATAAGAAAGCTGATCAGATTCGCGATGAAGCAACTGGTCTTGGTTCACTCATGCATACTCATCTGGAGAATTACATGATGGGTGAAGAGCGCCCACGTGGATCCAACCTGGTGCGTCAAATGGCCAGTAATATGGCTGATACGATCATCGCTCGTGGTCTATGTAATGTCAATGAAGTATGGGCTATGGAAGAGATGCTCTACTTCCCTGGCCTATATGCTGGAACAGCCGACCTCATTGGTCTTCATAATGGTGAGCCAGCCATCATGGATTACAAGACCACAAACAAGATGAAGACCAAGGATAAGATCAACAACTATGCCTGTCAGCTTGCTGCCTACGCTCTAGCCCATAATGAACTCTTTGATACTCAGATCAAGAAGGGTGTGATCTTTATGGTTGCTCGAGATTTGAGCTTCCAAGAGTATGTCTTTGAAGGTGAGGAGTTCGAGAATGCGATCAATGAGTGGTTGGATCGCCTAGACCTTTATTTTAAGAATCAGCCATCTGCTCTCGAGCAGCCTTGACGTGTTTACACTGACGACCATGGGTTCCTGCTGGGCAGGTACAGGATGATTTGTCACCATCAATGGTAACAACGTAGACGTCACCCTTGCTGCCTTGGATCTCGAAGCTTTGGATCTTGGGTGAGGTCATTTCGGTAGGTTCTAGGAGAGACTTAGAACCTAATACCTTGAGATCTTCCACATATTCGAGATTGATAACCGATTCACCAATATGGTTGTTTGGTGTCTCGATACCAATGAGGCGAAAAGTGCCCGGTTGGTCCCAGGGGTTGCTATGAGCAACTATTCCAATGGTTGGCTGACGGTATTCGTTCATCCATTCTAGGGTATATCGGGTCAGAACTTCAACCCTGGTGCCAATCTTTGGAATCTTAATCTCGGTCATACCACATTGTAACAAAACAGGAACCAAAGTCAAGCCAGCAAATAAATACAAAGAAATTGGAGGCGCCTATGTCGGTTATACAGATCAGCCGAGTTCAACATCGTCGGGGCACAAGCGGGGAACTGCCTGACGCACTTGCGGACGGTGAGATTGGTATGACCACTGACACCGGTGAAGTTTTCATTGGTGCGCCCAATAACCCTAAGGTTCAAGGCCGTCACAGTTACCCTTACCAGAATATCAAGATTCTCACTGAGCTAGACGTTCAATATGGCGTCAGGGGTGATGTCTATTATCATGGTGCTCTTGAGAGTGCGGTAAGTCTGGCCAACAGTGAATGGATTCCTCTAATTGGTCTATTCCCCAGCAACACTCGCGACTTCGCCGTCTTTGATTTTTCATTGATGAAGAGTGATGGAACCGTGAAGGTTCTTGGAGAAATCAGCGCTTGTATTCATGAGACTGATGCTGACCAAAGTGTAGTCAATACTACCGTGAAATCATCCATTGGATGGAATGGTGATCTTAGCAATGCGTTCAAGCTGACTAAGCTAGACAATGAAGGGCATACTGACTCAGGCCTCACTTGGCTTGCTATGAAGAACACCTTTGGTATCCAACTCACGCTCTGTGTTTCAGGCCGTGTTTGGACTACCCCTTCGATTAGCTAATCTTCGGAGCATCTCATGAACCCCTTTCTATTGTCGCCTTCTGAGCGTCTTGCTGAATGGAGAGAATTTCGTCTTAGGTTGGATGGTCTGAGTGAAGCAGAACAACTTGACCAGGTCGCCTTTTGGGTTTCACAGGCACCCACCTCTACTTACGTCTTAGATTACAATGATCCTACTACTTGGCCAGGCCCTTGGGAACTTTTGAACCAGGGTGATTTTGACGATACCGCCAAGGCTTACCTGATGGAACAAACCCTGGTTATGATCGGGTGGAACCCTGATCGTATGCGTCTCCATTATGTGAGAAACCAGAATGCCTCAATGGAGACGATGATTCTACTCATCGACGACAAATGGGCTCTAAATTACCTGCATGCCAGGGTAATCAATTTTGACACGGAGCACCAGAATTGTACATATTTGGTGAGCTATCGTGTAAACCCAGAGGGTGGACATTTAGAGACCTAATTAGCATTCCAGGATGACTTCTAACGCCCTGGAGAATGCCAGATTGGGCTCACTAAATATCTACCCTACGATAAGAGAACAGGAAATAAATGGGCAGCACACCAATCATGGTCGTCAAGCGTGACGGCCGTCAAGAGGTTCTCGACCTCGAGAAAATCCACAAAGTCGTCTTCTGGTCTTGTGAAGGCTTAACTGGTGTTTCACCAAGTGAAGTAGAACTTCGAGCCAAACTCCAACTCGAAGATGGCACTCCAAGCACCAAGATTCATGAATTGCTCATTAAGAGCGCTAGTGAGCTTATCAGCGAAGACACTCCGAATTACCAGTATGTGGCTAGTCGTCTAGCTTCCTACCAATTGCGTAAGGAAGTCTATGGCCGATATGAACCCTGGACTGTGAAGCAAGTTGTCGAGGCCAATGTCAAAGCTGGTCACTACACTAGCGAGCTCCTAGAGAATTTCGATGATGACGATTGGCGCAAAATGGAGAAGATCGTCAAGCATTCTCGAGATGACCTGATTGCGTTTGCCGGCATGGAACAATGGCGAGGCAAGTATCTGGTCAAGGATCGTGTCACAGGTCAGTTCTTTGAAACACCACAAATTGCCATTGTCTTGATCGCTGCTATTGGTTTCATGGCTTACCCCAAAGAGATCCGCATGGAATACATCAAGGATTTCTACGATGCGGTGAGCCAATTTGATATCAGCCTCCCCACTCCTATCATGGCTGGTTTGCGCACGCCTCAGAAGCAATTCAGTTCATGTGTCACTATCGCGACTGATGATTCCTTGGATTCACTCCTCGCCACCAATGGTGCCGTGGTCAAATACATCAGCCAGAAGGCTGGCCTTGGTATCGATATGTCAAGGGTTCGTGCCCAAGGCTCCAAGATCCGCAATGGCGATGCGGAGCATACTGGTATGATTCCGTTTGTGCGTTGGTTTCAAAGCGCTGTGAAGAGTTGCTCTCAGGGCGGCGTTCGAGGCGGGGCCGCTACGGTTCACTTCCCCTTGTGGCATTATGAGTTTGAAGATCTGGTGGTGCTTAAGAACAACAAGGGCACCGAATTCAATCGTATCCGCCAACTCGACTATAGCTTCCTATTCAATCGTCTGATGTATCAGCGTCTGGTTGAGGGCGGTGATATCACCTTCTTCTCACCTCAAGATGTGCCTGGATTGCTAGATGCTTTCTATGCGGATCAGGATCGCTTTGATGAGCTTTACGTTCAGTATGAGAATGATCCAAAGATCCGTAAGAAGTCAATGAAAGCTCTGGATGTCTTCATTACGTTCCTAACTGAGCGTAAAGAGACTGGTCGTATCTATCTCATGAATATCGACCATGCGAATACCCATAGTTCTTACATTCCTGAACTCGCACCTATCACTCAGTCTAACCTTTGTCAGGAGATCACGCTTCCAACTTCACCTCTCCAATCCTACGATTGTGATGAAGGGCGGATCAGCCTCTGTACTCTGAGTGCTCTCAATTGGGGACGAGTCAAGACTCCTCATGATTTTGAAAAGCCAGCTAAACTAGTGGTGCGATTCCTTGATGAGATCCTAAGCTACCAGAACTATCCAGTGAAGGCAGCTGAAATCGCCACCCGCGAACTCCGCCCACTCGGTGTTGGTATTGTGAATCTGGCCTACTTCCTTGCCAAGAATGGCCTGAAGTATGATGATGCGGCTCTTCCTCTAATTGATGAATACATGGAAGGGATGTCTTACTATCTGATCAAAGCTTCAGCCGACCTAGCTGTCGAGAAAGGTGCGTGTCAGGCTGTCTATAAATCCAAGTATAGTAAGGGTATTCTCCCCATTGACACGTATAAGCGTGATATTGATAACTTGGTTGAACCCCGGTTCCGTATGGAATGGGAAGATCTTCGTAATCAACTCCTCAAGACCGGTATCCGTAATACCACATTGATGGCCCTTATGCCAGCCGAGACATCAGCACAGCTCTCGAACTCAACCAATGGTATTGAACCAGTTCGTGCCCTGGTGAGTGAGAAGGTCAGCAAGCACGGCGTGTTGAAGCAGGTTGTTCCTGAGATTCAGAAGCTCAAGAATAAGTATGAGCTCCTATGGGACCAGAAGAGCCCACGTGGTTACATCAAGGTATGTGGTGTACTTCAGAAGTATATTGATCAGGCTATCTCGGCCAACACCTCTTACAATCCTGATCACTATGTTGATCGTGAGATTTCGATGAAAGAGATGATCACTGATCTACTGACGATGTACAAATATGGTATCAAGACTGCCTACTATTTCAATACGTATGACGGGCAGGAAGACATCACGGTTATTAAGGATGAAGCATCTGAAGCTGAAGAGCTTGATCTACTAGAAGATGATGGAACGTGTGATTCCTGCGTTCTTTAAGTGTGAAATCCACGGGTTTTAGGCCCGTGGATTCTCCATCAGAGATAGACAATGATCGACCAGAACCGTATTCTGGTAAGAAAGAGAAAAGAGGCAGGCAATGTCCGTTTTTAACCTAAACAAGGTTGACCATCTAACAGCCAAGATGTTTTTCGATCCAAGTGGTCCAGTTGACATTCAGCGTTTCGACCAGGTCAAATATCCTGAAATAGAGCACCTAACCAACCAGCAGCTTGGTTTCTTTTGGCGACCTGAAGAGATTGATCTCAATACTGATCGCGGAGACTTTGGTAAGCTCACTGATCATGAGAAGCACATCTTCACCAGCAACCTGAAGAGGCAGATCCTTCTTGATTCGGTTCAAGGTCGCTCACCTACTGCGGCTTTTGGCTCTATCACAAGTCTACCAGAGATGGAGACTTGGGCGCAGACTTGGGCGTTCTTTGAAACCATTCATAGTCGTTCATACACTCACATCATCCGCAATGTTTACCCCAATCCTGGTTCAGTTTTTGATGCGATGAAATCCATTCAGGAGATCGTCGATTGTGCCAAGGATATCAGTGCTAACTATGATGATCTAATTGCTGCTTCTAAGTGGTATGAGCTTTTGGGTGAAGGTGAGCACCGTGTAAATGGTAAGAAGCTCAAGGTCGACATCTATGAGTTGAAGAAGAAGCTTTGGTTGACCATGATGAGTGTCAACATCCTTGAAGGTGTTCGATTCTATGTCAGCTTCGCTTGCTCATGGGCTTTTGCTGAAAACAAGCGAATGGAGGGCAATGCCAAGATTATCAAACTCATTGCTCGTGATGAGAATCTACATCTTGCTGGCACTCAGAACCTACTCCGCAATATCCTGAAAGCTGATGATCCCCATTATATCAAGATTGCTCAGGAGACCGAAGAGCAATGTATCGCGATGTATCTGTCAGCTATTCGTCAGGAGAAGGAATGGGCGAGATACCTCTTCAAGGATGGGTCGCTCATTGGTCTTAATGAAGCTCTGCTGAACGAGTATGTGGATTATATCGCAGGAACTCGTATGCGTGGTGTGGGATTGAAGGCGCCCTTCAGTATTCCTGCTCGTAATCCCCTACCATGGACCTCTAGCTGGATCGCTTCTAAGTCAGTTCAGGTAGCCCCCCAGGAGACCGAGATTTCAAGTTATGTCGTAGGTGGAGTAAAGCAGGATGCTGCCACTGACGATTTCAGCACTTTCAAACTTTAAGGAGAACTCAATGAAGGCAACCATTTACAGTAAGCCTAGCTGCCCCTATTGCGACCGCGCTAAGATGCTGCTGAAGAACCGTGGCATCGAATATACCGAGGTTAGCGCAGTTGAAAATCGCGAAGACCTGATCCAGAAAGTCACTGAAGCAACGGGTGCGGCCCCTCGCACGGTTCCTCAGATTTGGCTCGATGAAACTTACATTGGTGGATTCACTGAGCTAGATGCGCATTTCAAGAAGCAGGCATGAGATCCTTCTACTCTAAGGATGAGATGTTGGTAGCCGTGGCTAAGAAAAAGCCACGGCTACAGGCTCTGGTTGATCAGGTAACCCAGATGTCATGGGAGGAGATTAAGGCCCTACAAGAGCCCCTGTGGGTAAGAGAGGCACTAGAAATCCTCAAACAGGCAAACGGTAAATCACAGAAGGAACGGCTAGCAGATATCCTTCGTCATGCTGAAGAGCAGGAAGCTAAAGTAAGGGCCCAGCCACAACCTACATATGAAATACGTATTTGGGACTGCGATCCTGATTTCGTAGGCTATGAGAATCTAGATCGGAGTTGGAAGATCCAAGTAGAAACTGGTGATACGTTCGCAATACTAACGGATGGCCAGGTAAAGTTCGGTGATCAACTGGTTACTGTTGGTGAAGAGGATAGATTCAACCTCTTTCACAAGAGCAAACTGGTGGGTTATATGACCCTAGCCAACTACAATGGCTTCCATAGAGAGTTACTCAATCAGAAGCACAAGAACCCATAATATACGTGGATAAATACCCCTATGCTAGTTGAAAAGAAGAGTCAGAACCTAACCGTCGTAGCTATCAAGCTCATCACTGGTGAGGAGATCATCGCTCGCCGTCTTAGTGATGACGACAACCATATCATTATCAGCAGACCACTGGCTATGGTGATGGCGGAAAATCCTGATAACCCAACCCAGACTCGTGTGATGTTTACACCTTGGATGGTTGCTGCGGGTAAAGAGACGGTTACGCTTAAGAACCAACATGTTGTCGCAGTCACTCCAGCAAGAACGGATGCTGTTGATCAGTATGAGCAGGCAATTTCTAACTGAGCTGGTTGACCGCATCAGATTGGCCTTTTCAATTCTGGTAGCGCCAAGGCACATAGTTGGATCGCAAACTGGTCTGCCAATCACCTACGATCCAGTGAACCGCCGTCTGGTCATCGAGGGTGATTTTGAGATCCATGCTAAGGGCAACCTATATCTGAATTCGGATAAGCACGTGGTCGTCCATAGTGGTAATACCGGCGGTCATTATACCCATGCGATCTGGCTTAATCCAGATCTGGAGGATGAATATGCTATCCATGTCGAAGATTGTGAATCAGGAAGCCTTAGACAGCCAGATCTACAATCCAACAACCAAGCCGGCTGTCTTGATGCTCCAGCAGATCATGGAGACCACACCAGTTCCTGCTCCATCTGCGACTCAGCAAAATCCTCCACCTCCGCTGGTTGATTCCAGTGATACCAGCATAGTTCCTCCTGAGCTTAAGGAACATGTTGATGCCTTCTTCGCTCTTCCAACTACCAACCCTTACCATGGCGTGTTGGTTAATCCGGCTTCGTGTCTGATTGATGATATCCGTGGTAGTCTTGATGATTTGAATAATGCGGGACAGGCCTTGGATAATGCCTCGGGCCAGACTGATTGGTCTGATTACCAGGATGACTTTGATCAGGATAGCCAGGATATCAACTCTGACTTGGATTCAATTCAGGATCACACTGATCGTCTAACCAGCAACCTACCAAGCCTGGCTGGTGTGGCTCAAGGTGCTCTAGCACTAGCTACTGTAATGAACCTCCTGAGCAATCCATGCTTAGGTCTGGATGGTATGTTGGGAAGCATTATGGATTCTGGTAAACAGCTTCTCAACGATGTCACTAATCAGATCAAGGCAGGTGTGAGTCAAGTCAATAATGCTCTAAGTGATCTCACGAGTGCCATTCAATCTGGAGTACAGAGTGCTATTAGTGCGGCGAAGGCAGCTATTAGCCCTCTTATGGACCAGATCAAAGATGGTATCTCGGTGGCAAAACAACAGGTCAGTGCCTTCATTAGCAAGGCTCAAACTGAGGTTATGAATTTTGCCAAAGCAGCTCTGGCGCAGCTTCGTCAGGGTCTAGCTGAACTTATGGCCAACCTTCCTCAGGATCCTTGTTTAAAAGGCCTCCTAACAAGTGCTGCCACTGGTGCTGCGGCAGCTATCATAAAATGACCAAAGCGGCAGTTAGGAAGGGTGATAAGTGTACAGGCCATGGTGACGCCAAACCACGGCCTTGTGACCAGGGATCACCAGATACATTCATCAACGGTAAGGCGGCGCATCGGCAAGGTGATCATTGGGCTGTACATAAGAGCCATGATAGCCACCTAGCCAAGGGCTCTGATTGTGTTTTCGTGAACGGTAAGGGTCAGGGTAGAGTTGGTGATCCGATCCTTTGTGGCTCCAGGTGTCAACAAGGTAGCCCGAATGTCTTTGTAGGTGATAACAGCTCTAGTGGCACTTCTAGCCAGAGTAGCCAGGGTGCCGCTTCAGCACCTATTGATTATTCAAATCCATACCGCTTTGAAGGCGGAGCGGGTGCGAATGGTTATTCAGGTTCTGGCACCATTGAAACTGAAGGTGGTGTCACGGGTGCTACTGATGATGCCCCTCCAGCATCTGATCCTGATTCACAAGAACCGCTAGATGCGAGTGATGATGATGTTGATTGGCTTACTACGTGTATGATTGACGAGGCAGGCAATCAGAGCCAGAAGGATGCCTGGGCCGCGGTTGCCGCTGTAGTGGTGGATCGCCTTCAAACTGGTAAAGCAACTGGTACAGTCAATCCAGCATGGAAGGGGACGATCAAAGGAATAGTTTTGGCTAATGGTCAGTTTTCAGGCTTCTACTTTGAGATGATCAACCGCAAATATACCAGAGTCGTAGCTAGCAAGGATTGGGCTGCGGCCGAGAAACGTGGTAAGCAGAAAATGGCCGCTTATCGGAAGCGATCTCAATGGAATGCCTTTCATGAGGTAGCCCAGCAGGTAGTTAGCGGAACATATAATGGAGGAGCGGCATGGCGACTTGTGAAGAGCAGACCAGCCCTCATGTATTGTAATTTGGCTATCTCGAATCCACCCTGGGCTACCCAGAGCAAATATGTGACTAAGATTGAGGATCACACGTTCTTCTTAGCTTGACATCTTGGTGCTTTGTTGCTATATAGATGATGCTATTGAAGACCGAAGCCTAGTATCGACTAGCGGACGCGGGGGCAGTACCCGCCAGGTCCACCATAGCAAGTGACCTAGGAGCACTCAGAGCAATCTGGGCGGCGCCAAAACCACTGAGGGAATCGAAGGATCTCAACCGGATCTGGGTCCTGAGGATGGTATGAGGAAGGGTGGATGAAAGTGGGGCACCGCGGAAGGCCTCATGAGTAAGGTAAGTCACTTGCTTTGCTGGGCCTGAACTAGGATCGACGTGGAAGAGAACGGCAGAGAGAAGATCCAGGCAACTGGTGAAGCGATGGTGAGGGTGGCTCCTCTAAAAGGCCACGCAGAATACCTGCAAACGACAACACTGTCGAGGTTGCGCTCGCTGCCTAAGGTAGCGCGGGTAACCGCCTAAAGTCTTAGGGCTTCGACTCCTTAAGCGCGGTATGGTTCCACCGGGCAACAGAACGGGCCACTCTTCCTGATACTCTTGACCTATTGGTAAACTCCGTTACTCTAGAAGGACAACGGGGCAAATCGATATGTGACATCAAGTGACTGACTAGATGGGAGTAAACCCACAATAATCTTCATAATACGGGTACGCATCCAGGGCTTAACATCTCCAATTATAGGGGATCTATATGGCACAGGGTGAACCAGTTGATTTTTCATGGATTAGGCAATCGCTTACCTATGATAAAGCCAGCGAGGACAGAGTGGATAAAGCAATCAAGTCCGACATCAATATCAAGATGCTTACCGAACTCGCGCCGACTATCATATGGACGCGGAACGCTAAGTGGGATTTGACCTATATCAACTCATATTGGTTCGAATTCACAGGTTGTGAGGATCGTCCAGTCAGAGAGATCAACTGGCAGGAATTCATCCATCCTGATGATCTCAAAGGAGTCACGGATTACTGGAACACAGCTCTTGAACTCCAACTTGAGTTCAAGGTTGATCTACGTCTTCGTCGCCGAGATGGTGAATACCGATGGTTCCAATCAGTCGGCCGACCAGTCACCAATCAGGCTGGTGAAGTTATTCAATGGCTTGGTGTTTCATCGATCATTCAGGACCTCAAAGACGCCCAAGAAGAAACTGAACGCCTCCGTCAGAAACTTGAAGAAAAGGTTCTCGAGCGTACACGAGCTCTTGAAGAAGCTCAGGCACAGGTTCTCGCCGAAATTAGTGCTCGACAAGCCACCCAGGATGCTCTCCGCCAAGCACAGAAGATGGAGAGTGTTGGTCAATTAACTGGTGGCATAGCACATGATTTCAACAACATGCTCACTGTGATCATCGGCAATCTCGAACTCCTCAAGATGAGCGCTCCAAAACTAGGCGATAATCCAGTCGCAAAACGCATGGAGCGGAATGTTAGGATGGCTATTGAGGCATCCATGAAGGCAGAGAAGCTTACCGCTCAGTTGTTGGCTTTCTCAAGAAAAGCCCGTCTCCAGCTGGAGCGTCTTGATGCCAATGTGGTTGTCATCGGGGTAAAGGAAATGGTCGAGAGAGCTGTTGGTCTTTCAGTTAGCTGCGACATTAAGATCCAGGAAGACCTATGGCTTTGCTTGAGTGACAAGACCCAGCTTGAAAGCGCAATCATCAATCTAGCTATCAATGCTCGAGATGCCATGCCGGAAGGCGGTAAACTTTGTATCTCGACTGCCAACAAAGTGATGGAGGATCTCCGCTTTGTTAGCGTTTCAGTCAGTGATACTGGTCTGGGTATGAACCAGGAAACTCTGGAGAAGGCTTGTGAACCGTTCTTCACTACCAAGGATGTTGGCAAGGGTTCAGGTCTTGGCCTTTCGATGGTTTACGGTTTCTGCGAGCAATCAAATGGTAAACTGCTCATCGAGAGCGAAGAGGGCAAGGGCACGATCGTTGAAATGCTCTTCCCCTTCACTGCTGGTGAGACTATCGAAGAGACGCAAGCTGAAGAGGATTTCAATTTCGATGCCGCTAAGCAAAGCATCCTAGTAGTGGATGATGAACCAGCGGTCAGAGAGCTGGCCTGCCAATTGCTAACTGATGCTGGCTTTAACGTAATCAGCGCTCAAGATGGTCAATCGGCGATTAAGATCATCCAAGACTCCACCATACCGTTGGATCTGCTATTTACAGACATTGTGATGCCTGGTGGTATTGATGGGTTTGGCTTGGCTAAAATCACCAAACAGGAACGACCCACCCTTCCGATTATTTTCACAACAGGCCATGCGGAGGTCGCCCTCAAGGAATTGAAGAAGGACCTCACGCAGAAGATCAAGGTGATTGGTAAGCCTTATCGTTTGAATGAGTTGAAGCAGATGATTCTACATGAACTGGCAATTCAGTAATATTGATTTCAGACACCTAGCCAGTTATTAGATGGGTTCTACCAAACAAAAGGAAGTGTGGTCGTGAGTGTATGGAACCTGCGGGCTGATCCCGTGTCTAAAGAAATCGTCGAAGCATGGCTCAAGGAAGAAGCCTTGGAAGGTTACGTGATCAGTGTCAAACCTGAGGCCATGCAGATTGGCTTTTCTAACATCGATGATGCCTTTAGGTTCCGACTTCAATTTGACGAGGTTCTGATCTGACCATAAGCCTACGGAATATGGGTCAGAGCTATTTCGGCCCATATTCCAACTACTTGCTGTTTTGTATGCTGGCGCCAAAGTCTAGACTAGACTGGCGTCATAATCTTCAATAGCTTGTGTGAACTGCTTACAACGCGCTTTGCGCAATTTAGTTGCGAAGCCAGCGTAGATTTTTGTGGAGGCGTATAGCCAAGGTTGTCGTAGAGATCGATCCCCTCAAGTTGCGTAGGTTATGATGAGCCTGAATGACTTTAAGACTGCGACGACCTTGATTAAGGCTATGGAAGATGGACCCCAATACGTAAGGGTTACTGCTGGATCACGCATTGGAACCATAGGCAGGGTTATGATGGTGCGGACCAAATATTACAGCGCTCATGACTATCAGTTGGCTGTGAAAGGTCGGCGCAGCTTTTGGATGAAAGGTAGTGATCTCGAGCATCTACCTAACCACCGTTCCGGCACTCACTATATTGTCAATCATGAGACCCCTACCTACAACGATCTAATGGGTCGCCGTATTGAGGTAGGTCAGACCATCCTATTCCCCCGAGGTTGTGAAGGTGCCCGAGTTGATATGGTTATGGGCACCGTACGTCGGATCAGCAACAAAGGGGCGATCTACGCGAAACTCTTCAAGAGTGGCCAGGGTAATGACCTGGGTGATGGGCTTGTCAGAGTTGGTAAGCCAGGCAGCGCTATGATAATCGATAAGGGCACGACTGATCAGGTAATGTTGGCAAAGTTGGCCGCGTTCTAAGAAAGGGAGTCTATGTCGAATGGTCGTATTCTTCTAGTTGAAGATGAGCCAATGCTCCACTTCCTTTGGGAAGACATGTGTGCGATCAGTGATTTCGAAATAGCCTTTACTGCGATGACCTGTCAAGAAGCCATGGCCTACTTCCAGGATCATCATGCTGAACTATCGGGTGTGATCCTTGATGTGAACCTCCACGGGGAAACAAGCGGCCCAGTCGCGGAATATCTCAAACTGCTATCCATACCAGTTATTGTTTCAACAGGTAGCCATCCTGATTCATTACCAGAAATCTTCAGGGGCTGGCCAACCCTCATGAAGCCATATAGGCCACATGATATAACTGGTATCCTGCCGTCTTTGGCCTTCTGTAAGCAAATAGTCAGGTAACCGCTCCTACATTCCGCTTGCGTCACTTGCTGATTTCAATCATATAGTGTGAGCGTGATGCTGTCCCTCAACAGAGCACGTTGGGGTCTGGTGGTGAGAGGGGGCTAACTTCTCATCAACCAGACCCCGTCAGTCTGGCTAAGTAGATCGTATGGCAGACGATCTATTTCAATGGCCTCAACCCAACACGACCGTCGTAAACCTCAAAGAGGAACACTATGACGTTCGTATTGATCGCAAGACCAAATGGGGAAATCCATTCGTAGTTGGGCGAGACGGCACCCGCGAGGAATGTATCAGCCAGTTCGCCGATTGGATTGTGGAACAATCTCACCTCATGGAAGCTCTACATGAGCTCAAGGGCAAGCGTCTGGGTTGTTGGTGTCATCCCCAAGCATGTCATGGTAACGTGCTAGCCAAGTTGGCAGATGCGAGTAGGGTTCCTACCAAATAAGATTTGACAGGTGGTTCACCATTCGCTTAAAGCGGATCACATGGACTTCATGGCATTCCTCACCGCTCCGCAGAATCTGGCGTTCCTAATAGCTGGCATTCTCGTCATGGCTATCTTCATCATCGAGTTCCTAGGAACGATGGTTGGTTTCTCACTGAGTCACCTGGGACCCGACTTCCATATTGACCTAGATCATGATGGCACTCCTGATCATCTTGAGGGTGCTAGCCTTATGGGCTGGCTCAACCCAGGCGGTGTGCCGTTCATGATTTTTATCACCCTGGGGGTGACGATCTTTGCGATTATTGGTTATGCCATTCAGGCAGTTACCTGGTCCTACACAGCGTATTTGCTGTCAGGATTGATCATTGGTCCGATCTCATTCTTATTGATGCTCATATGCGTCCGCCCTTTGACTCGTTGGGTGAACAAGATCCTGCCTAGGGAGGAGAGTAGCGATGTCAGTCTCAATAGCCTAATTGGTGAGACTGGTGTAGTGACCGTGGGCCCTGTAACCAAAGGTCAATTTGGTTTCATTCGGGTCCGCGACAAGTTTGGTACTGATCATTCGATCCAGGTCGAAGCAAGCAATGATGAGGTGTTTGCGATTGGTTCTGAAGTTCAACTGGTTGGGCCTCACCCAACCAATCTGTATGCGTATCTAATCCGCTAACTGGAGAATACAATGTCCATCAAGTTCATTGGCTTGCTGGTCGGGCTGGCTGTCGTAGGATTCCTGATCCTCGGCATGATCATCACCCGGCTCTATAAGCGAGCTTCCAAGGAAACTGCTTTTGTCCGCACCGGTATGGGCGGTCAGAAGGTGATCAAGGATGGCGGCGCCCTCGTCATTCCAGTCGTTCATGAAACCCTCGACATTAACATGCAGACTCTTCGTCTGTCGGTTAATCGTGGTGGTCAGAATGACTCGCTTATTACCAAGGATCGTCTGCGTGTTGACGTGAACGCTGAGTTTTACGTTCGTGTTGCTCCAGATACCGAGAGCATTGCTACTGCGGCTCAGACGCTTGGTAAGCGCACCATGGATCCAAGTCAGCTAAGCACCCTCGTTGAGGGCAAGTTCGTTGACGCTTTGCGAGCCGCCGCTGCTTCGATGGATATGCAGGATCTGCATGAGAAGCGCACTGAGTTCGTTCAGAAGGTCAAGACCACTGTTGCCGAGGATCTGAAGCAGAATGGTCTCGAGCTTGAGTCAGTCAGCCTGACCAACTTGAACCAGACTGACATCAGTCACTTCGATGCCAACAATGCTTTCGATGCTGAGGGTCTCGCGGTGATCGCCAAGGTCACCAACGCGCGCCGTAAGGAACGCAACGACATCGAGAAGCAGACCGAGGTTGAAATCGAGACTAAGAACCTCGAGACTACCAAGGCGACGCTGGCTCTGAAGCAGGATGGTGAGTTCGCCCGCCTGGATCAGGAGAAGCAGGTTCAGACTCGTGCTGCTGAGCAGGAATCGCAGCTTGCTATTGCTCGTGCCGAGCGTGAGCGGGAAGCACAGGTCGCTGCAGAATCAGCGAAGCAGGCGTCGGAGCAGGCTCGTATTGAACGCGAGCGCGGTGTCAAGGTGGCACAGACCCAGGCCGACCAGGATACTGAATTGGCTGCTCAGGCCTCGCGTATTGCGGTTGCCGAGAAGTCCGAGGCAGAGTCGAAGGCCAAGGCGAAGGCTGACGAAGCTCGCGCTGAAGCTACCAGGGCTGCTGAAAACGTAACTACCGTTTCGGCGACTGCTCGGGCGGATCGTGAAGCCCAGATTGCCGTTATTGCGGCAGAGGGTGAAGCGAAGCAGAAGGCAGCTAGTGTCACGGTTCAGGCCGAGGCTGAGCTCAAGGCTGCTGATTCACAGGCGAGGGCTAAGGAACGCCTTGCTGACGCAGACGCCAAGCGCTACCAGGTCGAATCCGAGGGTCAGCGTTCCATCCATGAGGCTGGTAACGTAATCAGCCCTGAGAGCATGAACTTCCAGCTTCGGAAGGCCATGGTCGAGCGCCTGCCAGAAATCATCGAAGCGATGACCCGTCCAATCGAGAAGATTGACAGCTTCCGCGTCGTTCATATGAATGGCGGGCTGGGCACTGGTCAGACCAATGGTGAGGCTGGTTCGGTTGCGGAGAAGGGTAATCTGCCAACGCAGATGACCAACGCGCTGCTGGATTATCGGATGCAGTCTCCGTTCGTAGACGCCCTGGGCAAGGAACTCGGTATCGACTTCTCCAAGGGCATGAACGGCATGATGGAAGCGGCGGGCCTCTCCGTTGAGGTCTCGGATCTTCCGGAAGAGGTGGTCAAGCCATCCATTCCGAATGAAGCTGCTCAGCCGGTTACTACTCGTGAAGCCCCATTGGCACCCGAGGATAAGGCTGAAATCCAGAAGCTTGCTGGGATCGCCAACGGCTGATACGGCCCTAGTAGAGCGCTACAGGGTGGGCTGGTAGAAATACCAGCCCATTCCTGTCTGAGTCTTTCTGTTGTAGACATTATGGAATGTATCGCCCATACTGGTCCTAGATCAATGAGGGATAGCATGTCAGGCCGTTTAGCTAAGATCGTTTCTTTGGGTGGAGTAGCTTGTGTCTTCACGGGTGGTATGATCACCCTCCCCTTTCACCAACTCAGTGACCTCGCCATTAGCTTACCATTATCTCTGATTACCGGCGCGGGTATTTGGCATTTCTGGCCGGGCCATCTACCAGCCAAACCAGACGTCGAACAACTATTCAGCGACCAGGAAGCTCTTAAGAGAGCTGGCGTGAGCAAGGCAGAGAGTATTGAAACTATCAGGCTGGTCAGTAACAAGCTAGATCACATCCTCATGTGTGCGGCTCAGATCAACGATCCAAAGATCACTCGTCGCATCCAAGCCCTTGATACCATTGGCAGGAAGATCATTGCTGACTTCCGCCAGAACCCCACAGGTATCAAACAAGCTCAAACATGGATCCATGCCTATTTGGATCAGACCATCGATTGTGTGGATCAATACGCACAACTCCATATGACCAAAGTGCGTAATGATGAAATTCGCCGTCAGATGGTGGAATTTGAAGACATGCTTGTTGAGCTCCAGGAGAAGTCACAGGAATTGCTGGATAGGCTCCTATCCGCAGATACCACGACCTTTGAAGTCAATGTTTCAGTGTTTCGTGATATGATGAAGAACGAGGGAATCTAATGACCGAGGCTACTATGACACAAACCACGCCGACCCTAGCGCCTGAGACGGTTCAGACATTGGGTTCAACCTCGTTGGTTAGTTTGGCGCCAGCCAATACCGCCATCCAGATCACGAGTGTGCCAGAGGCACGCGCCAAGGAATTGGCACAGAAGATCAACATCCATGACACCCAGAGTATCATTGGCTTCGGTGTTGAGGCTCAAAAGAGCGTTAGCCAGGTCAGTGATCAAATGCTTGACGGGGTTCGCACCAAGGATACCGGTCCGGCCGGAGAAGCTCTGAACCTCATGGTTCATGAGATGCGGGGTCTTGATTTCAGCAAGTTGAGTGAGAAGCCTGGTTTGATTTCACGCCTCCTCCGCAAGGCGGGTAAGGTGTCATTGTTCCTTGAGCAATATGAGACAGTTCAGGCTAAGATCAATAAGACCCAAGCGGTTCTCGATGGTCATCGTATTCAGATGCTCCGAGGCGTGAAGATGCTTGATCTACTATACAACAAGACACTTGACCTGTTGTATAGCCTGGATGAGCAGATTGCTGCCGTTCAATACAAACTCAATGAGGTCAACACCACTGATATTCCGGCTGCTAATGAGAAGGCCCAGCAAACCAGGGATATGGCAGATACCCAGGCAGTCTCGGATTTGATTCAGGCTCGCGATGCTCTGGAGCGTAAACTCCATGATCTCCAGCTGACCAGGCAGATTACGATCCAAGCCTTACCTAGCATCCGTATTGTTCAATCCAATGAGGTCGGGCTTTCAGAGAAGATCCAATCACAGATCCTCAATGCTTTGCCTCTTTGGAAGCGCAACATGGCTCTTGCTGTGGAGATGGCCAAGACACAGAATGCCGCCAAGGCCACCAAGGCGGCTGCTGATTTCACAAACGAGCAGCTTCGCATTGGTGCCACAATGCTTCAGCAATCCAACCAAGCCGTTCGAACCGAGGTGGAACGTGGTATTGTTGATGTGGATAGCGTCAAGTTTGCTAATGACCAGCTGATCCAGACCATCGAGGATACGATTGAGATTGCTCAGCAGGGTAAGGATATGCGAGCTCATGCTGAGCAGGAACTCGCCGAGGCTGAGCAGAAGCTCAAGGAGACCCTGCTTAGTGCGGCAAACCGTCATGCCAATATGAAGGCTTTGGCATGAGGCTCTTATCGCTCCTTTCTCTAATGGGGCTTGGTGGTGGGATTCTCTTGCTCTTGGCTGTGCTTTTGATGGCGAACTCATCCGCCAAATTACCACAGGCCGACAAGTTTGGATCGCATTATATCAAGGTTGATCACGTCTACGACGGCGATACCTTCTACTTCAGAATGCCAGGTAGTTGGCCCGAACTCAGCATGGTAGGGGTTCGGGTCTTGGGCATCGATGCTCCTGAGAAGCGTGGGCGATGCGCTGCTGAACGTCAGAGGGCTAATGAGGCTAAGCTGGCCGCCCAAACCTTCCTTAGTAGAGGTCCGGTTGAACTCCGTAATGTGCGCTGGGACAAATACGGAGGCCGGATAGAGGCCGATGTTCTGGTTGACGGCCAAAGCCTCTCCAGTTACATGATCAGCCAGAAGTTAGCTCGACCCTATCATGGTGAGCACAGGGATAAACTGGAGTGGTGCCGATGACTGAGAAGTTCACCCTATTCTATGGAGGTCCAGCAAGTCAATGGGCTCCGGGTAACTTCACAGTCGATGGTGTGGTCTATAACTGTGCTGAGCAGTTCATGATGGCCGAGAAGGCTCGGTTGTTTGGTGACGATGATGCTCTGAAGATCATCATGGAGACAACTAATCCAAAGATCCAAAAAGCAACTGGCCGACTAGTCAGGAACTTTGACCTGGAGAAATGGAATCTGAATCGCAAGCTGATCGTATATCGAGGTAATTTTGCGAAGTTCAGTCAGATCAAAGATTACCAGGCCTGGTTGTTGGCAACGGATGGCACAACCCTAGTCGAGGCTAGCCCCTGGGACACTATTTGGGGTATCGGTTTGGATGAAGGCGATCCAAAGGCACGTGATAGATCCACTTGGCTAGGGTCTAACGATCTCGGTGAGATTGTGACTCAGGTCAGAGAAGAGATCAAACAACTAATCTCGCATGGCTTGATGAGCGCATAAATGGAGTCAATCCATGACATCCGAGATCGCTACGCTAGGGAGATAGTCAAAAGACTTTGGATATGTCGCAATCTCTACCGTAGACACAAGCTAGCTACGCTTGGTGATGAATGGGATTTCGAGAAGATCACGCCTTATGAAAAAGGGCGTATGACCCGCGAGGGGAACCGATTGGGTGGCTACCTATTGCTGCTCAATCAATCACCCCAGGATCAGAAGATCGTAACCTGGTTCTCCACCTACGCTTGGGTAACTGGCATTAAACCTAACCTTTTCGAGAAGCCAGGCAACCATGTCTGGACTACCTTGATATCAAAGGCCTCTGAGAGCGTTGAGAAATTCGAAATCAATGTCGGCCAGGCTCAACAGATCTTCGAAACGATTGATGCTATCCTGGATACTCCAATAAGCCAAGCCAGTAACCGTTTTATGCTTTTGAAATTGAGCATCCTTTAAATCGTATTCTCTCCAAGATCCGCTAAATAGGTGAAAGATCCACACCTATTCCTAGGGGAGACCTGATACATGGGACGTCCAGTTAATAAGCACATTCTTACGAGAATGGTAGCTATTGCCAAGATTGGCACAAATGATGAAGATACAGCCACTCTCCTAAAGCAGAAGGGTGAGAAGCGATTTCTTGTAACCGTCGGAAGTCATACCGGCCTTGTAGTTCTAGTTGACAAAGAGCCTGGAACGCTAGCTGCTGGTGAGATGGTTGTTAAGGTGGAGAACGCCGATGGTGATACTTTCAACGTCGTGAAGCTCTACAACCGTACAGCCATTCTTTCGGATGGTTCTCATCATGCTTGGGATTTCACCAATGCTGTTGATGAGAAGGTTCAGATGATTGATACTGTTGAAGCGCCCACTCCAGTAATCACGATTACGGCCCAGCCAGCTAGCCAAACCTTCAACCCAGGCGATGAGCTTTCGTTCACTGTAACCGCTTCTAGCTCTAGTGGTAAGCCTTTGACCTTCACTTGGCAGTATGCCACCGGTGGTAGCAGCACTTTCTCAGATGTTGATTTCGGTAATCTCCTCGGTAGTGGTGGTACCTCAATCCTGGGTAACGTCTCGACAGAAACTGAGAGCAATGGTCTTCAGATCCGTTGCGTTGTGAGTTCTGAGGGCGCCGCAGACGTCGTATCAGATGTTGCCACTTTGACTCTACTGGCCCCAGTGATCACAATCACTGGTCAGCCCACGGCTCAGGAATCATATGATATTGGCTCCTCGGCCAACTTCTTCATCAGTGCTTCGGTCACCGGAGGGGCTACGCTATCATATCAGTGGCAGACTGCCCCATCGGGATCTTCGACATTCACTGATATCGATGAAGCAACTGATACCGAATACACCACGCATCAGCTTACCTCAGACGATGATGGTGTCCAGCTTCGTTGCGTAGTTAGCGCAACTGGTGGAGCCGAATCAGTAACATCAAATGAGGTTACGATTCACATGCCAGCCACTCCAGTGATCACGATCACAAGTCAGCCAGAATCCGCCGAGGTAGATGAGGGTGCTCCAGTTGAATTCAGTGTGACAGCCAGTGTTACCGAAGGTGCGACACTTAGCTACAATTGGCAGTCGAGACTAGGTGAAGGTATCTACATGGATACCGGTGGAACCGAAGCAACCTACAGCATTGCGGGTGTGTCAGCGGACAACAGTGGCACGGTCTTCCGTTGTATCGTAAGTGCGACAGGTGGTGCTGCTAATGTCACTTCGGATGAAGCAACTCTAACAGTCGACCCAGCACCGTAAAGGATAGTGGCTTCGGATCATTCCGAAGCCATTACCTTGGCTAAATAGCGGACTTTGGGATTATAAAAGGAGAAGATCGTGGGCCGTCCAGTAGACAAACAGTTCTTTGGTCCAGATGCCATTCAATGTATCGCCAATGTAGGTGATGGTGAGGCCACTGGATATATCGTTAAACAAACCGCTTCGAGTGAGTTCCTGGTTAATGCTGGTGGCACGGAGAAGAAGTGCCATCTAGTCAATAAGGCTCCAGCCGATCTAGAAGTTGGTGAGATGGTTATCACGGTTCAATTGGCCGATGATTCTGTCGTTACTGTGAAAACCCTCAAGGGTCACAAGCTCACAACTTCAACGGGTAGTCAGGTTGTTTGGAATACTGGCGTGACCAGCAACCCCGCACCAGCCGCTGTTAGCACAAGTGATGATGTGGTGCCCTTCCCCGACGCCACACCAGTTACTCCTACTGTAGTGGAGAATGGTTCGATCTCTACCAAGTTCACTGCTAACAGCCGTATGCTTGTTGGAACTGGTAACCCAATCAACAACATGATGGTAGCCAGCGATGGCGTGATCGAAGTGGCTATTGGTGCTCATCTGTACAATGACGGTAACGTCCTTCCATCCACTGATGGCAAATACACCCTACAGCTCGCAACAGGAATCACGGATAGCAAGGGCAATCCGAAGGATAACAAGTGGGTCTATGCGTTCAGCATTGGCTTGAAGCAGAATCCAAACCTCAAGGCTATCACTGATCTCTATGATGTCACAGCTAGCCTTAAGAAAGATGATGCTGAGGTTGCTACGCTAACTCTGGAGAAGGTTGATGACAGCCTCCAGTTTGTATTTGGTATTGCTGATAACACGCCAATCGTCGATAGCTATGTAGGTGCTCACCTGGATGTTATCCAGAATGCTGAGCGTTTCGACTTCATCGATTCATCCTATACCGATGGCAACTATGCGGTTTCATTCACCGCAACTCCAAAGGCGGAAGGTGGTGCTCCTGTTACCGCATCCTTCACCGTAGAGGTTGCTGCTCCTCTAGCTTAATGGGCCAATGGCGGAGAGGAATCTCCGCCATTCCTATGAGTGAAATTCTGGTTGACACCTCACCAGAGTCTGCTAGATCTTGGATTGTCGGAAGCAACCAGGAGATCAGAGATGGCCGAAGGTAAGACCTACAACATTCCTGCTACTCGGTTCGAGTGGTTCAAGGCCAAACTCGATACCCTGGGCCGTAAGGCCAAGAAGCTCAACGGCGAGCGCCTCTTTTGTACGGTGGTAGGCTTCCATACGGAAGAAGATACTGGCTCCAGATGGCATGGGCAGAAGATCATGGAGGTCTTTGTAGCTTGCCCCGAACCCAAGCTCGAGGGTTGGGAGTTCGTGGCCCGTATCGATCACGCGCATGATGTGGGAAATATCATCCGCTCTACTGGATTGCGGGATCTCCCCGAACAGTATCGGGATCGTGGCCCTGTTTGTGACCATTGCGGTCATCGCCGTCTACGCCGCGATACGTTCATCGTCTACAAGGATGGTGAGGGATTCAAGCAGGTTGGTAGCTCGTGCCTTAAGGACTTCCTGGGTCATGGTGATGCCGATCGTATTGCTAAGCTGGCAGAACTGTTGGCCAACATTCACGGCTTCATGCGTGGCTCCTATGAGGATGAAGTTGGGCTAGTTAACCGCAACACTATCATCACTGAATCCTACCTCTGTCATGTGGCGCAGCGGGTTCTCACCCACGGTTTCATCAGCAAGAAGCAGGCATGGGAAACCAATCGAGAAGCTACTGCGGAGATTGCTCTGATGGAGCATTATCGCCACACGCCGATCTCGATGGAAGCAAGGGATCTAGCCCGTAATGCGCTGGCATGGGCTGAAAACCTCGATGAAACCGAGGAGCCGCCCTTGAACGATTACCTCCACAACGCCTGGGTGGTTGCTAATTCTCCAGTCATTGAACCGCGTAGCACTGGCATTGCGGCCAGCATCGTGGGCGTGTATTATCGGAATCAGCAGCCCAAACCCTTGCCTAGCAAGCACCTGGGCACGGTAGGGCAGAAGCTGGAGATCGATGTGGAAGTTCTCGATACGCGCCTCCTCGATAGCGGCTCCACGCTGGTTACGATGCGTGATCAGGCAGGCAACACCCTCAAGTGGTTTGCTTCGGGTAAGGCTCCCCAGCGTGGAACGCAGGCGCGGATCGTGGCTACGGTAAAGGCCCACAACACCTTCCGTGGTCGGGATGAGACCATCCTCACGCGCTGTAAGGAAGCCCGTTGATCAGTAACCGTCTTTGGAATCAGCCCACCGAAACATGGTCTGAAATGCGAGAGCTCTATAAGCTCTTCTTTGATCATTCCAATGATATGAAATACCTATTCAATGGGAACGCCTGGCAGGGACTAAAGATGATCTCTGACCAGTATATCAAGACCCGTCAGGAGTTCCAGTCGCTCACTGATCCAAATCACATTCCTGTCTGGCTCAACACCAACCAACATCGGCTTTTCAATGTTCCTCTTATCCAATGTGAGAAGGATCGTAAGCCCACCAAGTTTGATCGGTTTGAATTCGTCTCCTTCAAGGAAGAGCAGAATTTGAATTCTTGCTTCTACTTCGGTAACAGTTCCATCGAGGATGATGTCGCGGGGCATGGCTATTCCGGTGATGTAAGGATCTATATCCCCTACAAGACGCTTAGGTATGATGATACGGCAGTCAGATGGGCCCTTGCGAGTATGGGGATCTACACCTTCGAAATGGTCTATGGATCGAATGATCAGGGCCGCTACCTCGATGCTGGATTCGAGATGCTCCAAAGAGATTGGCCCTTCAAGGTCGATTTTACTGATTGGAGTCTCAATGTCAAAACCAGAACTCCAGGATTTGATGGCCTGACTGATGAAGAATATGATATGCTCTCGGAGGATGAGAAAGACGATATTGACCTCAAGGAGCGTCTCTGGGAAATTGAGGAAGGATACCATGATGACGAGGATGATCGGATATGATTGACCAGATGTCACCTCATATCGTGGTCAAGATTTCATCGACCAAGCGAGTAGCGGATATGCGCCGCTGGCTCTTCGAGAAGAAGCTCACGCTTGGTGAGGATTATGAATACTATGGCAAGTCTACAAAGGATATGATCGCCTTTGGCTTCCATGAACGGCACAAGTCGATAGCTTTCATGTTCAAGTTGACCTTTGGTGGCCAATAGGCTAAAGCGGCCATATGGATCAGATTGAAACTGGTGAGCATTACGCCAAGGTAATTCATCGTCATGTCTGTCGTAAATGGTCTACTCCTGAACTCAAGGAGTGGTGGTATGCGAAGTTCACTATGAGTCTACGTAAGAAATTGATCAAGCTACACCGTCGACAGAACGGCCTTTGTTGCTTCTGTGGAAACGAGACATGGCTGGCTGTTGAGGGTGTCAAAAGGCAGAACCCGCCTCCTGGTATGAAGATGAAACAGATGGCTACTGCGGATCACAAGATTCCACAGAGCCAAGGTGGAACCAATCGAATGAGCAATTTGGCTATGGCCTGCTCACTCTGTAACAATGACAGGCAGACGACACCCTTCGAGGAGTTCATGGAAGTTCGGCAGGATCCTGTGAAGTGGAAGGCTCGGAACCGAAAACTAACAGCTCAGTACAAACAGAATGCGGCGAGGCGCCGTAAGAATAGCGAAGCACGACGGAATGCTCTGGTGTGGAAGCTGGCTGTCTTATTCTACCTCAGGCCTGACATTGCCGAAATAGCATCTACCCTGAAGAGTGAACCGGGCCGTCGAGATCGTTCTACTCGTTCTTAGGTTCAACCTTGACTGTGATATTTGCTAGGACGATGTGAAGTTCGTCATGCATGGCCTTGAGTTCAGCCATCTCAGCCATCAAGGTTTCATGATCCTCTATAGCTCGTTCTTCACTCTTCTTGCTCAAGACTGCGCTGCCAACCATAATGAGCGGTAGAGCAACTAATTGAATCACACCACCGCTAACATAGAATACGAAGCTCTGAAGCTTCGGAAATAGTACTGGTAGGATGCTCCAGATAGCAAATAGATAGACACAACCCATGGAACCCATAAGAACCGTGGTGGTACTGGCGATTCGCTCGTTGAGAGCCTTAAGGTCGATCTTCATGCCCATATTTACCAGTTCTGGTTGACAGACCCCGCTTTGGTGTTAGATCTAGACTCAAGATACTAAGGAGATCGACGTGCTGAATAAGCTGATGACCCCGGAGACGAAGAAGCTGTTTAAGGCCATGGATCGGGCCGGCTTTGAGATGCGTTTCGTGGGTGGCTGCGTTCGGGACGCCATGTTGGGCGTGGAGCCCAAGGATATCGACTTCTGTACAGACGCAACACCAGACGAAATGCTGGACGTCGCGACTATCAACAAGTTCGGTTTCATCCCCACTGGTATCGATCATGGCACGGTGACGCTGGTCGTACAAGGTGAACCCTTTGAGGTCACTACCCTGCGCGTTGATGCCGAGACTGATGGGCGCCACGCCACTGTGGAGTTCACCAGAGACTTCGAGAAGGATGCTGAGCGGCGGGACCTGACTATCAACGCAATGTCGATGGACAAGGACGGCAGGGTCTACGATTACTTCAATGGTTCGGAGGACCTGGCTAACCGCGTGGTTCGCTTTGTGGGCGATGCTCGCAAGCGGGTCGAAGAGGATTACCTACGCATCCTGCGTTACTTTCGTTTCGCTGCGCGGTTCGACGCTCAGATGGATCAGGAGACCCTGGCTATCTTTGCCGATCCTGACGTATTAGCTGGTTTGGGTCGGGTTTCCGTTGAGCGTTTCTGGCTGGAGATGTCTAAGCTGCTGACCTACAAGGCTCGGACCAGGATCATGGACGCGATCTTCAAGACTGGTGTCAATGTGCCGCTGGGTATCTTTCGGCTCAACGCCGTGGAGTTGGATAGAGCGACTGATGCTCTGACGGCTCTGGCGACGCTGGTTCCTGAGAGCGGCCTGGATGCTTTCTTCGATTTCTGGAAGATGGCCAGTGACGAGGAGAAGAAGGTTCGCTGGTTGGTTGGTAATCGAGATGTGGTGTCGGATTTGCTGACTGTTGAGGATATGCTGTTGGTGACACCGCGCGATTTCGTGGTGAGTTGGTTGGAGATCCAGGGTGATTCCAAGATGGCTCAGTATGCCAGGGAGTTCAATGTTCCGACCTTCCCCGTTAGCGGTAAGGATCTACTGGCGGCTGGTATGAAGCCTGGTCCCCAGATGGGGCAGCGTCTGCGACGGATGGAGGATGCTTGGAAGGTGAGCCGATTCAGCAAGTCGAAGGATGAGCTGTTGGAGGTTGAGTAATGTCTCGCACCTACCGCAAACATGCCGATAACGCCGAGATCTTCGGATCAAAGCGTTATCGGTATTTCATTGATGTTCCTATCAACGTCCAGACCTCCGAAATCTTCTACGGGGAGATGGATGATCGAAATATCGATTGGCCTCTCTCCTTTCTCGAGGAAGCATGTGAGAGATTCACCGGGCAACCTCGTTGGAATGGCCATAATGGCGGCTTTGCCCGTTGGGGCTTTGTAACCATGTGGGTTTGGGAGGATAGGGATGAGCTTTTTACAGGCTCCTACCATTCAAACACCTTCCGCTTTGGGTTCACTCGTAAACGTGACGCAATAGCTTTCAAGCTATGTCTGCCTTGATCCATGGCTGTAATCCAGTTCATTATTCGGGTTGATGACTCCAAGTTGCTCGACAATCGAGCAATGCTTCGCCTTGAAGTCATTGATTGGCTCGAGCAGATGGGCGGCGGACTGAAGTGTGATCGTCGATCAGTTCATTTCATAACCAATCCACCACATTGGTGGTATGAACGCCATCCTCGTAATGATATCGGTATCACCACAATGACCGAGAAGGCCCTTCAGGCTGAGCAGACTTGGGACGTCTTTAGTTTCGCCGATCCTACCCTGGCGATGATGTTTAAGCTGGCCTGGCTATGACATTCAACGGAAGAATGGAACCTGGTCCTTGGTATTCCGATGGTGTTGAGATCGGTGTCGAGGATGTGCCAGAAGAGGATATCCTCTACACGGTCAAGCTACGAGCCAATAACAGGGCTATACGACGAGATGATGTCTACAATATTCCTGTGCCTAGCGAGGCATTGGCTGGTTGGTTACGAGCGCGAAACCGAGCCGATGAACGTATTCGCATGGGAAACTTTGAGCTAGTTGATCGGCATTCCGATGAACCCTACTTCACTGTCTCCTTCTTCTTTAAAGAGAAGGATCTCGCCATTCTATTCAAATTGGTATGGGCATGAGCAAATCTAAGCAGATTGAAGCTCTTGAGAGCCAGGTCCAGGCTCTGGTAGCTAAGCCCACTCTGAGTAAGAATGCCAAATATCACCGTCGTGAGCGCTTTGAGCACAAGATCCAACCAAATTGGCAAGCAATGCCAAAGGCTCAGAGAGCCAACACCGCTAGACGGACCTGTCTATTGATCAACTGGTGTAATAGGCATTGCCAGGGTGATTACTCCTGGGACGGAGTGACTGTTGGTTTTAGCTTCAAGCTCAAGAGCGATGCCATGCTCTTCAAGTTGGCTTGGGGTTAAGCCTTTAGGTTGACACTAGGTGATCACCTAGTAAGTAGTCTGGTATGTACGACATCGAAGTCATTGACGGCCACAATTACGCCATTATCAGTGAGGGCTCACCCTCATATGAATTCCTGAAGGCCATGAATGCCAAGCTGGTTATGAAGAAACTAGCCAGTGAGCCAGGGGAGAAGATCTACCTGACTGCCATGGAGACAGCACAACTCTGCCGTGGGTTTCAGCGTAAGGATCTTAAACGTCTCGTGGATGTGGATCTAATTGAGTATGATCGTGAGCGTGTCTTTGAGGTCTCGACCTCAACCTTCCACTATATAGAATCCTACACCTTCACTGATTACGGCCTTGAAGTTATGAAGTTCATCAAGGCTGAAGGTGGTGATGTGGAAATCCGGCTGAACTAGCGGTTATCCCCCAGGGGATGCTCTGGAATACAAGAATCCCTCTGAACGCAAAGCAGGCATTTGTCATAGGGCTCGCTTGCTTCCATGACCAACCGCATCAGAGTTTCTCTGAACTCGATGAAGCCAGCGGACATACAGGTGTTAATCATCTGGCTGATGATTGGCTCAAGCTGACCGTTGTAATAGCCAGATCCACAAGGAATGGACATGACTCGTAGAGCTTCTACGAGCTTGTCTGCGTCTATGTATCTTTTCGCTTCAACCATACTTCCCAGGCTCCACCGCCGTTTTTGCTTTCAACCGATCTAACTAGGGGATTGCTTTCAACCCAACGAGGCAATTCGAGATTGATCTGACCACTCTTGCCACTAATCAGAGTCAACCGCTTATAACCCAGAAGAGCACCCTTCTCAATATGATCCCTAACTGCTAGAAAGGCCTCTTGTACAGTTAGCCCATGAAGGTCCATACAGGGGTTAAATGAAACTGGGCGGGTCTGCGTTACCTTTATTCCGTTCTGGCCCTGTACGAGCCCCACAGGGGGATGACCAAGCGGTCTAACAGTCTTGGTAACATTGGCCCATAGATTGCGTTCTTCAGGGGTAAGACCACGTGCCATAGAGTTCATATAGAATGAAGACGCCTTGGCGTCTATATTGACTCTGGTTCACCAGTTTCTGTATAAATGACTGATAGAGGACAACGACTCACCCCTCTCAAAAGATTCTGCGTCGCCAATAAGAGCAGAAAATGCCTAAATATCAATCGACTAAGACCTACGGCACGGATCGTGGGCTATCCTGTTGCTTCCGCCAGTGGAAGGCCAATCACTCACATTGTAGTACGCTACACGGTTACAGTCTGGGCTTTAAGTTCGTCTTTGAGTCTGAGATCCTTGATGAGAAGAACTGGTGTTTTGACTTCGGTGGCATGAAGCCAATCAAGCAATACCTGGATAGTATGTTTGATCACACGGTTCTAGTGGCTGAGGATGATCCTGCGCTGCCGTTCTTCAAATCAATGGCAGAATTCTCAACGATGCCTGAGTTCAATGGCACCAATGAGAATATCGGTTACCTGACACCAATTCCGCATGAAGAAGGTCGTATTTGCGCTCTTCGTATCGTTCCTGGTGTTGGATGCGAGATGACTGCTAGAATGGTCTTTGAGAAGACCAATGAACTTCTGGAGCAGATGAAGACTGGTGATCTAGGTCGTTATTCAGTGAATCCAGACGTGCGTCTAGTCTCTGTTGAATGCTTCGAGCATGGATCCAACAGTGCGATCTATTATGGTGAACAGGATCGCAAGGTTTTCACTGTTGATGTTGGTGATCTAAGCATTGAAGATGTCAAACTCTTGACTGAGCAATTGATCAGCGAAATCAAGATCCCATCGGCTAAAAGGTAAGATTCCTTCCAGCCTTGATGCTATTAGACCCCCGGCTTATTGGGCCGGGGGTCTTTTCCTTCTAGAGTCTATGGGCAAACCCTATCTACCGCCAGGCAGACTCGCGAACACATGGGCTCCGATACGGATCTTATTAACTAAGCGTCGGGTCCAACTGAAATTCAACCTTGCCTGGTAGAAGAACGTGGAACCATCCGTAGGGTCATTCATTTTCTCCCCACTGAGAAGTAGGACGGCCTTATGCTGGCTCTCAATCCATGCTGCCTTCTCATGTGGAACTTGTGCCCTCAATGGCCACCTGGTCCAAGAAAATTGCCCTGGGGACCACACAACATCGCATACGGTGTCAGCCTTAAATGCGTCATGGTGCGTTCTATTCAGGGTTACAAATCCAACTGCCCACTGATCTCGAGAAGTGCCCCCTCGAATCTCATGATAGATGTTGAGTGCCATACACAACATTTGATCCTGATCGGTCTGGTCGGCTTGCCCAATTTCAGGAATAATATCCCCTTGAGCCCGAACCGCAGTAAGTAGCGCTTGGTATCTAGGTGGTGTCTCCGCTGCGGCTGGTCTTGGCGTTAGCATAAGAGACAAGAGGAGCACGATTGCTCCTATAAATTTCAACCATCACCTCATTCATTGTTAATCCGATCTCCCGTTATACCCTGGAGAAGGGTGATCCGTCAACTCAACCTATAGAAGATGTCGGTCATCCAAGCTGAGTAGTTGCTCTCCAAGGATAAGTTTGAAGAGCAGAACGTCGTTTAATTTATCCAAGTAGAGGAAGGTCCTGGGTGACGTAACCAACTTGAGAGACCCGGAGAGCTTCTCCAATTCAGCCAGGTTAGCCTGATCTAGTCCCCAACGTGGATCTTTGAATGTGAAGCGATAGCCATATAGTTCATAGAACTTCCCCTTAGGCCGTGGCCTGGGCAACTTGAGATGCCAGCAAGAGCGATCAACGATTCGCACGTGGTTAAAGCTGAAAAGCTCGCGATGCTTCAGAAACCATCGTAACATGGCTGGATTGTTGGAAAAGGCATTGAATTGGTAGGTGCGCTGATTAGACTGTAGGGTGAAGTCTAGATCCTTAAGCCCTTCGAGGATGAAATCTTTGATATGGAGCCATTCACCCCATTGCTCCATCTTTAGAGAAAGGCCGACACCATAGGCGAATTGCCCAAAGAATAGCGGTCGACGCACTGTTTCGATCTGCGAATCCTCAACCAAATAGCGTGCCATTAATGCGTCACACGCCTTCTGGATTCTCTGCTCAAAAGTCCAAGGCATCCAGTCTACGTAACATTGTATTGGGTTGAAAGCAAGGTATTTACCGCGTTGACACCTATCCAATAGGTGTTACAGCGGAGACAATAAGGAGATTCTAGTGCCGCTTATTGATCCGAATGTTCCAGAAGAAAGCATGAGCTATCTCGATGAGGCTTCTGCCTACTTTCTACGAGCGATCAAGCAGCATTACACCCGAGATACCGCGGTTGATGTCATGGAAGCATTGGCCCCAATCCTGGGTAAGGATTGGAAGGGCCGAGTGATCTTCGGTATCATGGCCAACAAGTACAAGAATATCCGCAATCTACGGATCAGCAAGGCAGTTCATGACAGCCTGGTCAAGAAGATCAACGCAATCAAGGAGGTCCGCTACATTAGTGGAATGGGCCTGACGGAGGCTAAGACTCTAGTAGAGAACGCCTACTTCACTCCTAAGGATGTGATAGTTCAGCAGCCAGCATCAGGTGTATCTGAAAGTGATTGGGATCAGCGAATCCAACATTCGATGACAGTTCTGCGCGATGCTGGCTTCAACGTGGAGTTCGCATGAGCATTTTGGCCAAAGTCCGTGCTGATCTTATGAGATCCGGCCTGAGTGAGGCCGAAGTCCTTGCCTCAAGTGGTGGCATTCAGGGTATGTTTGAGGAGCTTCAAGGCCTCAAGCGTGAGATGAATGAAGCCAAGAAGAAGGCAGCCGAAGAGGCAGCAAAGCCCTACTTGGAAGCCATTGCGGCGCTTGAGAAGCGTTACTCGATTTTCGTCAAACTGTCTGCTAGAGACTCAAGGAAGTAAAGGGAAGATCATGGCTGATAACAAGAGCATCAAGTTCCCCACCCACCACTATGTGGGCTTCCAAGCCCGTCCAAGTGTTGATGAACTGCCCCTGGGATTCATGACGCCAGATGGCACGGATAAAGCTGCCATCAAGCGCAAAGCCACTGTGGATAATTGGGCTCGTGGTTATGGCTATGGTGCCCAGAATCAAGCAGAGGATAAGCTGCCTGCCCAGACCTACGAAAACAAGCCCATGATTGGCTTCAAGCTAGGGCGCAATGTGCGCCATGGCTACGGTTGGGGCCAGGGCAACGTCAAATGGCGGATCGAGGATCCTCGCGGTTTTGAACTCGAGATCACTAGCCCCAACTTGGCTCAGATTATGGCATTCTCTACTATCGAGAAGGGTGAGATCCTCGAGGAATGTATCTGGGCTCGATTGGGTGCCGAAAACATCCTGGTCCCCGTGGATAGTGATGTCTACAAGAATACCGTTCGCAACACTGAGCGAATGAGCAAGACGGCCAGTATGCGTGATATCAAGATTGGGGATCATGCGGTTCTTCAGAATGGTGATGAGGGCGTCTACTACGGTGTCTTCTATATCGCGAATATCGACAAGTATGGCTCCAACTACTCGCATAAGCTGAGCTTCAGTGGGAAGAAGCGGCATGTTTTTCTCATGCAGAGACCAGGTGATGATGGTCATGAATCGGTGAAGTTCTTCAAGGCTATGAGCGCTCCTAAGCTCTCGGAACTCTTTGAGGGCACAGCAATGACCCATGAGGAGGCCGAGAAGGAGATCAACCGTCTGATTCAGAAAGGTGTTGGGCTTAACGAGGCTGGTCAAACCTACCATGACGCCATCGGTGTATCGATAGATCCGATCACCAAGGATGACTTTACGATGACCGAGGAGGCCATCACTTACGATGAGCTGATCAAGGAAGCCGAAAGCATGGAAGGTGCGGAACCGCACATTCAGCAGGGCAACCTCCGCTATTTGCTACGCTACATCGTGCCTGGCAATGTCTACGCAGACTTCCGAGGCCATCTGGTCTACGTTCCTATCGAGGAATGGGAGCATAAGAAGGATATGATGCCTGGTGGTAAGAACCATCATCCGCAATATCAGACCAACCCCAGCCATTGGCTCTTCAACTGTATAGTGATGAATCCAGTATCCTGGAAGCAAGGTCAGCTGGTCGCAGTAACTAAGCAAGTTGCCCAACCCAACCATTGGTATGGCGGTTCGCGCTTCCGAGACGAAGCGGTGGTTGAATCCATCGACCCGGCGATCGAGGATCTGCCCCCACTGAAGCGCTTCCGGATGACAGCAAAGACTAAGACGGGCTGTGAGGTCGTCTATTACCGTTGATCCTCAGAACTTAACCTTCTTGAGAGCCTCTACCTCCTCACGGTAGAGGCTCTTTCTTGCCTCTGGATCCTTGAGGATGCGGTTGTATTCCTTGATGTTGGCCTTGAGTTCTTTGATCTTCTCAAGAACCTGTTTGTAAGCATCTTTGGTCCAGCGATGGGCTGGTAGATTGACGATACGGTCGATGCGTTTATCGTCCAGCTTGAGCTTGGTTGTGACCTTCTGAACATCAGCATCTAGGGTGGCACGATCAGCAATGCTACCTAGGCGGGCTGGCAGCTTATCATCAAAACAAAGCTTCACGCCCTCCCAGAATCCAAGCTCATATGAATCACGTTCAACCTTGTGCTCATAACGAGTAGCATACCACCCGAGTCGCCATTCAACGAAATCCTGGATCAACTGCTCAGCAGATTCATACTGGCGAATTGAGGAACCATTCCAATCAATGACCACAATGCGCTCAGTCTTCTTCTGCTTGAGTTTGAAGTAGTCAATAGCACGGGCCTCATTCCAACCTTTACAAGCACCTCGGGCCATCTTGATCGTAATGTTAATGGTGTCGGTGGATCGATCCGTGTACATCGAGATCCGGTTCTCATCCTCATACGTATTGAGGCGCTCCTTGAACTTCTCTAGGGTAAGATCAGGTGGTAGCTCTGTGATCTTGATGGTAGAGGTATCAATGATCTGAACCTTACCGCTGAATTCCCAGGAGTTCTCCTCCAAGTGTTTCACACCAATGTCATAGAGTTCATAGGATGGCGCGATCCTCTTGAGCTTCTTGCCATCCAGAACGTCGAGCGTAGCTTGAACCAAACTCTTGAAACTCCTGGGTAGGATCTCCGTAGACCATCCAACGGCAATACCCGATACACCGTTGAGCAAAACGGTTGGAATGATTGGTAGGAAGTGTTGAGGTTCGATGGTCGAACCGTCATAGTTCTCCTTGACTGGCACGATATCCATATCGGGGAACATGAGTTCTTGAGCCGCTTTACCACGTTTCACGTAGGTGTAGCGAGGAGCACCAATACCATCAACGGGTGCCACACGGGTGCCAAAGGATCCAATACCATCTAGGAGGGGAATGTTGTTGACATAAGGTGCTGCCAACATGCTGACAGCACCAGCCGCTGACTGGTCACCATGTAGATAGAGGTTTTCAGAGATCATCATTCCAGCTAGAGAAACTGTCTTGATCTTGTCTGCTCTATTCTTCAAAAGCCATAGAGCTTTTCTCTGAGCGTCCTTCAATCCATCAGCTACTTTGGGTATAGCTCTATTTTCACAGACGTAAATGGAATATTCGCGAGACGTGTCTAGAATGTAGTTACTTGAGCTTTGATTTACAGTTGTCACCGTGCCACCTTGAATGATTGCCTTTGTTTGTAGTTAGTCCACAAACCAGACATGTAATCTTTTCATTGCGAGCAGCATTGCCTTTGGATGACTTTGCTATTCGATCTTTAGTATCTAAAGAAGCCCAATCTGCCGTGACCATGTCTGAATGTGTAGCGTATTTTGCTAGTTCATTAGGTGTGAACTTCTTTTCTTTATGGCGTTGCCGCATTTTCTCTCGACCAGCTAACCAAGCTGGTCCACCAACAACTTCCTCAATTAACCTCCTTTTAGACTCCTGGTAAATTGGTGCCATTATTTCAGGATCTGTAACTATCTGATTGCCACAATTCCCGTTATAACCTTTAGGCCACAAAGTATTGCCACTTTTGATAGCGGCGATCTCAGCTTCCCGTAAATCAATCAATGAATCAAATTGGTCGCTTACAAGTTGAATAGAGAAATCGGATTCTTTAGCACGACCAGCTTGTAGATCACGCCAAATATATCTAGAACCCTTGCCACTCAAATGCTCTAGCAGACGTTTATGATATGTCTTACCAGGTGAGAAGACTATCCCAAAATAGCGGAGACCGTTTTGAATGTTGGTTATTACATAAAGTTGGCCATAAAATTCGCTCATCCTGGTAGTCTACTTAGCACACCCAGATTGAGTCAATATCTGGTTAAGCCCATCTCATTTTGAATATGATGGCATCTCGAATATCTTCAAACTCAAATAGAGCCATAAGGCCATCATAGCCGATACTCAGTAGGGGATGGTAGATTCTACCATAAGCAGTTTCAGACCATTCCTCGAATTGGCGAGAAAGATGGTATGATCCGTCATCCAAGGTAGTCATGACGTTATTAGCCAATACACCTACTTGGATACTCAAATGGAACCACCCCAGGTGAGTTTGAATAACAAAACATCATCCTTTCGAGCAAACCAAATAGGTGGCGGCTGTTTACCACCAGTCTTCATCCTACCCATATCTACTATCATTAAGGGTCGGAACCGCTTAGTTCGGATGAGATAGCTGACAGCCCTATAATGGCGCCCAATGACCCTTACAGGGGAGAGTTGATCGAGCCAAACGGCCACCCTAGTATTGAATTCATACCAAGGCCAATCGGGTTCAAGACCAAAGCGACTAGTAGTAGAATACTGGTATAGTTCAGGAGCATCTACCCGCCATGGTCGGAGTGGATTACACCAAGGTTGGTATCTAACTTTCATCGGCCACCAAAGATCATCTTGAACATTACCGCTTCACCCATTCTGTCGAAATACCACGAGCAATAACCGGATGAAGACCAGCTTCGGGTACAATTCTCTTCACACCAGTCTTCCATTTCAGCCAGCTTCTCATTAACCAAATTACGATTGGCAAAGGTGTTTAGAGATCGACCATGATCGCGATCTGGATAGGGTATTGTGACTTTGATGGCCTGAACAAATTGAGTGCGAAGCCCCTTATACTTACGGGGAGGACTCCAAGAGCCAATAGACATAGCGATTCTCCAGTGAGCGTAATTGCCCACTAGTGCTCGCTGTGAAGGGTCTCTCTATAGTTCATGCTTCTGATCTAACACCTTATTGGATAAGATCAACCTTGAGTATCGTGATACGACTTCCGGGCTTCTCAGCTTTGGCCCATCGAACTGCCGCATTGCGAGCCAACGGTTCACTCATATGATAACCCCAGAATACCAGATCAGTCTGATCATCCAGAGTGTCATGCATGAGCGTGATCTTCCATAACTTACACTGGTTCATATCATCCATTCGCTAATTTGAAAAGCATTGCGTCGTAGGCATCTGTGAAGAGAACCTGCATGATGTTGAAAGGGTTTATCGCGAACTCGCCTTGACAATTACTAATACACCAAGATTCAGTCAGCCGAGTCATTTCCACCACCAAATCAGTCATCCCAATAGGGCATCTACCAGCTTTCATCGCATCATCCAGGATAACACGACACAGTGAGCTTCTGAGGGTTAGTTCTACTGGATAGGCGAATCTGGTAAGATCATAGATCATAAACTACCACCCCAGGCCAGCTTGAATGCCAATGCGTCTTGCTCACTCTGGAAGTAAACCTTGAACTGGTCCCTCTGAATACTCTTAAGCAATGAATGGTAGGGGTGATCCTCAGTTCCAACTCTTGGCATCACTCCCTGGCCCGAGATAACCACGACATCCTGTGCCATAGTTTCTAGCCAATGGCGTAGAGTGTGATGGTTGTCTTTCAACTGAATACAAAAGCTGGTGACCTGAGTGACATCGAGAAACCATTTTACCTGGTCTTCCCTATCCACTATGTAGATGCGTTGGTTCAAGCCTGCCATTGGTTTTCAAATGCCTCAGCATCAGCTTGGTTCTTGAACCATGCGGTGACCTCATAGGATCTTCCAGCCCCAAGACGTTCTGGTTGGAACTCGATTACTGTGTATCGCATTGGCCCCTTGAGATTCTCTCTACACCATTGAGTAATGAATTCCTCATCAAACACGCCACGCTCAAATTCTTTGATTCGCTTGTGGGGCATGTGTTTTGGTGGAGTTCCATTTCGGTAAACAGTACCCATGTCAGAGCCTCAATTTGAAGAGCATTGCTTGCTCAGTAGTTTCAAAGGACAAGGCTTTGATCTCATGATTACCAACATAATGGAAGGCCACTGTATGGAGAACTTTCATCTCCTGAATGATCTCCCATGCTCTATTGAATTTATCGCTCTTAAAGGCGAGCGGCGGGTCAAATCCTATGTAACCCCTCTTTGGTGGTCTTGGCACTATGCCACCTCAGTTTGAACAACATGGCATCCCTGGATTCAGAGAATGTGATGTTGATTGCGATCTGAGTGTGGCCGATACCATAGGCCGTTATTCCAGTAGATTGACACCACTCAGTTAGTGCGTCAATAATTGTGGCGAACACCTCCCACGACTTCTCGGTATCCTCTATGATCTCGTAGGTAACATTCACCTGTTGGGCTATAATCAGGACCGAATCATCCCAACGTGAAAAGCTGAATTGGTTCAATTACCGCTCCAGGCGAGCTTAAACATCATCGCATCATTGGCATTCTTGAACGTAATGGAATATGCGACATGAACGAGGTTAGTATTAGGATCATGAGCCTTGCCATTGAAACACCAACCAAACTGATCATTATCCAGATTCGCTAAGAAGACAAAGTAGGTAGGAGCCTGCTCACCAACATGCTCCTTGAGCCATTCAACAGCTTTCTGACTCAGGATATCGCTGTGACGATCCCACCAACCCAGTTTATCCGAGACTGGCATATAGATCGTAGTCGTTTCATAATCACTCATTTGCCACCCCAGGCCAATTTAAACATCATCACCACATCAGGATCATAGTCATCGTAATTTATCAGCCCACCTTGGTGATTCATACGGAGGATCTTTAACCAAGCACCCTCCAGATAGCCATGGAGAGCTGAGCATTGCCAGCCCTCAAGTTTACGCCAATTATAGGTATGGCCCATGATCCTGTGATCATATGGTTCTAACCAATCATTCATAGCTTTGACCATATGAGGCTCTTCACGCCCATCATACTTGACATAGACGGCGCATTTGAGCAGATCAGTCATGAGATTGAGATCCGAAGTTCTTGATCCATATGCCATCCCAGACTTCCTTGAATTTCACAGCATCAGATTCCCTTCGGAATGCGAATGCTTGGCAAGGTCTGTGACGGATATCACTTCGATCAACTTCATTTGGTATGTAGCACCAATGATAGATATCCTTCTCCAGATCTTGCTTGAACCTCGCAAAATCAATAGCCTGAGGGCCCACATTCTCCCAAAGCCAGAAGCTTACTTCATGCTTCAAAGCCGGAAAACCATGATCCAGTCGATCCATATGATTCAGCTTATCAGAGAACAGCACATATAGGATTGAGAATCCTTGATTCATTGACCACCCCAGGTTAGCTTGAATAGTAGAGCGTCATCGAGATCCTGGAACCAGAAGTAGATGTAAGGTGGATTACAACCAAGTTGGTTGAGGATCTCTCGATCGATATCACGTTGTATTTCACGTGCCATCGCATCAGTTAGTTTGGCTTCTATCCAATTCTCATCCCTATCTTCATCTGGATTAGGTATGATGCCATCTGCGATCTCAATGCTTCGATTATAGGTCTGATCATCAATTAGAACGTTTTCGAAGGAACTCTCGAATTCAGCCTTACAATGCTCCTTACACCAAGCCTTCATATCATGCGTGGTAGTTTCATAGACACCAACTCTTGTGCCTTTGTCTTGTAGCCTACGAAAGCGCTCAGCCGTTTCTCTATCATAGAAAGTGGTGATCATATTGATCCTCATATCACCCCCAAGTCAGTTTAAACATGACAGCATCAGCGTTATGTTGAAATGCGAAACCCGTCTTTCCCATCACATTAACTGGTTTGGGTGGTGAAGAGCAATTTAGACGGCACCACCGTTGGAGAACTGCCATACCCTGGTTGATCTCGTTAGTGGTGTATCTAGTATAATAGGATGGGTGGATCGTACCGCCTATTTCGACAATACGATCCACAGTGATATAAGCGATAATGTCTGACTCATCCGGAGTGTACCAGATAGTAAACCAATCGCGGTATGACACTTAGAGCCCAATCCATGATTTTCGATCATCCGATCGCTTGCTGTTGAAGATCAGATCCAATGTTTCGCCGATATTACCATCATCCACAACTGGATAGACCTCAGGATTCTTGAGGCTGTATTCCCAATCCTCTCGGGTCAGAGTTCCCAGACCTTTAGCCCTGGTAATGGTCCAACCACTGTAGTTCTCTGGTTTGAATTCATCATAGTTATGAGCATACCAGTATTTGCGCACCTTCCCTTTTTCGGCAATGATGAAAGGCGTTCGGAAGATGTGGATAAACGGGTTCTTGGGGTCCTCGAAGAGTTCTGGCCAGTAGGTGTGGAAGAAGTTGATCAGAAGCGCACCAATGTTGAGTCCATCCGGATCCATGTCATGTGCCACATACACCTTACCGTAACGGAGATCCTCCAGCTTTGCCTTCTGCCCAATCACCAATCCCAAGCAACTCATGATGTCACCGAGTTCCTTGTTATCGATGACCTTCTTGGGTGACTCGCCATTGACGTTAAGAACCTTACCCTTCATACCCAGACCTCCATGTAAGTCTGGATCACGTACACTACCCATACCCGAGATAGCACTTTCACCCTCGGCCAGGAATAGGATACACTTTGAACGGTCCCTACCTGTAGCATCCATGAGTCTTGGAACCTTGTTGCGAAGGTTCTTCTTGGCCGCCTTCGCAATATCAGCGGCATCTTTCTTCATCGTGCGTTCAGCACAACGCTTGTAGATATCCTCAATCCAATCTCGGTTCTTACGGATGAACTCCTTATAGAGCTCTGGATCTTCGAGTTTGGCCTTAATGATCTTCCCAACCTCTTCATTGATCAGTCGGGTCTTTGACTGACTATCGAAGTTTGGGCCATGCATGTTGGTGATGTTATATATGAGCACACCCTCAGTGACGTCTGAGCGATTTGGCTGAAGGCGCCGCTTCTTGGATTCACGCTCCAATGCGGTCAATAGATTACCGTAGAAGAGCCTACGGAATGTTTCAATGTGAACTCCGCCGTTGAATGCTGGAATGTTGTTGACGATCGTATGAACGTGCTCACCAGATTCAACCCATCCAGGCACGATCCAGAACCGACTACGGAAGGTATCCTCCTTGACCTCAATCGCCATTGGCTTCATGCCGGGGAAGAGACTCTGCTCTGGTCGAGGTTTAACCTTGATCTGCTCACCATTGTAATAGATCTTGATTAATGGGTTACAAATTGCGACCTCAGTGACTCGCGAACGGATGAATTCTTCCGGAAGGATCAAATCAGGAAACACTTCACTGGATAGCTTGAAGGTGATCTTAGTGCCATTGGTCCCTTGCTTCTTAGTCAGCTTTACCTTACCAAACTGGAGCTCATCACCAAATACGGCATTACCCTCTTTGAATTCCTGTTGGAATCTCTCCCCATCTTTCTGAATATCCAGTTTGAAATACTCAGAGCAGAAGTTCACAACACTAGCACCAATACCATTCGTACCAGCAACCTCCCCGCGCTCCTCGAAGTTGCGGCCAGCTCGTGCTTCGGTCATAACCAGGGTAGCAAGGTGACATTTATGAGTTTCATCCCAAGCGATTGGAATACCCCTACCATCATCCTCTACACTCATTTCTCGAGTCGTTGGATCATAGGTAACTCTGATCTTGCTGCCATGGCCATGGCCCACCAGTTCATCTAGGGCATTATCGAGGATCTCTCGAAAAGCCGTATAGAGAGCAGGAACCCAAGTAGTCTCGACGGGTGTTGGTTTACCATCTACAAATTCTAGAATGGTCTGGGTATGTGGAGCACGACTACCCAGATACATCTCGGTTCTTAAGCGTCCGTGAGAGTAATCGGAGAGTTTCTTAATCTTATCTGACATGAACGACCCTTATTCTTTGGTGTAATGTAAGGCTTCATTGACCTGAACGTCAATTTCTGGCTCAGGCACCATCTCATTTATCTTTCTTGCGTTTTGGCCCTGATGAGCCTATTGGTGGATATCAGGATGTGGAGGAAGCATTGAAGGCATACGAGATCATAGAGGCAGGTGAAAAGCCCCGGCGCGGTTATCAGGCCTTTGAACTCTCCGAGGAATCAAGGAATCACCTGGCTGGAATCTTCCCTCCAAAGTTCCCTGAATTCATTGGTCATCACATCACATACGCTTTTGGAGTCATGTCTACCGACCCACTGCCTGAGGCTTCTAACCTACAGGTCGTTGGTTATGCTTGTGATTCCAAGGGTATTGAGGCTCTTATTGTTTCAGTCGATGGTTCCACTGATCGACCTGATGGCAAGACATTTCACATTACCTGGTCCTTGGATCGTTCGGCAGGTTTTAAGCCGGTCAATTCCAACGACCTTATTGCTAATAATGGTTGGAATCGAATACGCGGATCGATAAATATCACCGCTAAACCTAGGTTTTTCTAGGGGCATCAAGTCAAAGGGCGAAGCGGTTCTCCTAATCTCCCTTTTGGTTACGCTTATCGCACGGCGCGATCTTTTGATTAGGGGTATAGAATGGCTAAGCTTCACAAGCACCTTATCGTTCACGCAGAAGTTGATCGTCCTCCGCTGAAGGAAGACGAGCGATTTGTTGAGCAATGGCTCACAGAGATTGTACACAATATGGGTATGGAAGTCCTCAAAGCGGCTTCTGCGGAATATTGTGAGCAACAGGGTAATCGCGGCATGACCGCAATGGTCCTCATCACAACATCTCATATGGTCCTCCACACCTGGGATGAATGTGATCAGCCCTTCATCGAGTTTGATATCTATACCTGTAGTGATCTTGACCCCGAAATGGCATTCAAAGCCCTCGAGGTCTTTGGTGCTAAGAACATCTCCTACAAGTTCATCGACCGCTACAATGGTCTGACTGATCTGGATGCTGGTAAGCGCTAAATTGGGTTGTTTGATCTGATAAGTAGACAGTCCGCTTCGGCGGTCTTTATCACATCAGATATCCCTAGAGGCACTATATGGCATTCATTCTATTCATCTTTCTCATCGCAATGGCTATCAGCAGCGTTGCGGCTTACTTTTCTCTAGTTGGTATGGGTACGCTCTTTGCGGCTACCTTCTGGGGTGTCGTCATCATGGCTGGCACTCTGGAGGTGGGCAAGATTGTCGCCACCAAATGGGTTCACGCAAATTGGCACAACCCAAGAGCTCCATGGTATTTCAGAGGTCTCTTCTGTATCTTCATCGCAGCTCTTATGATTATCACATCTCTGGGCATTTACGGTTACCTGAGCAAAGGTCATTTGGAACAGGCCGCTCCAATAGCCGGGCTGGAGATCCAAGCTAACCAACTTGAAGTTCAGATCCAGCAGAAGCAGACTGAGAATCAGCAACTTCAAACACGTTTGGATCAGATCAACCGTATCACCGATAAGAGTTTGGAACGGTCGGGTAGATCAGCTCTTTGGGCGGCATCTTCACAGAAGAAGGAAGCGGCCAGTATTCAGGAGCGCATCAATACAAACTTTGGTGCTATCAACGCTTTGAATGCCAAGTTGGTGCCACTTAAGACACAAGGTGCTGAAGTTGAAGCCAAATTGGGGCCGGTCAAATATGTGGCCGAATTGTTCGGGTTGAAAGATCCAGAATACGCGGTTCGGATCGTTATTTGTATCATCATGGTGGCCTTTGACCCATTGGCTCTGAGTCTATTCATTGCTGGAAGCATCTCACTAGGTGATTGGCGTGAAGCTCGCATGGCCAAAGAAGGTCTTGGCGGCCGAGAGGCAATCATACCAGAGACTCTGGCCGATGAACCGACCAATGTGGAAGTAACCCAACCAAGTGAGGAAGAGCTGACATCTGACCCATCGAATGATCAGGCGGCTTTTGAGCAATCACGTCAGGAATTCAACGAGGCTCGTGAGCAGTTGGAGCAAACTTTCATTCAGCAAGCGGCTGATCTGGATAAGCGCGAAGCCTTAATGGCGCAAGATCAAGAAACCCTCAAGTCTGCTCACCAACAGCTCTTGGATATGGAAGCCAGAATTACCGAAGAGCGTGAACTTCTGAAGCAGTGGGAGGATCAGCTGATCCAACAGCAGACTGTAATCAACAATTGGGTTCCACCTTCTGAAGATACACGATCTGATAAGGAAAAGATCATCGAGATGCTTGAAAAGAATCCACAGGTTGTGAATGAGATTGTGAGCATTGTGGATGCTATGCGGCCACCTTCAAAGCCAGGTCTTTAATGCGAAAGGTGATTGAATGCTATACGATGTCTGGTGGTGGCGAGTATGCCTACCACTAAATATCAGTAAGCAAAGACCGAGGTCGCATAATGAGTGAAACCAAAAAGAATCTGAGCTGCTCTTTCTGTAGCAAAAGGCAGGAAGACGTTCAGAAGCTGATTGCTGGTCCAGATGTTTTCATCTGTAATGATTGCGTACAGCTTTGCGCTGATATACTCAAAGAAGATGATAACGGTGTTGCTTCTTTGGGTTTCAAAGATGGTATTCCATCCCCTCGCCAAATTAAAGAGTTCCTTGATCAATACGTGATCGGCCAGGATGAAGCCAAGATGGTCATGGGTGTGGCAGTTCACAACCATTACAAGCGCTTGGCCAATCCAGTAGTTGATGATGTGGAGCTCGAGAAGTCCAACATTCTTTTACTGGGCCCAACTGGCTCGGGTAAGACCCTCATGGCTAGGTCGATTGCCAAGCTTCTTGATGTGCCTTTCACCATTGCTGATGCGACCAGCCTTACTGAGGCTGGTTATGTGGGTGATGATGTCGAGACCATTATTTCACGCCTTTTACAAGTCTGCGATAATGACATTTCGAAGGCTGAACGCGGCATCATCTACTTGGATGAGGTGGATAAGAAAGCAAAGCGTGGTGACTCAGCTAGTATTAGCCGTGATGTCTCGGGCGAAGGCGTTCAACAAGCCCTACTGAAGATCATTGAGGGCAGTGAAGTTCGAGTTCCAGTCACGGGTAACCGCAAACATCCAAACGCCGAAATGGCCGTTGTGAATACCAAGAATATCCTCTTTATCGTCGGTGGTGCTTTTGTAGGTCTGGATGATATCGTGGCAAAGCGTCTTAACAAGGGTAAGAGTGGCATTGGCTTCGGTGCTTCTATTCAGATGGCCGAAGATTCAAAGAAAGCAGCCAGTGAAGCATTGCTCAAGATGGTTGAACCTGAAGACCTGACCAAATTTGGTCTCATTCCTGAACTAGTTGGTCGCTTACCAGTCATTACCAATCTGGAAGAGCTGGATCAGGAGCAAATGGTAAAAGTACTGACTGAGCCAAAGAATGCTCTTGTGAAGCAATTCCAGAAGCAATTCCAACTAGCCGGTGTTGATTTGGAATTTGACGATGAGGCCCTCAAAGCTATTGCCAAGAATGCTATCACACGGAAGACCGGGGCGAGAGGTCTTAGGAGCGTGATTGAGAAGCGATTGATCAAGGTCCAATTTGATCTTCCTGATCTCAAGGCTCAAGGGGCTCACGCGGTTCGAGTAAGCCAGGATGTAATCGATGGCTCGGCTGAACCACTAGTGGTTTATGAAAAGGCTGCTAATGAATGATTGACACCAAAGAGACCCGTGTTAATCTTCCATCTACCTAAAAGAAAGGAACTACTGTCTGTGAATTCTAATTATGCGGTGAACGACCAAATCCGAGCCAAGGAGGTCCGACTCATCGCTGACAATGGCGAGCAAGTTGGCATCATCTCTACTTTGGAAGCTCGTCGCCGCGCACATGATGCGGGCTTGGATCTAGTAGCCATTAACATCAACAATGGCGTGCCGATCTGTAAGATCCTCGATTATGGTAAGTTCAAATACGACCAGAGTCGTAAGGATCGCGAGAACGCGAAGAAGAATCGCGAATCTCGAGTAGAACTCAAAGAGATCCAGCTACGCCCGACCACAGACAGTAATGATATCGCGATCAAGGCAAAACGCGCCCAAGGCTTCCTCGAGGATGGCAACAAGGTCGAAGTCATCCTGAAATTCAAAGGTCGTGAGATCACACACATGGATGTTGGTGCTCAGGTGATGAATACCTTCCTCGACGCTCTGGTTGATTACAAACTGGAAGCGCCGGTACGTCGCAGCGAACGGCAACTTTTTACAATCTTGGTGCCTCTACCCAAGAAGTAAATTCTAATCTACAATACGGAATCGTGATCACAAGGCTGCCTTGATCTGGTCACCAGTATTACTGTGGTCCAGGATGACAATCTGATTCATCCAACTACCCTGTTAAGATTCCTAAACAAACCGTCATAAAGCATCCGGCTTCCTAGGCTCTTGAATTCTATGACTTTATGGAGTTTGTAGGTTTGGTTCTGGAGATTATGTTGCGCCGCAGTAACTATTTCTTGTAACTTTTAGGCTTGTGTGGAATAAGCACTTAGCATAGCTTGATCAAACAGCACGACACAGTTGAGGGGGTGACGGGTTGTAAGGTCGTAGCAGGGTCGCACCAGCAACCGCCTTTACCTAGAAAATATCATATAGGAGCGAGGGCTCGATGGGTGTCGTGCGTTTATTCAGTCAGCAAGATACTGACGGATCTTCATCCAATTTGCCAGTGAATGATGATTCTGAGTCGGCTCAAATCATCAATTTGGCGTCACATCCAAAGGCATCCAAGGGGCTTTCATCTAAAGCAGTATATCGCCAGATGCGAACTATGCTTGCCGCACAAGGAGTTGATTTTTCGTGTGGCAAGACCCAGAAGGACTTCAAGATTATCACCTACCTGGTTCAGGGTATCTTTGATAGACAGGACGGGGTCGTTATGTCAGAAGGATCACTTCTTGGAGAAACCTTGCGTTTCGTATTTGAAGGGGATGGTGATAACGATGTCAGAGAAACCAATGAGCTCTTTGGCGACCTGCTTAGTCAGCTGTAGCGAAACCCAAAAGAGCCAGAAGGCTGATATCCTCAAGAGGAGTGACAAGATGATTCGAGTCGCCCTCCAGGGAACCAGCATTGTATTCAATCTTACCCGGACCGACACTCGCCGGCCCTATGTTGGAACACTACATGGCCTCGAGTTCACCACTAACGGCTGATGCCTCGCTATCACAGAAGCTCAAAGAAGCTCGTCATAAGGGTTGGCTCGCTGGTGTTGCTCTGCGCCTAGGCTGTGGTGGAGCACCGCGCAATCCTTACCACAGGGAGTCTGAGGAGTATTTTCATTGGGAGGTGGGTTTCGAGGAAGGCCTGGCTGGTTGACTTACTGGCTTCCTATGTTAGCTTGATTGAAACATAGGAGATTGACTTGAAACTGCTTCTACAGCTGGACCTCACTCCGATCGTGGAATCCATCCTTAAGGGTGATTTCCCGGACGACAATCTAGAGCCAGATCAGCAAGTTTCTCTTATCAATGTAATCGCCGCTGAACTATCGCGGTTGGATCCTTATGGCCAGGGTGAGCAGATCATGGACGAGGTCAACAACTTCGCCCTTTGGCTTGGTGGTCAGCCAAAGGATCTACAAGTCTACGCTTGGCAATTGATCCGTCGAGTCAAGGGTATTGATGTCTTGGCCAATGATAAAACAGCCGTTCGCCTTCGGCCTCTTGAGGATAAGATCTTCCAGGGCGAACCCTATGAAGCAGATACCTACCAGGATATCACCCATTTCGCATGGCCTAAGCAATTCCTAGATGGTTCTACGTTTGAGGAACGGCTCGAGGTCTTGGCTGAAGACTTTGAGAGTGATGAGTCACCTGCTGATCTTCTGCTTAGTGGTGTGAGTGTTCCTGAGGATCTCGACTTTAATCAGCGCTTTCAGTTAGCACAGGATTGTATCCAGGATATTGTTTCGCAATATCAGCGGTATGGGAAGGCAACGATCATCACTGATGAGCGAATCGACCGGTTCTTTGGCTGGCTCCTTACGATTGAGGATGATATCGCTCTTTTCTCCATCCGTAGCCTATTGAGTATCAGCCGCGGCAAGGTGACTTGTAATCTTAAAAATTTGAAGAATTGGCACGAGGTATGTGATCGCTGGAGTGATATCATACCTAAGGTATAATTGACTTCCAATAACCAGGTACGTTATTCAGAAGGTCACTGCCTTAAATAGGCGATCAACATCCTAGCATTACCTAAACCTTGTCCGGAAGAAGACGGAATGGTAGCGGCTAGGCGCAAACTGGCATCTCCATTACGGAGACCCTTAGGGGCGACACACCAGTATAAACAGAGGCCGCAGGAAGTAGGGCGGCAAGGTGTTCCGAGAGGCAACCAGGGGTGTAAAGTGGCTTTCCCCTTGGCTCTGGCTCTTAGTAGGAGGGCGAGGAAGCGTGTCTGTCGATACCTCGCCAGCCGGCCAGCCGCAACTTGGAATGTGATTGGTTCGGTACCGTCATATTCGAGATTCTATCTTTTACACCGACAGGATGACCCCGGTGCTGATCGTAAGATCAGTGGTAGTTCCAAGTCTTTGCGCGACAACCTCTAACAGCAAGGCCAATCTCCCCTAGACCTAATTCATTTGAGTTGGGTCTGGGGGAGAAATGTCTATGGCTCCTACCTACAGCAAGTTCATCAACTTCGCTCAGTCGCTTCGCTCAGTCGCTTCGCTCAAATCATTCATTCAATCGCTTGGTCGTCAAAATCGAAGAGATTTCGTGGAGGAGATCCACCCTAACTTTCGCAAAGATTTCGCAGAGAACCTACTAGCAGATTTCGCACAGAATCGTGAAGATTTGATCTTCACGAGAACCTCCAGAACTCATGAACTTCTGATTCAATTCGTTCGATCAGAGTCTCCTTTCTCCAAAGGCTAACTATTGGTAGTTCTGTCAATTCAAACATATTGAAGAACTGGTGACCATTCATGTAGAGTGGTCAGGATACTAACAAGGAGATCCCCTGTGGGAAAGCATTACAATGACAACGGTCGTGACATTCGCAAGCGTGGATTAGCCATCGAAGTCAAGCCAGCTCACAATCCAGAGCAGGCATTAAGGAACCTGGATAGTGCTATGAAGACGCTCAAGCGTCGCACCGTTCAGGAAGGTCTGATCCGAGATCTGCGTCGTAAGGAATACGCAGAAACTAAAGGTCAGATTCGCCGTAAGAAGCGGCAGGAAGCCATTCGTCGCCAGAAGAAAAAGAATCGTCAGCCTGCGTTCTAATGTTACCAGGTCCTGATCTGGATGCTGACATCGCTCGCAAGATCCTTGGTGTTGTGGTGATTTTTGATTCAGATACTGGTGAATATCAGTTAAGGGATCTGGATAATCGGAAGATGGTTCCTCTTCCTCCGTATTCCACTAATACGGTTACGGCTCATCAATTGATCAGTAAATACAAAGCTGTAGGTTGTACCTTTGCTATTACGGCTAATCCGGATGGAACGTGGATGGTTAGTGTAAGTCATCCACAACTTTCTGGAGTAAACTTTGGAGCAAATGGTCAGACTTTACCCCATGCGATATGTCAGGCGATCCTACAGTTCAACAACTTATTCAAATTATCGAGGTGATACCATGTTCGATTTCGTATTCGGTGCCGCAGTTGGTCTGATTGTTGGTTGGAACTTCCTTCCTCAGCCAGCTTTCATTGCTGATAAGGTAGCAGCTATCCGCGCCAAGCTAGGCTTCTAAGCCAAACGAAAGAGCGGGGATCAAACCCCGCTCTTTCTATGAGTGGTTAACTCCTAATCGCGCTAAATAGATTGAAACGATTTCCCGATTTGGAGGAACCTCATGTCACAACTAAAAGCAAAACAGCTCAAGCTCTCGGCAGCGGGCGATCTACTGATCGGTGGTACGGGCGGAACCGGTGCTGCTCTTACTGTAGGGGCTTCTGGTAAAGTCCTCAAGAGCTCTGGAACCGCACCAGCTTGGTCTGATAATGATAATATTGAGTCTGCGAATGGTTTCAATAGTGTAACGGCTACCGACGATACTGGTGTTACTGTTGCGGTTCAGAATTCAGATGCTTCCGCTGCTACGACTCTAGCTACTTTTACCGCTGGTCCAGCTTCCGATGAAGCTTTTGCTTTTAGCAGCGCGGCAGGCGCGGTAACCATTGCTGCTACTGGATCGACGGCGAATGTTGACCTTATTCTAGCAGCCCAGGGCACTGGTGATGTGGTCATCGGTAGCGAGGGTGGTGGCATTATCCAGGCTGATGATGGTGAAGACCTCCAGCTACTTGGTGGCACTGGTTCGGGTAACCTGCTCCTAAACGGTGGTGGCACGGGTAAGGTCTATTATGGTAGTGATTCTTCGGATGCTACTCTAGAGGTAGCAACGGTTGGTGGTGTGACGACAGCGGTGAATGCTGCTAAGTTGACTCCAGCCCGTAAGGAGTTCGCAGGTGATGCGACCTTTACCCTAGATGCTAATACGGTTGCTGATTCCATTATCGCTTACATCAATGGCATCCTGATTGAGGAAGACTATTACGTCTATACCGCCGGAACCCAGACTATTGCGTTCACTGGTGGTACCGATGCTCTTCCATACGACCTGGATTCGGTTGATCAGGTAGTTTTCACCTACGAGACTTCGGCAGCCGCCTAAGCCTGATTAGTGACACCCTCCGCCTATTATACTAGAATTGGTCTAGTGATAAGCGGAGGGTTCTGGTTCCCCTTCATCGGTGCTGCGGTTTCGATGAAGCGCAATCACAAAGAGGTTGTGTAACTGGATCGCTTGAAACCAGATCCGGCGCTAGAAGCTGGAGCGATATTGTAGAACCTCTGGCGGGCCTTTGTGCCCGCCTTTTTCATGATTTCTATTTTGACGTTCTGGGTCACCAGAGTTCATAAACATCACATCAACAACGATAACAGATCACCGATAAGGTGGCAGAGGTGTTTATGACAAAGGGGCAAGATCCCAGCCATTTAGTGGCAGTTGGATGTGAATTTGCCATTGGAAGTGATGGATCCAAGTATTGGATCAAGCGGAGTGATTTCCCCGCAGAGGTCCGTAATAGCAATCCAGCTGACATTAAGGAGTGGGTGGCGTCGCAACGCCAGCTCTACGGATCAGATCACGTAAAGGCGTGGCAGATCTTTCGCGAAGCCAAATCAGGCGGGGTGTATCAGCTCAATAAGTTCCGTTTTAGACCAACAAAGAGGGATGGTAGATACATTCCATTCTATGGTCCTGATCTTCAGCGCAAGCATTATGACACTCGCAATGATCGCAGAGACACTATTAAGACTGAGAACTTCAAGGTTCTCAGCCTGATTTATCACGGAAGTTTTGACTCACCACTTACCTGTATTCGATCATCCTGTGGTAATCGCTTGGTTGGTCACACTGACCTAGGTATGCGGATTCGAGGAATTGATGGTGATCTACACCACATTCTGGTCTGGGAAAATAAGAGTCTCGCGAAAGCAGATAAAGATCCTTCCAAGCTGCTGGAGTCTTGTGATCTGTTTAATGGTTCCAATCTGGCCAGTCAGGAGGTTGTGAACGAGCTAAAGCAATGTGCTCCTTTCTGTGACAACTGTCATGGCCGCCGCCACAAGGCAATGTATGACCGTAACCCTGACACGGCGCATGGTGACTTCAGTGACTATTTGGAGGAAGGAGACATTCCATTCTATCTTCAGAGTCAAGAGAATTATGACTTTGTTGATACTGAGCTCCAAACATTGGGATATCCCCCAGCCGAGCCAATGTGTGACGCCCTCGCGCGTCTCTTCCTCCCCGAGAATCTCAAACTACTGATCTAACGGATATTGATTCCACCTACCAACACCGCTAAGTAGGAAGCCAACGAGGAGTTCACATGTCTACTGACCTTTCAACTGATACCCTGACCAAGCTGAAGGTGCCGAGCCTTTACAAGGTGATCCTACTGAATGACGATTACACGCCAATGGATTTCGTCATGCAGGTTTTGGAAGAGATCTTCAATAAGACCGCAGCACAGGCACAGGCACTCTGTATGGAAGTTCATCAGGCAGGCCGTGGTATTGCGGGCATCTACAGCAAGGAAGTGGCTGAGCAGAAAGTCTACGAGGTCAATACCGTGGCTCGTTCTTATCGTCATCCACTGAAGACGATCGCCGAAGTCGCCTAACCTCATGAATATCACCACCCTTGTAGATTGGCACCTGGGCAATTACCTCACCTATACTGGCCTGGATCCTGAAATCTTCGATCGTCTTCAGCGGCAAATTGCTGAAGAGCAGGATCTTCAGGATCGCAAGAATATGGATGGCCATGTGACCTCTAGCTTCCTCTTGTTGGATCCTAGCCTGACTAAGGTTCTAATGATCCACCATAAGGGGTTCGATAAGTGGCTTTGCCCTGGTGGTCATTATGAAGGTAATGTGACACCTCGTAAGAGTGCTCTTCGAGAGCTAACTGAAGAGACTGGCTACCCGGCTGATAAGGTCGCCTATTTTGATCATATGGGCTATCTACCCCTAGACGTTGATACTCATGAGATTCCAGCCCGTCCAGATAAGGGTGAGGGTGATCATTGGCACCATGACTTCCTCTATTTGGGTGTTCCTCTTCCTGATGAGGAACTGACTCATCAGGAAGAGGAAGTTCATGGTGTGAAGTGGATCAGTATTCGTGATGCGATGGATCTACCCGATACGAGGGTTCGTCGCCTCATGGATAAGGTTACCAAGGTTCTTCAGCAATCCAAATAATGACAACTAGGTGGCCCACAAGTTAAGTTGGGTCTATGATAGCATTATGGTTGATGGCTGGCCTTCTGGTCAAGCACTTCATTTTCGATTTTCCACTCCAGACTCAGAAGATGGTTGAGGAGAAAGGGATCTACCTCAAAGAGGGCGGTCTTGAGCATAGCTACCTTCATGCCTTTGGTACCTTTGTTGTGTTGCTTCTAGCTGGTTTTCAAATGGATATAGCCCTCCTAGCAAGCACGATTGACTTCTCCTTTCATTACCATATTGACTACTGGAAGAGCAAACTTTGTAAGAAGTTCAAGCTGACACCCGAGAATAAATGGTTCTGGTCAGCTCTTGGTTTTGATCAACTTCTACATGGTCTGACCTACATTCTTATAATCCATTTTGTGCTATCCAATTAGAATCTTGATTTCTATGATCCATATCTGCTAAGTAGAAGTGTCACAAGGGATGGCCTTTGTGATAAGCCCTACAAGTCGGTAGGCAGTGGAGAAATAGAATGAAAACGAGTAACCACTCGTACGAGCTCAATCTGCTCGTCAAAAATCGCCCAATCACCGAATATGAACACGAAGGCAACATCTTCGTAGAGGGCCGCAAAGGTTCCGAGTTCGAGGTGGAATTCAAGAATAAGACGAGTAAACGGGTGCTCGTCGTTCCTAGCGTAGATGGTAAGAGCGTCTTAGACGGTCAGCCAGCTACTCCTGACAGCAAAGGTTACATCGTAGGGCCTTGGGGATCAATAAGGATTCCTGGTTGGACCCTTGATGACAGCAATGTCGCAAAGTTCACCTTTGAAGACAAGGAGAAGAGCTACGCTGTACAGATGGCTGACGATGCTACTCAGGTTCAGAGTGGTGTCATTGGTGTAATGGTCTACAGTGAGGTTGAGAAGCCTAAGCCTGTTGAGCATATTCATCATTATTATCCGCCAGTGACCTATCCGCCATCTAATCCATGGAAGCCTTGGTCTCCGTGGGTTCCACGTTATCCAGATCCTTTCTGGTGTGGGTCGTCAATTAACCAACTTGATAGTGTGCCTCTAAGCACATCCGATACCAAATCGATGATGCGTGGCACGTCTATGAATGCTACTACCCAATCTTCAGCCTCGCTGAATGCTCAGGGCAACGTAGTGAGCAACGCCCCACCCATTGAGAATGCCTTTGAGATGGGTGCCGGTTTTGGTGAAAAGGCAGATTTCAAGACACGTGAGTCAGAATTCAAACGTGATAAGGTAGTCGCCACCATGCTCCTCTACTATGATAGCCGCCGCAATCTAGAGAAGCGAGGGATTGAGGTGGTAAAGCGTGAAATTCATGCGACCGCTTTACCGCAGGCATTCAGTGGTGTTGGTTGTACTCCGCCACCTGGTTGGCAAGGTTAAATTGAAAGTCTGACCCTATATCCGCTATCTTGGAGTGAAGGTAACTTGACCCAAGATAGCGTGATATGATGTATCAGATAGACGACCTGACGCTTGATCAGATCAACCTCATAGCCCTGGCTATGGATTATTTTGTCTGTAATTGCCCCAATAATCCAGTGAAGACCCAGGCGGAAGACCTGTTTAGCTATCTGGATAGCTTGGTTGAATCCATAGAGGAATCAATAACCTCACCAGTCGTAACCCAGACGGATAACCTAATCATAGTCGACTTCAATCCAAAAGATTGATCAGAGGTGTGAAAAAGTGCTTGACGCTTTCACCTTTCTATCCTAGACCAATGATACGGCGACGATAGCGCGCAACGATAGGGCATAGAAGTTAGGCGACGGTCTAGCAGTTCAGCCCAACAATAGCGCGCAACAATAGCCACCTAGATTTGGAGGGGTGACGTGGGCATTAAGTTGTCGGGTCACAGAGTTTCCGATGCCGTCGAGTTTACTCCGGCTCACTAGACCCCGGAGGGCAACCTCCGGGGTCTTTTTTCACTTGAAACATTGGCTACTGGTGTTAAGCCGGTCCAGACACTAAAGGAGCTCTTATGAAACTCACTGACAGTCCTTTTCAGAAGGGCCTTTTCATGAAGGTTCCTAAGGGCACTGAGCTACAGATTCCTTGGTGCTATGATCATATCAACTCCAATAGTAAGACCTCGCGCGATGTGATTGTAGAAATCAGCAGCGTCCAGATTCCACAGCATAGCATCTTCCTCACACCCGAGGAGACTGCCGAGCAAGAACGCCTTCTCGAGGCTATTCCTCAAGCCAACCATGATCTATATCAGCGGCTTCCTAAGCACATTGTGAGCTATCCAGGCCGAAGCCCCGGCTCAGCCACATATGATCGGGAAGAACTAACGCCGGAAGCCAAACAGGAATATGATAAAGCCTGTCATGCGGGTTACAGAGAACAGAATCGGATCCACGCTCACTATCAGGCGATTGCCGAGGCCCGTATCACTGCTGATGATCTGCTTGTCGGCTGGTCCAATAATTCCAAATGGGCACTAGCCAAGGATGTTGAACTTGCGGAGAAGCCAGAGGTTCGCAAGAAGCAACCCAAGGTTAATCTGCGCCAACAGATGGTTCCAAAGTCACGTTGGAAGGTGACCAAAGATACTGATATCATCTATGGTGCCCCTAATCCAGCCTATCATGCTGCTATTGATGCTTGGGACAAAGCTAACCCTCGTCCTAACAATTACCAAGGGAACACAGCGGCCCAGCGCACCGCTTGGGATGCCGCCTATAAGACCTGGCACCAAGGTTTTGAAGCTAATCGTGATGCTGCCGAGAAAGCTCATGGGAAATATCTACCTACAGTGTATGCCGGCCTAAAGGCTGGAGACATCTTCACAGTCATAGGGAAGTTCATAAGTTATTGGCATCCGTATGGTTGGGATGGTGAGCATTATACCAATGTGGCGCCTTGTTTGCTTGATGGTGAGACCAATGAGGTTGGCCTTGAATACAGCATGATCAAGGATGTCATCGAAGTTGAGAGCATTCCGGTGGTGAAATCATTCGTGCTGCGCCATCGATCAACTGGTCAATATTATAAGTCTAGTAACTATGATGAACCGAGATCAGCGGAACATGTTGAAACATTCATGAAGGGTAAGAAGTGGGACAATATCGGTAAGGCCAAGACTAGCATCCTTATTATGACTGGCTATTACGAGGGTTTACCAGGCGCTGATGAAGCCCTACCGGAATGGGGTGGTGCTATCTCGATGTCTGCTGAGCAACTTCGTGAATATGATCTGGTGGAGTTCAACAAACTCGATCGCGCGGAAGTCGGTGTGGTAGCAGACTTCCAGGAATGGTTCGATCGGTCCTGGCAGCTTCGAGAACTCACGATGAAATATGGCTCCTCGGTGCGCACCGTATATAAGGCACTCGAGAAGGCTAAGATGCTTGAAACCCAATCGGGTGTCGCAGTTTTCACAGTTACTGATCAGAACGCCCTGGATAAGGTGAGCTATTGGGGTGATCGCACCGCACTTACCGATGATGATAAGGAAGAGATCAAGCGGGCCCTGATCAGCGTGAAGGGTAAATTCAAGCACGCTATTGATCACAAATCGGCTGCGGTATCTTTCCCCAATAAGGGAGCCGCAATGATGTTTAAGCTCGCGTATAATGGTAACCTCAAGGTCAGTGTTATTGACCTCAATGATATGAAGGAAGCGGTTGGTGACTGATATCAAATATACCCAAGCTGGCGTTCATTTTGGTGACAGCGGTTTCGTTCTATGGGAAGAGCTGCTGGAAGTTCATCAGAGTTTCAAGTTCGCCAATAGTGTTTTGGTCAAGGTAGGCTTCCAGTATGGTCGGGTCTCTGACATTTACGATGAGGGAATCTACGATCGCGCTAAGTGGGCCAAGATTAAGGCCGCTCTCGAGGGCACTACTGCCTACTTCAGTGACTTCGCGGGCAAGCATAGCCAGACAGATGTGAAGTTCTGGTCCAACGTGGATCTCGAGGAGATCACCAATCTGGATAAGATCATCGAGTTCCACAAGATCCATGGCATGAGCAACAGCAATCTCGATATCATAGGTGGTGGCCTTGAGCAGGCTGAAGAAAATGGTGAGATTGATGAGCATTACAACAAGATCAATCAAGATGATGACTGACTAAATATGGGTAGTTAATTGCCTAGAGGTCTGTCGTGCGCGCTCGTGAATTACTCTTCGAGGATAACCGAAGCAAGATTGAGAAGCTAGAAGAGCTGATTGCTCATCCTGGCACCGAAGAGACCGTTCGCAAGGTAGCACAAAACCGTCTCCAGCTATTACGGGCTAATATGCCCGTAGTGCCCCGTAGCCGTATCACAGTCGAGACAAACATCCTAGAGGAGCACTTGGATCAGCAATTCCTCACGGGTATCACAATGGGGCAGATCTATGAGGGTCTTTGTAGCCTATCTCCAGCACCTAATAGGATTCACTTCCTCCGCCAGGGTCAGATCCAAATGATGGTTCCACCACCTATGATGGGTAAGACACGGCAGGAGTATTACGAGGATATCTACAGGGTCTGCCCAGGATCCAAGAATGTCACCGCTCGCATGGTCGAAGGTCAGGGTTACTTCTTTGTGATTAGCTACCTCTAATTGGTTGACAGTCTCCTCTACCTATGTTCGTATATAGGTGAAACAAAGGAGAAGTTGATGACCAAGTTCGAGAAGAAGCTGCTAACCCTCCGCCAGCAGCTCATCGGTGCGCGTTATCATCATGCGCTCGCGGCTCTCGAATTTGCTATCCGTTACCACACAGGAACTCGCAAGGATGGTAAGACTCCTGAGTTCCAACACCAGGTAGAGATCGCGCTCTTTGCGCTCACTCTCCCCGATCTGATGTATAGGGAGGAGGTCATTGCTACTATCCTGCTTCACGATGTGCGTGAGGATTATGGCGTCTCGGATGGTGAGATCTCGGATCTCTTTTTCGAAGACTTGGCCTTTGCCCAACGGGTTTGCTCAGCGGTTTGGAATATGACCAAAGAATTCCGTGGTGTTAAGCGGGATGAGAAAGCCCTCTTTGATGCGATGAGTCAGGATCCTATTGCCTCTATTGCTAAGGGTTGTGATAGGATGCACAACCTCCAATCCATGGTCGGTGTGTTTAAGCTGGAGAAGCAGAAGGAGTATATCCAGGAGGTCTTCGATCTCTTCCTTCCGATGCTCAAGAAGGCTCGGCGGCTCTTCCCCCATCAGGTCCATGCTTACGAGCTTCTGAAGTTTGTGCTTCACGCGCAAATAGATTTGATTAAGTTTACATGGCCGACTGAATCTGATCTGACCAACGATCAGTAGGCCAATCTATTTCTTCACCATCAAGAACAAGAATCACTTTATAACCGGCTGAAACGGCTGCGTTGAGCTTGATCATGTTCTGCTGAAGTAACTCAATATTTTTACCAGTGTGCCACCAGGTCCACTGGCTTTTCACTTCGTACAGGACGTTACCGATTTGGAAGTCGGCCAAGTATGTTCTCGGTCCATTGAAGTTGTAACTAATGGCTGGTCCTCGTTTGATTGAAGCAATTGAACCAAGTTCAAATTCCTTCTTCTCAATGAAGGCGAGTTCAAATGATCCTTGGTAGTAAAGATGAGTGTCCTGATATCTCTTACATTCAATACCTTTACCCCAGCCTTTTAGGAAGGCGCGATCAAAACTATTCAAGCCATTCTCATCTATATCATTGATGCGGGTTTGAACTGCTTTTGCTCTTGATTCGGTATAAGGTATCACACCGAGTTCAACGCACCGTTTGATGTAAGAATCTTTTGCTCTTCGACCGTAAACTTGAGCGTTGGTTTGGATTTGGTCATCTGATAGTTGAGCCAGATGATCTGACATCCGAAGTTTTGCTCTTTCAAAACTGTTTAAGCCGTCATCACCTATGATAGATCTAGTTTCTCTCCATTTATCCAAGGCTGTCTCTTCGATGGATTTGCCGTTGATGATAGTTTCTTTCTTTGTTTTCACCATAGAAACGGCGGCCCTATGATAGCGATCAGGATCCTTAATCTTTGTATCCTTTCTAGTCTGTATGGCTTTCAGACGAGCTACTTCATAGACGTCTTGGCCTTGATCGTTTACAGATATTCTCTTGGCAGCCACTGATTTTTGGGCTCTGTCTCTATAGAATTCGGCTGATCTCTCTTGACTCTTTTTCATGGCCGGGCATTTACTGTGGTGACTTGAGCAACAGGCCTTACCATTACCTGAAACTCTGACGGCTTGCTGGCCACAGCCATAATCGCATATTCTTTTCATAACCTATTTAGCCTACGAGAATATCAAACACATACTGTCGAGCCAAATTGAACTCATTCAGGCCGTTCACCAAGCAACTGAATCCTAGAATATAGACAGCAAGGGGAGCGTTCTCATACAAAGAGGACGCTCCAGTCATATCAGCTGAGCCAGATCGAACAAACTGGTAAGGCATATGACTGATACAACTGATAATCTCATCGATCTGGGTGATTACAAAGGGCGGCGTGAATCGCTGAGCTTCTACTCATTCTTGAAGAGTGATTCAACCGCATCTCATTACAAAGCACTCAAAGATGACATCGAAGGTAAGCTCTCTAGGGGTGAACCAGTTTATGTGACCTTCCATGATGATCGCCGGTCGAATTCAGTAGGTAGGATCAAATCCTGTAACATTCGGTGGGAAGAGAGTCAGCGGCGCAGATCCTATTGGGATCCGAACAGCACCTGTGATACCTACATCTATGCTGGTATTGATAACATTGAGATAGTCTGGGATGGCCGAAAGAATAAGGTCAAACCTCGGGCCAATGAACTCACATATCTTCCTGATTGGTCAGGTGGTACACAGTGGTATTGGGAGCAGACAGTCAGGGAGAAGGAAGATCCAATCATCGCATATGACCATCTGGGTCAGGAACTCGAGGTAGGCCAGCATGTTTGTTTCGTTCATCGTCAGTATGGTAGAACTTCGATGAAGTTCGGTACGGTGACTCGATTTACCCGCAAGGGTAGCGTCTTCGTCAAGACAATGAAACTCAGAGATGGTCAGAGAGGCGGCGAGGAACTTAAAGCCCTTTCAATGGATGATGTCGTAATCGTCAATGATGCTCTGATGAAGCGCTTGACCCTGGCTAAGCTGAAGGCAGTTTGATCATGACCAAGTCAATTCCTCTATCGCGATACCAATGGCGCGCTCAATCACCCGTTCCTAATAATTGGGCCGATGAGATGGCTGAAATGGTAAAGGCCTATATCAGGGGTGAACCAATCTTCGTTGGTTTTGATCCAGTAGCTGAACCAAAGCGAATTGGTTCGGTTGGTCGCCTATACATCAGTTCTGAATGTATTCAGAACCTCCTTTATGGATCCTACAACCATTTTCGTTACGCACAGAGGGAAACCCGCCCTCTGTTGAAACCTGAAGAATCTCTGATCAAGCCAGAAACTTTCAAAATGATCATCTTGGATGGTCATGTGAAATGGGATGGTAGATCCAACAAGGTCAACATCGGTTCAGCCTATTCAGTGAATTGGTTGAAAGGTTATGATGCTTCCAAGGGGACAATTTGGAAGTGGGCTAAGCCCGATGATCCACCTGCTATCACACCTAAGGATAAGCTGGGTCGAGACATCACCAAGGGTGATTTCATCTCCTACATCCTATACCACTTTGACAACAAGTACAATGCGGCTGGTATCTACTACGGCAAGGTGACTAAGATTGAGAATGATGGCACGGTCTGGGCCAAGAATATCAAGCTCTCCGAGAAGGACAAAGTGGCTGAGAAGCGTATTAAGGATAACAGCCTGATCGTCATCATGACTAAGGATCTCATGGATAAACTCATGATGGCACGGCTCTCTATCTTGTAATTGATTGACATGGTCTCTTCTGGGCGTATTGTCAGTGGGGTAAAGGAGATGCTATGAAGAAGCTTCTACTCTTCCTGCCCTTGGTTGCTCTTGTGGCATGTGATCCCTTGGTCACCGATGGTGATCTTAAGGCCCGCCTTGAAGCACTTGGCTTCTCGAAAGTCATGATTCAACCGGCCCGACTCAATTGTGGTCGGTTTGGCCAGGGGAAGAGGTTCCTTGGTTCTAATAAGCAAGGTCAGGTGGTTCTCGGTCAGATTTGCTATCTCAAGGCTGCTCGTGACGTTCAGTATAAGGTGGATATTCTGAGCACAATGACCCCTATTCCTGACAGGGCTTCACAGTGACTGAAGGAACACAGAAACCCTCGAAAGGCAAGGTGAACTGGTATTGGCTGATTGTGGTTTTGGTGGTGGGTATGCGTCTTGGTATGGACGTTCAGCATCATATGGATCTTAAGGTTATGAGCATCATGGGTGACACGATCGACAAGTGTGTTGACTTCATGGAACAACTGAACCAAGGTGCCCAGGATAGTGACACCTATCATTTGATTTAATTGACGCAGCCGTCCACACCTTATAAGTAATTGATATTGGACGGGTGGGTGAGAGGCTGAAACCACCGGTTTGCTAAACCGACGAACCGAAAGGTTCCGCGGGTTCGAATCCCGCCTCGTCCGCCAAATGGCCCGTAGCCTAGATCGAAAGTCAGGCACGGGCCATAGTCATGAATGAACTACATTTCCCCTTGAGGGTCCTTGAAAACGAGGATGGAACTGTAACCCTTCTGGTTTCTCATGAAGATAACCACTCCTGGGGTTCAGCAAAAGCGGCGCAGACCGAGCAGCGTGATAAGACACGTAGGTTCTGTAATTGGATTCGCAAGCAATATCCTCACATACCAACTGAATTTCGGTATCTAGGTAAGAAACAGGTTCGCGATGTTCGGAGCCGTTGGTGTACTCGTTTCCGAGTCGTCAATACGGATAAGCATTTCGTAGCCTACAACATGGCTAAGAATGAACTCCTGATGATCAAGCTGGCTTGGACCTTTAAGACTCAGAAAGCAGAGTTATCCGGGGATAGGCATGAACCTGGCATTTACGTGATTGGGCTTGATGAGGTGAAACCAACACCAGCTCTAGTTGGCCGTATTGCGAATAAGACCAAAGCCAAGTTGGTGAAGCTATGAGTGGTTTGAATGAGCTCAGCTACAAACTGAAGTATGCGCGTAATCCAAACGGCAATTATACCTTGCTGATTAGCCATCCTAATGGTACGGCAAACAAACGGTATGATAACCAGTATCGTGAGAGGCAACTTCAGAATCGAGCCAGAACTCGTGAATTTGTGAAGTGGTTTCGAAGAACTTTCAAACATATCCAGACCGAGTTCAGAGGTCTATCTTCTAATCATTGGTATGACTCAAAGCGGCATTTCGTAGCCTACGAGGTGCCTCCTAAGGATTTCATGTTCCTCAAATTAGCCAAAGAAACAGAGATGAGTGAACTGGCTATTGGTTATAAGAGCAATGGCCAACTTGGTCAGGATTATATCTATGAGAACCACACTCGACCCTCAGAAGAGCTGCTAGCTCGCCTTGGTAAGAATTCAGCCACTATCCCCTGTAGGGCCTTTTGACGACCCGTAACAATCTTGCGTTAAAGGCGCTTGATAGGCCATCATAGAAGTGCTTTGTTTTGTGATGCTGCTAACCTTGATATGGAGGACCTAATGGCAGAACCTCAACACCCCGCAATCGTCGACGCAATAGAAAGCAGGCTCCAAGTCTGCTTTCGCTATCATAGCGAGAATTCCTCGACTGACGAGCCAACTGAGCGAATAGTCGAACCTTGGATCTACGGTTCCAAGAACGGCAAGGAATCGCTCTATGGTTACCAGGTCAGCGGCGGATCGCCGGGGATGAAGAGGTTTGACATGCGACGAGTCAAACACGTTAATCTGAATGGCGAGCATATTGAAAACCATCCACCGAAGGTTGCTGATGTGACCAAATGGGATAACATATGGGCTTCTCATGGAACTGATATGGTTCTACAAACCGTCAAGAGCCCAACGGATGCTATAGCGCTTTAGAGCTCCAAGAGAGGCAAATGGAGTTAGATGGGGTTGGGCCTGTCTGGCTCCATTTGTTTGACAGGGTGGTCACCCTGTCATAGAGCAGCCATATGACTATTGGAATTGGCATACACCTGCCCCACAGTTGGGCTAAGAAGCGCTCCATGAAATGGTTCTCGAGTTGGACTCACGGTAAGCTCACCGAGAATAAGGCATGGGAATGGCAGACCGATTATTTCGGTTGGAACACCCTATTCAGCCTTGACCTGGATCTGATACCCACGGGGTATGATCACGCAGGTATTGGTTTCAGCCTTACCATTCTGGGCTTCATGGTTGAAGCTAAGATCTACGATTCTCGACATTGGGATTATGAGAATGGCACCTGGGAGAAGTATGACGAGGAGTCTATGAAGGCTCGCATGTCACGCGACGACCAACGTCGTGCTGATGAACTCGATCATGCCTACCGATTGGTTAAGGCTGATGGTCACCAGCAGGTGCTGAAGAGTGCCGAAGAATTCCTCGAATCTCCTCAGGGACAGGCTCTGATCGACCGTAAGGTCAAGGCAAAGCTCGAGGAACAGCGACAGAGCAAAGACGCCAAACGTGCTCGTGGAGAAGCCTACAGAAGGGCTAATCTTGCTTCTCAGGCTGGAGATTCTGATGCTGGTTGAGATGGCTGTGGCTGATGCCTATGCTATCGCCTGGGAATTCACTGACCAGCAAAAGGCCGAGAACGATCTAACTGGCTTCCATCAGCATCCTACCTATGCTGAACTCAAAGCGGGTCAATATACTGACGATACCCAGCGATCGATCGCAAATGCCCAAGTTCTGCTGGGTCCACCTGAGAATCGTTTCAATCCACTGATCTATGCCCAGGCTTACTTGGAGCAGGTTCGTATGGACCCCAGGGAGGGATATTCACGCGGTTATCAGGCCTTCCTCAAGAGCGTCAACCACCCTTTGGATTTTCTGGTTCAGATCGAGCGCACCAAGACTAGTAATGGTTCTCTGATGGGTGTCGCACCCATGGGCTTTCTTCCAGACCTTCGTGAGGTCAAGCTGGCTGCGATGATCCAGGCCATAACTACCCATCATCCAGATACCGTGATCCATGCCCAGCTGGTGGCAATGGCTGTTCACTATTTCACACATTGCCAGGGTGATCAAGATGGCTTGATCCAGTGGTTACTTACCAATGCGGCGTTCGCGAATACTAGTCAGGCTGATAGCTGGCTAAGGGACGTTGAGGGTTTCAAGCATGGCGGGCGCACTGGTATAAAGGCCAGCAGCATCAGCGCCTGGATGGCATGGGCAGTTAGTGAGTTCACGAGCTTGAAGGAGATCATCTACTGGTCTGTCGAGGCCGGTGGTGACACTGACAGCGCGGCGGCAGTCGCGGTAGCCGTAGCAAGCTGCGCACCCGATGACGAGATTGAAAAGGATATTCCGGAGAATCTGAAGGTAGCTCTCGATGCTGCTAACCCTGGGTTTGGTGTGGAATACCTCAACACCATCGAGCATAAGCTGCGTCTGATGTATAAGATAGGTTGACGCCATACCTCACCTGTCTTAGATTGGTGGAATGGCAAAGATGATCATCCTCATTGGACCGCCTGCTAGCGGTAAATCCACCTGGCGTGAGAAGTTCCTCGCTAGTCAGACCGGTGAATGGGTGATCGCGTCGACTGATGATCTTGTGGAGGCATGGGCGGCTGAACGCGGTCTGACCTACAATGAAGCCCACCCCAAGGCGCCTTGGGGTGATTTCAACAAGACGTTCAAGTATGCGGTTCGTGATGCCGTGGCGGCTGGTAAAAACATCATCATCGACCGAACCTCGATGAGTGTGAAGAACCGCAAGGACTACTTCAAGAACCTCCCCGAAGGGTATGAGGTTGAGGCAGTGGTCTTTGTTGTTCCTCAGCCTGAACTAGAACGTCGTATGAAAGAGCGCTTCGCAGTAACTGGTAAGAGTGTGCCGCATGTTGCGCTGTTGGCTATGAATAAGCGCTATCAAGCCCCTACCAAGGAGGAGGGCTTCCACCAGATCACTTACGTGAGGCCGTAAGTCGAGTGCCATCTGGCCCGTAGAGCGGGTCACCCTGATTCGCTGAAAAGCGAGCTGAGTCGTCCCCATAGCTTCCTGAGAGCAATGGTGGACGACCTTCAGCATCTAGTGTATTGCCAAATTTGGCGGCCTGTCTTTGAATCTCACCAGGTTGTACATCAACAGTCGTATTGACATTTGGAACAATCACGCCCCATTCGTTAACCTGATTCTTAGGCTCAATTTGGAAGACCGTATCAGTGCCGGCTTTGTGGGTCGAGACCTGCCAACCTAACTCCTTAGCAATCATATCGGAGAACCTCCTATACAATTTGGAGCGGCTAGCTTCCTTGGCGGAGAATCGGATTGGTGCCAATGGGTTGTGTTTGAAGAAATCCCTTATAATGTCAGCCACTGTAGCGAATACCTTGAATTGGTTTCCCGCTCCACTGATATCAAGCCCACTCTCCTTACTAGCAAACATGATGTCAATGACATCCAGACCATCTCCAAAAGAGATAGTTACGTCAATACGGTCACCATCCGGGTAGAAAGAAGCTATCCAGCCATGCGGTCTCTTAATGACCCAATCCCAAGCAAGGGGTTGGTTCAATAGTTCATCTAAGCGGTCAGATCTTGGTGATAGGAGTTCCCAGAGTTTCATAGATCAGGCCGCCTTTGTTTGCTCGGAATCGTTGGCCTCTTGGTCATAGTTCCGATTAGGGTCATAGAGTTCGCCCTCACTATCATAAAGCGGATGTATCCTCTTTGACGGGTCCCTCGTATAATCGGTGGTTGATACCCATTTGACCTTTATCGCACTTGCTGGAATATCACCTGAATCGGTCCATACTGCTCCAATAGGCGTATTGGATGCGCTATCTTTGTGGAATTCAAATCCATCAAGTTTCGAGGTATCTATCTCAAATACGGTGAATGGTATGAGGAAGTCAGGCCGTATCATGCTAATGGTCTTATTGTGAAGTTCGGCCAAGACCGACTTCATATAGTTTTCAATAACCTTAGCATCAAAGCGTTCGAAGAAGTAGATTCGGTCTTTGTAACTCTCAATGCCGAGATCCTGGGCTATTTCAATATCATAATCGCTGAAATGCTTTGGCCAATCCTTTGTTGATCGTTTCAACCCATTGGTCATGATATTAGTCTGATTAACGGCGTCAGACGCATGGTAGAGAAACCTCGATTCTGTTTCGGATATGATCTCACTCCAACGCATATCCATATTTAGTTTGACATCTAAGCCAATCCCCCGTATATTGGATCTATGACCAGACAGAGACCCCTACCAAGGCGCTAAATACTTCGCGCCCCTGCCCGTGGATCGGGACTTGGGTCTTCTAAGCCTGAAGTTGGTGAGTTCGATTCTCCCCAGGGGCTCCAATTTTGGAGTTATCATGGACGCGGTCATAAACACATTCCAGCCAGATCAACGAGATTCATTTGGCCAGTATGTGATCCTACCTGGCCACATCCATGTCTTCCCCTTCACTATTCCATTCTTGGGTAAGGTGTGCTTGGAGCTCACTCATATCCTACCTAATAGCCAAGACTTCTCGATTGATGCCTGGGTATCTGATAGACCCTTGGATGGTTTGGTCTTACGCAGGGATATAGGCCATTTTAGGCTGATCCGTCGTCAAACCGTCTTTGAAATCCACGATGAATGTCTCAAAGCTGGTGACCATGATACTCGCCTTTTTCTTAGGAGTGGTCAGACCTTTTACGTGAATGTGAAGGATCTCCAGAACCGCAAGAATGCCTATGAGCTCTTCATTGAAGAGGTTGCTCATAATCCCCCTCCAGTTACCTAATAGGTGTTGACGCCCTGGTGTTTTCTGCTAGTGTGGCTGAAACGACTAGGAGCTCTCATGCTGTACGGTACTAAGGAAATGCTCGACGGCCGCGTTGCCACTTTGGCAGTAGCGGCCGATACTGTGGAAGAATTCGTTGCTTTCACAGAGGCAGTAGTGGGCCAGGAAGACAATCGAAATTGGGTCGAGACCTACGCTTCCAACTTCCTCGACCATATGCAGAATCAGACCTTTAAGGGTTTCAAGCATAGCGTCCTCGCTATCTACCATTCCGATGAAGCACAACGTGATGCTTTCTGGGCTGAATGGCTCCTAGAGGAAGTCCAGAGCCAACCAGCTCGTGACCGACACCTCGACATGCTACATGCGAAGAAGGAAGAGATTCGCCAATCCTCAGAAACCGAGGAAGACCGAACCAAAACGCTTGAAGAGCGACTTGGCCTTGATAAAAACGATCCTTGGGATCGCCGAACCGAGGAAGAGGTCGAAGCTGACAAGAAGATGAAGGAACAGATGAAGGAGATGCGGAAGAAGGGTGACCTTTCGGGTGATTCCTTCGGTGGTGCTGATGAGCAGCGCGCTTCGCGTCCCCAATCACGTAATGTTCCTGGCGCCTATGGTCGCACTCAGGCCATCGACGCACTCAAGGCTTTCGATGAAAACCGAGACAGCGAGAGCTCACCTTACGACGACATGTCGAATGATGAGCTGAAGCAAGCTCTCGAGGATGCTGGAGTTCCTGATATTCAGGGCGTCTACAATGACGATGAGGTTCCCCAGCGCACTGTGGATGCCAAGGGCGATATCTTCGTTGAGGATATCAAGGGCTCTCAGAACGAGGATGGCACCTTCGACATTGATAGCATCATGGCGCATAAGCGCGGTGGTGAAATTGATGAGATCACCAAGGCCGAGCGGATCGCTGCTCATGAAGAGAACGTCGCAGAGAAGAAGGCTGGCCGCAAGGTATTCAGCCCTGGTGATTTTGCGGCTGTGTTGCGTGGCGACGGCTCGGCAGATTCCGTTACTCATGTCGAGGGTGATGATCGCAAGCGTCGTGGTGAGGGTAAGGCCCGCCCCAAGCTAAGTGATCACGCGGAGGCGGCGATTGCTGAGCACAAGGAGAACGAGCGCAAGGAGATGAAGCGTCGCCGCACTCAGGCCGAGAAGGAAGCTGATGTTAAGGCGCGTGGCGAGCGGGATCGCGGCATCTTCAAAGGTGCTGATCTTCATCCTGATGATATTGATGCGGTTGCTTGGGATGACCTGCCCGAGAATCTCCGCAAGGTTCTCGAGGAGGCTGAACTCAAGCGCGAATCCATTGAGGTGAAGAACTACCCATTCAACGCAGAGTTGGGTGGAAGAGCTCTCCTCCCCTTCGATGGTCTATCGACGGAGAATGGTTACCGCTATGTCGGTGGTGTAAACCTCACCACAGAGGGCACGATGACTATGGGTGCGCCTGGTGTGGTGATTGTATCACGCATTGATAGCGCGGAGGATGGATATGGCATCTATGCGCGCCGCCTACCAGCTCGTAATAAACCAACAGATGGTGAACCAGTAGACACCGATCAGGATATTGGTGTTTGGCTCGTTCGCATTCGCGCCAATTGAATAGCGATGGATGACTCCTACACGGTTGACGACCGTAGCCTTTTGAGGGCGATTGAGTTTGTCGATCGCCAATCGAAGACCACCAGTGATGTCGCCTCGACATCACTGGTGGAGCATATCGTCGATCGTCCGCAATTCCAGATTCTTAAGGATAACCAACACCTAAGAGAGCTTCTTAGGGCCTTTCTGCTAGCTAACATCCGCGTAGCTCACATCAGGAATCAGCTCTCGACTGAGCAGTCTAAGGGATGGTTTGAACGCTTAGCCAACAAGAGCAAAAGAGAGCGGCTCCAACTGGAATTAAACCAATTAGAGCCGCTCCAAAATGAGTCTTTCAATGCCTATGAGATGCTTCGCAAGCTCACAGATATTGAAAACTATCTGCTACGTCGCATTCTAGCTTAGTGGCGTTCCGCACCACAGTTGACGCAAACATCATAGGGTGGTTCGACTAGGTTGCCGTCATCATCGACCCCCTCAACCCAATCATGGTCACAGTCGTTATCACTATCAACGTAGCCCGTGCCATCATTGTGGCCTTCCTCAACTGATTCGTTCATACCAACTTCAGCCTTGAGCGCATCTAGTTGGCTGTCATACCTGGCGCCCCACTTGTCGACCCAAGCTGCCAATTTGGCAAAGAAACCCTTGAGCTTATCCCCAAGACCTTCATTGATTGACTCCTCGGTCTGAGCCACTTTGTCAGTAGCCTTAAGTGATGCGGCCTTCTGAACTGGTGCGCTCTTATGCTTCTCGATCAGAGTCTCGAGAACGTCCTGAAGTTCAGGAGTGAGATGATTCTGAAGCTCCTCAAGAACCTTGGCGTATTTGACTGTCTCGGTGGGCTTGGGGTCTTTGCTCATGTGGAAGATGAAAGATACGGTATCCACGACACGGGTAGAAGCGGCGTCTTCGGCATGGAAGAGATCAGCGATTAGCTCTCTGGATTCCTGCTTGGTATCTTCCTTGAGCTGCTTCACTCGCTTATCAAGGAGTTCAATACGCTTGAGATTGCGGCCTAGCTTGGTATAGCGGCCTGACTCATAGGATTTGAGGAATGCGGTGATCTTGTTGATCTCACCGCCAGTCTGCTCAGCCGAATAAGTGATGTCTGGGTGTTGAACCTTACCCACATAGTCTGGTGCTGCCGCCTCGAATAGCTTGAGGTAGCCGCGCATGTTTGTTGCGTCAGTCATAGGATTCTCCTCCTGGGTTCACCTATTTATTGATTTCTCGACTGGTGATCATCCACAACACCGGTATGTATATTTTCCTTTATCAGGCTGCTCGTCATGCCAAGCCCGTTGGTTATTACAACAATCGTCGCCGCTATAGCCAGTCTACGATTCGATGTGATTTTGATCTAGAGCTACTCAAGAAGGGTATCAAAGGCAGATACCAGATCTTAGGTCATGGTAATCACCCGTTCCAGAAAGCATTGAAGCAGATGGATTTAGAAGAGGAGTTCTATGGCCACATCATAGCGATTGAAGATTCAAGAAATGCGGTCTGGTTCAAGCTCAACTATGATAACATTGGCAAGCATCAAACCAAATACATCGGTGGATGGCGAGATTTGAATGCGGATCACATAGCACCACAAGTTCATCAGTATCAGCTCTTGGACCAGGTAGCTAAAGGCCTCTATAATCAGATCAGTTTGGTCAAAATGCAGAGAAACCAGGTAGCTCACTTTGCCAATCGTAATACCCAGAATCCTCATCCACTTGTTGATCCAGCGATCCAAGCAGGTCGAGATTTCATTAAGACTCTGGATGAAGCTGAGAAGAATCTATCAAGTGAGCGTGATCGCCAGATGGTCAAACTTGCTGAGCTACAGGATCAGGTCAGAACCTATATGAACGAGCATAAGGGTTAAGACTGGTTGACAGTTCACCTGTTTCTGCTAAACCGATCATACGGAAACGCAGAAACAGGAGATCGAATTGACCCTTCCGACGGTTAAGGAATTCAAAGATCATGCCGTCCAGGTAATCCAAGTCATGAAGGCTTGGGCCAAGGAAGAGTTTCATCTCCACAATCTGCCCCTCAAAGTTCGATTCATCGAGCAACAGCGCAACTATTATGGCCAGGCTGGCGTGCTTCGAGATCGGTCGGGACGATTTGTCCAGTTTGAACTCAAGCTGGCTATGTATGATTTTATTCACTATCCTCAGGTTGCGGTTTGTGAATACAAGAGCTTCAACAAGAGCAAGGTCATTGGTGGCTTTGAAAGCACTGACTGGCGGCTCGGTCTTGATACACTGGTTGCTCATGAGATGGCTCACGTGGTTCAGTTCGCACTAAAGATGTCAGCGTTCGACCACAGAGCCGTAGGAAGTGATCATCCTTTGGTCACCGGTTGGAATGGGATCACGCCAGTCTTTGGTCGTATGGGTCCTTTTGAATCCAACCATGGAAGCTTCTTCCAACATGTCTACAAGCGCTTTCGGGAAGAATTCATCAACCACCAGGTTCCAAGGGAAGCCTATACCGCTCCTCACCACTGTTTCGATATTCCTGATGATTTTGAGGAACGATTAGCTGGGATGCCAAAGAGCGGCCTTGAGGGGATCCGTTTCATGAGCAATGGCAGAGAACTTGAGGTTGCTGGCCGTAACCCCAATACCCGTAAGCGCCTCTTCAACTATCAAGTCAAGGAAGTAGCCACGGGGCGTTACCTTGCTATTAAGATGGCAATGATCGCAGCAAGGAGCCCTGAAGCCAAAGCGATTATCGATAAAAGTCCAGAGCTCTATGCGGAGTTCCAAACTCATTGTATGGCAATCCACACCAAGCAAATGGCGAATGCTAAGAGTGGCTATACTAAACGACGCCGAGCGGCCAGTAGGAGGTAATCCGTGCTTCTGATCCTCATCGCACTCTTGGCACAAGCCCAACCAGTTTTCACCGAGGATTTCCCCTCCGGATCACAGGTCGATCTGAACCAAGGATTCTACGTCTGCGAAACCCCTAACCCCAGGGATACTGTTGATCAGCTGGTGGAGATCCTTGATGGTAATGTGAGGCGTGATCGCGCTGATTCACTTGGTTGCCCTTTTGTATTCCAGCCAGAGCATCCTCATCGTGTAACAGTGATCGACCATACGGCTGATATCTGTCTTGATGTCAGGTCTAGTTCCTACAATGCCTATTGCGGTCGAGAGGCTCATCAGCTGACTATCCAGGATGGCTCCAAAAGAGAGACGGTTATCTGGATTTCGCTTGATGTAGACTATGATGAAAATTGACCTATAGGTCACTATATCGCATCATAGCGATATGAAGATTGGATTCTCTTTCGGGCGGTGCGTCCGTGATATCGTGAATGGGACAATTCCTTACGAGGATGTCTACCTCATTGTTTCAAGAACTCTCATTCATGACTCTTCACAGGTCGATGAAGTAATCCAGGAATACCTCTGGAGGCCCGAATACCTCCAGGGTCTAGATGAAACCCAATGCTATGAAGTAGCGCAGAAGCTCTACTTGGGAGGCAAGCTCTACCAACCTCGTAAGTATGGCTTCAATCCTCGAATGGTGGCCGAGAACGCGGTATGGATGGATCTCGCTCCTTGTATCCTAGGGCCAGATCTTGATGGTATGGAACCACATCATGCTGAGCAAGTGGTGAAGGCTTGGAAGAATTACCAACTGGCTCTGAAGATGACAGCTCTGAAACAGTTCCCCAAGGTTAACCTCAAGGATGACTTCTGATGGAAGATCCTCTGGCCTTTATGGCTCGTATGAAGGCAATTCTGAGCCAGGTTAAGAGCAAATACGTTCAGCCAGAGGGTAATTGTGTTTTGATGCGTAAGGCGGGTAACCTCACAGAGGCCGATCTAATACGTCTCATCAACTTCACTGAAGCGGCCCATGATTTCATCGAGAACAATAAGGGACAGCCTACCCTCTAAATAGGGGAATGGTAGATCACAGAAACCCACCCAAGCCACCTTTCTATAATAGTGCGAAGCCTGGTCAGTGCCGTTGGTGTGGCCAGGATATCCTAAAAGCCGATGGCTCAATCAACAAGAGGGCTAATTGGCATAAGGTCTGCGTGGCAGAATACAAACTCATTCATTGGCCCAATGAGACTCGTAAAGCTGTCTATAAGCGAGATAAAGGGATTTGCTCTAAGTGTGGTCACAAGTGCGCTCACAAGTATAGTGACGTGTGGCACCTAGATCACATAAAGCCATTGATAGAGGCTCAGGGTGATCTCAATTATTGGAAGCTGCCTAATCTCCAAACCTTATGCCAAACATGTCATCATAAGAAGACGGGCGCGGAAGCAACCGCGAGGGCAGAAGCTAGAAGGGTAGCCAAACTTAATGAGCCTGACGGATCTTCTTAACGTCCTTGGATACATCCTGAGCTAGATCGGTCTGAACTTCTTCCTTTTGGGTTGCTTCACTGTAACCCATCATGGAGAGGAAGTCAGGGTCTAGATCATTCCACCAAGATTCAGGGATGATTTCACGTATTTTCATAACTACCTATTTAGTAGGGTTAGAATGGCAGAACTGACTATCCACAAACATGATGGTGAGACTGATACCACGGGGTTGGCTCGATTGATCCGAGATATCACGGGATGCCATATCAGAGAAGCCAAGAAGATCATCGAGCATTGTAAGGCGGGTGGTCGGGCTACGATCCAAGTGCCCTTTGCTCAGCGGCTCACGGTAGCAACAAAGTTCCTGGAGAAGGGGTTTACGACCTCTTAGTATAAGGTTTCACTTTTAATAGCCTGATGCGTTCCTACTAAATATGCTACCATATGGGAGGCTATTATGCGCTGGTCTGAAATTGTGACAGAGAGATGGATAACTGAAGAGCAGGTCAGCAAAGAGGGATCCATGTGGGTGGGATACCACCGCACCAAACCAGACAATTTGGAGCAGATCCAAAACAAAGGCTTTGTGGTTTCTAACCCTGACGAACAAGCCTACGGGCCAGGTGCTTATGCCTGCTTGGATTGGAAATCAATAACCAATGGGCCAGTCAACCTCTGGGGCTCGATGGTGTTGAAGGTAAAAATGAATCTACATGGATGTTTGGTTCTAGATGTCGATCTTGCCAAGCAGATCTATGGTGAAAAATCATCGCTTGAAGATCAGTTCAAGATGTTTGGTCTTCCTTTGGGGGAAATACCTGAGCTGCGAGCCCAGGCCCAGGGAGATTATGATGACGAAGATGATGATGATGATGATCCATATGCTGGTACTTACTCAGCTATGACACGCCGCGCTGCCGTCCTATTCTACGACTCGAACAAGATTAAGGGACTGGTTTACAACTGCCCAAATGATGGTAACGCAGTTGTGATGTGGAATCCAAAAGACATGATTCCGTTCGCCTATGCTGAAGACGTGAAGCCTGGGGCGGATCTCTCTTCAGTTAGCTGGACTAAACTTACATCTGTTCCAATCGGTAAGGGATCAAACAGCAAACTACCTAAGTTTTCCAAAGGTCGGGATGGCAATACCTTGGAAAAGATGGGTAACCGTAAGAAGACGCCTCTGAATTCTCACGAAATGTTACACTATCTCAAAAAGTTCAACATCGGTCTTCATGATCTCAAAAACATGGGCTTCACGGTTGATGATGATCTTGCTAATAAGATATGGAAAACAAAAGAGATCGGTGGAGTCTTAAAGAATGATCTACTGGTTGCGGGTCTTGGTTCTCCGTCAAATTCGGATCTGATTAGCGCAATAGCTAACGACAATACTGGTAATCTTATTATGACACTTGCCCACAAGGGACCGATTAACCAACAGATGCTTGACGCGGCAGTGAAATCTAAGGTCAGAGGGGTGGCCTATACTAGCCTTCAAGGCTATGCCAAAAAGAACGGCTTGAAGTTTGAACTGGATCCGGCGCGAACCGCGACACCACCGGTATCGCGATAGGCGACAGGTCTGCTACATCTCTGCTGGACGATTACAGATTCGTTAAAGGTACCCTTTTCAACCCTTTTCTTGGACTCTCAATTAACCTGGTATAAATAGGGTTGTAGACACTAAGAAAAGTTATTGCGTTTGTGCTAAGAACTTCATATAGTGGATACATAGGGCGGCAACGTCCTGCTACAGACACCGAGCGCGAAGCGAGGTTAAACCCGGAGGGTCGGGGAGGATGTAGCAAAGTTTTGGGGGATTAGCTCATCTGGGAGAGCGCGTGCTTTGCAAGCATGAGGTGGTCGGTTCGAGTCCGACATTCTCCACAAAGACAGAGCGAGGAAAGAAATTTTCTCGAAATGTCGAAAAAGTGCTTGACGGATCATTCGGCAGGCATAAATAGAAACACAGATGCCGCTTTTGGCATCACGAGTTTTGAAGGGAATTAGTTTTCTATGTTACACCTAGGGACCCATATGGAATGTGGAAAGGCCGGCTTGAAAGCCGTATCCTTTACCACAGCCGCTATGGGCACCGAATGGTCGCAGCGTAGTGAGCAAATTACCCGCCCAGTCAGCTATAAGCCTAATACGCTTGATACGACCGGGGCCGAACCAGACGGAGGAAGTGGTTTTTAACTACTAAATCTCCAGACAGGTTTCAAAGGCCCCGGTAGGAAACTACCGGGGCCTTTTATTTCAACCCGCCGAAGCGAAAGCCTAGGCACTAGCAGAAAAAGTTTAGAAGCAACGAAAAAGTTGTTGACAAGCTCTAGAAACCCTGCTAGGATAAGATCGGACGGAGATGTGCTAGTCACAACGACGTCTTCCGTTAGAAGTGGAAATTTCCAACGGAACAAATTGACAAACTTCTGACGAAACGCCTAGCGTGAAGTTGGTTGTAAGTCAAGTGGTATAGCGGAACGAGACTGCGGGATAGCCACTTTAAATAAACCCGAATGGGCGGTGCCGAGGATGAAACCGGGCGGTTAAAGAACCCCGGGAGTAAAATTCAGATGCGCATAGCATCCTAGGGCAAGACGGGACATAGTGATCCCGTAGGCGGTCAACCCCGAAATGCCGGGGAACATAGATCGCACACCAAAAACAAAAGGCTAAATCATCGGGGTATAGCGCAGCCAGGTAGCGCGTTCGTCTGGGGGACGAGAGGTCGCAGGTTCGAACCCTGCTATCCCGACCAAACAAGTTTACATTCCGGTGTGGTGAAATTGGTAGATACGCTCGGCTGTTAACCGAGTGCCGCAAGGCGTGGAGGTTCGAGTCCTTCCACCGGAGCCAATACGAGCGCTGTCATCGTCCTTCCGCCGTCCGGCGAAGTGGTATCCCGCAAGAAGCGCGGGGTTGATAAAGCGACAGCAAGTTCATCTAGGTGTGGCCCAATCAGGTAAGGCGTTCCCTTCGGGAGGGAGAGATTGGAGGTTCGAATCCTCTCACCTAGACCAACAACATGCGCGGTTAGCACAATGGTAGTGCGACCGGCCGA
>Ga0164242_10000095_pt1 | contig 103829 bp, 105 predicted proteins | sample OricomgcompostMG_FD_108783 | JGI IMG/M metagenome (GOLD analysis project Ga0164242, IMG submission 108783) | Miracle-Growth compost microbial communities from Emeryville, California, USA - Original compost - Miracle growth compost (MG) ...
CATGAGGGCGCGTTCAACGTCAAAGGTATCACCCGCGCGGCCATAAACGACGCGAGAGGTGGGAGTACCCAAGGTGGGTCGACCATTACCCAGCAGCTCGTCAAGCTGAATGAAGGTTGGACGAATGACCATACCGTAAGCCGTAAGATCAAAGAGCTTATCCTGGCAGTCGAACTTGAGCGTGAATATAGTAAGGACGATGTCCTTGCAGCCTATCTGAACATGGCGCCGTACAGCGGCCTTGATTATGGTGTGCAGGCCGCCGCCCAGGATTACTTCCATGTCAACGCATCGCAGCTTACATTAGCGCAGTCAGCTATGCTGGCAGCCATCCCGAAATCGCCCGGCGCATACTCACCCTACAACAGCCCGAACTGGAACTCCTCGATCACTTCTGCCGAGAACTACTTCGACAGCAACGGCCTGATAGCCCGGCAGCATTACATCTTGGACCAGATGGCCAAACAGGGTTACATAAGCCAGTCACAAGCCGATGCAGCAAAGAAGACTGACATCTTGGCACAGGTACAGCAGATGCCGACCAGCCACTATGCTGGTATCAAGGCTCCCTACTTCGTCGAGGCAGCCAAGAGTGAGCTTACGAAGGACTTCCCGGCCTCAGTCGTGAAGACCGGTGGCTGGAAAGTCATCACCACACTTGACACCAATCTACAGAACCTGGCTGAGACGACCATCGCTAAGAACGCGAGTAACCTGAACCGCTATGGCACTAACGATGCCGCCTTCGTAGCGGAAGATAACACCACCGGCCAAGTCGTCGCCTTGGTAGGAGGCCGAGATTTCAATAGCCAGCAGCTGAACTTCGCCAGCAGTGCCCGTATCTCACCCGGATCGAGCATCAAGCCGTATTCATACACCGCGCTCATCAACAACAATAACAATGTTGGTGCCAGCAGCGTACTGTATGACTCCCAGGGCGCCCTCCCGGGTTATCCCTGCACCAATAAGGCTACGCCCGAACACAATGGTAACTGCCTGTTCGATGACACCCGCAAATACTCCGGAGCCGTAACGCTACGCTACGCGCTCGGTGCTTCGTTGAACGTACCGGCCGTAAAGGCGTTCCTGTCAAGCGATCCGAACGACAAGTCGAGCACGCGCACGCAATCCATCAACAAGAGCATCAGTACCGTCGATGCGTTGATGGATGACTCGGACGGCTACGCTTGTTACAACGTACCGCCAGCCAGTGCCACTAAAGCGAATGAGGTGCAGTGTGGAGCCGCGGCCGGTATCGGCAACGAGGCTTACACTACACTGGCCGATCACGTGAACGGTATCGCCAGTATCGCCCGCATGGGGCAGAGTATTCCTCAGTCGTATATCTTAAAGGTCACCAACGCCTCAGGCCGGGTCATCAAGCAGTTCCAGCAGCCCAAAGCCAAGCAGGTAGTCAAGCAAGACTCTGCCTACATCGTGAGCAACATGGCGGCAGACCCAGGTGCTTCATACTTGAGCGGCCACTGTTCTACTACGACCTGCACCGGTATGAAGTTCCACCGCTATAAAGGCTGGGATAACGCTATCAAGACCGGCACCAACGAAGATTTGGACGGGCTGATGATGAGCTGGAACAAGAAATACACCGCCGGTATCTGGGTCGGTAACTACGACCGGAGCGGTTGGCGAACTGGAACCCAGCCGGAGTACATGACCGACCCAATCATGAAAACCTGGATGGAAGGTGCCATCGATAGCCTCGGCAATGTGAAGCCCGACAACTGGACACAACCGAGCGACATCAAAACGGCACCGGCATACCGTATGACGCACCTCATATTCTCCAGTCAAAGCCTGCCCACCTCGAGCGACGATCTCTACCCGAGCTGGTATGCTGGCGGTGGAAAGACAACCAGTACTTCCAAGACTATCGATAAGGTCTCGGGGCTAATAGCGACCAGCTGTACGCCAGCGGCGGCACGTCAGACTACGTACGCCAGTGCTGGAAGCTATAATGTAGACATCTTCAAGGGCGGCTCACCGAATATCAGTGGCACGGCGAGTAGTTCCAGCAGCAGTAGCACCGCACAGGCAACCGATGACGTGCACAGCTGTAGTGATAATCCGCCCACCGTGCAGATCACCGCCGTCAACAGTTCAAGCAATTTCACCTGTCCGACCGATGGCTCTACCTGTGACGTCCATGTGGTCGTACAGGCGGGCACCCATGCGTTCAACGATCCGCAGTACCCGCAGTAGCCTGGTAAACTTGAGCTGACCGTGAACGGGCAAGTCGTGAGTACTGCCTCGCTCAGCGATGGCCAATCGGATTACGACTTAACTTACACCCCGACGGCGGGGTCAAGCGGTAGTGTCCAACTGACTGCGACCGCCACCGATAGCGTGCTTTACCAAGGCAGTGATACGCGAACGATTACACTTACCAGTAGTCCTGTCTCATTCAAGAGCCAAGGCACGAGTGGCAAGAACAATGGCGGCGGCAATGGCCGTGGTGGGAGCAACACCGCCTCCTACGTCTTCAATAGACGTTACTACTAGGCATCCTACTTCTCTAAAAATTCGTTGAGAGCGCTCCGTACATCGGGCACCGCATGCAGAAATGACTCTTTTGCACCGCGCGTATTCCGGCTTTTCGGGCCGATAGCGACATCGAAGCCAAGCTTCTTGGCTTCGGCCACCCGCTTTTCGATAAACGGCACATGCCGGACTTCGCCGCTCAACCCCACCTCACCGAACACCGCGGCGTTCTGTTTCAGCTGTAAGCCTTTGGCCGCCGAGCCGATCGCCATACAGATCGCCAAGTCGGCCGCCGGATCGCTCAAACGGATACCGCCCACGATATTGACGTAGATATCTTGGTCGCTCAGTGAAAGCTTAGTGCGGCGTTCCAGCATAGCAACAAGCAGATTCACGCGGTTCAGATCAATGCCGCTGGCGGCTCGCTTCGGGTACCCATACGCCGTTTTGTTGACGAGCGCCTGCACCTCGACCAGTAGCGGCCGCGTACCTTCCAGTGTCGCTAGTACGACCGATCCATCCGTGATCTGTCGTTCGGCCAGCAGGGCCTGGCTGGGGTTTTTGACCGGTCGCAGCCCTTCCCCGTCCATTTCCATGATAGCCGCCTCGCTGGTCGGTCCGAACCGGTTCTTAGTAGCACGCAGCACCTTGAAACCCCCGTATGCTTCGCCTTCCAATTGCAACACCACATCGACGATGTGCTCGAGCACTTTCGGCCCGGCGATAGAACCTTCTTTGGTCACGTGACCGACCACGAACATGGCCGTGTTACTCGACTTGGCTGCCGCCACGAGTACGGCGGTGCTGTTGGTGATCTGACTGACACTGCCTGGGGCAGCTGCGACAGCTTGGACGGTCATGGTCTGAATACTGTCGACAACTACGAAATCATATGCACCTCCGGCGATGGTCGTAGCGATATCTTCTGCGATGTTGGTCGTAGCCAGCTTGAGCCGCGGCGTACTGAGTCCGAGGCGCTGGGCACGCATACCGACCTGATGTTCCGACTCTTCGCCGCTTACGTACAGCACGTCATGTTCACGGGCGACCTGCGCGGCCAATTGTAGCAACAGCGTGCTCTTGCCAATGCCCGGCTGGCCGGCGATGAGGTTAACGCTACCTGCCACGATGCCCCCGCCCAGCACCGCATCCACATCGGTAAGTCCGGTCGGCATACGCGTATCTGCGGCGGCGGCCGAAGCGGTCACGTCACGGACTGTCAGATTGGTTCCCGTCCCGGCTTTCTTGTTCAGCCCCGTACCGGCTGATGTCGCCAATTGGACTTCTTCGGCGATGGTATTCCACTCGCCGCACTGCACACAGCGGCCCTGCCACGAACTATACTGCGCACCGCAGTTATTACAGACGTATCTGACTGATGCTTTGGCCACAGGACTCCTTTACCTAGTTAGGAAGCGCGCTGGCGGAAAGTTCTTTCGTCAGCTGTTGCTCCTCGAGCGCAATCGCGTTGCGCTCTGTCACGATGTCATTATAGCGGTTTATCATGGACTTTGTCTCGGCCAGTAGGCCATTGTAACTGTCAACCGCCTGATTGTAGCTGGCCACACCCTGGTTATAAGCATCCGTCTGACCGCTCGCACGGTACGCCTCAAGCTGGCTATGCTGGGCGTCGAGCGCTTTATGCTGTTGGTCTATCTGCGTGCTGTTAGTATCAATCTGTGTCTTCAAGTCTTTCAGCTGGGCATCGTAGGCAGTTACTTGGTCGCGCCGACTCGTGAATTCCGCCTGATACTTCGCAGTGTAGCCGGTGACTTTCGACCGATCGGTGAAATACCGCCGATAGTACTGTTCGAGCGGGGCGGGCAAATCTGCTACCTCGGTACCGAACACCGAATGCATCTCGTTCACGACATCATGCGGTTCTGACTGTCTATACGCTTCGATGGTGTCTTTAATGCGCTGATCAGTCAGGCCGTGCTCATAGTAATCGGTGAGCATGGCGTCTACCTTCTGCCGCTCGCTATCGGAAAGCCGGCGGTAGGCGGCGTGCAGCATCTCGTGGGCGGCAGTCACCTGTTCGACACCATCCAAACGGGCATCACTGACCGCATAGACATATATCCCTTTATCGGGGCTGAGGTAACACCCGAGTACCACTGTCTTTTCACTCCCCGCCGGACAATGGGCGGTAAACGTACTGGTGTCCGTCACGACCGGATGGTTTACGTATAGTAGGTGTTTGGCTGCGGGCGTCATCGTATCGTCGCTTGCCAGCTGCGACACGACGCTCGGCGGCGTATATCCATACAGCGATGCCCAGTCAAGAATCGCCTGGCGGCGCACAAGCACGAAGCCGAGCACCGCCAGCAGGAAGACAAGCAGAGCGAGCTGGATCCGTCGAGATTTCATCTGTCTCTAGTGTACAACAGGACACGGCAAGCCGGAGCTATTCGTTGGCAGTAGTGTAGGTCAACTGATTCCCCTTGGTACCGACGTGGACGATATCGCCTTTCTGGTACTTCTGGTCGAGCAGTTCTACCGCCATCTGATCTTCGATGGTATCCTGGATGAGCCGGCGTAGCGGGCGTACACCGTTCTTCGCGTCATAGCCATGCTCCAGGAGGTATTCCTTAGCAGCTTTGGTCAACTGCACGCTGAGCCCCTGTTTCTGCAACCGGTTTTTCAGCTCGTCGATTTGGAGGTCGATGATCCGGTAGATGTCCTTTTTGGTCAGACCGCGGAAGACGACGATCTTGTCGATACGGTTCAGTAGTTCCGGCCGCATCTCTTTCTTGAGCCGGTCCAGCACATTGTCTTTATTGGCATCGTGCATGGCATCCAGGTCATCGAAATCGGTCGGGCGTTCAGCGCGGAAGCCGAAGCTGGCTTCTTTCTGTAAACGTTCAGCACCGATATTGCTCGTCATGATGATGATGGTGTTGGTAAAGTCGATTTTGCGGCCCTTCGCATCGCTCAGGTGGCCGTCTTCCAGGATCTGCAACAGCATATTGAAGACATCCGGATGTGCCTTTTCTATCTCGTCGAACAGCACCAGGCTGTAGGGCTGGCGGCGGATCTTGTCGGTCAGCTGACCGCCGTCGTCGTAGCCGACGTAACCGGCCGGCGCACCGACGAGGCGACTGACATTGTGATGCTCGCCGAACTCGCTCATGTCGATCTTTACCAGCGCCGATTCACTACCGAAGAACTCCCGCGCCAGCACACGGGCCAACTCTGTCTTACCGACACCGGTCGGCCCCAGGAATATGAAGCTGCCGATCGGCCGGTTAGTCGCGCCGATACCACTGCGGTTACGCCGGATAGCCCGACTGACTACCTCGACAGCTTCCTCCTGGCCGATAACATGCCGCCCGATGTTCTTTTCCAGGCTCAGCAGATACTTGGCCTCGCTTTTGATGACCTTACGGACCGGCACCCCGGTGATACGGGCCACCACCTCAGCCACATCGTCACTAGTGACGCTGAGGCGCTTGCTTTGCTTGGTATCTTTCAGTAACTGTTCCAGCTCTTTGTTGATCTGAGAAGCGCGGGTCTTGGCACGAGCCGCCCGTTCGTAATCCTCATTGTCGACCGCTTCGTCAATCCGAGCATTCACCAGTTTGAGTTCTTTCTGGAGCTTACGGACCTCGGGGCTGGTCTTGCCCTTCTGTACGCGCAGATGTGCAGCCGTTTCGTCGAGCAGATCGATCGCCTTGTCAGGCATAAACCGATCGTTGATGTAGCGTTTAGCCAGATTCACGGTGTCTTCCAGGACTTCGTCGCTGATAGTAACGCCGTGGAACTCTTCGTAGTGCTTGCGCAGCCCTTTCAGAATGGCCAGTGTCTCGGCGACGTTGGTCTCGGGCACTTGGATCGGCTGGAAACGGCGCTCCAAAGCAGCGTCCTTTTCGATGTGCTTGCTGTACTCAGCGGTTGTCGTAGCACCGATAACCTGGATTTTGCCGCGGGCCAATGCCGGCTTCAGGATATTACCGGCATCCATCGCGCCTTCGGCAGCACCGGCACCGACGATCAGGTGCAGCTCGTCTATAAAGACGATGGTCTTCTTGTCGTCCTCCAGCTCTTGCATGACTTTCTTGAGCCGCTCTTCGAATTCTCCGCGGTACTTGGTACCGGCGATCATACCGGCCAGGTCGAGCATGACGATACGTTTGTCAAGCAGGCTATCCGGCACATCCTCGCTCACGATACGCTGCGCCAGGCCCTCTACGATAGCAGTCTTGCCGACGCCCGGTTCACCGATAAGCACCGGGTTGTTCTTGGTACGGCGGTTCAGGATGGTGATCATGCGCTTGATCTGGTTCTCACGGCCGACCACGGGGTCAAGCTTGCCGCTGCGGGCCTGCATAGTCAGATCAGTACCGAAGCTGTCGAGCGTGGTCTTCTTGCCGCCCTTACGACCGCGGCGGGTAGTCTCCACCCCGGCTTCACCGTCTTCGTACTGCTGTCGGTTCAGGAAGTTCTCGAGTTCATTCATCAGCCGATCGATGTCAATGTTCATATCGCGCAGCAGGATAGTGGCACGGGCATTCTTCTGGCTCAGTATGCTATAAAGAATGTGCTCCGTACCGCAGAAGTCTTGGTTATAATCTTGGGCCACGTCGTAGGCCATCTTCAACGTCAGCTTGGCAGTCTCGGAGTAACCCTTAGCGCCCATATTGATAACGAGCGTCTTGGGAGTCAAGTTCAGCGCCACCCGCGCTTTGTCCAGCGTCACACCGGCGCCTTCGAGCAACTTGGCACCCATAGAAGTGTCTTGGGCAAGCAGGCCGAGCAGCAGATGTTCGGTGCCGACGTAGGCGTTACCGAGCCCACGGGCAATCGTGCCGGCGTGCGCTAAGGATGCACGGGCGTTATCAGTCAGGAAGTTGGAAAATTCTTGGTAGTCGGGAGTGGGGTTTGTTGAGTCCATATATATCCCTCTTTTCTAGGACATGAGACAAACCTAATGGTTTTTCTCATCGCGCGGTCAAAATGGAATACATTTTGTCCGGCTGCTCTTTTCCTTTATGAGCTAACGAAGTGTTTTTCGCTACTTTCATTGTACGCCTTTTAGCACTCGCTGGTCAAGAGTGCTAACTATGCCTACCCTTCATGGTTCCAGCGCGGACGCAAAAAAATACACGGCCCCGTACGGGACCGCGTATTACGAGAGTCGGCGTGAGGTTTTACTCGCCGTGCTCTTCGAGCGCTTCGAGCAGTGACGCCTCGAGAGCTTCCTTCTTCTTCAGCTTCGGCTGCTTCGGCAGCTCGACCGTCTCCACTTGGCCTTCGACTTCCGGCGCCTTCTCGGCCTCGATGTCGAGTTCGTATTCTACGAGCTTGCTGGCCAGCCGGACGTTCTGACCACCGCGGCCGATAGCGATACTCAGCTGGTCTTCCGGTACGATTACCTTGGCGCGCTTGTTAGCCTCGTCGACAACCACGCGGGTCACGCGGGTAGGACTCAGCGCTTCGGCGATGTAGTCAGTGATGTTCTCTTTCCAGACGATGATGTCGATCTTTTCCTGTTCGCCGATCTCGTTCATCACGGCATTCACGCGGGTACCGTGGCCACCCACGAACGTCCCGACCGGGTCGACACCTGGCACGGTGCTGGCCACAGCAACCTTGCTGCGCACGCCGGCTTCACGAGCGATGTTCTTGATCTCAACGGCACCGCTTTCCATTTCTGGCACCTCAGCGCGGAACAGGAATTCCAAGAAATCGCGGTTGCCACGACTGACGACCAGCTGCGGACCGCGCGGACCACGCTCGACATCTTTCAAGAATACCTTCAGGCGCTGGCCGGGGTAGTAACGCTCACCCTGAATCTGTTCGCTCTTTGGCATAATGCCCTGAGCCTTGCCTAGTTCCAGCCGGACGATCATACCTTCTACGCGGCTGACCGTAGCGCTGATGACGGTGCCGATCTTATCTTCGAACTCGGCCAGTACGATTTCGCGCTCGGCTTCACGCAGGCGCTGCAGGATAACCTGCTTGGCGGTCTGAGCAGCCACGCGACCAAAGGCGTGCACTTCTTCGTGGATTTCCACGAAGTCACCGATTTTAGCGTCTTTGTTGAGTTTCTGGGCATCCGCGACAGTGATCTCGTAATCCTCGTCGCCGACCTTTTCGACCACCTCTTTGCTGACGTAGGCATCTACCTCGCCGGTGTTCAGGTTCATTTCTACCCGTACTTCCTGCTCGCGTTCACCGTAATCGCGGCGATATGCGGCAGCCAGGGCCTGCTCAACCACTTCCTTGACGGTGGGTTCAGGCAGGTTCTTTTCTTCGGCGATCGCCTGGATGGCGACGGCCAGTTGTTTGAAATCCATATCCATGGTTTTTCCTTTCTTTAAAACTTCCAAATTGTAAGGGCCTTCTCACGAAAAAAGCCGACCCGCTCGGGCCGACCTATCAATCATCAGTATAACACGCCTTGCCTATAGGTCAATTGTCGCTTTGGTGAGTATGGGGGCCCACCCCTGATAACAGCAACCTTTTTAAAAGTTCAGTGTTTCTTCGGGTGCATACTGAGGAGGAGTTTCCATTTCTCTAATATTTGTAATAAGTGAAACAATATTCTATAATTAATAAGTTCATAGTTTGACGCTTCCCTGGCAGCTCCTTACAAGGAGGAAAACTCATGGACGAAGTTTTTGAAAAGGCGTGGCCTTTCGCTCTGATCGCGTGTGTACTCATCGTTGTCATTGGTGGATACAAAATGATCCAAGATCGCAACCAGAGTCAGGTCAAGCAGCACATCATCATCGCCTGCCAGACCGCACCGGACGTCAACACCTGTGCGACACAGCTTGTCAAGACGACCAACCAACTGAAATGACCACTCGCTGCCAGGGAAGCGAAAAACATTAAACAATAGAAGTAGCCGGCAAAAGTCGAGCAGCACCACCAATTTTACTCTCCAATCAGCCGCTCCTTTCGCCCACTTCTCCCACTCTACGAATGTGTATTCGTACTGACGAGTCCCAAAGGACGAAAGTGGCGGCTTACCTATCCCTGTTCCCGTGCTATGCTAGATGGATATGGGGAAAACAGTTACACGCTTATTCACACAATTTCAGCCGTCGCAGTACGACGTAGCGTTCGATGTAGACGAAGATAAAATGCGGTTCTCGGGAACCGTTGTCGTACAAGGTAAAAAGGTAGGCCGGCCAAGTCAGCGCATTACTTTGCATGCCGTTGATCTGAAGATCAGTAGCGCCAAGATTATCAAACACGACAAAAGAGGCGACCAGGAACTCATGGTCAGCCGCATCAATTATCAGAAATCGTTCAATGAGGTTCGCCTGCACACCGAAGCAATGGCTTACCCCGGCGAATATACTCTGGAGCTCACGTTCGAGGCGCCCCTCACCCGCGGTATGACCGGCATATACCCCTGTTTCTTCAAAGACGGCGATACGGAAAAACAGCTTGTTATGACCCAATTCGAAAGCCACCACGCCCGCGAAGCTTTCCCCTGTATCGACGAACCGGAGGCGAAAGCTGTGTTCAATCTGACACTCATAACCCGGCCTGGCATCACTACCCTGGCCAACACGCCCGTCAAAGAGCAGAAAACCGAGAATGATCGGCTAGTCACCACTTTCGAGCCGACACCCAAGATGGCCAGCTATCTCCTGGCTTTCGTCATCGGGGAGATGATCAGCAAATCCACCCAGACGATGCGTGGTACCGCTGTGAACGTCTGGGCTACCACCGCGCAACCGGCCGAAAGCCTCGATTTCGCGCTGGACGCTGCCAAGCGCAGTATCGAGTTCTTCGAAGATTACTTCGGCATCGAGTATCCGTTGCCCAAAGCCGACCACGTGGCCTGCCCCGACTTCAGTTCCGGCGCCATGGAAAACTGGGGACTTATAACCTACCGCGAGCGTGTCCTGCTGGCCTATCCCGGCGAGACGGCGCAGAGCACGTTGGAGCAGATTGCCCTCGTCATCGCACACGAAACATCACACCAGTGGTTCGGCAACCTGGTGACGATGCGCTGGTGGGACGACCTATGGCTCAATGAGTCGTTCGCCAACATGATGGAATATCAGGCCGTCGATGCCATGTTCCCCGAGTGGCAGGTCTGGAATCAGTTCGTGGCGGCCGAGGGCTTAAGCGCCCTGCGCCGCGATGCCGTCGCGGGTGTACAGGCAGTAAAAACATCGGTGAATCATCCCGATGAGATCAGCTCTCTATTCGACCCGTCCATCGTGTACGCCAAAGGCGGACGCCTCTTGTATATGCTCAAGAACTATATCGGTGAAGATGCGTTCCGCAGCGGCCTGAAGCGATATTTTGAGATCCATGCGTACGGCAATACCGAGGGCACTGACCTGTGGGCATGCCTGTCGGAAGCCAGTGGCAAAGACATCGCCGCCTTTATGAACCCGTGGCTGACGCGCAGCGGTTTCCCCCTGGTCAGCATCACCCAAGAAGGTACCACCGTGACACTTACCCAGGAGCAGTTCCTGGATGACCCGAGTAAGGCGGACCCCAGCCTCGTCTGGCCGGTACCGCTGTTTGCCGCACAGTTGCCCGAGCGTCTCGATACTAAAGAAGCACGTGTCGAAGTTGCTGCAGCTCCGCTCGCCACTATCGACGAAGGCGCCAAAGGCCATTATTTGGTACGCTATGTCACAGACGAACAGAAGCAGGCTGTCAGAGACTTGGTGCGCGACCAACAACTGGCCGAACCCGACCGCCTCATGCTCCTCAACGGCGCCAGCATGCAAGCCCGAGCCGGATATGAGCCATACGGTACAGTGCTAGGTATGCTGGAAGCGTACGAACATGAGACCAGCGAGCCGGTCTGGGATATCATGGCGATGGTTGTCGGCGAAGCCCGCCGCTTCATAGATGTCGATGAGGCTCTCGAAGCACGCATCAAACCGTTCGTCAGCACTCTGGTTGCCGCCCAAGTCAGCCGGCTCGGCTGGCAAACGGCCGACGACGAATCTGCCGCGGACCAGAAACTGCGCGCCTTAGTGCTAGGACTGAGCGCCTATGCTGAAGATCCGGCTACGCTGGCTACCATCGCCACGCTCTTCGCCGGTTACCGACAGGACGCAGCCAGCGTTCCGGCCGAACTGCGCGGCTTGGTGTTCGTGGTACCGGTCAAGAACGGTGACGATGACGCCTTTGATTTCCTCTTGAAACTCCATGACACCACTCGGAACAGCGACCTGAAAAGCGACGCCTGCGACGCTCTGACAGCCACACGCAAGCCCGCCAAGGCCGAACAACTGCTCGCCCGGCTCAAAGATCCGCAGCTGGTAAAGCCCCAGGATGTCGATCGCTGGCTGGTCTACCTGTTGCGCAACCGCTACACCCGTGCGACCGCGTGGGAGTGGATGGTCACGAACTGGCAATGGCTAGAGGACACCTTCAAGAATGACAAGTCGTATGATTATCTGCCTCGCTACGCTGCCAGCTGTGTGAACACCCGTGCATATGAACAGAAATTCCGTGAACTGTTTGAAGACAAGCAGGATCAAGTGTTGTTAAAAAGAAACATTCAGCTAGGCTTCGAAGAGATCGCCACCCGCCTCGCTTGGCTTGAGCGCGACTTAGCTTCGGTACAAAGTTTCTTCAGTTAGCGCAGCCAGCGGATGGTATCCGCGAGGGTACCAGTGACTCTTACTATAATAATTCGTCAACGAACGCCGTGACGATATAGTCGACGCCGCCGATCTCCAAAGCGGCGAGGGTGTATTCACCGGTATAGCGCTCTTTGGCAACATATAGCTCGGCAGCGAAGGCCATCTGCCGGAGTTTAGCCGGCGTAATGTAATCGAGCCCGCTGCCTTGCGCAGCACTTTCACGGTACTTCACTTCTACGAACCGTAGCGGCCCATGCTTTTTACGCGCCACGACATCGATCTCCGCACGTGCATCGCGCCAGTTAAGTGCCAATATCTTGTAACCCTGTCCCCTCAGCCACTCTGCCGCAATCTTTTCGGCATCATGCCCATGCGTATAGTTGGTCATATCATGAACGCCTTGATAGGCTTGTAGCTCAGGCGGTGAATGTCGCTGATGCCCAGTGTTTTGAGGGCGGCGATATGTGCGGCCGTGCCGTAGCCGACATGCTTTTCAAACCCGTAACCCGCATAGCGTTCGTCCAGATCGGCCATATAGGTATCGCGGGCGACCTTGGCAACGATACTCGCCGCACTGACGCTTGGAAACGTATCGTCGGCTTTTATGACCGCCCGGGCGCGTGGGTCGTGCCCGAAGAAATTATAATTGCCATCGATGATCAGCTCGTCGAAGTAGAGCGTGATCTGAGCGAGGGCCCGCTCCATAGCCATACCGACAGCGCGGGTCAGCCCTACCGTATCGATTTCCTGAGGTGTCACCCAGCCCAGTCCTACGCGCAGGGCATGCTCATGAATCCATTCGGCGGCCGTTTCACGCTGACGTTTCGAGAGCTTTTTACTGTCCCGCAGCACTATCGGCGCCTTGTGTAGGTTGAGCTTAGGCGGCCAAACGACGGCACCAGCCACCAGCGGGCCAGCCCAGCAGCCTCTGCCAACCTCGTCTATTCCGACCGTTATCATGTGTCTATTGTAGCAGCTGGAGTACGCTTGACAGACAGTATGCCCAGGACTACAATGGTCGAGTTGACTTTCCCAGTGTGACATATATTACACACTTCTTGTGCGCTAAATCATTTATCCATTGGTCGAGAGCCAGCTCTAACAGAGTGGTTCCGGTTGAAGGCGTGCCCACGTAGGATGCATGCAGTCTGACAACGAGTTTACGAGCGTAACAGTTCGCAAGCCGCTTGTCCGACTGCAACACCCCGTGCTTACACCCAACTGGAGGATTCCATGCACCTCACGCTCAACAACACGCCCGACGTGGCCATCCCCGAGATCGCACTCTGGCTCGTCCTCGGCATCCTGGCCCTACTCATCTATCGATGCAGCATCAGCCTGCTGACCCCGTTCGACCCCTCGAACGACCGCACGACCAGCTTCGACCCGCTCGGCTCTGTCGGCTCCCTGGCCCTGGTTCCGCTGGGACTGATCTCGTTCGTCCTGGTGGTCTTGGCCTTCGTGCTGACTGCCGCCAGCAGTGAGTTCCGCGTGTACATCGAGGGCCTCTTCGGCCGGCCCGTCCAGCCGCGCGCTGTTCTCGGCACTGAGCTCAAGGACTGAACACCCACAAGCTGGGGAGGCGCGGATACCATGACCGACCTGGGCAACGATCCAGCTCGGCCCCGCGCCTCCCCGACCAATCCTCCACCCACCTCACCACGCCTCCCGCACCACTCTGTTTCCTACTTTTTTGAACCAACTAAAAACACCCGATTGCCCGGGTGTTTTTATGTATATTGCGAAGGTTATTCAGCGTCGGCGTGACGCGCTTCAACTGCAGCCTGCTTGGCTTCCAGTTCGGCCTGCTTGGCAGCTTCTTCAGCAGCTTTGGCTTCTGCCTCGGCGGCTGCCGCTGCCTTTGCTTCGGCTTCGGCTTTCTCGGCTTCCAGGTCGCGGACATCGTTCACGGCCTGGCGGTCAAAGTCGAGGCTCTGCAAGCGGGCGCTCTTACCAGTAAGCTTACGCATGTAACTCAGGTAGTTGCGGCGGACCTTGCTGCGCTTGGTAACTTCTACCTTAAGCACGAGGGGGCTGTGCAGCAAAAAGCTCTTCTCGACGCCGACACCGCTGGCGATACGGCGGACCGTGATGCGGCTGGTGTGGCTGCCCTTGCGGTCGGTGCGGATGACCAGACCCTGGAAGATCTGCACGCGCTCTTTGTTGCCTTCTTTAATCTTCTGGTGCACTTTAACCGTGTCGCCAGAACGCACGTCAACGACGGCGCCTTTTTTGAATGATTGGTTGAGTTGTTTTATATACTCCATAGTCAAGGGGTAAGTATACGGCAAAACACCTCTGGACGCAAGTCTAATTTTAGCTTAGCCGTTTGTGAGCGCTTCTGAACGTAAGTACGATAATATCGACCGCATTAGCCGACGACGCGGTAGACTTCTTCCAGCGTGGTCAGACCGGCGCAGACTTTGAGAATGCCGTCCTGCAGCATGGTATGCATACCGCTCTCGATAGCGGCGGCTTCGATCTGCTGGCTTGAGAGCACCGTGGTGTGTTGCTCCAGCAGCTGGCGGATAGGTCCGGTCATACGGAACTGCTCTCGAATGGCTAGCTGGCCGCTGAAGCCGTATGGATTCTCTGGCGAACTGCCCGGTTTATACAGTTGCAAGCCTTCGAGATTCGGCCGCTGGACCCCTTGCGGCAGCGTTTCGATGACCTGACGGATCTTGGCTAGTTCCGCTTCGGTCGGCTGGTATGGCTGCTTGGTGGCGTCATCGAGGCGGCGGATGAGACGCTGCGCCATAACCAAGCGGATGGCCGAAACGAACAACGGGTTCTGGCCGATGATATCCATCAGGCGCGTCAATGCCTCGGCAGATGAACCGGCGTGATAGGTACTGAGCACCAAGTGGCCGGTAAGGCTGGCCTGCAGCGCGGTCTTGGCCGTATCGTTATCGCGGATCTCGCCCACCATGACGATGTCGGGGTCCAAGCGCAGCGTGGCACGCAACTTGTCGGCGAAGCTGGCATCTTCGCCATGCTCGCTGCTATGGACGGATATCTGCGTGATACCGGTGAACTGATACTCCACAGGATCTTCGATGGTGATGATCTTGCGCTCGTCGGTATTGAGCGAATTCAGTATGGAATACAAAGTGGTGGTCTTGCCGGAGCCCGTCGGACCGACGACCATCACGAGTCCGCTGGGTTTCGCGATAATGTCATCCACGACCGATCGTTCTTCCGTAGTCAGCCCCAGGTTATCAAGCCGATAGCGCGATTCATCCATGTTGAACAGACGCATCACCACATCCATGCCGTTCACCGTCGGCACCGTTTCCAGGCGGACATTCACGTCGACCGCGGTGCCATCGGCCATGGTGGCCTGTTGGCTGATATGACCTTGCTGGGCTTCGTCCGCCGATGTCGACACGTTCCCGGCACTGGCGATGGCACTGATGAGGACGCGGTATTTGTCCGGCTGTAGGTGGGCAACCACATGCAGTACACCGTCGATGCGGAATCGGATACGCACGTTGCCGACCTGTGTCTCGATATGGATATCGCTGGCATTCAGGCGGTGAGCCTGCGAGACGAGATACGCCAGCATATCATCTGCCCGCACCTGTTCAAGCACGGCCGAGACCTCTTGCACCAACTGGTCGGTACCAGCCGTATTGATGGCGATATCCTGGTACACCACTTCTTTCGGCGGATCGTACAGACGCATGTAATCACGGTAGCCGGTGTCGGATATCAGGCTGAACGCTACCCGCTGGTCGGTGAATCGTTGGACGAGCTGGTTCATGGTCTGCTGTGAAGTCGTGGTCGTTATACCGAAAAGGATATTGCTGCGGTCCGCCTGCAGCGGAACGATACGCAATTGGTACATCTCGTCCAGACCTAAGATTTCTTTGAAAAGCGGTTTGTCGCCCGGCGGCGACGTATCGTAATAAGCGACACCGAGTATCTGCGCACGGCGCTCGGTTGCCCGCTCCTCATCTTGTCTGGCATCTTGTGACATATCTCCCAGTATAACCACTAGCTCGTTGTTTTGCTACTCTAGCGCCGCAGGGAGATGGGCGGCTACTGTCACCTCCGGCTCCGGTTACGCGCGCCGCATTGCATAGTTATCTGTACAACCCCGAGGGGTTGTACAGGCTTTTCCGGCAGCAGGAACAAAAATAGGAGATGATAGACTAGTGCTCATGAGAGAAATCGTCGTTATCGCCCATGATATCCGTAGTACCCACAACGTGGGATCATTGCTGCGCACCTGCGAAGGACTTGGATTGGAACATGTCTACCTCACGGGCTACACACCCTACCCCGCCGTAGAACATGGCGAGACCCGCCTCCCCCACATTGCTGCCAAGCTGACCCGTCAGATACAGAAGACCGCCCTGGGGGCCGATACCATGGTGTCCTGGACGCATGATGAGGACATCCGAAGCCGTATCGTCCAACTGAAGCAAGCCGGTTACGCAGTAGTTGCACTGGAACAAACCGCCCAGAGTATCCCACTGCCTGATTACCCGCCGCCAGACAAAGTAGCGCTGCTGCTGGGTCGGGAGGTCGAGGGTATTGACCCGGAAATACTGGCGCTCTGCGATGCCGCCGTGGAAATACCGATGTCCGGCCGCAAAGAGTCGTTCAACGTCGTCCAGGCTGCGGCCATGGCGCTTTACCACCTCCGTTTCGCTTAAGCTTGCGTTGTCCGTCAACGCCTGACATCATACGCCTATGGAAAACGAGATAGTGCGGGTGGAGGGTCTGGCCGCCCTTTGGCCTGAAGAACCTATTACGTCAGTCATGGAAGCGCTCGCCGCCGAGCACAAGCTGCCAGCCGACTTTCAGTTCCGCCTATTCATGCTAGACGAGGAAGAACGGGCTACGGTCGCTACACAGGATATCTTGGCGGCCATGGGACACGGCGAAGGCAGCGGTCACAGCTATCTGACAGATGAATTGCCTGACTGTATGTGGATGGGTTACTACACGCGTAACATCAACCACATATTAGGGACGCTCTCGGTTGATTACTACAAGCGGTCTGACTTGGCACACGTCGGAAGTGAGATTACGCCACGCCACGTCGCACGGTCCGCATGGGACATTTACGTCAAGCAACTGGACCCCGAATTACACCAACGCCTGACCGCCCCCGACGTACATGACGACAGTAAAGCACGCTACGTAAACCGCTGCATAGCCAATCTCGGCAAAGTGATCATACGGGATGAAGCATTGCTCGATCTGTACCACAGTGAGGAATCGCTGGAAGGACATGGCAATGTCAAACGAGAACTCTTGCATTACTTACTGCTTGATAATCATCCAGAGCTCGGCGCCTAACGCGGCGATATGATATAGTATGCGTAAGCGCTAAGCTAAAACAGATATGACACTTACTAAGAATCGCCGCCCCACTCGCGTTTCACCCAATCAACGTAAACGCACCGGTCAGCATCACAACCACAGCCGGCATTACGTGAAGACGTACTGGCCGTATTTGCCAGTATTCGCGGTATTGGGTCTGGGTATACTCCTGAACAGCTTCATTGGTCGCCAGCACCACAGCGTACTCGGTTATGCGACCGATGTCAGCGCTCAGGTACTGTTGCAAGAAACGAACGGTGAGCGCACAACTCACCACGAGGCGGCCCTCCAGTTGAATCCGCAGTTGACTGCTGCCGCTCAGGCTAAGGCGAAAGACATGGCTACCCGGAACTATTGGGCACACGTAACTCCAGACGGTAAGCAACCATGGGACTTCGTAACGGCCGCCGGTTATCAGTATGAAGCGGCTGGCGAGAACTTAGCATATGGATTCGGCAGCAGCGCCCAGATCATGGACGCGTGGATGCACAGCGCCGAGCACCGCGCTAACATCTTGGATGGCAACTATCAGGATGTCGGTTTTGCCGTCGTAAATGTGCCTGACTATCAGGGCACCGGTCCGGAGACACTCGTGGTGGCCGAATATGGCGAGCCGGTCGGCATGATCAACCAGGCGACGAACGCCGCCACTCCTTCCGCACCGGTCGTACTTGGAACTGAGGCCCAGAACGTTTCCCGCCTACAGCTCATCACCACTTCGGCTACCGTCGAGATGGCCATCGCGGCGCTCTGCGGCGCAGCCATCATGCTGTTCTTCGTCCGTCATGCCTTCGCCTGGCACAAGGTATTGGTGCGCGGCGAAGACTTCTTTATCGGCCACCCGTTCTTCGATGTATTCCTGATGGCATCCGCCGTACTGACATTCCTGCTCTCGCACGCTGCCGGCACGATTTTATAACGAAAAACCCGTAAACGGGTTTAGCTATATAGCTTACGCATTAAAACTATTGCACGACGACGTTTGAGGCGCCGACTAGCGTTTGGATACGCTCCAATGCCTCGGGGCTGCTGCTGATACGGGTAGGTAGACGAACCGGCTGCTTGGCTTCGCCCAGCACCAACACCACTTCAGTTTCACCCCTGGCATCGTCTATCGTGCTTTTAAGTGATTGCAGCATGGCGTGGTCGTCACTCCTGGCCAGCCTGATGTAGACGCGCGTCGGTTTGGCGGGCTCGGCCACCAGTTCTGCCTTGTCCGCCTTCGCAGCAGCTACGGCCGCGGCCAAGGCCCCGCCCTTTTTCTTCGGCACTTTAAGTTCACGCTGTTTGCGGCCAGTAGATTGATAGGCGGCGGCCTGCTCATGCGTGACCTCACGGGCATCATCCGCCAGTATCTTCACTTCGTTCGAGATATTGCCTTCACGGTCTTTGGCATTCACCTTGCCGCGGACGATCACTACCCGGTCCCGCTCCCATAGGCCGACCGTCTGTTGGTACGTACTGGGGAACAGAATGATTTCGGTCTCGCCGAATTCATCTTCCAGCTTCACGAAGGCCATTTTCTGACCCTTTTTAGTCAGAATCTCGCGGGCGTCAGTTACAACGCCGCCGATGACTACCGTCCGGCCATCATGCTCAGGCTTGATACTGTTTAGCGGCGTGGTCTGCTCGGCCAATAACATACTGAACGCTTCCAGCGGCTGCTGGCTCAGATACAGGCCCAGTAGCTCACGCTCCCACGTCAGCAGTTCACGCGGACTTATCTTGGCCGGTGGCGCATCCAACTTGAGTGTCGGCTTGTGGTTCGCCGCGTCGTCAAGAATGTTACCGAACAGGTCGGTCTGGCCGCTGGCCCGTTCTTTGGCCAGACGCTGACCGTAGGCCAGGATAGTGTCGAGGTTGTGCAGCAGCGTACTGCGATCGCCGAACCGATCGAATGCCCCAGCCTTGATAAGCGCTTCTATCGCCTTGCGGTTCACCACACGGACATTCACCGTGGACACGAAGTCCTCAAGTGTATCGAATTTGCCGTTCTCTTCGCGGGCCCGGATGATCTCATCGACCGCACCGGCGCCGACGTTCTTAACGCCGTTCATACCGAAGCGGATCGTATTCTCGCCCTTTACGATGGCGAATTCACCGAACGACTCGTTCACATCCGGGCTGAGCACTTTCATCCCCATGTGCTTACACTCGGCGATCTCGATCGCCAAGCGGTCCGTGTCGTCGTAGTCGCTCGTCATCAGGGCGGCCATGAACGCATCAGGATAGTGCGCTTTGAGGTACGCCGTCTGATAGGATATTAAGCCGTAACAGGCCGAGTGCGATTTGTTGAAGCAGTAGTCAGCGAAGCCGAGCAGATTCTTCCAGAACCGCTCGATAAGCGCCCGGTCGATACCGTTCTCTATAGCGCCCTCGATGAAACGCTTCTCCATTTTCATCATGATATCGCGTTTTTTCTTACCGATAGCCTTGCGAAGCGTGTCGGCCTCACCACCCGTGAACCCACAGGCGTCGCGCGAAATCTGCATGAACTGCTCCTGGTAGACCAGCACGCCGTAGGTGTCTTTAAGCGCCGCTTCCATCTTAGGGTGGTCGTACGTCACTTCTTCCAGCCCGTTCTTGCGCTTGATGAAGCTATCGGTCAGACCGGCACTGAGCGGACCGGGGCGATACAACGCACCCATGGCGATGATGTCGCTGAACTCGGTCGGCTTGAGCTCACGCAAGTAGCGTTTCATGCCACTGCTTTCAAACTGGAACACGCCTGTCGTATCGCCGCGCTGCAGCAGTTTGAAGGTCTTTTCATCGTCGAGCGGAATCGTCGACAAATCAATCGACTCACCGTATACGCGGCGGATGATGCGCAGCGTATTGTTGATGATCGTCAGGTTGGACAGGCCTAAGAAGTCCATCTTAAGCAAGCCGAGCTCCTCGACCTGGTTCATGGGGAACTGCACGGTCACGACACCCTTCTGGGCCATTTCCAGCGGCATGAATTTGACCAGATCATCAGGCGCGATCACCACACCACAGGCATGCACCCCGTGGCTGCGCACCGTGCCCTCAAGTACGATGGCCTGGTCGATGATCGCCTTCGATTCTTCGTTAGTCTCGTATTCGCGCCTCAGTTCAGCATCTTCGACGATCGATTTCTTGAGCGGTATGTGGCGTCCCTGCACCGGCTGTGGGATGAGTTTGGCGAGCCGGTCGGCTTCGGCATATGGTACCTGCAGCACGCGCGACACATCACGGACGGCGTTGCGGGCGAACATCCGGCCGAACGTCACGATGTTGGCTACCCGGTCCTGGCCATATTTATCGGCACAGTACTGAATGACTTCGTCACGGCGCGTATCCTGGATATCGACATCGACATCGGGCATGGAAATACGGTCCGGGTTTAAGAACCGCTCGAACAGCAGGTCGTACTTGAGCGGGTCAAGGTCAGTGATCTTAATGGCATAGGCGATGATGGAACCGGCCGCACTACCACGACCCGGCCCGAAGATGATACCCTGGTTCTTTCCCCAGTTGATAAAGTCCGACACGATCAAGAAGTAGCCGTTGAAGCCCATCTGGTCGACCACGCCTAGTTCATACGCCGCCCGTTCCAGCGGTGCCGCGGGAATATGCGCCTTCGCCTCTTCCACGCTGAGCTTCGCCGCCTCTGCTTCCGACACGTCGCCATAGCGCCATGCCAGCCCCTGGTACACGAGCGTATCCAGATACGTTTTCTCAGTCTCCCCCTCTGGCACCGGAAACTTAGGAATCAGGATTTTGCCGAGTTCTATCTCGACATTACAACGGTCGGCTATCGCCTTCGTGTTCGTAATGACTTCCGGGTGGCCCTTGCCCCACCGGGCGATAATCTCCTGCGGGTCCTCGACATGCAGCGGATAATCTTTCAGCGTCATGCGTTTCTCATCACTCAGGAACGCACCGGTGCCGACGCATAGCAGGATCTCATGCGCCTCCTGGTCTTCGTGCTTCAGGTAATGTGCATCGCAGGTCACTACCACCGGTATATCGAGTTCCTTGCCGAGAGCGAGCACCTGTTCATTGATCTTGCCCTGCTCGGTCGAGTGTAACGGGTTGGCCGGATGGCCGTGGTCTTGGATTTCTAAGTAGTAACGATCGCCGAATACGCCCTTGTACCAGCTGGCAAGCTCTTTGGCGTGCGCGTAATCGTCATTCTGCAGCGCCTGGCCTACCTCACCACCCATGCAGGCGCTCAGGGCGATGATACCTTCGTTGTACTGCTCAAGCAGCTCGTGGTCGATACGCGGGAAGTAATACACACCGTGCAGGTTGGCGATGGTACTGAGCTGCATCAGGTTCTCCCAGCCCTTGTTGTTCATAGCCAGCAAGATGAGGTGATAGCGGTTCTTGTCCTTCTGTGGATCCTTATCGGTGTGCCGCCGGGCCGCAACGTATGTTTCCATGCCGATGATGGGTTTGATACCTTTGTCAGTCGCTTCCTTGTAGAACTCGACCGCACCAGAGAGGGTGCCGTGGTCGGTCATGGCCACTGCCTCCATGCCCGATTCCTGCGCAAAGTTAATCAGGTCTGGGATCTTCGTCAGACCGTCGAGCAAACTGAACTGCGTGTGGTTATGCAGGTGTACGTAATCGGATGGCTTTAGAGCTGCCATATAGCGTCATTACCCTCGTGCTTTCACTCTCCAGTATAACGCAAAGACGCCCCGTAGGGCGCCTTAATATTCACAACAACTGACCGGTTACTTACGGAGGAAGTCGCGGAGATGTTCGATGGCATCAGTGGCATCTTGGATAGCCCGCTTGAGCTCTTTGTCGTTGCTGCCACCTTCGTGCAGGGCGCTGAGGACCTCACGGGCTTTCTGCTTGGCATCGTTTGCCTTGCCAACAGCAGTTTTCACATCTTTACGCCCCTTCAAGGAAGCAACCTTGTCGCTTACTTCATCGATCACATCGGTCAGTTCGGTGTGCAGCTTCTTCAGTTCTTTTTCGGCCGCGTTGTAGCTCTCCACCGCCTTATCTTTGATATCGGCCCGGGTCTGTTTGCCGCTCTTGGGAGCGGTCAGCACGCCGACGGCATAACCAAGCGCCGCGCTCAAGGCCGCACCGATAGTAAACTTCTTGAGTAAATCTTGCTTCTGTTCCTTACGCGTCTTAAACATGGCTAGTCCTTCCTTGTTTTATTCATGGATGCTACGAACTTTAACAGCAGGCGCAGAATGCCCACGGCGCCGGCGTTCCGCTTGAGCGTATCGCCGATCTCTTCGGCGCTATCTATCAGTTGTTCGCCCTTGGCTGCCACGCGGCGCAAGGCGGCGACCAGCTTCAGCACCAGCGCGACCGTGATGATGGATAGGATGAGGAACAGCGCGAGCAGACAGCTCAGTACGATAACCAGAATGTCGAAGGTAGTATTCATATCACACAATATAGCACAACCCTGCCCAAGCGCAGCAGTTAACTATCTAACAGGGCTACTTGCTCTGGAGGATCAGCTTATCCCGCAGATAGGCAGCCAGTTCCGGGCCTAACTCCTTGTGGCTCAGTCCGAAATCGATGACCGTCTTTAAGTACTCCAGCTTATCGCCGGTGTCGTAGTACATACCGCCTTGGATCTCCCGGGCATAGAATGGCCGGCCATCATCGATCATAGCCTGCATGACGGGTTGGATCATCAGCTCACCGGTCTTGTGGGTCCGCTCAGCCTGCTCCAGGTATGGGAAGATGTCCGGCGTCAGCAGATAACCGCTGACACTGGCCAGATCGGATGGTGCCGCCGCCTTACCGGGCTTTTCCACCACTTGGCTGACCTTAAGCACACCGTCGCCGGCCTGTTCACCGGCCACGATACCGTAGCGGTCGTACTCGGCATCATGCTGGATCTTCTTGCAAGCGAACACCGCCCCCTCGTACTGCTCATAGGTCGCGACCATCTGACTCGTGCGGCCCGGACGGGCGAAAAAGAAATCATCTGCGAACGTGTAGATGAACGGTTCATCACCAATGAGGTGTGCGGCGTTCAGCACCGGTGTGGCATTGCCATACGGGCCTTTCTGCCGCAAGTAGATGAAGTTCGCCAGATTCGCTACGCGCTCGATGGTATCGATGTATGGCTGCTTCTTGGCGCCGCCGGCCCGCAGATTGGCTAGCAGATCCTCACTAGGCAGGTCGAAATGATCCTCGATGGCCCGCTTGTTGCTGGAACCGACGATGATGATATCGCGTATACCCGCTTCCACCAGCTCCTCGACCACGTATTGGATGATGGGTTTGTCGATAAGCGGCAACATCTCTTTCGGCATGGCTTTCGTCTGCGGCAAGAACCGCGTGCCGAACCCTGCCGCCGCTATAACTGCCTTGGTAACTTTCGTCATACGTTTACCCTCCGATTGATTGTAATTTCTCGTACGCCAGCAAGACGGCCACCGGATCAGTCATATCGCCTCGCTTCGCATTTTCGACAAGCTCGGATACTGTGATGAGCCGTACTTCCGCACCTTGTTCTTCTTCCTCGATATCGAGCTGCCGTCCCGTTTCGGAAAGCGCACAGTCGGTTGCCAAGTAGTAATACCAGTGTCCGTTCATGTACGCATCACGGGCATCCAACTCGCCCAAGAATTCGACGTGACCCGGCACATAACCGGTCTCTTCTTTCAGCTCACGAATAATGCCGACCTGTGGATCCTCACCTTCGTTGATGCCACCGCCGGGCAGGTCATACATCCAACGTTCCGGTGCGGGCCGGAACTGGTACATCGTCACGATCTTTTTGTCTTTGGTCACGGCAATGACCGCACCCGCGCGCTTCCCTTCGGCGCCGTAAGTCGTGAACTCGTGGAGCTGATCATCTTCTGTCTGGAACGTTTTAACTACGATCTGGCGCTTGTACTGACCACCAATCGATTCAACGATGGTGGGCTCTACTCTGCGGAACTGCTTCATGGCTATATCCCCAATTGCTTCTTTATAAGCTCGGTGGCGAGGGCTGGGTTGGCTTTGCCCTGGCTTAAGCGCATCACCTGGCCGACGAGGAAACCGATGGCTTTCATTTCACCGTTCTGCACGTCTTGGGCTGCCTTTTCGTTCTCGGCCAGCACTTGGTCGACGATGGCTATGATGGCGCCTTCATCGCTGACCTGCAGCAGGTTCTTGGCTTCCGCGATCTGTTCAGGGTCCCCACCAGACTTCTGTAGCTCGGCCAGCACTTCTTTGGCGGCCGTGGAACTGAGTTTGTTCCCTTCAACCATCTCCGATAGTTTGATCAGGGCCTCATCAGTAGCCTTTACGTCTGTTACGTCCGCAGTTTCTTCGTCTTCTGACACCGGCTGGAGTAGCCAGAATGCGACACGCTTGGCATGTGCCGCGTTACTCGCCTCGTAGACCCGCTTGACCGTCATAGCGGTAGCGGGTACGGCTATGATGTCGCTGGCCGTTTTAGCGTCAATGCCCATTTCGGCGAGGATTCGGCGGTAGTCGTCCGGCAGTGCTGGCATGCTCGACTTGATGTCATCGATGTAGCTTTGCTCCAGCACGATCGGCGGCAGGTCAGGATCGGGCATATAGCGGTAATCGTGCGCATCTTCTTTGGTACGCTGGCTGAATGTCTGCTGCTTGGTGTCATCCCAGCCGCGGGTTTCCTGCACTACGGAGTCACCGCGCTCCAGCACCTCTATCTGGCGGTTCACTTCATAGTCCACCGCCTTCTCTATACTCCTGAAGCTGTTCAGGTTCTTGGTTTCGGTGCGAGTGCCGAGTTCATCGGTCTGACTGACCGAGACGTTCACATCGAAACGCATGTTGCCGTAATATAGATTCGCCTCGCTGACATCGGCGTACTTCATGCGCAGCCACAGCTCTTTGGCGTAGGCTTTGGCTTCGGCGGCACTGTGCATGTCCGGCTCCGAGACGATCTCGAGCAGCGGCGTACCCGCCCGGTTCAGGTCGACCAAGCTGTAATCTGCGCCGGCCGGGTGGGTGCTTTTACCGGCGTCGGATTCCATGTGTGCGCGGGTGATGCCAATGGCCCTCTGCTTGCCATCGACTTCGATATCGATCGAGCCGCCGAGTACAATCGGCTCGTCGAACTGAGTGATCTGATAACCCATGGGAAGATCCGGGTAAAAGTAGTGTTTGCGGTCGAACTTGCTGAACGGCTGTGGTTCCGTGCCGAGGGCGAAGGCCGCCTTGCAGGCGAGGCGCACCGCTTCGCGGTTCAAGACCGGCAGGCTGCCCGGCAGACCGAAATCGATGTGATTCACCAGGGTATTCGGGGCGGCTTCGCGCGCATCGTTATCGGCGCCGCTGAAGAGCTTGGTATGCGTCTTGAACTGCACATGGCACTCGATGCCGATCGTTACCTGGTACCGCTTACGTACGTCTGCAGCTACCATTACAGCGCCCCCAGGTCTTTCAGTGCACCGCGGATACCCAGCAGCGCGTCTTTGACCATCCGCTCAGACAGTTTGACCTTGTCTTCGTGTACCAGACGGTTGCGCAATTTGTGGCCGAACCAGACGCCGTCGTTATCTTTGATCTCGTGTTGTGCGGCCACCAGGCGCTCTCCCATGGTCTTACCTTTATAATGCGAACGCTTCAGTGCATCATCGAGCAGCTTATCGGCATCGATGACGGCCAGCGGCCAGGTGCTCTTATCTTTCAAAAGTTTCTGCAGAATCTGCCAGCGTTCCAAGTAGTACTCTTGGTTCAAGTGCTTCGGGCGGCGCTTCAACAGGAAACCGCTGCCGAACACCAGCAGTAATATGACGACGATAGCGGCTGCAGTTATATATGTTTCCATTATGCTAGTACCTCCTCAGCTGCGGCTGCGGCGGCCAGTAGGTCGCGGTCAGCCCGTTGCGGGGCGATCAACTGTAAGCCCACCGGCAGGTTCTCGCTCGTCCCGCACGGTATGCTTATGGCCGGTACGCCGGCCAGGTTCACTGCTACTGTCATGATGTCCGTCAGGTACATCTTGAGCGGATCAGCTGCGTTCTCACCGATCTTGAAGGCCACTTCCGGTGCGGTGGGACCGAGCAGGAAGTCGACGTTTCCGAATGCTTCACTGAATTCGTTGATAAGCTTGGTGCGGACGGTCTGTGCCTTCTTATAATAGGCATCGTAGTAGCCGCTGCTGAGCACGTAGGTACCGGTCATTATGCGGCGCTTCGCCTCTTTGCCGAAACCATGTTCGCGGCTGGCCATGTAGCTTTCGTCCAGATTGTGTGCATCGGGGAATGAGTAACCGTAACGCTGGCCATCGTAACGGCTCAGGTTACTACTGACTTCTGCCGGACAGATGATGTAATACACTGCCAGGGCCAGCGGCAGACTCGGCAGACTGATCTCTACCAGCTCCGCACCTGCCTGCTGCATCTTTTGAGCTGCTTGTTCTATCTGGGCTTTGACGCCCGGCTGCAGGCCTTCGCCCATGTATTCTTTGATGATACCGATCTTTTTACCCCGCAGATCGGCCGCCTCAACCAGATATCCCTGTTCAGCACGATCGATAGTCGTGCTATCCAGCTCGTCTTTGCCGGCCATGACATCCAGCACGAGCGCCGCATCGGCGACCGTGCGGGTCAGCGGACCGATGACATCGAGACTGCTGGCCATCGCCACTACACCGCTGCGGCTCACTAGGCCGTACGTCGGTTTGTAACCGACCGTACCGGTGAAGCTAGCAGGCAGGCGGATAGAACCGCCGGTGTCGGTGCCGAGTGCGAACGGCGCCAGACCGAGGGCCGCAGCTGCGGCCGAGCCGCCGGAACTACCGCCGGGCACGCGGGTCGGATCCACCGGGTTCTTGGTAGTAAAGAAATCGCTGTTCTCGGTAGAAGAGCCATGCGCGAAGGCATCCAGGTTCGCCTTGGCGACACAGATAGCCCCCTCGGCTTCCAGCTTTTCGATAGCGGTTGACTGGTAGGGAGCCTCAAAGCCCTTTAAGATATTGCTCGCAGCCGTAGTCTCGGCACCGAAAACCAGAAAGTTATCTTTGGCTATGAACGGCACACCGGCCAGCCGGCCCTTTGGATCGGCATCGATCGCTTGGGCACGTTCGCGGGCCCGGTCGGCCGTCACGGCGATAATAGCTTTGTATTCCTCTGCCGCCTCGATAGCCTGCAATGACCGCTCAACCAGATCGACGGCTTTCAGTTCACCCGAACGCACTTTTTCGGCCAAAGCAGCAATAGATTCCCATTCGGTCATGACGCTACCCGATCATCCTTTTGACTTTGAGCTGATTATCCTGGACATCCGGCACATTATGCAGCAGATCGTGCGGCGCGTAGCCGTAGTCTTTCACTACATCCTCACGCATCACATTCGTCAGACCGGTCACTTGGTTGGTCGGCCGCAGCTCCGACACATCGACATCCGAAAGCTGTTCGACATACTGCAAAATAGCGCTCAGCTCTTCGCTGAACTCCTCGATCTCATCGTCGCTCAAAGATATTCGGGCCAACTGAGCCAAATGCAAGACATCGTCCCGTGTAAGTTTCGCCATTACGCCAAGTATAGCACTCCCCTCCTGCTTCATACCAGTGGTGAAGCGCAGCAAAAAACCTTTACAAAGTGTACCGTTGGGTGTTGTATGAAGATAACCGCAAACATAGCGAATAAAAAACTAACCTATGACACTCACAAGCGAGCACCCCGCACCATTGGCACCCACCTCGGGCACCTTAGCGCTTGTGCCGGCGACACATAGCGAGTCGTTCGTCAGCCATTTGCGCAGTGGCGGCCATGAACGTTGGGAAATGGCTTACCCCGAAGGCACCGACCCGCGGGAAAATCCGCTCGTCATGCTAAAGGGAGGGTTTTCGACCCGCCTTGAAAATTACCAAGGACTTACCAATGCGCTGGCACGTCTCGGCTACACGGCGGTGAACTGTGATGCGCTGCGCGATCTGCCGCTCTCTAGGGCCATGCATCCGGTGCACCTCACTCACCCGCTCCGACGTCAGAGTCAGGCCGTCTGGGGCGTCATGCAAGATCTGCGAGAACGTGATTTTATGGCAAAGCCGCATTTGGTCGGTCATTCAATGGCTGGTAAGGTTATGCTCGATGCGGCCGTCCACCACCCTGATGAGACGGGTACGGTCGTCTTGTTTGAGCCGGCGGGGTTCGGCCATCACCGAGCTGAGATATGCCGTCAGTTCGCTACAGGCGTGGTAACAGACGCCATGCCCCAGGCACTCACCGCGTTTCGCCGCGGCGAAGCAAGCAGCCAGCTTACCGGCATCGTGAAACATGTGGGCCGGTACGGATTACAGATCGCTCACGAAGGCGTGGAGATTATGGGCACCGACGCTCGGGCATTGGCGGCGGAGTATCTTGCGAGCGGACATCACATTAAATTCATACTGGGCGCAAAGGACCGGGTAATCGGCAACCGGCACGATGATGCGGTGATCGCCCTGGATCCCGACACCGTGATTATCGACGCCGGCCACACGGCTCCACAGTTCCAGTCGGAACTATCAGCGCTCGCTATCCACAGCGTCCTGCAGCCTCAACCGATCACCCACCCCTCTGTAGCTTAGACTAGGCCTGTGATTTGATCTGCCGGATCAGGTCGCGGAGTTCGGCAGCTTGCTCGAACTGGAGGTTGGCGGCAGCCAGGTCCATCTGGGCCGTCAAGTCCTTGAGCAAACTGCCGTACTCATCTTTCGGAATCTTTTTGAGGTCGAGCTTGGCGCGCTTGGCTTCTTCGCCCAGGTTCTCACCGGTCTGCATGCGCTCTTCCACCGCCCGTTTGATACCGGTCGGCGTGATGCCATGCTCTTTGTTATACACTTCCTGGATACCGCGGCGGCGGGCCGTCTCATCGATGGTGCGCTGCATGCTGTCGGTCACGCGGTCGGCGTACATGATCACGTGGCCCTCTACGTGGCGGGCGGCGCGGCCCACCGTCTGTACGAGCGCCTGCTCGCTCCTAAGGAAGCCTTCTTTGTCGGCGTCCAATATGGCCACCAAGCTGACTTCTGGCAGGTCGAGTCCTTCGCGCAGCAGGTTGATGCCGACCAGCACATCGTACACACCGAGGCGCAGGTCACGCAGGATATCGGTGCGGTCGAGCGTGTCGACATCGCTGTGCAGATACGCCACCTTGATGCCGAGCTCCTGCAGATATTCAGTCAGGTCCTCGGACATGCGCTTCGTCAGCGTGGTGACCAACACGCGCTGGCGTTTGTCGATGGTGTCTTTGATCTCGCCGATAAGATCGTCGATCTGGCCTTCGATAGGTCGTACTTCGATGGGCGGGTCGAGTAAGCCGGTCGGACGGATGACCTGCTGGGCTGGCTCTGGGCTGCGGCTCAGCTCGTACTGCGCTGGGGTAGCGCTGACATACACCACCTGGTTCACGTGGCGCTCGAACTCGGTAAATGTCAGCGGCCGGTTATCGAGCGCGCTGGGCAGGCGGAAACCGTGCTCCACCAGCACTTCTTTGCGCGCCCGGTCGCCGTTGTACATACCGCGGACCTGCGGAATGGTCATGTGGGATTCGTCGGCCAGCATCAGGAAATCATCGGGGAAATAATCGAGCAGCGTAGCGGGCTGCTCGCCTTCTTCGCGGTTCGTGAGGTACCGGCTGTAGTTCTCGATGCCCTTCACGAAGCCGGTCTGTTCGAGCATTTCGAGGTCGAAGCGGGTGCGCTGCTCCAGCCGCTGCGCTTCCAACAGTTTGCCTTCACTTTTGAACTGAGCCAGCCGCTGTTCCAGTTCCTGCTCGATACGCCCCAGCGCCACTTTGAGTTTGGCTTGCGGTGTTACGTAGTGGCTGCCTGGGAAAATCTTATATTCATCGAGGTTGGCCAGGATCTCGCCGGTCAACGGATCGATCTTGGTAATACGATCGACCTCATCTCCGAAGAACTCGATACGGTACGCCAGCTCTTCACCGGCCGGGAACACGTCTACCACGTCGCCGCGTACCCGAAAGGTGCTGCGATGAAAGTCGATGTCGTTACGCTGATACTGGATATCGGTGAGCAGCCGCAGGAACCGGTCGCGTACCCGTCGCTCACCGCGTTTCACATCGATACTGAGCCCATCGTAGTCCTCGACGCTACCGATGCCGTATATACAGCTGACGCTGGCAACGATAAGCACGTCTTTGCGGCTGAGGAGCGCGTCAGTGGCGGCGTGGCGCAGACGATCAATCTCTTCGTTGATTGCACTGTCTTTTTCGATAAACGTATCGGAACGGGCAATGTACGCTTCCGGCTGATAGTAATCGAAATAGCTTACGAAGTAATGGACGGCATTGTTAGGAAAGAAATTCTTGAACTCGGCGTACAGCTGTGCCGCCAACGTCTTGTTGTGGCTGAGCACCAATGTCGGCTTCTGCACGTTCTGCACCAGATTGGCCATGGTGAACGTCTTACCACTACCAGTCACCCCGAGCAGAGTCTGTTCCTTGAGCCCCTTTTTCAGGCCATCGGTCAGCTGCGCGATAGCCGCCGGCTGGTCTCCCATCGGTCCATAGTCACTGACGAGTTTGAATTTGCTCACCCCTATATTGTAGCAGCTTCGTTTGGGCTAAAACGGCGGCATACTGGTTGTGGTTTGTTATACTGATGGGAGCTATGGAACTCAGTGATCATCCCCAGCAATCTCCGAAACGAAAAATCATCGAACAAGAGCTGCGCAAAGAAACCGGTGAGCGCGTAACGCGTATCGACCGCGAGTTCGACGATGGGTTCAAACTGATCAACAAATACAACTACACTGTATCGTTCTTCGGTTCCGCCCGCTTTGCCGAAGATCACCCGTACTATCAGAAAGCCCGCGACATCGCAGCCGACCTCGTGAAAGAAGGCTTTACTATCGTCACCGGCGGTGGCGGTGGCATCATGGAGGCCGGAGACCGCGGCGCCAGTGAGAACGGCGGCCAAAGCATCGGCTTGAATATACAGTTGCCCCACGAGCAAAAGCCGAACCCCTACGCGACTGAGGAGATGAGTTTCCGCTACTTTTTCACCCGCAAAGTCATTCTGGCATATGCTGCCGATGCTTATATTTACTTCCCTGGCGGTTTCGGTACGCTCGATGAGCTGTTCGAGATCATCACGCTCATACAGACCAAGAAAGCGCCGCTCGCGCCTATCATCCTGGTCGGCAACGAGTTCTGGACGGCGCTCGACCGGTTCATCAAGACCTATCTACTTGAAGGCATGCATACCATCAGCCCGGGCGATGAAGAGCTTTACACTATCACCGAAGACATACACGTCATAAAGGCGATCATTGAACATCACCGCGATACCTATAACGCCTTCACCGAGACGCCCGAAGAAGCCTAGTTCACGTCTACTGTTACTCGTCGAAGGCGAGTTCTGGCGCCAACTGCTCGTCGATCTTACCCATGAGCAGTGCTTGGAGGTTCTCCTGATGCAGATAGCGCGCCATCAGTTCGCGCCCCAGACTGGCGCGCATATGCGCGACGACACGCTCACCGTACTCCAGGCCGTTACAGACACTCAGCGCCACGTCCAGCATATTGAGCGATACCGGTGTATCGCCGTCCAGGAAAGCAAGCAGCTGATTCCCCTCCCAGAACTCTAGCACCGGTTGCAGTTTGGCAAGCACGGACTCTCCATCGTGCCAGCTGAGGTCTTCCGGCTGCACATGCGGTTCGAATACTTCCGGATAATACTGGGTATGGCCGTGCCCGTAGAACCACTGCACTGCCTTCCACGGCAACGGTTCGCCGATGACTTCAGCCGAGGTCATCGGCTCCTGCTGGATAGCGGTAGCGAACGTCTGACCGAAGTCAGGTCGTACCTGTTGTAATTTTAAGTACGATCCGAGGGACCGCATATCATTTACGCTGCTCACGGCCAATAGCAGCGTCGTAGTGATAAGGCCTGGCAGATCATGGTCCAACGGTAACAATACCACCGTACCGAGCTCCGGTAACGTCAGGATATCATGGCGATATCGCTGGCCGAGTTCAGCCGCCAGCGTAGGCCAGTTCTTGCTTGTGGGCACCACGAAGGCAGCCTTACGGACTTCGAAGTCGCTCGGCTGTAGCTTCTTGTACGCTTCCAGGCGCTTGCGCTGCCACTCACGGGACTCTATCGTACTGGCTGCCGCTAGCGTCAGAGCTACCGGCTCGTGCTTGATCATGCTGTCCAAGGAGCGGTAGCCAAGCTTTTTCATCGTAGCCTTAGGCTGCAATTGTTTGAGTAAGGTGCGCATCACCGGCTGTTTGACAGCGAACGTACCGGTATGGCCCGGCAGCTTCTCAAGATGCCGGCGTACCGCGTCCAGCATGTCGGCAAGCGGCACGCCGGGCTGTATGCCCATGGCCTCCCGTAAGCGTACTTCATCTTGCTCAAGCCGGTTCGTCAGCGCGGCGTACAGTTCCGGGCCGGTCGTGTCGTGCGGGTCAAGACCCAGCACGTGCATCTTAGCCCGCGTCTCATTGACGATTTCCATCATCAACCGGATGTCAGCACCGGGTAAGCCCGCGGCACGCTCGAGACGTTCCAGTTGAGCCCGGAACTGCGGCTCGGCCGCCCCCATCAGTTGTGCCAATACCCTCGACATAATCTGCTATCAGATTACCACAAGCGCCATTGCGCGGATAGAGCGAAAATGAGTAGAATCAGAATTTTTCGGCGTGGTACCAGTCGGGAGCTTTTTTGAGCCATTCCTCAAGCTCACGCTCGGAGAGCAGGCCGGCCTGAGCACCGACTTTCTGTACGACACTCATGGAGTTGATAGGCGCCCACTGCAGGGCGCTTTCCAGATCATGGCCTTTGGCAAGCGCCGCCACGAACGTACTCGCAAAGGCGTCACCAGCACCCGTGCGATCCACCGGCGGGGCCAGGTCCGGATAGAGCGGCATTTTGAAGCGGCGTGCCCCATCGCTGGCGTACGCGCCATCAGGACCGTCGGTTACGACGACGATCTTCGGGCCAAGCGCGTGCAATTTATCGATAAGATCGTGGACATTGGCATGATCACCGCCGCCAACCGTGACCGCCTCTTCGCGGTTCAAGATCAGCACTTCGCTGCGCTGATATATACGCTTCAGACGTTCGGCACCTGCTTCCATCTGGAAGGTACCCGGCTGGAAGGCGAGCTTCACGTCGGGGTTTTGGTCGAGCCAATCGCTCACTTGGTCGTGATACGGTATGGCGTGCTCGGAAATACTGCTGAAGTAGACCCAGCGCGGTAGCTCATCAGGGTGCAGGTGAGGCCACTGGTAATCGTACTCTTCGTGCTTGATGAGGATGGTTCGCTCGCTCTGATAGCGCAACACATAGTGATAATTACTCTTCTTGCCGTGGTTCACACGTACGAGGTTGCTGCGCACGTGCTCCTTCTGTAAGGCAGCAACCATGTCACGACCCTCTTGGTCATCACCGACATTGGTAGCGAAACCGCTCTCCAGATCCAGCCGGGCGAACGCCACGGCGGCATTACTGGCGTTACCGACCGCTTGGACAACTTCGGCGTTTTCAAACGGCAGTTTGGTACCGAACTGCATGGCCAGCACCTTGGTGCCGTGTTCATCCTCGTAGGTCCACGCCTGGTCATCAAGCAGTTTTATAAAAGCATCGGTCACGATGTCGCCGATGCTAAGAACGTCTAATTGTTTTGCCATATTCCCACCATTTTTATACTTCTTACGGTTATTGTGGCACAGCCGCTCCGGCTACACAAGTGCCTTGCCGACGGAGTTGAACGTATCGAGTTTAGATTCGACCACCCGCCGCACGGCCGGTACCACGTCTTTACTGACCAGCTTCGATACTGAGTACTCGTTCGGGTTCTCAGCCAGTGTCTTTTCGAGCGCCTCGCGGTAGGCGACGCGCATATCGCTATTGATGTTTATCTTCGTCACGCCGATACGTACCGCGCTTTCGAAGTAGTGACCCGGGGTACCACTGCCGCCATGCAAGCTGATGTTACACGGGATGGCATCACGGATGCGCTGCAGAAGTTCCAGGTCAAGCTTCTTCGGCACCGGATACTTACCGTGCAGGTTTCCGACGGCGGCCGCGAACGTGTCGATACCGGTCTCAGTCACAAATGCCAGACTACCTTCTGGCGTACTGAAGGTCTTCTTTATCTCTTCGTAATCGATCTTCTCGGTGTGCAGGTTAGAGCTGCCGCCGAAGTAATGCGGCTCGCTTTCCACCAGCGCACCAGTGAATTTGGCGTAGGCGACGATCTCTTTGGTTGCGGCGATGATTTCCTCTTCAGTCGCATCTTTTTTAGCCTGGGAATAGTCGATGTGGATGAACTCGAAGCCGGCATCGATGCCCTTTTTGGCATCTTCCACGCTCGGGCTATGGTCGAGGTTCACATACATCTCGACGCCGTATTCGCGCTTGATGTTGTCGACCATATCGCGCACGTTGTCGATGCCGATGTCGGCCACCTCACCAGCACTTACCTCGACGAGGACGGGTGCGTTCTTGGACTTGGCTGCTCCTGCCACAGCTTTCAGCGTCGCCTCGTCATCGAGGTTGAATGCCCCGAACGCCCAGTGCTCGGTACGCGCTTGCGCCATACGCTCACGCGCTTTGCTGCAGTTATATCGGACTTGTTGGAGTGAGATCGCCATTATTTTTTCCTTTCTACGATATGATGTGCGGCCAGGCGGATGTGCTTGGCATCCAGGCCGAAATATTCGAGCAGTTCATTCGGCTCGCCGCTTTCCCCGAACCGGTCTTTCATGCCGATACGGTGCATGGGCGCCGGATACTCGTCAGCCAGCAATTCGGCGACCGCGCCGCCGAGGCCTCCCGCCGCCTGCCCTTCTTCGGCGGTGACGACGCAGCCGGTCTTACGGACGCTTTTCAGGATAGTCTCCGTGTCGAGCGGTTTGATGGTCGGTACGTGCACTACCTCGGCATCAATGCCGTCTTTATATAACTGTTCGGCCGCCAGGAGCGCCTGGTACGTCATGGTACCGGTCGCGACGATAGTCACATCGCTGCCTGGCGCATACACGTAGGCTTTACCGATTTCGAACGGTGTATCGGCAGTGGTTATGATGGGCGTAGCCTCGCGCGCCAGCCGCAGATAGTTCGGTCGAGCGTCCTTGGCCATGGCCAGTGTCGCCTTTTCGGCCTCCACGCTGTCACCGGGGGCGATGACGACCATGTTCGGCAGCACACGCATAAGCGCGATGTCTTCGAGCATCTGGTGTGTGGCGCCGTCTGGCCCAACCGACACACCGGCGTGCGACCCGACCACCTTGACCGGCTGGTTGTTCAGGCAGATAGTGGTGCGAATCTGTTCCCAGTTGCGACCTGGGCTGAAAGCTGCGTAGCTGCTCACAAAGGGAATCTTCCCCATGGAAGCCAAGCCGGAGCCGACGGTTACCAGGTTCTGCTCGGCCACACCGATTTCCACGAACCGCTCCGGAAATGCTTCTTTGAATAAGCTCATCTGGGTGCTATCGGTCAGATCGGCGCAAGCGGCGACGACATTCATGTCTAACTCACCAGCCGCTTTGAGCCCACGCCCAAAGCCCTTGCGAATCGGCTCACTTGTCAATTCGCCATCTATATCAACCAAATGCATATCACTCATGCTCACTCCGGATCCTGCCACCGAGCGTGCGGAGTTCGTGCAGCGCCTTGATGGCCTGTTCGTGGTTCGGCGGTACGCCGTGCCAGTGGAAGTCATATTCCATAAAGTCCACGCCCTTGCCCGGAATGGTGTAGGCCAGCAGCACGACCGGCTTTTCGGTGATAGCTTTAGCCATGGCGCAGGCGTCGATGACCGCCTCGATGTCGTTACCATCGACCTCGATAGCGTGCCAGCCGAAGCTTTCCCACTTCTTCTTCATGTCTTCAAGCGGCATCACCTGTTCGGTCGGTCCGTCGATCTGGATATTGTTGCGGTCGACGATAGCCGTGATGTTCGTCAGGTTGTACTTGGCGATCAGCATGATAGCTTCCCAGTTGTTGCCCTCGTCCAGTTCACCGTCACCGGTCACGACGTAGACGTGCCGGTGCGCTTGAGCATCCATGCGCATAGCTAGGGCCACGCCGGCCGCCTGGCTCAGGCCGCAGCCGAGCGGGCCGGAAGTACTCTCAAGACCGGGCAGGCGCTCGCGCTCAGGGTGGCCTTGCAGCCGGCTACCGAGTTTGCGCAGGGTCAGCAGTTCTTTCTTGGGGAAATAACCGGCTTCGGCCATCGTGGCGTAACGCACCGGTACGCAGTGACCGTTGCTCAGTAACAAGATATCGCGCTCCGCCCAGTCAGGATTGCGCGGATCGTGTTTCATAACATCGAAATACAACGCCGTGAAGATATCGGCTAACCCCAGTGGGCCGGCGCTGTGGCCACTGCCGGCATGCTCCAGCATGCGGACGATATCCTCGCGGATGGTATTGGCTTTGAATTCAAGCTGTTTGATCGTGTATGTTTCGGCCATCAGTCGTTCTCTATTCTAGCCATTAGTGTAGCATAAGCGGTACCTGGGGCGACGGCACCGTGTAGGTAGCCTCCGGCGTTCAGTACGTCGATTCCGCCCTCGGCCAACGCCCGCGCGTTCTTATCATTCACGCCGCCGTCCCAACCGAGTTCGAGTGTCGGCTTCAGCTCGCGGAGTTGCTTGGCCTTATCTAACAAGCCGAGATCGGCATGGCCGCCGAAGTGGCCGAGATTACCCGAGAAAATTAGAACGTGATCGATAACTTCCAGGGCCGGAGCGATTGCCGCTACCGGTGTCTCCGGCAAAAGCGCCACACCGACCTCTACGCCGTGGCCGTGACAAGCTTCGGCAAAATGCATAAAGTTCCCTTCGGCTTCGGCGTGTACGATGATGAGCTGCGGCTGCAGCGCTACCAATGCCTCCAGATGATCGAACGGCCGCTGATACATTACGTGCAGGTCAGCCCGTACGCCGCCTGGCCACCAGACGTCTTCGATAGCCATCAGTTTATTGTGCGTAAACACGCCGTCGCTCAGGTCGATATGGATGCGATGGGCATAGCTCAACGTCTGCTCGATCTGCAGTTTGTAGACCGCCGGGTCGTCCGTAGTAACAGTGGGGCAGATAGTGGTCATGCGCGCCTCTTACGGCTCAGTAGCCATAGGCCGCCACAATATGCCGCGTAACATAGGATCATCGTCGTCCACTCCCAGCCGTACGCCAACCAATAGCTCGAGCTAGTGCCGGCATAGAACCAGTCATTGATGGACCGTACCCTATTCTCCGCTAGCGTCAACAGATCTAGGACGGTCACGCTCAGTGTCGCTAAGAAAACCGCCCAGAATATCCGATGCAGCCATAGCTTGTGTCTTGAATATGCAAACAGCAAGCCAGCAAGCGCAGAAAGCAGCGGACACGCAAGCAGACTCATCTCAAAGGTGCGCGTGCCGGTACCTACGTTAAGCGTGTCGAGGAGACTTGCTACCTCTCCCAGGAAGCCGGCGATCATAATGATAATGAACGCCCACTGCCACTTAACGCTCAGACTGAGTGCTGCGGCAGGACGTGCGGTAGTCTTTGCCATACCTTTACCCACCTAACTCGTCGAGTTCCGCAATACGGCGCTTGAACCGGTTCGCTCCTGCAAAGGGTGTCATGAGCCACGTATGGACGATACCGATCGTCTTGTCGAGATCGATATCCCGGGCGCTCAGACACAATACGTTGGCGTCGTCATCATTGCGGCTCGCGCGGGCTTCTTCCTGATCCCAGCATAAGCTGGCCCGGATACCCTTGAACCGGTTCGCGGCCATGCACATGCCTTGACCGCTGCCGCAGATAAGTATTCCGCGCACATCCGGATCGTTATCGGCGCGCATGGCCTGCACTACCCGACCGGCGAACTGGGGGAAATCATCTTCAGGGTCGCGGGTATGATTACTTTCGTCCACCACATCATAGCCGGACTTCTGCAGATACTCGGCTAGTTTCGCCTTATACTCGAAACCGTTGTGATCCGCGCCCAGATATATTTTCATCGTCTGTCGCCAGCCCGATTATTCGCCTTTGTGGAGGAATTTACCGGTGTCGGCCACGACCTCTACTAAGCGGTTGCTGTAGCCCCATTCGTTGTCATACCACACCATCACTTTGACCAGGTTGCCGTCCACTACTTTAGTGAGTGCCAGGTCGACCGTGCCGGAGTGGCTGTTGCCGATATAATCGCCGCTGACCAGCGGCTCTTCGGATACTCCCAGGATACCCTGGAAGAACGGTTCCTTGGCGGCTTTCTTGAAAACTTCATTAAGCTCTTCGACGGTAGTGTTACGCTTAAGCAATGCACTGACATCGCTCAGGCTCACTACTGGGGTGGGAACACGGATGCTCAGGCCGTCAAACTTATCTTTCAGCTGCGGCAAAGCAAGCGTGACAGCGATAGCAGCACCAGTAGTCGTCGGCACGATGTTCTCGGCAGCATTGCGGCCTTCGCGTAGGTCCTTCTTAGGGGCATCCTGCAGCGCCTGGCTGGCGGTATAGCTGTGAACCGTGGTCAGCAGCGACTTCTCCACACCGAATTCACTGTCGAGCAGCGCCATCACGGCACCCAGCGAGTTCGTGGTGCAGCTGGCATTACTGATGACTTCGGTAGCGCCTTCCAGCTTGTCATCGTTCGCACCGAGGACGATAGTGTCGACACCGTCACTCTTGGTCGGACCGGAAATGACGACACGCTTGGCGCCGGCCGTAATGTGCTTGCTCGCGCCTTCCTTGTCGGTAAAGAATCCGGTGCTTTCGATGACCAATTCGACGTTCATGTCCGTCCACGGCAGCGCCGTCGGGTCTTTCTCGGCCAGCACACGGATCTTTTGGCCGTCCACGATGATGTTCTCGTCGTCGTGCCCCACTTCGCGGTCATACGTGCCGTAGTTGCTGTCGTGCTTCAGTAGGTATGCCAATGTTTTGGTATCGGTTAGATCGTTGATGGCGACGATTTCGAGGTCGTCGCGGGCGAAAGCGATCTTAAAAGCGTTCCGTCCGATACGGCCGAACCCGTTGATTGCGATACGTGTCTTCATGTTTACCACCCCTGTTTTATATGTAGTTTTATATGCTTACGCTTTCATTGTAGCCTAGCCACCTGTCGGATGCAAAATGTTACGCGCTCGGCGTGTTCGCCGGTGGTAGCTGCGTACCGCCATCGGTAGGCGCCGACGGTTGGCCGGTAGACGGCATACTGACCGGCTCAGAGGGGGCCGGCACAGGTTCAGATACGGGTGCGACAGGCGTATTTACTGCAGCTGGTTCCGCAGGTACAGCGATCTGAGTCTCGGCCGGCGCGCTTGGTTCCAGGGCACCGTCAGTGTGCATTACTAAATCAGGCGAGGCATCGGGTTGCAGCGCCGGCTGCACTGTATTCGCCGGTTGGACATCAGGAGTATAGGGCATGGTGCCCGGGTTGGTCGCGCCACCGCCACCCACGACTATCGAGGATGCAGCCGCGTCTGCCACACCCTTAGGTCCTGCGAAGTGGTGTGTCTGCCACAGTTTCACCGCACCGGTGCTGGCTCCGCCAAGCACCACCACGGCACAGACGACGACCGTGATAAGCGGGACGACACTCGCTGTCTTCTTGAGTGAGATCGATTGGGCTGCTGTGTCGGAAGCCGAGGAAACGTCCAGGCTGGTAGTGACAGCGTGATATCCGCCAGCCGTTACGCTTACTTTATAGCTAGATGGGCTGACACCGGTGAAGAGTGCTTTACCCGTACTATCGGTCTTCTGGGTCTGGCCACCCAAGGCTACGGTCGCACCACTCACCGGCTTATGCTGGGCATCTAGCACCGTGATACTTACATTCACTCCCGCGGCAGTGGCGGCAGGAGTAGTTGCCGTGGTAGTGGGTGTCGTTGCGGCTGGCGTGGGCGTGGTAGTAGTTGTCGGCGTAGTTGATTGAGTAGGCGTAGATGTCTTGGTCGTCGTAGATGTCGAGGACTTCGTTGGCGTAGTCGTGGTGCTACTGCCGCCGGTAGATGTCGGCGGAGGTGTCACTACCGCAGCAGCAAGCGTAAAGCTGCCCGCGGCAGTGCTGTGGTTCCAGATATCAACCGAATTACTGCTCCCATCAGAATTCTCAACAGGCTCATCAATCTGGCTTGCTCCATCAAACGACATGCTTGTCGTACCGGTCGCCAGCACTTTGAACGTTATCTTTGCCACAATCTGCCTACCCGTCACATTACTACCGAGTGATGCTTCGCCAACCTTCACCACACCGCCGCCAGCCGTTTGCTCTGCAGGAAAGTTGAACGGTGAGCCGGCTGCGCTGCTGGCAGTAAGGGTGGCGGAAAGCTTAGTGGCATCATAGTTTACGTTTGCTTGCACCGCATTTACCTGGGTGGCGCCGCTATCCTCATACACAGTTACCGTAAACGTGCTACCAACGGTGTGACTACCACTACTCGGCGATACGCTCAAAGAGGCGCTGCCAGCGGCAAGCGCCCGAGTCTTCAGATGTGTTACCGCAGTTACACCGCCTATAACCATAGCTGCGACTACAACGAGATACGCAGCCTGCCATGCATACTGCTGGTACAAGCGGTGTAGCTGAGCTGTTTTGTATCTCATATGGGTTTTAGCTTATGCTTACGCCTGAGTATATGCTGGGGATGCCGAAAACGCTACATAATATATGTTGTCATAAATACAACTGGGCCTAGTATGGAATACTTACTGCGGGTAAGCGGTATTCCATCGCTCGATGGATTCGGCGATGATTTTCTTGGCATCTTCGATATCGCCCCAACCGAGTACCTTAGTGGTGCCAGGCTTTTTTAGGTCCTTATAGTGCGCGAAATGCTCTTCGACCTTGCGCTGCCAGCGCTCGCCCAAGTCATCCAGACTGTGGATGCTGTCACCCGTGTCACGGTCGTCAGCCGGTACGCAGACGATCTTGTAGTCCATCTCGCCGTCGTCTTCAAAGTTAAATACGCCGATGACCTTAGTTTCGAGCCACGTGCCAGTCGGAATCGGTTGGGCGCAGTATACTAGTACGTCCAATTCGTCCCCATCCTCATCGATGGTACGGGGGATAAAGCCGTAGTTTACCGGCTTGGCGTAGATACTCGGTTCGACCCGGTCGAGCACGAAACAGGCACGTTCACGGTCCCACTCCAGTTTGAGTGTCGAGCCCATGGGGATGTCGATGACCGCATTTACGGTGCCGTTCTGATAGTCGCCAGGTGTTAACACTTGGTTAAAGTCTGCCATTGCTTTACTCCTTTTTGGGTCGATTTACGTTACACAATATTGTACACTAGTTGGTGAAGATGAAAGTAATCGGCCATCGTGGCACTGCCGGTCTGGCACTCGAAAACACTCTGGAATCGTTCCGTCTGGCGCTGGATCTCGGTGTCGACGGCGTAGAGTTCGACGTCCGTATCACCCGTGACGGCAACCCGGTCGTCTGCCACGACGAAATGCTGAACCGTATCAGTGACTCGGCCAAGAACGTCAGTGAGCTGACCTACGCCCAACTGAAGAAAATCAAGCTGCTGAACGGTGCCCGCGTACCACTGCTCAGCGAAGTACTGGAGCTGGTCGGCAATCTGCCGGTCATCGTCGAGATAAAAGTCTCGGGACACACTGAAGCCATCTGCCGTGTATTCGATGCATTCCCCGGCCTGGACATCACCGTGGCGTCGTTCCACCAGGACGTCATCGCCGATATGCGGCGTCTGCGGCCGCGCATCCCGCTGCTGCTGGCCGAGAACCAGAATCCGTTCGCTGCCGTACGGGCCGCCCGCCGCTACGGAGCCGGCCTCGATCTGAACCACGGCCTTCTAAACCCATACACCTACTGGCAGTCGAAGCGCTATGGATTCCGTATCATGGTTTATACGGTCAATAATCCTATCGTAGGCTGGTTCATCCAAACGTTCTACCCCCGAGTCTGGATCTGCACGAACCACCCGGAGCGTTTTCTCAAGACGCCCACCATCGTTACGGTCCCCGAAGATTAGCGTCCGCTGCCGTATACTAGAGTCATGCAGGTGTTTTTTGAACGGCGCAGCGAATTAGCACTCGGTATCTGGGAATACACATTCAAACCCGAGCGGCCGGTCGATTTCGTACCCGGCCAGTACGTCGAGCTGCGCCTTGGCGGGCAAACGCGTACTTTTACGCTCACTTCCCTGCCTACCGACCCGGCTATCACTTTCATAACCAAACATTTCGCACTCCAAAGCACGTACAAACAAGCGCTCCAGGCGTTGCAGCCTGGTGAGGCGGCCACTATCGGCGATGCCATGGGCGATCTGGTCCTGCCGAAGAGCCCGGCCGTACCTCTCGTTTACGTTGCCGGCGGTATCGGCATGGCCTCCTACGCCAGCATGCTGCGTGACCTGTTGGCGCGCAAAGAAGAGCGTCCCATCTTCCTGTTTTACCGCTTGCGGGCCGCCCGGGAGCAGCTCTGCCGCGATCTGACCGATGCCTATCCGCTGCAGCTCAAACAAATCGTACTCGCACCGAACGAACTATCAGCCCAAGAAATCAAAGCGACCACGCCGCCCGATGCACTCATCTATCTTTCCGGCAGCCAAGACTTCGTGGAGACGCTACGTGCGGACCTCGAAGCACTCGGCACGCCTCGCAGCTCCATCGTCTTCGATTACTATGATGGTTACGCGCAGGAAATATAAGCGGGCTTATATGTTCCGAGCATAACCAATCATATACCGAAGGTATACCACGGCTATGCCGAGCTTTAGTTCTGGATGGGGTGGGCGTGACCTTCGAGGTACTCACGGATCTTCAGGGCTGCCGTGGCGCCTTCGCCGGCTGCACTGGCGATCTGCATGGTAGCGCCGCTACGGATATCGCCCGCCACGAACACGCCTTTGACGCTGGTCTGCAGGTCTTCATCAGCTTGAACGAGATGGATGTGGTCCAGCTCGACACCGCTGTCTTCCAGGAATTCACTGTTAGGCTTGAGGCCCACGAACACGAACACGCCGTCAGTCGGGAATTCTACCGTCTTGCCGTCTTGTTTACCGACGACCTTCACAACCTTGCCGCTTTCGTCGCCGACAATCTCTTCCGTAGCCGTCTGCAGATGTACTGTCACTTTACCCTCATCAACGTATTTCTGTAGCTCTTTCTGCAGCACGTCGCTGGCTTTGACCGTACTACGTACCAGCAAGTCGATATGGCTGGCGAAACGGGTCAGGAACATGGTCTCCTGCACGGCACTGTTACCTCCACCGACTACCACCAGTTTCTTATCACGATAAAACGCGCCGTCGCATGTCGCGCAGTAGTGGACGCCGCGAGCATAGTACTCAGCTTCGCCCGGCACGCCGATTTTCTTATAATCGCTGCCGGTAGCGATCAGGACCGCCCGGGCGAGCATGTCGCCGCTGGTTGTTTCCAGCCGTTTGTGGGTACCTTCATCGTGGATCTTCAGCACTTCGCCCAGCTCGATCACCGCCCCGAACCGCTCGGCCTGCTTACGTAGATTCTCGGCCAGTTCCAGGCCGGCGACTCCTTCGGGGAAGCCAGGATAGTTATCTACCCAGTCAGTGATGGCCGCTAGACCGCCTGGTACTGCCCGCTCGAACAGCAGCGTATCGATGTCTTCACGGGTGGTATAGATGGCGGCACTAAGCGCCGCCGGCCCGGCGCCGATGATGATTACGTCGTGTTGCGGTATGTCTTTCGTATCTGCCATAGTCCCTCTATTCTACCGGTCTTTCTCTTATTTCAAAAAGGTCATTGATTATCGTAGCTGCCGCCGGAAAAGTCTGAAAAACCCTTACCTGCGGTACGCTTACACGAGCAGGGTTTGTCGGATACATTATGCTATGCGGCGTGCCGTACCCAGAACCGCCCGAGGCGGTTCTGGTAGCCGCCCAGTTTTCTGATTACTCCTTTAGGCGACGGCCGGAGCCAGTTTCGCCAAGTTGTAGCCGACGACTACTTCACGAGTATCGTCCTGCTTGGTCACTACGGTGACCGGTACCGTAAGCGCTCCCGAGATAGCCAGCGCTTCCTGCTGGCGCTCCGGGTTCTCGTCGAGGTTCACCTCGTCATATGCCAAGCCCTTGGCGCCCAGGTACTTCTTGACCATAGGACAATACGCGCACGTAGTGGTCGTAAAAATAGTGATGTTTTTTACCATGCTAACCCCTCCACTGGTTATTTTTGATGGCTTTCCGAGCGTGTTGGTTTTCGCTGTAAAGTCGTATGTATCAGTATACACTAGCGTAATAGCTGCCCGTCAATGCGCTATATGTAGTGTTTTTTAGTACGAATGTTTACGATTTGCCTTCGATAGCGACCAGCTCGATATCGAATACCAGATCAGCATTGGCCGGGATGCCTGAACCGTATGGCGGATTAGCCCCATACGCTTTCGTAGCCGGAATCAGCAGACGGCGGGTACCGCCGACTTTCATGCCGGGTACACCCTCGGTCCAACCGGCAATCACACCTGAAAGCGGAAAACTGATGGCCTTACCAAAATCATGAGAACTCTGGAATACTGTGCCGGTCTTAGCCACTGCACCGGTGTAGTGGCAGGTCACCGTATCACCCGGTTCCACTACAGCACCTGTGCCGGGCACGCGGTCCTCTACGGTTAGTTCAGCGATAGTATCAATGGGCGTGAAATCTGGTAGCATGTTGATTCTCCTTTATTACATGCGGGGGAACGGTACTCAACATGGGTGCAACAAGTTGCTCCATGTGCCCGCCCCTACTTTATTGTTTCTGGATCCTTAGCAGCTTAACGACGAAGACTAGATCTGAGTTGGCCGGAATAGATGAGCTCGGCGAGCTGCTGCCATAGGCGAGCGAAGCCGGAATCACCAAGCGGCGGGTGCCGCCAACCTTCATACCGACCAGTCCTTGGTCCCAGCCCTGGATCACCTGGCCCTGGCCAAGCGTGAAGGCAAAGCCATCGGCCGTAGTAAAGTCTTCGTCGAACTTAGCGCCGGTGCTGGCGAGCGTACCGTAGTACTTCATGACCAAGCAGTCACCATCCTTGGCGGCAGCTCCGGTGCCTGCTTCCAGATCGGTCGTCTGCAGGCTCGTGACAGGTTCAGTCGGCATGTATGCTTCCGGTGCAGGTAGCGTGACTTCCGTCTGTGTGTCCGTACACTGTTGCTGCGAGGTCTGTGTCTGAGTGTTTGTAGTATCGGCACCGGGATTGATGATGGCAAAAACCGTCACCGCACTGGCACTTCCTAGAAATAAGACTGCTCCCAGCCCTGCAAATACCCGATCACGCATACGCGCCATAATTCATTGTCCCCTCAGTTACTTCTTGTATATCTTACCGGGCCTCAGGCATCCAGGCAAGTGTCTGCGGTTCGGCTGGAAAACCACGGCGGACGCCTTCGAGTACCGCATCACGCACCGACGTAGAGCGGAAATTCACCTGCATCAGTTCTTTGAGTGGCAGCCAGATCGGTTCATAGATATTCCGGCCGAGGGCAGTGATTTTCGCTTCTTCGCTATCAGGACTGAGGGCCGGATCGCCACCGATATACTCACAGAGGAATATATTCTGGATACCGTACATATCGCCACCATCTTCCAGGAATACCAGGCGCGCTTGTCCGACTTCCAAGCCGGTCTCTTCGCGCAGTTCGCGCCGCAGGGCGGCCTCGGTATCTTCGCCGAGGTCTACGCCGCCACCGATCAGCGTGTAATACTCGTGGCCGAATTTATTACGCTTCATGACCAGCAGTTTATCGCCATTGATAACAATGGCGCGGACGGCGCTGTGACGGGTACTCATGCTCATAATGCAGCAACGGAGCAAAGCATACATGCATGTATGCTTTGGGAGTACCGCCCATTATATGGAATCCTTTTCATATGGTTATTGTACCGCTCTGATGATACTCCCACAACCTGCAAACGGTGTTTGTAGACTCTGGGAGAAAGACAGACGTGTTGCATTGTAGAATCGGTGCATGGCGGAGGCCAGCGACACGATTCCGAAGCCGGAGCTTCCTGTCTTCCCTCTCGCCTCAACGCGGGATGATGATGGAGCGGCCGCAGTGCGGGCAGTTCGTCTCATCGCCACCGCGAGCCGAGCCACTGAAAGTGACTTTCTTCCCGCAGGAGCAGCTCGTCGACTTCTGTGACATGCTCCAAGGCGACACCTTGACGTCACTCCAAGCCTTCTTGGCCAATCAAATCACCTCCTTCAGGGGGTGGGTAGGAACAGGAAAGACGGAGAACCGACTGCCGCGCGTACACGACACCCCGGGCTCCAAGCGGCATGTCGCTCGCTGCTGACAGCCGATCCTCCGGAATGGAGGGAACCACCACGAACGCGCCCGTCTCGGGTTCGAACGCTCATTATGAATGCGTGATGGTTCCCGTCTTGGGGAAACTATGCAATTACATCTGTCTTGTAAACCTTATACAAGTTCAAACGCTCGACGTGTTTCTAATACGGAACTCACTTGCAAAGTGAGTATGATTATACAATTGCACGACAGTAAAAGCAATGTGCGTGGCTACCAGCCACCGCCACCGCCTCCACCGCCACCGCCGCCGGCAAACCCGCCACCACCGAAGCCGCTGCCGCCTGAGCTACGTGGCGCCGCAAAGCTCGTATTAATAGCTGCGCCGAATCCATCGTTCAGAGACCCGGCCAGATAGCCGACATTGAACGCCGTCCAGTTGCCGCTGTACCAATCCGGCGGTGAGGTATAAATGCCTTCGAACTTACCCGCCCACTTCTTCTCTACCTGCAGCACGATGGCATACGGCAACAGCTTTTCGAACAGCTCCACCGTACGTTCCGGCTCGCCTGCACCCGCCGCATAGGTCGCTTCCGGGCCTTCCAACTTCTCCATTCGGTCTTTCTCGGCCGTTTCCATGTACAACTTAAGTCCGAGTAATTGCTCTTTGGCAGCCACACCGGCGGCCGTCCGGGCCGGCATGGCACGCACGAACAGGAAGAAAATGATCGCTCCGACGACTATGCCGGCCAGCAGCGGCGCGCCCACCCCCAGACCGGACAAGAAACCGCCGAACCATATGATAAGGAATACCAGTGAGAACGAGATTGAGCCGTAGGTCGCGAATTTGTACGGGTTCTGTTTAAAGAATCCGCGTGCTGTCAGATCCGCACTGACGCTTTTACGTAAAGAGGTGGCGGTTTTGTACAATTTATTTTTCTCGGACGTCAGGCCGACTTTCTCGCCTACCTGTTTGCTCGTGAACATAGCGCCAAGCAGCTGGATCTCCTGAGGCGTACACGTGGACCACTCAGCGTTACGCAGTTCAAGCGTATACGTCACCTTATCTTTGATGAGCGGTCGGTCGTGCCGTTCTTCGATAATACGGATATAGCCGCGCCGCGCCAGATCGATGAACGTCGCCGTAAGGTCACGGTTGTCGACTTTGAAATCAGTGATGGCGCCGGCATCAAGCGGCGTCACACCCTGCGGGGGCGTGTACTCCGGCACGATAGTACCACGGCCTTTGGCATCCCGGCCCCTGCGAAGCCACCATAGCAACCCGGTCAGACCGGCCGCCAGCACCGGTACGGCGAATTCCAAAATCGGCAGGGCGTAGTCCATGACCTGCTCGAGCAGACTTGCCGGCTGGAAATAACCTTTATGGAATGCGACCACGTATGTGAGCGTCTGACCGGCGCCAAGGTCTGTAGCACTGGCCATTACCGTGCCATTCGCCGCGGTAATGGTGCAATCCGACGATGTGGTACCATACGATCCGGCCATACATTCCGGCGTAGGATCGGCAGTATACGCGGCTTGCGGTACATGCAGCATCACTGCCACGTGCGTGAACGGTTCATCCCATTGGTCACCGTTCACGTCCCAGTACAGCTCGTCGTGGCCGGAGTAGAACGTCACGACGTTCTGCACGGTGTAGTCGATAGTGTATCCTTGGAGGCCCGTAACCGTCCGGTCTGGATCACCGATCTTAAGTACCGTATTACCGTTGCTACTGGAAGTACTGTACTGGCTGGGAGCTCCCGTATCGGAAGTCACCTTATTGACGTGCAGTTTCAACGAGTGATGTTTGTAACTCTGAGGGATCGCCCGCAGAATGCCATGGTTGTAATCGGTAAAATCAACCGAGATATGCTCGACGACATGCAGTTCGCCCTGCTTATCGGCGCGGGTCAGTGTCTCGTCGGCCGTAAAATCAGTGACGGTAAAATCATTGACATCCGCATGGGCCGCCATCGGCACAACGAGAAGCATCAGACCGGTCAGTAACGAAAGTACCCGTGGCGCCCGCCGCATCGTCAGATTCGCTCGGCCCCGAATTGGTCTTTGGCCGCCGCCGCAGCCGCGTCGAGCATGGCGTTCACTTCTTTGTCGGTCAATGTGCGCTCATAGCTGGCGATTTCGAGCCGGAATGTGATCTGTTTGTGAGCCGGGTCGTCAGGGCGCTGGAAGATATCGCGCGTGGTAAGCCCGTAAGTGACGACACCGTTGGACTTCATGCCGTTATAGACATTGTAAAAGACGGGCATCGGTACGCCGCCCAGATCATGCTTGCTCAGCACTTCGGTCATGAAGTCGTATAGCTCCTGATGAGGAAGCTGGTCGCTGACCTTCAGCGTTATATCTTGTGTGACCTTGGGGAAGCGCGAAATAGGTACATAGCTGGACGCTGGACGTGTGAATCCATAGCCATCGAGAGCTAAGACGTCCAGTTCAAAACCAGCCGTGTGAGCTGGCAGCTTCAGAGCCCGTCTGACGCTGCCACGGAATTCACCGATGATACCCAGGAAAGTCTCATCCAGTGTATAGACGAAGGCGCTGCGAGTCATGTCGTACGGTTTGGTGATATCGAAATGGCGCATATCCTCCGAAACCGGCTTGAATACCAGTTGCACGCCTACGAGCTGACGCAGGTATTTCTGGGCGGCATAGTACGCGGCGCCCGGCTTCTTAAGCTTGTCTGCCGCAGCGAATACGAACGCCAGCAGCTCATCTTCGCGCGGCAAGCCCTCGTCATCGTTCTGACCGACGATATGCGCCTTGCCGAGTTCGAACAGAGCGAACTCGTCATACCCCGCCTTGATGTTGCCATGCACTTTGTCGAGCAGACTCGGCATGAGGCTGAGGCGGTAATACTGCAGATCGGGGCTGAGGGCGTTATCGACCTTGAAGGCGTTATCTGGGTTCTGACCGGTCTTTGCCAGCAGATCACCGTGGACGAAGCTGTAGGTAAGTACCTCGTTGGCACCGGCTCGGGCCAAGCGGTTGCGGATTTCCTGTTTCAGTTGAATCGTTGTGTTTTTAGCAACGGGAGTAATGGAGCGCTTCGGTACTTCCAGTGGCAGCTTATCGAAACCGTACAACCGGCCGATTTCTTCGACCACGTCCTCGCGCAGCTCGATATCAGTCCGCCAGAACGGTGCCGTGACCGTCAGATTGTCGTCCTGTACTTCGACCACGCATTCCACGTGTTCGAGCAGGTGTTTCATATCGTCGGCCGACAACGTCAGACCCAGGCGTGTGTTGATGTACTCGACCGAGACCGGTACCGGTGGGTGGATGCTGGTGCGGCCCTCGGTGTGATCGATGTCGACCACACTGCTTGCCGGTGTAGCGCCGGCCATCTTCTGGATATCCCCGGCAATCTTCGCCAGCACCGCCCGGTTCTGTAGCGGACTCTGACCCTTGTTAAACCGCGTAACCGCATCAGTGAACAAACCGTGGCGCATGCTGGTGCGGCGGATGGTATACATATCGAACGTGGCGCACTCCAGAATGACGTTCCGGGTCTCATCGCTCACCTCGGTGGCTTCGCCGCCCATTACGCCGCCAAGACCGATCGCCTTGTCGCCATCGGTAATAACCATATCTGCATCATTCAGTTCGATGGTTTTGCCGTTCAGTAGCTTCAGCGTTTCGCCGGGCTTGGCGAACCGAGCACCTAAGCGGCCGCTCGCGACTTTATCGTAATCATACGCATGCAGCGGCTGACCGGTGACCAGCATATAGAAGTTGGTCAGATCGACCACGTTGTTGATAGGTTTGGCGCCGACCTTCAGCAGTGCGACTTGCAGCCACATGGGGCTCGGCTTGATAATCACGTCCTTGAGAGCGATAGCCGTAAAGCGCGGGATGCTACCCGGTATTTCGTTCTGGACCTCGAGCTCCAGGCCGGTACCCTCTGTGATTTCCGCGGCAAGCGTGTACCAATCGGGCGAGGTGAACTGCTGGCCCAATATGCCCGCGACTTCACGCGCGACGCCGAGCGCACCGAAGCAGTCCGGGCGGTGGGTGAACATTTTGTTTTCGATGTCGATGATGTAGTCATCCAACTTGTAGACGTCGGCGAACGGTGTACCGGGTGCGACATTTTTGTCGATATCGAGCAAGCCTTCGTGGCTGTCGCCGAGGGCGAGCTCTTTGGCGCTGGCGAGCATCCCGTGGCTCATGGCGCCGCGCATGGGGCGGCTCTCGAGCACGAACGGATCTTGCGAGCCATAGCTATCGGGCACCGTCATGCCAGGCGCCAACCAGACAGCCAGCATATCGGTGTGGACATTCGGGGCGCCAGTCAGGACCTGCACCAGACCCTTTTCATCGCGCTCCACATCTTGGACAACCCCCCCGTCATCGATAAGGCAGCGGTGTAGATGGTCGCTGTTTTCGAGCGGTTCGCACACCACGACTTTCACGACCGGAATGCCCTGATACTTCTCGCCGATGTTTTCGACCCCCTCGACCTCACCTAGCTGTGAACCGATATGTGCCACCAGTTCGTCCACCGGCGGCAGCTCGAAATCCAGGAACATCTTCAGCCAATTGACACTTACTTTCATGCTTGGCCCCCCTCGACTCTGGCCTTCAACGCAGTCATAGATTCATCAAAGGTTCCCGGGTCATAGCCGAGCTTTTCGTAGAGTACGAGCAATGACCATAGGTTGTCATCGAGTTCGTGTTTTATCTTTGCGTCAACGTCTGCGATATCGCGTTTGCCCTCGCGAGCCATAACGAGCTTACTGAGATCTCCCACATCGCCTACATAGCCTGCCATATAATCACTGACTGTCCATGGCTTGCGACCTTCAGCTACGTTTAGTTTGTCGTATAAGCCAGCGACTTCCAAAGCCTGTCCTTGCATCTTATAGACATTTGTTTCGCTCATAATGCATCCTCCGGTAGGAGCGAGATTACTTGGTAGCCATACTGCGCTACTTCTTCGGGAGTAAACGCATGGAAATCTTTAGTCTTGAGTATGTAACCGACCTGTCGGCGCAGCGAGCGGCCCGTAGGTTGACGGTTGTCGTCGACTTCGTCGAGTACGAGCGTATCGCCTGGGTCACACTGCCAATCGGCTAAGCGTAGCTCAAAAGTCTTTTTGCCCGACGCGATTTCGTCATAATACTGACGATCGATTTTTTTGTGGATCTCACTCATGCGAATTGCCTCAGGAAGTTCAGGTTGGCGGACTCAAAGTGACGGACATCTTCGATGCCGTATTTCATCATGACCAGGCGGTCGATGCCGCAGCCCCACGCGAAACCGGCGTAGATTTCGGGGTCGATGCCGCCGTCGCGCAGCACGTTCGGGTGGATCATGCCGCAGCCGAGCAGCTCGATCCAACCGGAGTACGAGCAAACGTTGCAGCCCTGCTTATCGCAGAACGGACAGCTCAAGGCGAATTCGAAACTAGGTTCGGTGAACGGGAAATAGAACGGCTGAGTCTTCACGTCCAGCTCTTTGCCGTAGTACTCCTGCAAGAAGGTCTTAAGCGTAGCGATGAGCATGCCGGCGTGCACGCCCTTGCCCACATACACCCCTTCCAACTGGTAGAACGTGTGCTCGTGGCGTGCGTCCAGATCTTCGTTACGGAACACGCGGTCGGGCACCACGACGGCAATGGGCTCATCGTTCTCGAGGTTGGCGGCGTACTTCTTCAGCATGCGGTTCTGCATGGTGCTGGTGTGTGCCGGGGCGATAAAGCGTTTGCCATTCGCATCGGTCTGCGTGGTCATGAAGGTGTCGTAATCATCGCGGGCCGGGTGATCTTCGGGGAAGTTCAGTGCGCCGAACATATGGTAATCGTCGTCGATCTCGCGCGATTCGCTCGCCGTGAAGCCCATGCGGTTAAAGATATCGAGGATGATTTCGCGCTCGCGCATCAGCGGATGTACGCTGCCGGTCGCCGCTGGTAATAACTGCGGGCGTGCAGCGGCTGGCACATTGATGTCGAACGGTGCCGTGATGTCGATAGGCGGTAGTGCCTCAGCCTGCTCCTGATGTGCATCGACCAACTTCTGTAGCTCGCCCTTCAACGTATTGATCTCTTGGCCGAAGCTGCTGCGCTGTTCCGGCGGCAACTGGGGGATTTCGGCATAGAGCGCCCTCAGTTCAGTGGCCTTCAGGATATCTGCTTTGGTTTCGAGGGTCGCAAAGCGCTCGGTAAGTTGCTGCGCGACTTCGGCGACGCGGGCGTTCTGATAGTTCATTGCCCCTTAGTATACCAAGCCCGCAACAGATACGCATCATCTTGACTAAAAATGATTTATATACTAAAGTATGCCTATCTCAAACTGAGATAGCAGGATTTCGGACCTAGGAGGACCGATGGCAACCATACCGGAGGGAATGTTTCCCGAGGAGCGCTTCCACTTCGAGGTGCTCAGCATGTCGAACGGCACGCGGTTCGAGGCCGACTTCAACCACAACCAGTGGTCGAAGGGCGGCGGACACCGGCTCGTCCACCTGATGGACAAGCACCAGCCGTTCGCCCAGGGCACCTACTCGCTGCGGATCACCCGCGAGTTCGGCTCTCGCCTGAACCGTCGGACAGAGACCATCACGGACCGGCCCAAGTGGTTCGAGATCTCACCCGACGGTCACACAAGCGGCAAGCCGCGCCCCAGGATCAACTTCCTGGACTGCGCCACCCACGGCCTTGCCTGCTGAACCCGGAACACCCAACGCCGGCGGCGACCATCGACACTCCGTGTCATCGCCGCCGCCGGCCCCATACCTCCTCCGTTCATCCGAAATCCTGCACTTCTTTATCCCCTACATTGACTTAAGCATTTTATTATATTAAAATATACATATCTCAATCGAGATACCCGTTGCAAGGCTCAACGAGAGGATTGATTATCCCGTGGCACCTGAAAAATCAGGAGGCATCGATGCGTGACCCCAAGTACGGACTATTCGTGTTCGTACCCCACCGCAAACGTCCGCGTAAACTGAGTCTGGACATCGCCCTGTGGCACGATGGCAGCTCTTGGTCCGCGGTCAAGGATGCGCTCCGGCAGCACCAGGTAAACCACCCCGATAAGCGGCTCGCCCCAGGCGAATACCGTGTCGAGGCGTTCGTAGACAACGGCACGCCCTACCTGCGCTGCCTGTGCGTCTTCCGACTCACCGTCACCGCAGATGGTGAGCTCACGCTGGCTCTCGGCTAGCAGGGAACCTGGCCGGCGGCGGCACAACGATACCTTATCGACGTGCCCCGCCGGCCCCAAATCTCCTATCCGTTTCGAGCCTTGCAACATATCCTTATACCGCGCTCATACCCCTTCCGATTCATTGACATAAACGGTGAATTATACTAATGTAATAGTAGTATCTCTCGAGGTACTTATGGCAGAGCGTCGAGCAAAGGAACGCACGTGGAACTGTATCTCCAGGTATTCAAACTGGATGCGCGCAACGATCCCGTGAACGTTCCGTTCGATGGTAATCCGCCCTTCCGGCAGAAAACCATCGCCGATCGTCTCCGGCAAGCGCGCTTCCTTGACACGCACCCCAACTATGGGGAGCAACTTCTGAAGGTTTATGTCAGAGCGAAGACGGGTTCCGTACCTGACTTTTCTTTCTGGCACAAGGTATTCACCCTGCACCGCGACTACACCATCACGCCCAGTCACGTCGACAACTGGCCCGGCAAGGTGTAGCACCTTCGGAATCAAGAGCAGCGCCTGTGTGGGTGTCGGTCTCGACATCCAGGGAAGGCACGGGTGCTGGCGCGGCCGGTGGCCAGATGTATCGCTTGGGCCTCACGCAGACCCTCGTCGACCATCTGCCACCGGCCAATGCGCCACCCCCACATCACCTCCGCTCCGCTCTGCCACTTCCTTCTTTTGTTATCATATACATATGGCAAATTTTTCTTTTGATATAGAAAGTGACTATGACAAGGCCGAGATGAACAACGTCTTCGACCAGGCGCTGCGTGAAATCGACAGCCGCTACGATTTCAAAGGCACGCCGGCTGCCCTGGAGTGGCTTGACGACAAGAAAGGCCTGAAAGTAACCGGGAACGGTGAGTGGCAGATTGACGCCATCTTAGACATCGTACGCAAAAAACTCGCCGCCCGGGGCCTCAGCCAAAAGGTTCTCGATACGTCGAAAGATCTCGTAGAAAGTAACCTCAAGACTACTAAAGAAGTACCGTTCATCCAGGGGCTTGACCAGGACAAGGCCAAGCAGCTCACCAAACTTATCCGCGATACCTATCCCAAAGTAAAGACGCAGATTCAGGGCGATGCAGTACGCGTCATGAGCGGTAGCAAAGACGATTTGCAGGCTGTCATGCAGCTGCTTCGCGGCCAAGACTTGCCCTATCCGCTCAGCTTCACGAATTACCGCTAACCCCGGGTTCCTCGTTTCGCGAAGAAACCATATTATTCCAGTTCGAACTGCTCGCCCAGAAACGCCCGCTCAGCTTCGGCTAGTACCGGCGGCGCCTGCTCGCTGTGTTCCATACCCCAGACCAAGGCCGGGAGAGCGAAATACCCCTGCCGCCGCCCGCTCAGCTTCGAGGGACGGCGATCGATCAATTGGTGCTGCTTCAGATGTCCGAGCGCGTTTTGCAACTGATAATCATACAGGTAGAGCCTATCGTCTTGCGAGTCATCGAGTTGGTGGTGCAGATCCTCTTTGGTAAGTATCCGTTCCGTACTGTCACGGCTGGCGTAAAAGATACGTACCGCTACTCCGCCCAGTACATATCGCCCATTCGTCAGGGTATTCTCCACCCGCGGTTCGTCCAACACGGCCAGCGACCGCAGATAAGCCGGCGCCTCGACCACCTCCTGCAGCCGACGCTGCGACTCATGATGTTTCCGATACGCCAGATACCCGGCGGCGCCCAAGCCCAAACCGGCGGCGCCCAACTCAACGGCTAGCTTGGTAATATGCCCGTGACCGGGTACATGCTCACTCATAGTACGCACGTTATACCAGGTCGCCTGCTGTTAGGCAATTTCCGCGCCCCGTATCGGTAAGCTATACTGGTTACCATGAGCGAAATCCCAGCGGAGCATACACCAGATCTGGCCGAACAGGCAGCCGGCGTGTTGCAGGCGAACGACCGCGGCGGCTATACCGTGCCGGCCGAGAATCTCTACCCGCATCAGTGGTTGTGGGACAGCTGCTTCATCGCTATCGGCCTGCGCTGGCTGGACGTCGATCGGGCACAGGCAGAGCTCACCAGTCTGCTGCGCGGCCAATGGAGCAACGGCATGCTGCCCAATATGATCTTCAGCGATCTGCCGCATTACCGCCGTGACCGCAACGTCTGGCGCAGCTGGATCAGCCCGTACTCCCCCGACAATGTGGCTACCAGCGGCATCACCCAGCCGCCCATGCTGGCGGAAGCCGTCTGGCAGGTCGGACAACGTCTGAACGCTGCCGAACGTAAGCGCTGGTACAAACAGATGCTGCCCGGACTGGTCGCCTATCACCAATGGCTCTATGCCGACCGCGACCCGCACCAGGAAGGTCTGGTCTTGCAAGTACACCCATGGGAAACCGGGCTCGACAACACGCCGCCGTGGATACATGAGTTACATGAACATCTTATGCCGTTCTGGGTGCGGGCCATCCGCGCGACGCGCACCGATCATGTCATCAATATGTTCCGGCGCGATCTGCACTATGTGCCACCGGGCCAGCGCTTCAGCACGCTCGAGATACTCAGCCTGTTCGACGCCCAGCGACGGCTCCGTCGTAAGCTGTACAGCACCGACGCCATTCTGGATCATGGTCTGTTTGCCATCGAAGACCTGACATTCAATTGCATCTTCATCCGCGCCAACGCCCGGCTGCAAGAGATCGCTAAACTGGTCCGGTTCGAACTGCCGTCCCATCTGCTGGAGAACATGCAGAAGTCGGATCATGCCCTGGAAAGCCTGTGGGACGAGTACGCCAAGACATACTGGTCGCGCGATTTCGTTACCCATCGTCTCCTGAAGCAACCGAGCATAGCCAGCCTGATGCCGCTCTACGCGGGCACCGTCAGCAAGGAACGCGCCGCCCTGCTCGTACGTCAGCTCGAGAACGATAAAGCCTTCGGTGCGACCTATCCGGTACCGAGCGTGCCGCTCGACAGCCCGTACTTCGACCCTGAACGCTACTGGCAAGGCCCCACCTGGCTCAACACCAACTGGTTGATCATCGAGGGTCTGGAACGCTATGGTTACAAAGACCATGCGGCCGCCCTGCGCGAGACCAGTCTTGATATGGTGGCGAAGAGCGGCTTTGCCGAATATTTCGACCCTAATACCGGCGAGTCATTGGGCGCCCACAACTTCTCCTGGACAGCAGCGCTGACGATCGATCTGTCCAAACGATAATCTTCTAGGGGCAATCTGCAATCCGTATTGTATACTGGTATCCATATGAGTGAGACGATCGGGTTTATCGGGCAGGGCTTTATCGGCAAGCACATGGCTGACGATTTTGAGAACCGCGGCTACCGGACGGTGCGGTACGCCATGGAAGAGCCGTATACCGCCAACAAAGATAAGATCGCGGCGTGCGATATCACGTTCATTGCCGTACCGACGCCGACTACGCCGGAAGGCTTTGATTTCTCCATCATCCGTTCCGTACTACCGTTGATCGGCAAAGGCAAGACCGCCGTCATCAAATCGACCATCCTGCCCGGCACGACCGAACAGCTCCAGGCTGAGTTTCCGGATATCGTCGTCATGCACTCACCCGAGTTCCTGCGCGAAAAGACCGCCGCCGAAGATACCGCCCACCCCGAGCGCAACATCGTCGGCATAGCGGTCGACGACGCCGAGCACCAAGCCCTGGGTGAACGCGTGCTCGCTGTCCTGCCCGAAGCCCCGCACGAGTACGTCACCGCCGCCCGCAATGCCGAATCGGTCAAATACATCGGCAACGTATTCCTGGCGCTCAAGGTAGATTTCTTCAATGTGGCGTACGATTTTGCGACCGCTTCCGGCGCAGACTGGGAAACCGTCCGCAGCATCGTCACCGACGACAGCCGCATCGGCTCCGGACATACCCGGGTCGTCGATCAATCCGGCGCGCAGACGAATCCAGGCCGCGGCGCCGGCGGCCACTGCTTCCCTAAGGATCTGGAGGCGTTCCTGGAACATTTCAGCGGCACGGCACAAGATTCGGCAGCTACTGCGCTCCTGACAGCGTTCCGCAACTATAACAACCATCTGTTGACCGCGACCGACAAGGATCTCGATCTGTTGCACGGTATCTACGGCGACGATATCCCGACCGCTTAATCGTCCAGGCTGGGACGCTCGAGCAGCAACGGCTCTACCACTGCTTCGCTCTGCGTGATCTTCACGACATCTTTATCTATTTTGCCCAGTTCTTTGTACGTGGTGTTGAAATGCCCGACGGTCGTGCCTAAGCTGCTGCCAAGCTTCTGCATGTAGGCATTGTGCGCGATGAGGTGCTTGCCGAGCTGCTCGATATTCTGGCGGATCTTTTCGGTGTCCTTGTGGATCTCGATGCTGCGCAGCCCCTGCATGATAGTCTGCAGCATGGCGCTGAGCGTACTGGGACCGACGATAGTCACTTTCTTTTCAGCCGCATATTGAATGAGGTTGCGACCGCTGACATTGCCCAGTCCCACTTTGTTAGCCAGCAGGTCGTAGTAGATAGCCTCGGACGGAATGAACATCAATGCCTGATCGAGCGTGCCCTTGCCGGGCAAGATGTATTTGCTCGTCTCGTCGATGCGCCGTTTCAGGTCTTCTTTGAAGGCTTTGGCCAGCAGTAGCTGCTCCGCTTCGGGCGCCTCGAGCAGCCGGCTGTAGTTCTCCAAGCTGAATTTGCTATCGACCGGCAGCACTTTGTCATCCAGCATGATCGCCGCGTCAACTATCATACCCTCGGCAACTTTGTACTGCAGCTGGTAGGTGCCCGGCGGCAGCGTGTTCTTGAGGATCTGCTCCAGGTAGAATTCGCCCAGTACACCGCGCTGCTTTGGATTCTGCAGCACGTTCTGCAGCGTTTTGAGCTCCGTGGCGATATCACCCACGCTCTTGTTGGTGCGTTCGATTTCGGTCAGCTGCTTAGTGATTTCCTGGATGGTCCGGATGCTTTGCTGGTGTTGGGCCGCCATCTGTTTGTTGCTGTTGCCGAGTTGGTCGGTCAATTGTTTTTGGACGCTGTCCTTAAGCTGCGATATGCCCTCGTTCAGACTTTTGAGGTCCTCTTTAAGTAGCAGTGCACTGCTGGTATCGGATGGTCGGCTCGTCTGTTGTTTGAGCACTAGAAAGCCCAAAGCCAGCACGAGTATCCCCAGAACGATCACCGCGATAATCATAACTACATTATAGCAGTAAGCCTGCTTTTAGTTTGATGCCGACATTCGTTCCAGCGACCGGAAAAGTCTGAAAAACCCTTCATAGCGTAGGAACGGAGACAAAAGAGAGCTTGATCGCTTTTGGCGAGTACCGCCCGCTATATTGCGGTAGCAATATCGTTGTCAGAGAATAATGCCATGCGGCGTGCCGTAACTAGAACCGCTGGGAGCGGTTCTAGTAGCCGCCCATATGTTTTCGGCGCGGGGCCGTTTCTAGGCGAAGCGTGTCACGAAAAACATGAACACCGCACCGAGTACCGTCAGGCCGATGGTGGCGTAGGACGAATGCCTGCTGTGGGCTTCCGGCAGGATTTCGCTGGCACCGATGTACAGCAGGAACCCGGCAAAGAAGCCGAGGTACAAGGTCAGGCCTTGATCGCCGATATGCACCAGCGTACCGACGATAGCACCCGCTACCGGCGCGAAGGCATCCACCAGCAGCATGCCGAAGGCCCGTTTGCGGTTATTACGATTCACCAGCATGAGGGTGACCGTATTCAGACCATCTGAAAAATCATGGGCGATCACGGCTATCGCCACGGCTATACCTACGGCGTTACCCGCCTGAAACCCAAGACCGATACCAAGGCCGTCCAGGAAACTGTGACCCGAAAGCGCCAGCGCGCTGGCCAGTCCGACCTGCGGATGATGATGCACCTCGTAGTCATGTTCCTGGCTGTGATGGATCAGGATGGATTTCTCGACGATATGGAACAGCAGGAAGCCGCACATAAGGGCGATCATGGCGTCGCGGGCGGTCAGACCATGGCCTAACGAATCGAAAATCTCGGGTAGGAGGTCAAACGCCACTACGCCCATGACCACGCCCGCCGTAAAACCGAGCAGACGGTGCAGCTTATCGTGATTCTTAAGACCCGTCAGACCACCTACGAAGGTAGACACGAACGTTCCACAGGAAAGGAGTATCGGTAACATTGCTTTGTATTATAGCCGACCGGCGCGCTGTTTCACGGCCTTTTTGGTACGCTTGGCATGATATTCCATGAGTAGTTGCAGCCATGTGGTAGATATACTCCGGTTTTTCTTGGAGGCGCCGATTTCTTTTTTGGCCTTGCCTGCTTTGCCACCCTGTGCCGATTTCTCATGGCCATGCAGCGTATGGTCGCCATCTTGTAGACCGGCGAATGTTTCTCGCACTTCATCCGCTAAGCTCTCCAGATGCGCGTGCTGGCAGGCCATTTCGCCTAGCTGAGCGGCCCGTTCCATCACGAATGCGATATTACCCTGTTCCTTAGCTGCCATAAGCGTGTTACGCAGACCATTGAACACGACTTCGTCATCCGGACGCTCAATCGCCAGAGCCAACAATTCATCATACGTCTCATCAAGAGTAAAGGCTGCGTCCGGCATTGTGTCTGATAATGAGAATACAATCATACAGCTTATACCTTTTGCTCGGCTATAGCCGTCAGGTTCTGGATCAGGGGTGTACGCACATTGCGCGTTTCTGCTGCTGCCAATATGACACCTATGGCCAACTCACCTGCCTTGAGGCTGATACCAAGCATGTTCGGTTCGGTAAGCTGGTGCTCGCTATATACCCGCAGGTCAGCAAGCTGTCGCAGGCCAAGGATAACGGGACGTACCTGACGCGTGTCGTGCCCGCGGCCGATATCCATATACCCTTCGTTACTAAACGTTTGCGCGAACGTACCCCCACCGGCCAGCGTATGGACTGCACCATGGATGCCTACAGGAGTGGGACTGGCCGCGATCAGTGCTCCATGGCCGATTTCCGCCGCGTTCATCGACGTTCCATTATGGCTAGGATCACTTTTCTGCATGATATACATATTGTCGAGCAGCGTCTGTTGCATAGCGGAAAACGGACGGCTGAGAGCATTCTCAGAGGTAACCGAATCCGTCGTCAGACAGGCCAGTGATATCCGGCCGTCCTTCGGGCGGAGCACGACGCCTGGTAGATACACCGTTTTCCGGTCACGGGTCTGCACCCCGGCCATAACGCGTAAGTTCTCACATTTGGCCAGCGCCGCCGGTAAGCCTTGTGCGGTGGCAAGCGCCTCAAATACGCCGTAAGATGGACGCGGTAGGTCGCTATGGTCCGGCCGATAGAACACTTCGCGGTCGTTGGCGGAAAAAGCACTCGTAGCAGCTTCGGCTAACGTACCGGCCGCGTCTTCGATGTGATTGGCATTCAGGATGATTTCTGACATGCCCTAAGCCTAGGTGGTTTAAGCATTTTTTGCAAATTTGTCGCATTATCTGCTACAATTGCAACATATGCAACCCTTGGAAAAACTTCGCAGCACGTTACGGACACACCATCAAAGCCTTACGGCGCCGCGTCAAGCCGTATTCAAGGCATTGCAGGGCGAAGAGCCGCTTACTATGCACGAACTCGTGGCACGTACTAGTGGCGTAGACCGCGCCACCGTCTACCGTACCGTCGCCCTGTTCGAACAGCTCGGCATCGTGGAGCGTCTGCAGACCGGGTGGAAGCACAAGCTCGAACTGAGCGGCGACTTCCACGAACACCATCATCACGCCACCTGCCTGCGTTGCGGTAAGATGTTCGTGTTGCCCGAGGATCCGGCCATCGAGCACAGCCTGCACCGCCTTGCCGAAGCTATCGGCTTCCAGCTGGAGCGCCACCAACTTGAACTGCAGGGTTATTGTGCCGCCTGCCAAGCCGTAGCTCCAAAGTAGGCCGCCATTTTAAAAGGCCCGCTCTCGGAGGGGCCCTTTCAACGGAAAACCTAGTTTCCACGCAGAATCATACCGCGGCCCTGCCGCTTGCGAAGTAATTATGCTTACAGATTCTCACTACTTCCGCTCCCCAGTAACTTATCTCATAGAGACTGCCGCCCGATACCGCTATGCTGGTACATGGTAAGGAGGCCAGCACTATGTCACGGAAAAATTGGGATAAGGTAGCGACTCAGGAATTCAAAGAGATGGATACAGAGACTCAAGCCCAGTGGATCGACCTGCGCCGCCGCCTTGGCGTATAAATAGCACTTCACGGCCAGCGACTGTTCATTGCCCGTAAAAATCCCCGCCGTATGCCCACCCTGCGGCGGGGATTTTTTGTGTTCTTATTCAGCCGAGTCGTCGGGTGCCACAGGAGATCGGAGGAACGGAGAGGCCGGGGGTTGCGGTCTCGCCTCTGGGCCGGCAGGCAGGCGTCCTGAGCGGTCAATCTGTTCGGTCGGCACGATATATTGGTAGCGTGGTGTCGTCGCCAGCACATGACGGGCGAAAGCATCCACCCGGCGCATCATGGCCTGTGCGGTAGGTTCCAATTCGGGCGGCCCGGTATACTCGACTACTCCGGCATTGTTCACGATGACGCCCAGGGCCATCTCGACCCGGAACCGGTTGCGGAATTCTTCGAACTGATAACTGGCGATACCGTCCTGGAGGCGGGAGTCGCGTGTGTAGAAGAAAGCGGCATGACGGTAATCCACCAGGTAGCCTTCCACCGCCTTACCCCCCAGTTCGGCCACTACCTTCATGAGCGCCGGATTCTGCCGCAGCGTCCATTCGTTGGCAGGCAGCGGCGGCACACAATCTTTCGTATCGACAGTGACGTTGCGGGTTTCCGCATCGATCGCCACGCTGCCATAGGCGGCAAACACTACTTCGTCGGGCGGCAGATTGCCGATGCGGTACGGCACCCCCTCGAACGTCGATTCCGGCACACGCGGATAGTCATCCGGGCCGAGCGGCACTACCCTCCTTATGTCACCGATGTCATCGTAGTAGCCTGCCATGGTTGTCAGCATTGTATACCCCGCTCCATGGCATTACTAGTCATCTGTCTTACAGCCGGCTGAGCGAAGCGAGCGTATACTTACGCGCGCTAGTCTCCCCGTACATCGACAAGAAGGTGGTGGTCCTATGACCCCTGTAGACCCCGAGCCTGACGATGCAACCGTCCGTCAGAGCCTGGACGAACTGATGATGAAGTGGACCCAAGCGGACCAGCGCAAGAAGGAACTGCAAAACAGCGCCAACGGCCTCCGCCGGAACACTGAGGAGGTCATCGCCAAGACGCTCACGCCCGGTATCGCGGATGTTTTGGCAGACATGGAAGCTCTCGAGCAGGCCATGCTGGCCCTCGCTCAGCCGAGCGACCGATTCAGCCGGCTGGCCGAAGAGGGCCTCAAGACCATCAAGCTGAACAATGGTGAGATCAGCCGCCGGCTGAAGCCCATCTCGCTGGTGATCAAGGACGCCAAGGCGACCATCAAGCGCATGCGCCGGGCGCGCCTGCTACGCAAATACGCACGCATCAAGCGGACGGTCGAGATCAACGTGAACCCGTTCAAGCAGGCGCTGCAAGCGGACCCCAAGCTGGCCGCCAAGTTTCCCGAAGTGGAGCTGGTACAGGAAGAGACGTTCATCTTCCGCGGCGGCAAGTCCCAGGCCGAGATCACCGTCTCGGTCGCACCCACCCCTACCGATCAACCGAAGGAGGCCTAGCCCCCGCCCCAATCTTCCCGTGCCCACGGCGCGAGGAACATTGGGGCGTCTTCTTTTCACGCGACATACATCACGGGTATCATAGGTGTATGGATAAGTTTTGGCACGGTACGCTCGGACGGCCCTATCTGCTGCACACCGCTTCGCACGGCGACACCGACAAGCCGGTCGTGATATTGCTGCATGGCATCGCCGCGAGCGGTGAAGCCTGGAGCGAGCTGGTCGCGCAATTGAGTCCGCAGTACCGCTGTATCACCATCGACCTGCTCGGATTCGGCCGCTCGCCCAAGCCGCAGTGGGCTGAGTACGATATCGACCAGCATGTACGTGCGCTGCGCCGTACCATCCGCTCGCTCCATATCAAGGGGCGGTACATACTGATCGGCCACTCGCTCGGCAGTCTGCTGGCGACCAACTACGCCCGCCGCTACCCCGGCCGTATCAGCCAACTGTTATTACTCAGCCCGCCGGTGTACCCGCCGCTCGACTCCATAAAAGGCCGGCTGGCCCTGCGCCGTACCGACCTGCTCATGCGAGTGTACCGGATACTGCGCGAAAGTCCGCGGGTAACCCCTGCACGGCTCGGGCGGCTCCGCCTGCTCGGCGTCGTGCCCCGCTCCATCTCCAGCCACCCTGAAACTTGGATACCGTTCAAACGTTCGCTGGAGCGCTGCATCGAACAGCAGACCATCCAGCGCGATATCCGTGCTTTGCGTATGCCGGTCGACATCTTTTACGGTACGCTCGATACGTTGGTGGTCGGCGCAAACGTGCAAGCCCTGGCTCGCCTGGCTGGCGTGCAGACGCACACCTTCCGCGGCAATCATACGCTGGGCCGGCTGTACGCCAAGACGGTTGCCAAGCAACTTACAGCCTAGGTACGGCACAGGCAACGCTATAGCTCGTGGCGCTCGATGTGGTCGTTCAGCACCTGCACGAACTCTTTGGCCTGCGCCAGTGTCAATGCCAACCGGCTCACCACCTGCTGCTGCGTAACGCCTGGGCCAGGCACCGCCTGGGCGAAGTTGAACGTAATGACATGCTCGTTCGAACCGATAAGGAATGCGTCCACATACAACACCGGCACCTTGGCTGGGTCGAAATTAAAGTTTACTTGCTGGGAATTGTCACTCATGGTTGTCTCCGTTATGTGTTATTTATCAGCTGAGGCCGGTGGCTGGTAGTTCAGCATCCAGGTGATGCCGAACTTGTCACTTACCTGCGCGAACACGCTGCCCCACTCGCTGTCGCGCGGTTCCCATGTCACGTTGCCACCTTCGGCCAGCTTGCCGAACCACTCGCGCAGCTGCGCTTCACTGTCGCAGTTGACGGCCAGCGAATACACATTACCCACCACCTTGCCAGCCTGGTCGCTCATGATGTCGCTGCCGTAAAAATGGATATCGCCGGCAGTGAATGCCAAGTGGAATATCCGCTCGCCCCATTCCGGCGGCATGGCAGCCGCGTTCGGGCTGTCCTTGACCAGCTGCATTTCGGCGTCGCCACCGAAGACACCTTTATAAAACTCAACCGCTTCCTTGCCCTGATCCGCAAAGTTTATGTAAGGTACCAGACTCGCCATATCACATTCTCCTATACATGTACCTATTGTACGCCTACTACTCTTGCTACAAGAGGTGCTAGTATATGTAGGAATGAGAAAGACACTTACGAAGCTGCTTCTCTCTCTGAGCTCCTTCTCCGGCGTGCTGTATTTTTATATAGTCGGACGGCAAGATATACCCTTCGTGAGCCTTCACCAATTACATATAAACGATGGTCACACTTTCCTAATAAGGAACTTGGCATATTTAATTATTTTTGGGATCTTTGCATACATTACCCTTATCTTCACTCGCTTGGCCTTCCAAACAGGAGAAACACTTGTAGTAGATGAAGAGAAGCCAATAGAAAGCGTTGCGGTGCCTACCTATATTGGACTCTTTGTCATCGCTCTTAGTTTGGGGAGTATGTCCCAGGAAACAAGCCTAGTAGTGCTCATTATCCTTTTTGCGTTCTGGACACGCCTCGAGAAAATCTTCTACTTTAATCCGATATGGCTATTCTTCGGCTATAGGTTCTATGAAGTTAAATCTGCCAGCAAAAACACCTACACATTAGTCACAAAAAGAGATAGACTAAAAGGTAAACACGATTTTGACAAGCTGAGACGGATAAATAATTACACATTTCTAGAATTCTAATGATATTTGCAAAGATTAAAGGCAGCAAAAGACAGCCCCCAGAGCACCGAGTCTTATTTGTTAATCCAGAGTCATCGAATGACTTTCATTTTTATCTACCTCCCACAATTAGCGAAAAAACAAAATTTAATCCTGAGAAAAAGCTTGATTCACATGAATGGTTTTATGTTGAGCTATCACCTGATCAGATCGGCTCTATGATTCAACCCTATCTCATAAACGAGAATTCATCAGCCGACTTAAATAAGGCGATCGAATCGGACTACTCTGTAATAGAAGTTGTATACCGAGTTATCCACTCTACGATCATATTTACCAAAATAACTGATAGCTTTAGAATACGAAACCGTATATTGCTCAAATTTCACGACCTTGAGCAGGCAAAGTTGATCAAAGAGGAAAGCTCTATTGAATTTAGCGGTAAGAAAGATGCCTACTTTGACGGCAACAACCGTCTATACTTTCGTGATTTCAGCAAGATACGTTCAATGTTTCCTGGTATTGAAGAATTTTACCGCGAAGCAACCCAAAGTGAAAAACAAGAATTCTTGGATAATGACCTTTTCGATGTCGAGGACATCGAGCCCGATCAAATTGGACAACGAGATTCCTCACGCATAGCCGCTATATTAAATGACGATACGATTGGTCTACGAGATGGCTCCAATACGACGAAAATCCTCCGGGCGGCGCAAGAATTTGCCGAGCTCGGCATACACGTACAGAGCGGCAGGTTGATCATGAAGGACAAAAAGGACTTACATACTATTCTAAACCTTATTACGAGCAGGTATTATATATCGGATATCACCGGGAAGAAGATGCAATCATACGGATCAGCGGCCCTCGATACAACTGAATAGCAATTATTTGTTTAAAGCGCTTAATCGCTCACAACTAATCGAGCCACAACTATGCTATCGGCACAGTCTTTAGGTAGGATGGCTAGGTGCTAAAACCTCTATAAATTTTTTGGGGGTTCCATTTTTCCAATCCATAATGCGGGCATATTTGCCGTTGTGCTTATTAGGACGATTGAATTTACAGCCTTCGCACTCATATTTCTCTACTGTGTCGGGGGTTTCGCCAAACAGAGTTAACTCCCCGGGGATGGTGCGGGTCTCGTGCTTGCAGCTCATGGGGATGACATACTTTATCCCATCCATTTGGAATATATTCCAGCTAATAATCTCTGCAAATTCTTGCTGAACTTCGAGAGACGGGGTTTTACCAAACTTCTCGCAGTAATAATCGATCATTGAGTACAGCAGATTTTCGCGAGCAATCAGTACGTTGTCGCCCTGCCACTCGTAACCATAGCTGGCTTTAAAAGCTTCTTTAGCCCATGTTAGCCATTCTTTTGGAGTGTCACAATATTTTGAAACCACTCGAAGTTTTCGGTCCAAAAAACCCACACGGTGCTGAAGCTCGATAACTTTCCCGGTGTGTGCGGTTGGGTTGTAGCGACTCACGATAAATGGTGCTTCGCCACATGTAATCTCAAGCCGCAGGTCCTTCACATAATCCATCCAGTTGTGATTAGAGGCTGGGAAAAAGTCACTCTTCCAGTCTATTGATTTATTCATGTCTTCGATGATTTTAAGTGGCGTGAAGACCTCGGCTTTTTCTTTGGTGCGGAAGCGCTGCTCGGCCAAGCTTTTGGCGGCGCGCGGTTGAATGAGTTTACCATATACCCCTGTTACAAGTCCGGATATAACATGCTTGCTTGGAGCAAACTCTTTGCCTCGTATGGCGTATGAGTCTGTCGCCCAGATGATGTTTTTATTCGTCGTACGATCAAGTAGAAGAATGTCGAGTATTTTACCCTTATTGCGCAGTCTATTTTCAGAAATATCGATTTCAGCAAGCGGAGCCATAAATTACTCCATGGCTTTGACGTTTGTCTCTATGAATTCGATCTCTTTTTTGTCCAAGACATATTTTTTGTAAAGCTGTTGATCTATTTCCGAGATAGTTTCATTCCAGTCGATGTCTGAATTTATGCCAAAGTCTTGCAAAGGTACGAACTTCCACACTTCCTTCGTAGCATTATCCTGAGTTACTTTCTTTAATCCCAGAAGCGTACGACAAAATTTGGTTTTAAGGTATTTAATCAGATTAATGGAATTTATCTCTTCATCGAATGCACCGAATGATATAAAAGTCTGACTACATATAGACAGCTTAGATCCTAAAATTGGTTCACTTAGCGCCTCGCCAAATCTTCCTGTCCCATTTGATTTGGCTAAAAACACTTTCCACTTATCCAAATTTTCATGTGGGCTCACATAGCGCTTGTCAATCCACTTCATTAATCGTTTGTCATCCTGACGGCCTAAGACTTTAACATACTGTTTACCATCATGCTTAGGCTCGTCCGCAAAAACTTCAGCTAGTTTGGTGAAAACATTGGAACCAACTGAATACTCTTCGTTCTTTTTACTTCGTTCTCTTAATGCTGGATAGTCCACGTAGACATCATTACTCAGTTTGTAGCTGCTGCGGCTGTAGAGGATACCACCCATTGATTCGAAATCTTTGGCCATTACCTTTATCCTTATAGAGCTGAGCTGCTCGTCTGGAACAAATATGCCTATAGCTCCGAAATCTTCACTCTCGTCACGGTAAGTAATGGCCACACCACCTTTTATATCTGTGTTCGGAAAAATCCTGGACGAGTTTGGCTCATAGAAAGCAACTCTTATGTGTTTGTCATTAAGCATTTTCTCGTTCCAAGTAGTTGGAGTCTGGCCGACATTAAACAGAAAGCGAGCAGGGCTAATGAGAGCAGCCTTGGCTGAGAGCTTATAGGCCTCTTCCATGAAAAGATGATAAATAGGTCGATCCCTATTGTTGTCTTTGGTTGTTTCTTGATACGGTGGATTGCCCACGACTGCCGAAAACTTCAATTCCTTACCCTCTATTCCGAATTTCTCTTGTAGTTCTTTACTTAGATTATAACCTTTATACTCACCTTCTTGGCGAAGTTTCTGAACTAAATCTTTAATGTAGACAATGTTCATTTTCGCACCAGAATAGCCCCCAAGAGTACGCCGTGTGATAGTTGCAGCCATTGGGCTTTTACAGAGCACGTAAATGTTTTTGGCTAGTACTTCGTGCCAAATTTTGTTGCTAATTTTATCTTCGGTCTCTTTGTGTTTAATTAGCTGGCGAGAGTAAATGTTATAAGCGGCAAGTAGCGGGTAAAGGCCAGATTTCGAGTTGATCTCGAGAACCTTGGTCTCGTCTGCTGACCAGATATGGCTAACATCACCTCGGCTGATCCACTCTGGCCTGCCAGTTTTGTTGATAATACCACCGCGGAAATCGTAGCCTCCAAGAGTGAGATTGAACTGCATATTTACTACATTCCATGGGGTGAGCACAGTCTCTTTATCGGGGTTTTTGAAGGTAGCAAAAATATCGGCAATTGCTTCTATGCGCTCGGTTGGCAATAGCTCATCGCAGTCGAATGCTTTGGCGCGGATGTTTTTAGTTACACCGCGGAAAACTTCCTTATCGTAATACTTGGTAAATTCACGGAACTGATCTTTAGTGAGGCCAGCCGGCATGAATTCTGCCCAGGATTCATCATCGACAAGATTGATGAAATCTTCCAGCGATATAGCTTGTTTGTACGATACATTAGCACCATAGACCAACATAGGCATACGAATACTAACGCCCCGGAGGATACTGATAGCGGATTTCTTTTGTTCACGGGCTTCTTTTAGCTTTTGGCGTAGCTCTTTCTCCTCATCACTGAGTTCTTTCGTCTGTTTCTTTTTTCGCTCAATTTCTTCTGCTTTTTCACGCTGAAGATCAGTCATGCCAAGAGCGTTGACTTCGATTTCGTTTATTCTTTCATTCGTTGCAGTGCCAACGATTGCTTTTAAGTTGTTAAACTTTTCGATTTCGAGCTCGTCGAGCTTCATAAGTTCGTCATTGTAGAGTTTAGGGTCGTCAAAACCGTTACGACTAACACGCTCGATGATAGCTTTTTTGAGTTGTTCGAGCATACTACCCACATCGTAACGACGCATGCCACCACCTTCAGCTGCCAGGATCGGGCAGAAATTCAAGAAGTCATGCATCGCTTGCTTTTGCTCTGGCGAGTTAGTTTTGCCGGCTTTGTGATTGATCTCGATGGCTTCAGCGACGAGCTTGAGCGTACGATCAGGGGCAAAATCAAATACATAACCTTGTGTCTTGAGCTTGCCATCGATTTTGGCTGGTGTCTGGCACCGAAATGCCGTCTGTAGATAGGTGGTAGCAGAGTTTGTGTCTGACAACATAAACACCGCGGTCCATTCGGGCACAGATGCACCGGTGGTTAATCGCTGACCCGTAAGAGTGATGGTGTACTCGTTATTTTTGATGGCACTCATTACGCGATCTTTGGCACTGGTATCAGCCTCATCATCTTCTTTTGCATCACCAGAAATATTCACGATACCGAACTTACTAAATACTGGATGCGCCTTGAGTAACTTTTCCATTGCTTCGATGACTTTTGTGCGGTTCGGCAACAGCCACAGAGAGTGCTTAATATAGCTGCGGTACTCCGCAGTAGCGTAAGGAAACTTTGTAGCGATCTGATCATTCACTAGTAAGTCGAGAAATTTATTGACCATTGGCTCATGAACAAACTGTGCCGTATCATTGCCATCGTTATCTTTATGCACACGGAAAAATTCATGGAATTTAAATGCGCCGTCGAGCGCGTCCATGTAAGCATCAAGTGAACCAATATGATTTGCTACCGTGTCGATATCGTAGGTAAACATACTCAGTGCTGGGAGTTCCTCGTACGGATTTGGTACGCCCGGATGTTCTTCGTCCCAATTAAGTTTGTCACGTTGCTCCATGACGTAATCCCAAGTGTAAATATCGTTCTCCTCATGCTTGTGGAGAATATTGAATGGTGTACCTGAGAGCTCAAGAATAAAATTGGCATTGATTTTGCTAAGCGTGACGTCGCCAAGAATACTCTGTGTTCCCTCATGTGCTTCATCGACAATCAACATATCCCAGGTCGTATCGAATATCTCGTCATTTTTATCAAAACCTTTGGCCGTTGACTTTGACGCCTCATCCGAAACGACGCGCTTTGACAGGCGCACATCTTGCATTGATACAAAATAGACAAATGGCGTGTTCTCAGCTAGGTATGTCGTGATCTTTTCGCCCCGGGTGTGTGATGCAAATTGGTATTCGGTGTCGTGAAATACCTTCTTAAAGTCCGACTCCCAATCACCATGTACGCTTGGACGATGTGTGACAATGAGAACTTTTTTGAAATTATTTTGCCGGGCGACCTCCATCGCTGTCGAGGTTTTGCCGAAACGCATTTTGGCATTCCAGAGAAAATGTTTGCGACGCTGTTTGATGGCTTTATTCGTTTTATCGATAGCGTCGAGTTGATTCGGGCGAAAATCAAATTGCTGCGAGGCATGGTTGAGCATTTCGTTGGAATTAAGTGCCGCGCGACCTTCTTTAGCAGCTTGGATAGCATTCTTCGCTGTGCTGAGATCGACCCTAAACCATTCAGAATGAGGGTTCCTAGCATTTTCGGAAGCTCGTTCAAAGCCAGAACGTTTGAGTACATCGTGTACGGTGTAGTCGGATAGGTATTTATGCTCTTCGGTTAATGCAAGCGTGGCGTATTCGAGTGAATAGCGAACGTCAGCAGTCTTGGTCTGCTGACGTATACGGTAATGTGCCGCCTCATTAATTTCTTCTTGTGTAGGGTTTGACGAATTGACCGTTGCCGAGCCGATTTTTAAGCGCCCTTTATGCTGTTCACCTGGTATGGAGTAAACATAGATAACGCCATAAGAAAAAGTTTCATGAATTGTGTTCTCTTGGTCGTTCATATGTGTGAAAGTAAATGCTCTCTGCTAGATTTCGTGCGAGTCGACTCAATTGATAGGCTTAGAGTAACACTTTTACATCTGTTTTGAAACGAATGGTTAGGAAATCTTATAATGTATAGTCAGGGGTATGTTTAAATAGTCGCAAAGGCAACAGGAGGAAAGATGGCAACCGCAACCCAGCTACAAGCACTGACGGCACGACTGAAGGACTACAAAAGGCGCTATCTCCGCAAAGAATTTGCCGACTTAGATGAGTCTGCCACCAGAATCATGGTGAATAATTTTCTGACAGAGATCCTCGGTTACAAAGAGCTGGAAGAAATCAAAACGGAATACCGTATACGTTCTGAATATGCTGACTACGTCGTTCAGCTTAAGCGCAAGAAACACTTCGTGATTGAGGTTAAGTCTATCCAGATTGATCTTAACGAAAGACATTTGCGCCAAAGCCTGAGTTACGCCGCGAATGAAGGGATTGACTGGATATTGTTGCTGAACGGGCGGCAAATACAACTGTACCGAGTTAATTTTGGCAAGCCGGTTACCACCACTTTAATATATAAGTTAGATCTTTTAAATAATGAGGATCTAAAGAAAGCTCCGGGACAGATCTGGTATCTCACCAAGAAAGCCGTGGAGCGCGGTGAGCTCGAAGATTTCTGGAAACGGTCAAATGCGCTGCAGCTTGAAAGCCTTGGCAAACTGCTTTATTCGGAAGAGATAGTGAAGCGCCTACGCAATGACCTGAAGAATGAGACAGGTATATATTTTCAACTCGAAGACGTATCTAAATCCCTATTCGAACTCATTACCACGGCAGTAGAGATACGGCCGCGCCTCCGAATTAAAAAATAACTGGGTAGGGATTGAGATTCGGTGAGTATCCACGAGTGCGAGCTGTAGTCGCGAAACCACAGATAGTGTGTAGTGACGAGGGTATCGGCTTCGTTAGACTACCGACCTACGGGGCCACTTTCCCTACCCCATGCTTGCATAGCAGCGCGGAAGTCAGGCGGCGGTTTCGATGTAGTTGACTTTGGCGATGGGCGCTTTGCCCGTCCCCAGTAGCAAATCGGAATCCTCTGGATCGTCCGGCGGAAACACGCTGACGACATCCAACCCAAGGGTATAGTTAAGCGTAGGCAGGCTGGGGTTGATACGCATACAATGCACATCATCCAGCGTGCCCTGCAGTCCGATCCGTTGCACAATGGCGCCGTGACCCTTATCTTCGGTGCTATCGATGATGGCCATATCGGTCACCAGCGTCAGTTCGCGTTCATCCGGATGCATGGCGTGCAAGCAGGCCGCCAAAGACTTCAGGCCGAACACCGCAAAATCCTCTTGGTCCTCTGGGGCGATGCCATTCATTTCCGCCTGCAGGAACACCATCATATCGAACAGGTTGGTCACATCGGGAGTGTTGCCGTGTTCGGGAATCCATAACTCAGCCATAGTGGCACTAATCTACCACAAATTAGGCGCCGGCGCCATCCCAGGGGAAATGAGTGTGGCCGAAGTGGCCGTAGCGGGCGGTCTGTTCATAGATGGGACGCTTGAGGCCTAAGGACTTAATGATGCCGTTCGGCGTCAGGTCATAACCTTCTACTGCGTGCTGCACACCGTCGACCGTAACGGTCGCTTCGAGCGGCTGAGCTTCGCCTATGGCGTAGGCGATGTGACAGAACACTTCTTTGGCGCCATGTTTTTTGAGGTAGTCGATAGCGATCTTACGGGCGATGTACGCCCCGCTGCGGTCCACTTTGCTCGGGTCTTTGCCGCTGAATGCGCCGCCGCCTACCGGGATACGAGGCCCGTAGTTATCCACGACCAGTTTGCGGCCGGTCAGACCGGCATCGGCATCGAAGCCGCCCTGCTGCCAGTCGCCTGCCGGGTTTATGTGGAACTTCACCGCTTCCGCGGGCTTAGCCAAGGGCTCACCCGCCAGCCAGTCGCGAGCGGCCGCTTGGAGCTCACTCTTCGGCGCATTTTGGAAGCTCGCCACCAGACTCTCGACCTTGCCGTCTCGCAAGGTGACCTGCGTCTTACCGTCGAACGGCCAGCGTTCGAACAGGTACTGGTTGAGCTTGCGAGCCAGCACGACTTCCAGCGGCAGCAGCTCGGGCGTTTCACTGCAGGCATAGCCGACCATTATCCCTTGGTCGCCCGCTCCGCCGGTGTCGACGCCCTGGGCGATCTCGGGACTTTGTTTCACGAGGTGCACCGTGAGCTCGACATCACCAGCAAGGCGCTGCACGATCGGCTCGATAGCCGGATGCACACTAGATGTTATCTCGCCGGTTATAAAAACCTTGCCATGCCCGCCTACGGTCTCGACCGCTACGCGCGAGCTCGGGTCGCCAGCGAGATAAGCATCCAGAATCGCATCAGAAATCTGATCGCATAATTTGTCGGGATGCTTAGGGCTGACACTCTCCGCGGTTCGATAGTTACTCATTAATAAAATATCCTTTCTGCGTGGGCGGAAAGGATAAAGAGATAGCAATATCTTTCCGCTTCAGCGGCTAGATGGAGCACCTTATTAGCGGCTTCGCCTTATGAGACACCACCAAGTGGTTTCTCATCGCACGGGGCGAAAAACGCGGTTTTCGCCCCGGCTGTTCTTCCGGGAACAGGTTGCTGGCAGGTCATAGAGCTAGTTCTCTCGCTGCACTCTGTATATCTTTAATTGTTAAGCTTCCACAGTATACCACGTCTGCCGTTACGAAATTATCCGGCACCTGCCAAATAGCTTCGCTCGATAACTCTACAACGCCCACCCAGGGATATTTACAAGTTGTTCATTTTCTATTATAATAGACCTTTGTGTCAATCGCACGTTAAAAACTCCCTCTTCCCTGAAAGAAGGCTCAAATGAAGCTGTCAATCGCTCCTGAGCATCTGTTGCCACGGCACGCACAACCGGTGTACGGCATAGAAGCCGAGGCTCTCATCGCCGGCAAGACCGTCCTGGTCACTGGTGCCGGCGGGTCCATCGGCAGTGAGATCGTCCGGCAATGTATCCGCCTCGGTGCGCACCGCATCGTCAAGGTGGATGTGGACGAGAAGGCCTTGTTCGAACTGTCACTTGACCTGTTCGGTCACGCGCTGTTCGATCCGGCTGATGACCTCCACCTGGTGGATGTCACGGACAACCTCGCCATCAGCAATCTGATCGGCGAAGTACGACCCGACATCGTGTTCCACGCCGCAGCCAAGAAGCACTTGCCGCTGACGCAGACCCATCCCAACATGGCGATCCGCGTCAACGTGTTCGGGACCCGCGCGGTCATCAAAGCGGCCATCGAGCATGGGGTGCCGCACGTGGTCAACATCAGCACGGACAAGGCGGCCGATCCGACTTCCATGCTGGGTTGGTCCAAGCGACTGGCCGAGCTGATCGGAGCCGAGCACAGCAACGATGTCACGCGCGTTTCCAGCGTGCGGTTCGGCAACGTGCTCGGTAGCAACGGTTCGCTGTTGCCAGTCGTCCAGCACCGGATGGACCACGGTCTATCGGTGCAGATCACGCATCCCGACGTGACGCGTTACTTCATGACGATTCCGGAAGCAACCGGGCTGGTCATCGAAGCGGCGCGCATGTCGGTCGGCGGCGAAGTGTTCATCCTCGACATGGGTGAACCGGTGAAGATCGTTGACCTGGTCAACAACTTCGCACGGCTGTCCGACAAACCGCTGCCCACGCTCGAGTTCGTGGGTCTGCGGCCTGGTGAAAAGCTCCATGAGGATCTTTTCTCGAGCACCGAGATCCACAGCCCAACCGGGCACCCGCGCGTCAGCATGGCGCTCATCGCCAGCGAGCTGGACGTGTCCACCAAGCTGGATGAACTCGATCACCTGCTGGGCACGACCGTTGATTCTGACGTGCTCCGCAACGCTCTGACTCTGACCTTCGACCGAGAGGACAACCATGGAATGGATAGCGCTACTGGCGCTGCCGCTGTTCTGGGTAGTCACTGATATCTTTGCGGGCTTCCGGGCGCGCAAGTTTCAGGACGCTCAGCTGAGTGACCGATGGAACGAAGATTTCACCATCCTCGTACCCATCTACGGTGACATGCGCTACCTCGTCAATCGCGACTACCTGGCCGGCTACGCCGACAAGGTGGTACTGTGTACGACGAGCGGCGAGACCGAGGCGTTCGACCGCGACCTCGACCAGATAGCGGAGCGCTACGGCTTCCGGGTGTATCACAGCCCCTACGTGCCCATCACGACGGCACAAGGCCGACGGACCGGTGGGGTCATCCGTGACCGCGTCATCCGAGATGCCTTGGTGAACGCCGGCGATCTCGGTGCATACACCATATGCATCGATGCCGACACCACCACACCGGAACGACTGGAGAAGCTGACGGGGGCCCTGGCCAGTTCGAGAGCAGACTTTGCCTCGATCGACCTGGTCCCGCAGACCAACGGCGGCATGCTCGTCCAGCTCCAGCGCCATGAGTATCGCCAGTCCATGCGGATACGGTTCCTCCTGCCGTGGATGCTCTCCGGAGCCTGCCACATCGGCAAGACGGACGTACTCCGCGCCATCATGGTCCGACACTCGTTGTTCTTCCAGGGCAACGATGTTGAAGCAGGCCTGTTGGGCGACCAGCTCGGCTACCGCGCGACGCACCTGCCTTTCCAGGTCGATACCGAGGTCCCTTCACGATTCAAGTCGTGGTGGCGCCAACGGATTGCCTGGTCGGGTGGCGAGTTCCGGTTGTTCATCACCAACGCGCGTTACATCATCAAACACCCGTTCCTGTGGGTGTATGGCGGAATCATCGCCATTCTGATGGTGGGACTGCGTTGGTGGACGATCTTGGACCCCTCGTGGGTTCTGCTCGGCGTCGCGGCACTCTACTACGTGAGTGTCATCTGGATTCATTGGCGAACCCGCAACTGGTGGCTGCTTCTGCTGCCGCTCTACGCGCTGTTCAACAGTCTGATCCTGACGCCAATCGGCATCGTCTGGTACTTCGTGATGGCTATTCCCGAGAGCAATTTCGGGGTGATCCGACCAGGGCGAGAGGTCGAGGTTTCCGTGTGACACAACCGGGATGGAGATATGGACCCTTATGGGTATCCACCTCCATCCCGGCGTCAACAGAGTTGATAAGTGCGCTTGTCAATTGTGTCGATGAGAATCAGCGGGTAGATATACAATTGATCCCACAATATCGGGCGGCGAACCAGAGAGGATGACCTGCCGTGTCGATAACATGTGAGATTTCTTACATTTTTCTTAGGCACGAGCAGTTTACAATAAGGAACATGTCAAAACGAGTGCGGGTCCCTGCTCCGTTCGGACGCTTACAACCAAGCGTGATACGGACGTTTGGGCCTCGACTCCTCCTCTTCGTCAGCGGATGTGCAATATTGCTTCTCGTCGTGAGCGGCGGTTCATACGTACTGTCGCACGTAGGCAGCAAACCGGCCACCACGCCGCAGACAAAGGCGCCCACTAAACTACCTGACACTACTGCACCCGATGCACAGGTACTCGGCACCGCTACCGATACGCCAGCCGCCGGTGATACGTCAACCAGCAGCACTTCAACGCAAGCGACCGCAGCTGATGATGCCACTACGCCGTCGCCAAGCACTTCCGCCAGTACAGCTGCCAGCAGCCCCACCGTGAACCCGGTACCAGGTGCCGCCCAAGCTATCCAACAGACGACAGCGCCGGTGCAAGCAGCCGTGCAGACACTACTATCGCCGCTGCAGCAACTATTGAGCTTACCGTAGTCTAGATACGCGACACGTACGGGTTGCCCCGTTCATAGAACCGCCACGGCACATCCCGAGCCTGTGTGATACCGACGCGCGTAGTCTGGACGATGGTGCCCGGTGCCAACGCAGGACGTAAGATAAGCCTGAACGGTGGTTCACGCAGGTCGTGGCCGTTCCACATCCGGTCGATACCGAGTGCCTGGCACAGTTTAGCCGGTCCATTGGTCAGTTCCACGCCGGACCGACCGATACGGTTCGCCGCCAGCGCAGCCTCACCGGCAAGCGGTTCGACCGCCCGGATAAGCACCGCAGCGCCTTCGTTCTCCTGGCCGCAGACTATGTTCATGCAGTAATGCATACCGTAGGTGAAATATACATACAGATGTCCCGCTGGGCCGAACATGACATCGGTCCGCGGGGTGCGCCCGCGGTAACTGTGGCTGGCGGCATCAGACTGCATATAGGCTTCCGTCTCAACGATGCGCACCCGCACCAGCACGCCATTGATTTCCCGCTCGAGTTCACAGCCCAGCAGCCGCGGCGCGACCTCGTCGGCCGGTCCGTCTAAGACTGTCCAATCATCCATGGTCTTATACTACGCTAAAAGTGATCACGCGTGCGATGCAGCGTCGCACGCAGGCGCCGGTCCCGTACCGAAGCCACCACTGACGCACCGATGATGCCGATACCGATAAGCCCGGGTATGTAGTTCGATATTTCCCAGATGATACTGGCAAGCAAGATGAGCGCCAGGATAAGTACCGTATAATGCGCGCCATGCTCGACATATATGTAGCGGCCGAGCGTCCGGCGCCGCACCATGAATACCGTCAGGCTCCGCACCCATAACGCACCAATACCGAGACCGGCGGCAATCAGTACCACATCGCTGGTGATAGCGAATGCTCCGATCACCCCATCGAAACTGAACGAGGCGTCGAGCACTTCTAGGTACAGCAGGCTCATGAGCGCCGCAGCGCCGGTCTGAGCGCCCTGAGTCACCCGCTTGCCCTGCAACCTGGTAAACAGCCCGCTGACCGTCTGTATGAAGATGTAGGTGGCAGCGCCCAGCAAGCCGGCAGTGATAGTCTGTTCGCCGTGCGTATTGGCCGGCAGTAGCGCGAATACCGCCAGCACGAACAACGCCACCAGCGGGGCCGCCCACCACCGACCCATCCGGTGCAACCGCCGCTCCAGCGAACCGATCCAGTGGACGGTCTTTTCATCATCAAAGAAAAATGTCAGTGCCAGCAGTAGCAGAAAAGCACCGCCGAATGCAGCGATAGAGGCGTGCGCCTGCTCCAGATGGTGTGCGTACTGGTGCGGATGATGCAACGCCAGGTCGACTACCCGGCTCCAGCCGAGGTGGGCCGTGAGCATCACGATGACTACCGGGAAAAGCACGCGCATGCCGAAGATAGCGATGAGGATGCCAAGCGTCAGGAAGACCATCTGCCAGGGCCGTGATATTTTGGCCAGTACTTTGGCGTTGATGATGGCATTATCGAAGCTGAAAGTGATTTCCACGATAGCCAGGATGAATGTGATCAATAGCGCGCCCGGCCCTACGCCGAAAAGCACACCGCACAATATGCCAATTGAAGCGAGAACCGAGAACGCAAAAATACGGAGCGGCGAATGAGGATGAAACGGAGAAATCACTACACTTTAGTATACCAGTGAGTGCGCAGTAGTTTTGATTAAAAATCTGTCTGAATTAACTTCAGACAGATTTTTTACATTAGCAGGAAAGAGCAGCCGGAGTTGCGGTAGCAACACCGCGCGATGAGAGAACCTATCTCGGTTCTCTCATACCTTATAACCATTTCTTGCGGTTGAAGAACCAGATGGTCGCGACTTCGAGTACCGCTATGAGTGCGATGACGACTATGAACGCATACTTGGCGTGTTCGAATGGCAGACCCACGTTCATGCCCCATATACCGCCGACGATGGTCGGGATGGTCAGGAAGATGGCGATGGACGTCAGCCGTTTGAAGGTGTTGTTCAGGTTGTTGGTGGCGATGGCATCGTAAGCCTGCCGCATGTTGACGAGTGTACGCAGACGACCCTGAACCTGGGTAATCAGCTCGCTGGCGCTGCGCTCGATATCTTCGATGATATCGCGGTCATCTTCGTACAGCCGCAGGTACTTGCCGCTCAGCAGGCTACTGAACAACAGCGCCTGCGGCTGCAGCGCACTCAGGAACTCGTTCAGGTCCTCTTCCAGCTCAATGATCCCCACGAATTCGCGGGTGTTGATCTGCGATTGGCGCATGTGTCCGCGCAGTTGCAGGATGCGCTTGCTGACTTTGTTCAGCTGGCGCTCATAGCTCAAATTGATCTCATTCAGCATGTGCAGCAGCAGCTTCGTCTTCTGAGTCGTGACGAATTCGAGCTGGTCGTGCAACAACCGCCCCAATATATCGGTTTCGCTACGAGCCACCGTGAATATGTAGTCGCTCGTAAAGATGATCAGCAGCGGTTCGGTGGCGATCTCTTTGCCTTCCGGATAGCAGTAACGGGTGTACAGATACACCGCCCCGTCTTCTATCTCGACACGAGGTGCCTCGTAGATATCAAGCGCGTCTTCCAGGTTATCGCGGTCCAGGCCATAAGCTGCGGTCAGCATATCGAGCTCTTTCTCGTCCGGTGCTACCACCGACACCCAGGCGCCCGCCCGCGGTTCAGTGATAGTCTGCAGTGCCCGGTCGCGCGCCCGGCTATAGTAAATCGTCGTCATAGCTTCATTGTACACGAGAGAACCGGAATAGGAGCCACGGATCATCGGAGCTGCCGTCGGAAAAGTCTGAAAAACCCTTCAGGGTTTGTCAGAAAATTATGTATATGCGGCGTGCCGTAACTAGAACCGCCAGTGGCGGTTCTAGTAGCCGCCCAAACGGGCTATCTAATTATTGCTCGACAAAGGTCAATGCGTATCCCACCTTGCCGGCGCGCCCAGCGCGGCCGATACGGTGCGTGTAGTCTTCGTAGGTCTGCGGCATGCCGTAGTTCACCACGTGGGAGATATCCGCCACGTCGATACCGCGTGCCGCGACATCGGTCGCGATCATGATATCCACCTTGCCGGTCTTGAAAGCCTCAAGCGCACGTTTGCGCTGGCCTTGGGTTTTGCCACCGTGCATAGCAGCTACATCGAAACCACGGCTTTGCAGTTCTTTTTCCAGCCGTTCGACATTGCGCTGGGTCGATTCAAAAATGATGCTTTTGGTGACCAGCGGTTCGATGAGCAGCGTGTGCAGTGCCTCGAGCTTGTTCGTCTTGTCGGTATACGGAACAACATCCTGGTGCACGTTGTCACTCGTATCGCCCTGCTTGACACTGACGGTCACTGCTTCGGGGCTGAACGTATTGATGAGTCCGCTGACACGGGCGTCCATGGTCGCCGAGAAATAAAAGCTCTGGCGCTGCGGAGCCAACTGGCTCAGCAAGGTCTTCACGTCGTTCACGAAGCCCATGTCGAGCATGCGGTCGACCTCGTCGAGCACGACGATGTTAAACCGTGACAGATCCAGCGAGCGCTGCTCGATGTGGTCTTTGATGCGTCCCGGCGTGCCGACCACGACATTCGGGTTGCGGCGAAGGTCGGCCAGCTGCGGACCGTAGCTGCTGCCACCGATGAGCAACGCGCCGTACACGCCGGCGTTCTTGCTGATGGTGCGGCGTTCCATCTCGATCTGCTGAGCCAACTCACGGGTCGGTGCCACGATGAGCGCCTTGGCTGAGCGGTCGGTCATCAGCTTGTTCAGAATAGGCACCAAGAAGGCCATGGTCTTACCGGTGCCGGTGTTGGCGATGCCGATGACATCATTGCCTTCCAGCCCCAGCTCGATAGTCTGGTCCTGGATAGGCGTAGGCGTTACGAAACCTTTGTGGGCGATGTTGTCCTTGAGGCGCTGGTCGACATCGAAGTCAACGAACTGATGCTTCGGTACGTAATCCTCGGTCTTTACCGGCTGAGCGACTTTGACGAATTTAGCCGGGTCGATGTACTGGCCGTGCTTGGGTTTTTTGTGCTGCTCACGCGGTTTGCGTGCGTAAGGGGCCCGGCTGCTTTTGTAGGCATAACGGGCACGTTGGTTTGAAGGCATAAAAATAATCCTTTGTTATTTGTAGTAGTTGGGTTTTGACTCTATGGTTGTTCTCTTGTGTGGGAATCCAGCGAGTGTCAACTACTTGTTATGCAAATAACTCCGGATTCAGGTGAGAAAATTGTTTTTATCTCACGAACAATACCTTTAGTATAGCATGGTTTAGCCGCTAAAACAATCAGACATCGAGCGTGTGCCAGAAGCAGAGTTTGTAGCCGTCGGGGTCTTTGACGATAAATTCCCGGTTGCCCCACGGCCAATCGCGCGGTTCGGTTGCCGGTTGTATGCCTATTTTGTTTAGTTCGGCATACTTGGCATCGACATCATCGACATAAATGTACGTATATTGGCCGCGGCCGCGCTCGGCTGCCAGCGCATCTTTGGCAAACTCCGCTTCATCCCGCATGGTGAGCAGCCAGATTTTGAAACCGCCAAGTTCGGCCTCTGAATACTGGTCGTCCGAGTGTGTGACGACAAAGCCAAGCTTTTTATAGAACTTCTCGCTGAGCTTGTTATCTGCCACCCAGAACAAAAGGTTGGTAACTTTCATACTCTCAGTGTCCCGCCACCAACAGACACTTTCAAAGTAATTTTTACAACTGACATATAAATCTTTTGACTATTTACCGGCAACAACAAGTACGCAGTCCGACGCTCTGTTAGAGGTACTTGGCGTATCAAGTTCATCATACGCGCGCAGTTCGTCGCCCAACGGATTGGGTGCATCCGCAAAATAGCCGCTGCTATAGCTAAATTTTTGCCTCCCAAACAGTCCGGTAGGCACTTGTAATAGATCATCCTTGAAACACAGGCCACCTCGGCTTTTATGTATCTCCGTAAAATCAGCATCCAGGAAGCTAAGCTGGACCCGAGTTAATTCTTTTGGCAGAGGCATGACTTCGTTAATGCGTGTAAACGTGCCTATGCCTACATAGCTTCCGTTGCGTTTGGGCCGAACCTTGCATATGAGTGCGTATATACCACCGATAGCCAACCCTGCAACGTCGAGGCGCTCTTTCTCACCGGCATCGTATTCCTCTTTCGTTAAGAACCAGTTGCCGGTTTCCATATTTTTACTTTCCTTGGCGTTTGCGCTTGTTGGGATCGAGTTCCCGCTTGCGCAGGCGCAGGTTCTTGGGCGTTACTTCCAGTAGTTCGTCGTTCTCGATGAAGTCCAGGCACTGTTCCAGGCTGAAGATAGTCGGTGGCGTCAGCTGTACGACACCGTCGGATGAGCTGGAGCGCATGTTGGTCAGGTGCTTAGCCTTACAGACGTTGATCTCCATATCTTCCTGGCGAGTGTTCAGGCCGATGATCTGGCCAGCGTACACCTTTTCGGCCGGGCCGATAAAGGTCGTGCCGCGGGCTTCGGCATTCCGCAAGGCATATGGAGTGGTCACGCCGGTCTCGAAACTGATGAGCACGCCATTGCGCAACTGTTGCAAGGCAGGACCTTGCGGCTGATAGCCGGTAACGAGGCTGTTCATGACGATGGTGCCTTTGGTGTTCGTCAGCAAGATGTTGCGCATACCGAGCAGCGCGCGGGTCGGCATTTCGTAGACGAGTTTCGTGACGCCCTTAGGGCTTGCGAACTGCTCTTTAAGTGTGGCACGGCGCTGGCCGAGCTCCATCTGCACCGTACCGACGTGTTCGGCCGGTACTTCGATGATGACTTCCTCGACCGGTTCCATCACCTGGCCGTTCTCCTCGTGCGTCACAACCTGCGGACGGCCGACTTCAAACTCGAAGCCTTCGCGGCGCATGGTTTCGATAAGCACGCCGAGGTGCAGTTCGCCGCGGCCAGCTACAGTAAAGCCGATGCCGTCGTCTTCGACCTGCAGTCCGACGTTGATCTCGAGCTCTTTCTGCAAGCGCTCGCTGATCTGACGCGAGGTGTTAAATTCGCCCTCTTGGCCCTTGAATGGGCTGGTATTCGGACCTAGGTAAATGCGCAGGGTCGGAGCTTCGACTTCGATAACCGGCAGCGCTTCGGGACTGACCGCATCGGCGATGGTCTCACCGATCTGCGCATCAGCAATGCCGGTCAGCTGTACGATGTCACCGGCCACACCGCCCGGCACCTCAAACTTCGAAACACCGTGGCTCATGAATACCAGCTCCACCTTGGCCTTCGTCTGCGTACCATCCTTTTTACATAGGACTACCTGGTCGCCAGGGTTGACCTTGCCGCGGGTAATGCGACCGATGGCGTACTTGCCCTTGTAGGTGTCCCACGACAAAGAGGTCACGAGCATCTGGAACGGCTTGTCGAGCTCAATGGTTGGCGCCGGGATTTTCTCGATGATGGCGTCAAACACCGGAGTCAGATCGGCATCGGTGCTCGGATCGGCAGGTACCGTGCTCCACGCCTTGCCGTCACGGCCGATGGCGTAATACACCGGATAGTGCAGTTGGTCTTCGTGAACGGCTAGTTCCAGGAACAGATCGGCCAGTTCATCCTCAACTTCGGAGATACGCGAGCCCGGCTTATCGATCTTGTTGATGATAACGATAGGCGTCAGGTTGGCTTCCAACGCCTTTTCCAGTACGAACTTGGTCTGCGGCATCGGGCCTTCCTGGGCGTCGACGATCAGCAGGCAGCCGTCAGCCATATTCAGCGTACGTTCCACCTCGCCTGAGAAGTCGGCGTGGCCAGGCGTATCGATGATGTTGATACGGTAGTCGCCGTGCTGTACCGCGGTGACTTTAGCGGTGATGGTAATACCGCGCTCGCGTTCCTGATCACCGCTGTCCATGATGAGACTCTGGCCCATCTCAGCCTGGTTTTCGCGGAATGTGTGGGACTGCTTGAGCAAGCCGTCCACCAGCGTGGTCTTGCCATGGTCGACGTGCGCGATAATCGCGATGTTACGAATTTTACTCGGATCTTGGATGTTTGCTGCCATTACATTAATAAAAGCGCCGTATTGCGGCGCTTGCCTTCGTATACGATTATAGCATGAAATTCACCGAGCGTAAACGCTTTGCGCTCACAAACGACCTCGAGTACAATAGAGGGTACTACATGAGTTTTGAAACCACCCCGTGAGTATCGCACTCGCCTTCCTCATCGCCATCGCTTTGGTGGCCATATCCGCCGTCTGTTCCGGGCTGAACGTAGCACTGATGGCGCTCGACGTCGACGACCTGAAGCGCAAGGCCAAACTGGGCAACAAGGACGCCCGTGCCGTCCTGCCGCTGCGGCGGGCCACGCACTTGTCGCTCAGCGCCATATTGCTTGCGAACATCGCTGCCGTCTCGGCTACCTCGCTGGTACTTGAAAACGTCTTCTACGGGTTAGTAGCCGGCATCGTCGCTACGCTGCTCACCGTACTGTTCGGCGAGATCTTGCCTCAGGCACTGTTCCTGCGCAGTGCCCTGAAGGTATCGGCCCGGTTAGCGCCGTTCCTGCGCTTCATCATTTTCCTTAGCTACCCCATTTCCAAGCCATTGCAGTTGTTGCTCGACATGTTATTCCAAGACAAAGGCCGCCACCTGCAGACCAGACATGAACTGGGTCTGATGATCACCGAGCACCTGGGCGCCAGTGAGAGTGAGCTCGACGCCGACGAGGTAGAGATCATGCGCGGCGCCCTAACACTTAGCGAAAAACGCGTCCGCGACATCATGACGCCCATCCGCAAGACTTACTGGTTGGAGCCGCAGACTGTCATTGACGGTGACAAGATCGACGAAATCAAAACTACCGGCTACAGCCGCATACCGGTGTTCAACAAAGAAAAGACGGTCTGCTACGGCATAGTACTCGTCAAGCAGCTAGTGGACGTCGATTTCGACGATAACCCGCCGCGCGTCGACCAGCTGCCCCTGCATCCGACCCATCTGATCGGCAGCATGACGGCACTCGATACCATGTTACGCAAGTTCATCGGTGCCCATACGCACCTGGTGCCCATCGAGCGCGACGACCAGATCGTCGGCATCGTCACCATCGAGGACCTCATCGAAGAGATCGTTGGCCACGAGATCGAAGACGAAACTGACCGTCCCGCTTAAGAAAGTCCACAAAAGTTAAGGCCCGCAGGTTTTCCGAAGTTCGGATCGCCTGCGGGCGGGATGGGTAGGGTTGGTTTGCTCGACGTGAGCCGAGTGCTAGGACGTACGCTCGCGGTGCGAAATACGGTGCGTCCAGAAGATGCCGTACACCGAGCTAGCGATTGCTGCCGGCATGTAGACATATAGTCCGGCAAGGCCGTAGTGGTGCAATATCCAGGCCACGCCGCCGTTCACGAAGAACGCCGACCAGTTGCCGGGAACGTATTGCAGCCAGCGGTCCAGCAGGCGCGAACCGTCACGACGGTCACGGAAGGTGAACGCGTCATGCAGAAAGAACGTCAACTGGCCGCATGCCACGAACGTGATGCCATTGGCCCAGAGCAGCGCTACGCCGCAGGTACGCAAGATGGCAAACATCACCGCATTCGGGACGAACGTCATGAGGCCTACCAGCTGATATTTCACCAGTCGGACTAGTACACGTGCCCACTTGGGATGAGCAGGATTGTCATTGATCACGGCCGCCGCGCGGGGACGCAGCACGGCCACTTGCGTGCGTTCCACACGCCTCACCTCTTTCACATCGAGGAGCCCAGACGGCTCACGGAACAAACGAACCAGAAATAAGCGCTACACGCTTAATCCCATATTTACTAATTATACCAGCGTTCTATTGTGTACGCGTGCGCCAGTCAGCGGAGCGGCCAAGCAAAGCCAGCAGTTTGGTCTGGGCGTCGGCGCTGTCTGGTACCTCGACGGCCGGACCGAACAGGCCGCTACCGGCAAGTTCATCTTTGCGGCTCACCACCCGTTCATACAAGGCGCGTGCCACCGGCTCGTCGAACACTACACTGACGCCGACCGCTTGGCCAAGATCCCAGGCATGTACCAGCTGGTCCGTAGCCGCTTCCTGCAGGTACTCGGCAACCGGTTTGTCGCCGTAACTTAAGTGCGCGGTCGTCTGCTCGTCACTTGCTTCCACGGCCGTCCGGGCCGATGCTTCATAACGGCGCCAGGCAGCAACGTGATCATCGCCGAGCAGATCGCCATCATACCTATCACCCACTTCCTGGGTAGTCTTACCGGCCACGATATCGGCCGTCCAGGCCAGTTCGTACGTGATGTGCGCCAGCAGATCGCGTACCTGCCACTCGGTATCAGGGGTCGGTAGCTCCAGCTGATCATCGCCTACCTGCGCTACCACGGCAGTGGCTTGATCGAGTGCATAGAGATACAGTTCTTTGGCAGTCATGGCCTTAGCATATACCATCCCATTCGCACTCGTGAGTGAAAAATTTTATACTAGGAGGATATGGATGTGAGACCGCTGGCTGAACGTATGCGCCCCGAGACCTTGGACCACGTCGTGGGTCAGGAGCATCTGGTGGCGGCTGGCAATATCATCCACGAGATCATCGAGAAGAAGCAGCCGACCAGCTTGATACTGTGGGGACCGCCCGGCAGCGGCAAGACCACGCTGGCCCGGATCATCGCCCGGGAAACCGGTGCGGCCTTTATCGAACTCAGCGCCGTTACGGCCGGCAAGGCTGATGTCACGCGGGTGATCGAAGATGCCCAGGTGAACCAACGGCTCGGCCAACGCACCATCCTGTTCGTCGATGAGATCCATCGTTTCAACAAAGCCCAGCAGGACGCGTTCCTGCCGCATGTCGAGGACGGTACCATTATCCTCATCGGTGCGACTACCGAGAACCCGAGTTTCGAGGTCATCAACCCGCTGCTCAGTCGTTCCCGCGTCCTCGTGCTGCAACCGCTTGACGTCAGCGCTATTACTACCATCGTCAAGAGTGCCGCCAAAACCTTGAAACTGAGCGCCAAGAAACTGCCGAAAGCCAGCGTGGAACTGCTCGCCCGTCTGTCCGGCGGTGATGCACGGGTAGCGCTCGGCAACCTGGAGCTGGCCCTGCAACTTGCCGGCGACCAACCGATCACACCGGCCGTCGTCGAGACCGCCGCGCAGACCCGCCTGCCCGGTTACGACAAAAAGGGCGAGAACCACTACAACATCATCTCCGCGTTCATAAAAAGCATGCGTGGCAGCGACGCTACGGCTGCCTTGTACTATCTTGCCCGTATGCTGCAGGCCGGCGAAGATCCGAAGTTCATCGCCCGGCGGATGGTGATCTTTGCCAGCGAGGACATCGGCCTGGCGGCACCAGCCGCGCTGAATCTGGCAGTCAGCACGTTCCAAGCGGTGGAGCGCATCGGCATGCCGGAGTGTCAGTACAATCTCTTCCACTGCGCAGCGGTTCTGGCCAAAGCACAGAAAAGCCGCGCCGTAGCCGACGCCATGCACGCCGCCCTGAGCACTGCCAAGCAGTATCCCGATCTTCCTGTGCCGCTTACCTTGCGTAACGCACCGACCAAACTCATGAAAGACCTCGGTTACAATCAAGGCTACAAATGGGAAGCGGGCTTCCAGGCCGAAGACGGCTTCCTGCCGCCTGAACTCGGCGACATCGATTTCTTTGCCTGAGGATTGCGTTTGCGCTTATACTGGGAGATGTAATGGCCCACGATGCACTCATCGACACCTGGAAACTCGGTAAACGCTACCGCGGCAGTAAGACACCTGCGCTCCATGATCTTAGCTTGCACGTCGCCCCCGGTGAAGTCTACGGACTGCTCGGCCCGAACGGTGCCGGCAAAAGCACTACCATCCGTACGCTCCTGAACTTCATCCAGCCGACTGAGGGTAGTGCCCGTATCATAGGGCTCGACGTAGTGAAAGACAGCGTGGCCATCAAACGGTCGGTCGGCTACTTAGCGAGCGACATGGCCATGTATCCTAAGATGACCGGCGGGCAGTTTTTGCGCTACATGGGTCAGCTACAGGGCACGGACAGTACCAGTTACCGCACCGAACTCATACACCGGCTCAAGGCCGATCCTGATCAAAAACTGGGGTCTTTAAGCCGTGGCAATCGGCAGAAGTTCGCTATCATCCAAGCATTCATGCATAAACCCGATGTACTGATACTGGACGAACCGAGCAGTGGTCTGGACCCGATCATGCAGGAAGTGTTTTATCAACTACTCGGCGAAGCCAAGGCTCGCGGCGCGGCCACGTTCATGAGCAGCCACATCATGAGCGAAGTCCAAAAAGTCTGCGACCGCGTAGGCATTATCCGCGACGGCGAGCTGGTGGCTGAGCGTACCATCGCCGATCTGGTGCAGGAAGCGGCACATACGTTAGAAATTACCTTTGCCGGCGCACCGCCATTGACCGAATTGAAGCGCGTCCGCGGCGTACAGGTCGCCGCTCATGACGAGCACCACGCGACCGTGCGGCTGCAAGGACCGCTACCGCCATTGCTCGGCGTACTGGCCCGGCATGATGTCACCCAGCTGGAGGCGCACCAGCTCGATCTTGAGGAACTATTCATGCATTTTTATACAAGCGGAGCGGAGGCAGGTAAGAGTTCGCTCGTATCTGATGAGCGCCGCGCCGTAAACGAGAAGCATCACAACGGCGAGGAGCAGCAATAATGCGGGCGATTATCCGATGGACCTTATGGCAACGGCGCTGGAGCATATTCTGGTGGTCGTTCGGTGTCGCCGTGTTAGTCGGATTCACCCTGGCGTTCTACCCCACCATCCGTGACCAGGCAGACCAGCTCAACAAGAGTCTCGGCAGCCTATCCGGCAGCACCGAAGCGCTGTTCGGCGGCACCGATTTCTTCTCGCCCGTCGGGTACCTGAACAGCCAGCTTATTTACTTTACTGTGCCGCTGCTGCTCGCCATCCTGGCGATCGGTCTCGGCACCAGTCTCATCGGCCGTGAAGAATCAAGCGGTACGCTCGAAGCACTGCTCGTGCGGCCGGTTTCGCGCGGGCGCCTGCTGACCGCCAAAGCCTTAGCCGGCATGATCATCGTGTTCATCGTCACCGGCATCAGTTCGCTCGTGACCATTGTGCTTTCCAAACTCGTGCAGATTGATGTGCCGATCGGCAATATCGCCCTGGCGTGCTTCGCTTGTTTCATGCTGGTCCTGACGTTTGGTGCCACAGCCTTCCTGCTGACCGCTACCGGACGCGGGCGAGTCGCGGCACTCGGCATCTCAGTGGTATATGGCATAGGCGGCTACCTGGTCAGTTCCCTAAGCGGCAGTGTCCACTGGCTGAAGGAACCCAGTTTGATCTTCCCCTATCATTACTACCGGACCGCCGATATTCTGCATGGCACATTCGATTGGTCGTCCATAGTGTTCTTCGCTCTCTTTACGCTGGGCTGTGGCTTGGTAGCCTGGCTCAGTTTCCGTCGCCGCGACCTGGAATAATTAATACCAGACGCCGAGACTCATTGCCCTTTCCTCTTCCGTATTTGTATATTTTTTAACTGCCCTATGCCCTCGGCCGCTCTATGCTGCTCGGTATGGGGTAACCTTATGAGTCACCTCTGTAATTCTGAAAATTCAGAGCAGCCTAACTGTAGAGGTGTGTTGACACTAAAGCAAATTTAATGTTACATACCTATTCAAACTGTCGGGAGGAGAACCTATGGCAAGAGGTCTATATAACGTAATACGCGCATATCGCTACGCAGCAGCGGGCGTATTCGGATTGTTACTGCTGATTACCCTTGGCGGAATCCGCGCGTCTGCTGATGTCGCCGGCCAAGTCGGTAATGCCCCACGCTGTACCGTAAATGCTGTTGGAGCCCGCGCCAAAGCGTTCCACCCGTCCGGCAACAGTACGACCGTGCAGTTCACGGTCAGTGGTGCGAACGACTGTAAAGTTCAGTTATCTGCCAACTCTTTCTACGCGCCGACCATGGATGGACGTCCCTACGACAAGCAGGTGCTCTACCAACGCGCCACCACTACGTTCAAAACCGGCACTCATAGCATGACCGTCGGCTTGCCGACGAACGGTTCAGCGGCCAAAGGCTGTTACTACCAGGTGGACCTGACGTACGGCATACACAATGTCACGCCCGTCCTGGCCTATGACCACGGCAAGACCTGCAAAACACAACCTACACCCACGCCCACACCGACCCCTCAGCCGCAGGCGGCACTTGCCTGCGCCAGCCTCACCGAGAAACTCGTAAATAGCGACGAGAACATGTACACATTCACCGCGGCCGCGACTGCTAGCAACACCGCCATCACCAGTTACGTATTCAACTTCGGCGATGGTAATAGCCAGACCGTAACCACCAGCCAATCGACCGCCAGCACTACCCACGGCTTTGCCGATAACAGCGCGTACAACGTACAGGTCATGGTGAATGGTGCAGCTCAGCATAATGTCACGTCGGCGAACTGCAAAGTCAACGTCACGACCACCAAGCAGGTTGCCGAGTGTAAGCCGGGCGTGCCCGAAGGCAGTGCCGAATGTAACCCGCAGCCCGCCCAACCGAGCAATCTACCCAATACCGGCGCCGGAGACGTGGTCGGTTTCTTCGGCCTGGCTGTGGTCGCGGGCGGCCTGCTCCACCACTTCTTCGTACGCCGCAAAATTACACCGTAAGTAGCAGCGTATCCCTAAAAACCGCCCCACCATTTGAGGCGGTTTTTATGTACAGGGACTAGCGCAACAGATATAAATCGGGTATAATCACCCACTGTCAGCCAGAATTGCAGCCTCCACAATTCAGCAATCCAAAGAGCTTTAGCGACTGAATGCTGAATTGAGAGGAGGAACAGAGGCTAAGGTCAAAGCTTTTGGCGCAAGCCAAAACGAGACTGAGCCGTCGGTTCCGACGATGGGGATTGGCCAAGCGGTAAGGCACCGGGTTCTGGTCCCGTGATCGGGGGTTCGAATCCCTCATCCCCAGCCAAAGAAAAAGCGTGTGTTTGCTAGCCGCAAGCATGCGCTTTTTCTTTCCTTGGGCAATTACGATTGGTACTCCAGCCACGCAGAGGAATTCTAACCTCTACTATACTAAGTAGCAGAACTCAAAAACAAAAAACTGTAATGAAAAAACGTAAGCCATTTCATCGGCTGTTGCACAGTCACCGCGCCAAGATAATAGTCTCGATTTTTGGCGTCTTTATTGTGCTGAGCGCCTCCGCCCTGGCGATGGATATTACGCACGACAAATCACCCACTAAACCAGTCGTAGCTCAATCAAAAGCAACCAGTCACCATGTTAAGAATTTGACACGCACTAGCCCAACGACACCGACGCCCAAGCCGGCGGTCACAGTATCAACACCCGCGCCTGCCGCATCCAAGCCGGCCACAATACCAGCGCCCAAGCCGGCGGCCGATGTGACTCAAAGTCCTGCTGCCGTGGCAAGCACCAGTGCTACGCCGGATAATGGCGTATCGGGGTTATCATCCAGCTCGGGGAGCCCCACTCCAACAACCACAACCACCACCACTGACACTACATCAGATTCTTCTTCGACAACGCCCGCTCAAACTCCATGCTCCAATACCCCTGGCCAATACGCATCAAGTAACTGGGCAGGCTATTTTAAAACCGGCTGTACATTCACGGCAGTCTCGGGCAAATGGACAGTGCCTACTTCCACCACAACCGGCACTACGGACACTACGGCCGATGCCACCTGGATTGGGATTGGCGGGGTGGCGACCAACGACCTCATCCAGGTCGGTACCGAGGAAACCGTGGATACTGACGGCACTATAAACGCTGCGGTTTTTTATGAGTTACTGCCTGATGCGCCGCACTATCCGATAACCATTACCGTCAGCCCGGGCGACCAAATGAGCGCCTCGCTCACCGAAACCACAGAGGACAGCTGGCTTATTAATATCAGCGACCTTGCCACGGGCGAATCTTACACCAAAACGGTAACCTACACTTCCAGCCATTCATCGGTCGAATGGATCGAGGAAGATCCCAGTTTTAATGACGACACGCTCGTACCATTCGACAACTTCGGCACCGTGATATTCACCGGTGCAAGCAGCACCGGAAACGGCACGACCGGCAATTTGGCAGATGCCAGTAGCATTACGCTCGTCGATGATCAGCAACACGCCCTTGCTATTCCGGGAACCATCACGGGAGCCAATAGCGACAGTTTTACCATCAGACGTCAGCTACAGCAATAAATTCGGCAGTATGATTACGTGCCTCGGTGAGGCTGTCCGGGGCAATGCAACGGAAGCACCCGAGCTTGAGTATTAGTAGCCTGAAAAGTGATCTGTTTTGATATTTGAACGGCCAACACCTAGATCGTGCAGAAACGACTTACTGGCATCGACCATGACATTCGGCCCCGAGATATAAAACATGCGTTCATGGTAGTCGGGCACAAGCTGACGTATAAGTTCAGGACTCAGCTTAGCTGAAACCACTCCCGGCGAGCTAACGCCGCCTGCCGTAACAATCGGTATGGTCCTAACGCCCACGCTACGCGCTGCGTTTAACTGCTCTACGTATGCAAACTCTTCCGGATCGCCCGCAACATACAGCAACACGATATCAACCGAAAGGTTCTGGTCGGTAACATATTTGATCATGCTTCGGAACGGTGTTATGCCGATACCACCCGCGATAAATACCAGCTTATTGCGTTCGTTGCCCTTAAGGGTGAAGTTCCCGGCCAACTGACTGGCATATACTACGTCACCCGGCTCAAGCTGCGCAAAAGTCGCTTTGTACATGCTGGCCGGCTCATAATACTTCAACCCCACGTGTACCTCCTGCTCGGTAGGCGACGAAGCGATCGTAAAAGTGCGACGATTACCTCGAGTGTCGTATGGCACACCGGCTAACGTCCACTCCATGTACTGCCCGGGCAGGAAGTTAAACCGGCGATCCGGCTGAAACACATAGTTATAAACTCTGTCGGATACTTTCTGAATCTCTTTCAATTGCAGCCGGACTTTGAACTTCGGCGACACGGCAAAAGCGTATATATTACCCAGTAATAAGGCCACCTCAGGATAGATAACGAGTGGACCGAGTTTCCACCCCGTTACATAGAGCACTGCGATGATAGTAGCGAATAGCAGCTGCTGGTTGCGGCGAGGTGGCATAGTCGCTGGCTCGGTAAGCATAATCGTGGAGAGGAATAGTAAGGGTGATGCTATGAGCGATTGCTTCATAGCTGTCACGAATGCATGATGCCCCTGCACGGTAACAAATGCCTGCACTGCAGTACTGACGATAATGAACACGACGAATAAAGGGATCCGCCTGATCTTTCGTACCACCGCCAGACCCAGCAGCAGAGTAAACGGCCAGAAGGCCGAATTACCGATCCACCAGGTCGTGGCCTGGAGTCCCGTAAGGCTGAGGAGCGCAGCAGCGAACGCAGCGGGGTTAAAGATATGCTTGTTGTTATAAGACAGCAAAAACTTCGAGGCGCTCGATATCGCCCCGGCAGCTACCAAAGCTATCCCCGTCACTAGTGAATCAGCCGGTTGGACTATTAGGAACAGGATCAGGGCCGTGATTAACGATGACTCCATATTGGTCGGCACATTGAATAATCGCCCGAACACCCTGTCTACGACGTAAGCAGAAACGATTAAAAGTCCACCAGAAACAACCAACTCCGTAGGAGTCGAGGAGAGGCGGCCCGCGAAGGCGAACACGATACTCAACCCGGATAATATACCAAGCACGTACAGCACTAAGCGGTACATGGTGATGTTATTTAAAAATCTATCAATGCTATTCATGGACCGCCTCAAACAGTGTCAATGGGAACGCTGGGGAATGCACCAAACTCATGTCCTGATTCAGTACGGCATAAGAAAACGAGAACTTCTTGGATAGCTCCGCAGCACTTGCAAAAAACAAGGCAGTTGCTAAACCGTCAGCGGTCATAGTGTCGTCCGCTATGACCCAGGTAGCGATAACCCGGTCTGCTGGCCGGAGGGTACGCGGGTTAATAATATGGTGGAAGTTACGCCACTTACGCCTGCTGCCTGAGGAAGCGCACAGGCTTTTATTGCCCAGCTTGGTAATACCTATGACTTCAGAGACATCGTGAGGGTTTTCGAGCCCGATCTCGATTTCTTGTTCGGTTGCGGCCCGATGCAGCACATCGCCACTAGCGTCAATGACAAAGCTGGCTATCCCCGCCGCCTGTATCACCTGCCCGATGCTATCCACCAGATATCCTTTGCCTGCGGCACCGAAATCAAGCAATACGGGCTCCTTGATCTCAAGGTGGTTGCCGTCGTACGACATAACGTCTTCCCATCGCGGTGGCTGCTTAAGCGGCGTTTTCTGCTCAAATGAATACGCTGCGTCATAGCCAGCGTCAGCCATAACCTGTCCGATGAGCGGCGTTACCAGTCCGTCAGTCGCACGATAAAGCCGCTCGTAAAATTGCAGCAGCGCAAAGCCGTCATCCGGCAGTTCATAAGCCCCTGCCCGCTTGGACATAGCCGTTACGAGCGAGTCAGCTCGGAAGCGTGAGTAAGCCTTATCAAAGGCTGCCGTACGTGTCTGTATTTGCTGCTTCAGTACCGCCAACGTATCAGCTGGCACCTCCTGTCCGAACTGGATATCCCAATGTGTGCCAATGGCACTGAACGCTAAGTTTTGTGTTTTCATCTATGCTCTTATGCTTGGGCTTGTGAAGCGATTTTACTTAACGCGTCATTGAAGCCCTCGGTCGTATCGGAGGCTCCGGCGATATAATTTAACTGCAGTCCATCGATCTTCTTGCCCACGACATACTGTTTATATTCGGCAGCGAAATCTTCTTGGTACCGGGCGGAGTCGTAGTCATATTCGCTATTTTGAACTGAAACATTGGTAATGGTCCCGCCTGATAGGGTCAGATTGACTTCAATCTCCTCGTCCCCGTGCGGAACCTCATACGTGCTCGTCGCCGTATAGGTGCCATCCTTATAGTTCGAGCTAGCGCTTGACGTGGAAGAGTCCGAAGTAGTGCTATCAGTTCCCGTAGCGCTAGGGTCCTCGGCAGACGTATCTGACGTAGCCATGGTAGGCGAGGACGTATTTTGCGCTAATGACGTACCATCCGATTTGCTAGCTCTGATATGATCAGCCAACAAGACGACTCCAGCTATTACCAATATAGTGACTACCGTAGCAGCTAGTTTGAGTTTGGACTTTTGTTCATACGTACTAAGCATTCATTACCTCGGTTTAATCTCGTTGCACCTATGATACCGTTTTTAACCTTAGGTTTTGCTCAAGAAGCATGCATCTGTCCAAGAAGGTGATTCTAACGTTATCGACGAATGCTCAGTCATCCTATTTGACCTGTTAATTTTCTAAACTAAATGGAGTGGATTACTTACGCCTCAAAAAAGCTAGATAAAAGCCCAAAAACACCGCTACTATCGCTACATTCACGATAAGACGGGCCCGGAAATTATGTCTTAAGAATAAGAAATCCGCTGCAACTATGGTCAATACCATTAGGACGACATACAGGCCGAGCTTCATGCATTCATAATAGCATTAGAAGGTCATACTATTTCCTATGATACTCAGCAGAAGCGCTTATGCAGCAGGCGAATCACCCGCCGCACTGTCACTTCCCTCCAAAGAGACATCTTCGGTCTGGCCGACAGGTTTCAGGATGTCGCCGATGATCCGGTCAATCTGATCGTCGGTCAGGTTCGCCTTGACTATGTAATCTACGATGCCAAGGTCACGGAGGCCGGCGGGAGCCTCAGACTCGTTCAAGTTAGAAATTATCAACACCTTGATGTCCTCGCCCCAATCAGTCGCCCGCATGACTTTCAGGATCTGGTCACCCGAGAGTTTCGGTAGCATAAGATCCAGCATAACGAGCCGAGGCCGGTATTTCTCTATCTCGACCAGGGCTTGCAGGCCGTCGTAAGCTACCGTGCAGGTATAGCCCTGTAGCTCAAGGCGAGTTTTATATATCTCCGCCAGGCTTGGCTGATCTTCTACGATTACTACTTGCACGTCTTGGGTGGGGGTTTCATCTGTCATACTTCGCATTATACCCCCTTTTCGCCGGTAGTGTACCGCATGGGAATATATATCCGTAACGTAGCGCTCGCACTTAGACCGTTGGTACTCACCTCAGGGATGCGGCGACCGGTCAGTGTGGGTTATATACTGATTTCACCGCTTAAAAAAGCAGCCAGGACCACTTGCTCTCGGCCATGGAGACCGGAGCGTTTCGAGACATTCTTCACATGAGCATCAACGGTTGACGAGGAAAGTCCTAAAGATGTACCGATCGATTTGCTGTTCTCACCATAGCTCAGATGCTTTACAACCCGTGCCTCGGACGGACTGAGATATAGTCGTGCACCTGGCTCATCCCGGTAGTAAATCTGATTCATAAAACAGTAGCGCGCTAATCCTGTTTTCGTGCGGATTTGAGCGGAGGAATCTTCGCGGATACCTTGCATGGCGGCTTTGAGCTGGGTAGCAACCGTGGATTCGGCTTTGTTGGTCAGATACGCCGTATCTTTGGCAGTAAAACCCAGCGTGGCCAGGACCACCATGGGGAATTCCGCGTTCGTAAACGGTGAATTAGCGTCGTCTACGACGATTTTACCCTTACCGAATTCAATTTCCTGGATCTCCCCCAAGTTAGACCCGTACAAGGCGGCGCCGCCAAGGGCGATTATAGGCTCATGCTCGAGCAGCCTTCTCTCGCTCGGGAATCTGGCTTCTATAGCGGCTGGCCGCATACTCATATGAAAAGTGATTATACCCTCGATGTCGCTGATCGCAAATAACTATATGGGACTTTGCCGTCCCTCAAGCGAATAGGCAGAACCGTGGGTGCCCGCTTGGATGCAATGCAATCGCTACTGACCTGTGCCGGTAGTAGGAGTGGTATTCACGCTTGGACTTGAGCTGCCACCACCACTGAACAACCCACGGCCGAAGACCAGTAGCAGCACGATAATGACTAACACGATAAGGGCGATGATTACGCCGGTGTTGGTGCTCCTGGCGCCGTCATCTTGCCGGTCATGTTCGTGAACTACGGTCGTGTCATGCGGAACGTTCCGTGTGGTTGTCTCTATCACTCGATCTGCCATACATTTGCCTCCTGTTTGAGTGTGCAGGCAGTGTAGCCCTATTTGCCCCGCTCTGCTGTAATGAATATCGCAGCAAACTACGGCAGCTCGCCCGGCCAAAATATGTTGCTTTCGCCAGTAAGAGGTTATACTGAAGATATGCTAAATGTAGCTAGACGTCTGCGCCTCCGGTCAACACCGATGACGTGGTTCGTGATCCTCACCCTGATCACTATCGGCCTAGCCTTGGGCTTGCCGCCCGACCCTCACGCCGTCAGGCAACTCCATACTTCAGAGACCGCTTACCGTATAGCTGTCGCCGCACTACTCATACCCTACGTGCTGATTTGGTACACCAGTTTTTATGCCTTCGCCAAGCTGCGCGAGTATTCAAAGCCGCTCAGGGGCACCAAAGATGGTGCCGCCTTCCACAAGATTGCAGTGGGGATGGGTACGCTAGCTTTCAGCTTGATCATTCCGACCACCATATCCCTCATCTTAAACAGCATCGCCGGCCATCACCCGTCCTTCAAGACCACTGCCATCATCATTGATAACTACCTGTCCCTATTCCCGGGTCTCATCTCATTTCTGTTGCTCTACAACGGCGCCTGCGCCCTTGTCAGCACCATCCGTTCCACCACCAAAGTACGAAAGCTTGATCTGCGGTGGCATGCCCCTTGGTTTCTGCTACTGAGCATTGTCTTTTCACACCTCACCATCCAAAACCAATATCATAGAAATCCGTATCACCTGGCTGAATGGCTGCTTATCGCGACGTTCATTGTTCCCTACCTATACGGCTGGATGGTCGGCCTGCTGAGCGCCCATATGTTCCGCGCCTACTCACGGACGGTTCCCGGCTTGCTTTACCGGCAAGCGACCGGCCGATTCGCAATCGGTGTCGCCATAGTTATTGCCGGCTCTATTGCCGTTCAGTTTCTCAATATCGCCTTGGCCCAGCGGTCGAGCAATTCCCTAGGCAGCGTCCTGCTTCTTGACTATGGGCTCCTCATCATCGTCACCGTCGGCCTGGCGCTTATGGCTTTGGGTACCAAAAAACTACAGCGTATCGAAGAGATATAGCCGAAAGACTACCGACAAATTGTCCGGATGAGATCAGCCGCTATTTCTCTGCGACCCAGTAACACTTGTTCCAGTCCGCTCAGTACTCACGTCGGCATTGCAGCCGAGGGAGAATCGTGAAATTATGTGCATATGCATGAACATAAGAGCGATATGGCCAAGCTCAAAGATAAGTGGCTGGCAGGGGAACGGAGGGGCCAATACGCCAAGGTGTTCATAGGGGTAGTGAGCGTTGCAGTCATCGGGACCGCCATCACATTGATTACCCATGCTAGTACGAATACTGCTTCGGTCCAAACCGAAGGTGGTACGGTCAGCACGGCGGCAAGCGTCGTGAATGATACCAGCGCTTCAGGCGGTAAAGCCGTCAGATTCGGCAGTGGCAGCAGTTCTAGCGGGGGCGGCAGCAGTTCTGGCACGCTATTAAGTAACGTCGGCTGCGATTACCAGGACGACACCTGGTCCGGCGACGCCTCCAGCGTCGGCTACAGCATCAGTAAGGTCTCTTCGAGTGATGGCAATCCAGCCTCATTCAGCGTCAAGCTGAACGCGAATCCCGGAACAACCGAGGTAGTCGGTTACCCGTCCGTCCAGTGCATCATGTACTCTGCCATGCCAGCCAACTTATCCTCCGCATTCACTATTACGCCACCCGCTTCATCCACTGGTCTCGATTATGAATATGCGTACGACGTTTGGCTCACGACCGCCTCAGCCGCACAGTCATACAACTGGGATACTGATCTCGAGCTGATGATTTGGAATTATACGAACGGCCAGGTGCCGCTCGGCTCGGTGAAGGCGACCCTGTCTGACGGATCGAAAGCATGGGTCGCCGGCGACAACAAGACTGGTACCGTCAGTGTCGTCTATCCGAATACAACCAGCGGCACCATCAATATCGCCAACATCGTATCCCAACTGAAAACGCTCGGCTATGTGAGCAGCACGTATGACGGGATCCTGGACGTGGAGTATGGCATTGAAGCCCCATACGGTGGCGGACAGACGTTCACGGTCAATTCCCTCTCCCTCTCCGACTAAGATTCCGCGCATCGGACCATACCCGCATCTGCAATTGATAATTACTCAATGTTCACTTGTACACCTTGTACGTAAGGCTTGCCGCCAAGACACTGGTCAAGGAACCATAACCGAAAATAAGTACGCCGCGGAACGTAGCCGCACTGAGCGACTGATGTGCGATAAGTAATACTATCGCTCAAGCTACAAAAAAGCCCGCTACAAAGATCCGGTACGGATATCGTTTAACCATAACCAGTAGTCTATACTCGGCCAACGTTATGAGCGAGGATCTTATACGCCCCGGATACCGAACCGGCGATTAACCAAAAGCATGGTACACTGACTAGAAATGATTGTCGTTACTGTTGGGTTCGCACTACTCAGTGCACTGTTGAATGTTGTGGGAGCGATTTTGCAGCGGCATGCGACCGGACAAGTCGAGCCGGATCACCTGTACCACCACCGGATCCTGCAAGCCGTTATCACGAACAGGCTATGGCTGGGTGGTATCACCCTGCAAATCGCTGGGTTTTTCGCGCAGGCCGCTGCCTTGCGTAACGGTTCCTTGGTAGTGGTCGAGCCCTTACTCACCACTGACATCGTCTTTTTGATCGTTATCTTGCACTTTGTCGTCGGGTACCGCTTAGGCTGGCGGGAGTGGAGTGCCGTGGTATGCATCAGTGCCGGCCTAGGCGGCCTGTTGGCAGCAGCTAACCCGCACGGCGGCCATACGGCCGTCAGCCTCCATCACTGGCTCGGGGCGTTCGCTGTCATCGTCGGCCTCATTGCGATCGGTGCTACAGCCATGCGTATGGTACGTAGCAGCATGCTGCGCGCCGTATTAGGTGGAGCGACAGCCGGTCTGCATTTCGCATTCAGCGCCGTAGCTACCAAACTCACATTGGTCGAACTGCAAGCACACGGTTTCTGGCATCTATTTGCCACCTGGCAGCTTTACGCGCTTATCCTCGTCGGTGTCAGTGCAGCACTGAGTATGCAAAGCATGTACGGCAGCGGCTCGCTTACTATCACCCAGCCTGCCATGGAAATCATGGAGGCTATCGCCGGTATTTCTTTCGGACTCTTGCTATTCAAAGACCATATCAGCTATACGCCGGGCGCACTGGTCATCGAAATAATAGGTGTTGTCGTGCTCTTCGTGGGAATTGTCTTACTGGCTGGTTCACGGCGGTTCGAGTCACAGGCGACTATATAAGTCGCGGCGTTATCCCGGCTCAACACTTAGTCATTGTTGGCCTGGATCGCCTGCGCGAGCAACGAACCGAGTTCTTGCTGACCAGCAGGAATGGGGTGCCAGGTATCATCTTCACCGTAAGGCGTGAACCAGCTCGATGCCGAGCACATATCATGGCCGACGAAGTGACTCGTCGTTTCCACGAATGTCGCACCGGATTGCGTCGCAGCATCCTGAAGCGCTTGATTGATAACGACATACATCTGGTGGTCGGATGCCAGATCTATACTGCTCGCGTCACCCCCGAAACAACTGCTGATATCCGTACCGGTAGCCGGCATGATGTCGGGGTAACCTAGGATATAGTACTGGGCGGTCGGTGCGCTCTGCTTGGCTACATTCACCACGTTGACCACGCCCGCCGTAATATCCGCCTGATGGTTCTGTATGTTCTGTAACCCATACGTCCCCTCCCCGAGCGAAGTCACGAAATCGTAATCATTACCGCCATCGGTCATCGCCACCCACTTCGCACCGGTGACCACCGATAGACCGCCACCGACAGTATCGCTGGTCGTCGCACCCGCACAGCCATAGTTAGCCTCGGTGACCGTACCGCCAAGCGCCGACAGAGCCGTAGCCGCGAAGTTCACATAGGCACTGCTCTGTGAGACATAACAGCCGCCAGAGCTGGCAGTATATGGACCGGCGCCGTACCCGGAGGTATAGGAATCACCCAAGGACACCAGCTTGCCGCTCAGTACCGTCGTTCCACTTCCGCCGCCACCGGGACCGAATTTGATCGCATGATTACCCGAAGCACTCGCGTCACTGACGCTACTAGCCGCGCTACTGATGGTTCCTGACTCGGCTTCCAGTGATACGTTCGACGTACTGGCATGCGCGCCCAAGGTTATGATGACACCCACCACGCCGAATCCTAGTGCGACCGTCAGCGCTTTCGTAGTCTGAGTCTGCTTCGACCAGGTGCGCATGAGTTGCGCGAATTGCCGTCTGAGTTGTCGTGCTTTCCTCATATGCTTACGCTCATTGTACAGCTCCCATGCAGTGGAGTCGATATGTCGTCGCGTAGCTTACAAGACTAGACCAATACTGCCTTGATGCGGCGGATACCCGCGCTGGACGATTCTTCTTTAGTAATCTTGAACCGCTTCCCGTCTTCGGCCAGCTGGCCGGTGTGATCCACGTGCGGACCGCCACAGATCTCAAGGCTGGCGACGTGATCACCCTCGCCCATCTGGTACACTTTCACTTCTTCGCCGTAGCGCTCGCCGAACGGCCCGATCGCGCCCATGTCGAGCGCTTCCTGGGTGGGATACAGCTTATAACTTACCGGCAGGTCTTCGGCTATCCAACCATTCACGAGGTCTTCTGCCTCTCCGATCTCTTCTGGAGTCAGCTTGCGGTCGAGATTGAAGTCGAAGCGCAAGCGCTCTTCGGTGATATTACTGCCATGCTGCCGCAGTTCAGGGCCGAAGATCTGCCGCAAGGCACTCTGCAACAGATGGGTCGCGGTATGGTATTTCTTGTGCTGCAATGTCTGCCCGCCCAAGCCGCCCTTGAACACGCCCTTGGCTGCGGTCTGCGAACGCTGGCGCTGCTCGGCCATCTGGGCGTCGAATTCTTGTTGCCATTCGGCCGAAAGTTCAATCCCCTGTTTGAACGCCTCCTCAGTGCTCAGTTCCACTGGAAAGCCGTACGTGTCGTACAGTTTGAAGATGTCAGCCCCGCTTACCGTGCCACCGGCCAGTTTCTGCAGTTCGGCGATGCCTTTACGGAGCGTCTGGCGGAAAACCTTTTCTTCTTTGACCAGCACGGCGATGACAGTGTCACGGTTGGCTTTTACTTCTGGATAATCCGCTGCGTACAGATCGGCGATAACCGGGACGACTCCTTCGAGGAAGTTCTGTTCGATGCCGAGATCGAAAGCAAACCGGATAGCACGGCGCACCAAACGGCGCATGACATAGCCTTGTTCTTTGTTACTCGGTACGCAGCCGTCGACGGCCAGGAACGTAGCGGCCCGCAAGTGGTCGGCTATGACACGCATGGCATTGGTATGTGCTTCGTAGTTTTTACCGCTCAGCGTTTGGAGCTGCTCGATGATCGGCCACATCAGGCTGATCTTGAACACATCCGGGTCGCCCAAGCGGGCAGCGGCGATACGCTCCAGACCGGAGCCGTGGTCGATATTCGGCTTCTCCAATGGCTCGAACTTGCCTTCCGCAACTTTCTTATAGGCCATGAATACGTTGTTACCGATTTCCATGAACCGGCCACAGTCGCAGTTCGGGTGGCAGTTCGGGCCGAATGACGGGTCGTGCGGCGTGCCGAAATCATAGAACATCTCGCTGTCCGGGCCGCACGGGTCACCAACCGGCGTCGTTTCGGGCTTGCCGTTGCGGCTCCACCAGTTTTTACTGCCGTCATAGTAGAAGATACGTTCGCCCTCATTGATCCCGCGCTCGTAGCCGTCTTCTTCGGAACCGATTTCCGCTTCGCCGGTAGAAAGCCCTTTGGCATCAAACAGGCGCTTCCATACCTCAGCCGCTTCGGTGTCTTTCGGAATGTCATATTCCGGTGCGCCGATAAAGCAGGTGACATACAACCGGCTCATGTCCAGGCCCACGACCGACTCAAGGAACTCGAACATCCACTCAATCTGTTGCTGTTTGAAGTAATCGCCCATACTCCAGTTCCCGAGCATTTCAAAGAAAGTGGTATGGCGGTTATCGCCGATATCTTCAATGTCCTGGGCCCGCAGGCAGGTCTGACTGTCGGTGATCCGTCGACCCTGAAGATGTGGTTCACCGAGCAGGTACGGGATCATTGGTTGCATGCCGGAACCGGTAAACAGCGTAGTCGGGTCGCCCTGTAGTACCAACGGCGCACGCGGCACCACTTTGTGCCCCCGGTCTTCAAAGAATTTCAAATAGGCGTTGCGGATATCCTGTGCATTCATCCCACCTATTGTAACAGAGGTGAGATTATTGGCAACAGAGTGCCTCCGGAAGTACGGATAACTATGATCGCCGGGCGTACAGAAGCGCCTCACGGGGAATACAAGCGAGATCGCCTCCTCGGGCTACTCTACAATACTGGTGGTAGGCTCGTATACGACTGCACCTGCAGCGTCGCGTCGGTACCACCGAGCCAGAGTTCGGGGTCGTAGTCGAAGACTTCGGCCGGGTCGACCGGGGCACCGTCCGTCAGGTCGGGTGCGTAGTAGTTGCCG